>ERZ835880.901-NODE-901-length-27678-cov-4.521522_pt1 | contig 27678 bp, 22 predicted proteins | sample MGYA00519944_ERZ835880 | MGnify/ENA primary metagenome ERZ835880 (study PRJEB31850, sample SAMEA3708787) | human gut metagenome | biome: human gut; feature: human-associated habitat; material: faeces | place: China | collected 2014 ... | reverse complement strand
GGAGGTGCAGGCGGCCGAGGCCGCGGGCGAGGCGCCCTCGCCGCTGTTCACCGGCGGCAAGGCAGGCTGGGTGCACGCGCTGGTCGCCATCGCCGCGCCGCACGACGGGTCCACGTTTCTCAACGTGCAGCCGGACGCGGCGAACGCGCTCTCGACGCTGTTTCTGGGCGCGGCGCGCGCGCTCGGCATCTCGGCATTCAAGGGCGTGTACGACTTCCAGCTCGACCAGTTCGGCATCCGGCGCGACCCGGACGAGCCGCTCACGACGGCGGCGCTGCGCATGCTGGCGCAAAACCCGCTGCCGGCGGGCGACAACGCCTTTGACGACCTGCGCCCCGCGGGCGCGCGGGCGCTCAATGCGCGCATCGAAACGCTGCCGGACACGTGGTATTTCTCCATCCCCTGCTGCCGGACGCTACCGCGCCTGCTCACGCACGACCAGAAGCCCGACACGGCCATGACGCCGCTGCTCTGGCCGTTTTCGACCGCGATGGGGCGCGACGGCGCAGGTATGCCGCGCGACTGGCTGCCGAACGACGGGCTGGTCAACACGATCTCCGCCCGCTATCCCGGCGGCGCGCCGCACGCGGACTTTGTGCCCGGACAGACGCCGGTGCGCGGCGTGTGGCAGGTGCTGCCGGTCGAGCATCTCGACCACCTGGCCGCGATCGGCGGCGTGATGAACAACGGCGTCGTGCGCACGCACCTGTTTTACCGCCGGGTCATGGCGCTGCTCGATGCAGCCGCCGCGGCCGACGCCAACTCGTGATCCCCGCCCGAGACCGGGCATACGATACCGCAAAGTGCACAAGATAAAAGTGCACAAGATAAGATAAGGAGTGTATGGATTATGGATTCTATTGAAAGCTATCTGCGCAAGCTGATCGTCGCCTCCGTCGGCGCGGCCGACCTCGGCTGCGAAAAGCTCGGCAAGCTGCTCGACGAGTGCGTCGCGCGCGGCGAAGTGACCGTGGAGAAGGGCCGCGTGCTCAACGAAGAGCTCAAGCGCACCTGCAAGCAGGCCGTGACGAAGGACGAGGACGAAAAGCCCGCCGTGGACGTGGACGCCATGAGCGCCGACGAGCGCGAGGCGCTGCTGCAAAAGCTGCTGGCCAAGAAGGAAGCAGACTGATGGCCGGCCCCGCCGCGCAGCTCGACGAGGCCAAGCGCTTCGCCGAGATCGTCGCCATACTGCAAAAGCATCACCTCGTCCAGGGGCTGACGCCGGAGAAGGTCCGCGATATTTTCGTGGACCTTGGGCCGACGTTTGTCAAATTCGGACAAATTCTGTCCATGCGTTCGGACATTCTGCCCAAAGAATACTGTGCCGCGCTCGAGACGCTGCGCACGGACGTGACGCCCATGCCGCTGACCGAGGTGGAGGACATCCTCACGCAGGCCTACGCCCGCCCGTGGCAGGAGGTCTTTTCGGACATCGGCATCCGGCCGCTCGGCTCGGCCTCCATCGCGCAGGTGCACGCCGCGACGCTCACGGACGGCCAGCGCGTGGTCGTAAAGGTGCAGCGCCCGGATCTGTACGACATCATGAGCCGCGACGTGCGCCTGCTCAAGCGCGCCGCCGCGCTGCTCAAGTACACACCGCTTGCGAGCGCACTGGATTTTCACGCCGTGCTCGACGAGATGTGGCACACCGTACAGGAGGAGCTCGACTTCACGATCGAGGCGAACAACATCGCCGAGTTCAAGCGTCTCAACGACGGCGTGGCCTACGCCGACTGCCCGGCCACGTTCCCGAAGTGGTGCACGAAAAACGTGCTCGTCATGGAGTACATCGCCGGCCACCAGATCGACGATGCTGACGGCCTGCGCGCCGACGGGTATGATCTCAACGAGATCGCCGTCAAGCTCGTGCACAACTACATCCGCCAGATCACGGTCTACCGCTTTTTCCACGCCGACCCCCATCCCGGCAACATCCGCGTGCAGGGCGGGAAGATCATCTGGCTCGACCTCGGCATGATGGGCCGCATCAGCCCGCGCGAGGCGGAGCTGTACATGGGCATCATCCGCACGATCTATGACCAGGACGTGCCCGCCCTGACGCAGACGCTGCTCGCGCTCGGCCAGTACGACCGCGCGCCCGACCAGCAGGCGCTCACGGAGCGCATCGGCATCTTTCTGCACAAGTATGAGTCCATGCCGATGGCCGATATGGACATGGGCGTGCTCGTGGACGAATTCGTGCAGATCCTGAACGAATACGGCGTGTCCGTGCCCGCCTCGCTGACGATGCTCGGGCGCAGCCTGCTCGTCATTCAGGGCATGCTCACGAGCGTGTCGCCGGACGCGAACGTCATCGAGATCGTGGCGGAGTACGTCAAGAACACCGCCCTGAGCCGCGAACACATTGAAAAGAAGGTCAAAACGATCGCGCAGCAGCTCGTCCGCTCGGGCGAAAAGCTCACGGTGCTGCCGACGCAGCTGTCGGCGTTCCTGAGCAAGGCCAATGCCGGGCAGCTGACCGTCAACGTGAAAAAGTCGTGGTCGGACGCGGCGCGCGCCGCGCAGTCGAAGCTGCTGAACCGGCTCATCTTTGCGTTGCTGGACTGCTCGCTGCTGTTCTGTGCAGCCATCACATGTCTCGCCCCGCTGCCGCGGGTGCTGGGGCTGCCGTGGCTGGCGCTGGTGTTTTTCGCCGCCGCCGTCGCCGTGACGATCGCGCTGTTTGACCGCCGACGCTGGTCGGTGTGAAAGTATCCAAAGAAAGAATGACCGCCCCGGCCGGGGCGGTCATTCTTTTTCAATATCGCCGTGGCGGCGCAGCGCGTCCAGAAACGCCGTGCAGCCGAGCACGAGATCGTCATACGTCGTGCCAAAGTCGTCCGTATACCACGGGTCGGCGATGCCGCGCTGCAGGCCCGCAAACGACAGCAGCGCTCGGATCTTCCCGTCCGGGTCGTGCGGGAGGATGCGGCGGAGGTTGCGCGCGTTGTTCTCATCCATCGTCAGCAGCCAGTCGTAATCATCGTAGTCGCGCGGCGTGACCTGCACGGCGGCGCGGTGGCCGACCGGGATGCCGTGGGCGCGCAGCTCGGCGCGCGCGGGCGGGTAGACGTCGTTGCCGATCTCCTCGCGGCTCGTCGCCGCCGAGGCGATCTGAAACTGCGCCGCGAGCCCCTGCCGCCGCACCATGTCCCGGAGCAGATACTCCGCCATCGGGCTGCGGCAGATGTTGCCGTGGCAGATAAAGAGCACTTTGACCATTGGGATCGCAATTCCTTTCGACCGTGATGGCCCATTATAACACAGCGCGGCGCAAAAGCAAAACCGGGGTGCAGGCAGCTGCCTGCGCCCCGGTTTTTTCTTTCCCTGCGCCTTACTGCGCCCGCTGCGCGCGCTGCGCGCGCTGCCGGAGCGCGAGCCCGGCGGCCACGAACGCCAGCACGAGCAGCGCCAGCGCCGCGCACAGGCACAGCGTGCGCAGCGCACCGTGACCGGCGGCCAGCATAGCGATCAGGCAGCCGACGGACAGGATCGCCGCCAGCGCCGTGCACCACGCCACGGCCTTTCCGCTCCTGTGGCCGAGGCACACGCCCGCGAACGCGAGCGCACCGGCCGCGAACAGTGCGATGCAGATGCCCGTCCAGACCGCCGCCTCCGTGCGCGCGGTGTCCATATCCGCCGTGTAGAGATCCTGCGCGAGCGCGCAGATGTCGCCATAGCTCGCGGACGCGCCTGCCCGCGCGCGCAGCGTCTCGTCCTGCATGAGCACGGCGATGCCCTGCTCCAGCCGCTCGGTGTCGTCCTCATACGGGGCGAGCGCCGCGAGATCCTGCGCCAGCTGCTGCCGGTTCGCCGCCAGCGTCTGCCGGCCGGAGGCCAGCGTGCCGGCCGCCGTGTCGAGCTTGCTCTGCCCGGCCGCGATCTCGGCCGCCGCAGCGTCGAGCGCCTGCTGCCCGGCGGCGAGCTGCGCCTGTGCATCCTGCAACTGCTGCTCCGCCGCGGCGATCTGCGCCGCGCCGGCAGAGAGCTTTGCCTGCCCGGTCTCATACGCCTGCACGAGCGACTCGATGGAGTACCCAGTGCCGAGCAGCTGCGTCTCATAGAGCTGCTTTTGCGCCGTCACACCCGGCCAGAGCAGCGCGGCCTTGGCCAGGTCGCCGCTTGCGACCGCCGCGTCATACTCCGCCTGCCGGTCGAGATAGCGCTGGTAGGCCGGGTGCACCGCGTCGTACACCGGCTGGATCCTGGCGAGCTGCGCCTGCCCGGCGGCGTATTCCTCCTTCGCCGCGGCAAGCTGCTCCTGCCCGGCGGCATAGTCGGCCTTGCCCTGCTCGAGCTGCGCCTGCCCGGCGGCATACTGCGCTTTGGCCGCGGCGAGCTTTTCGCTGCCGGCGTCATACTCCGCCTGCCCGCTCTCGAGCCGGCTCTGGCCGACGTTATCCGTCACGACGCCCGTGGCAAACGAGCGCTTGAGCACATCATATGTCTCCTGCTGCGCGCCGAGCGACGCCGCCAGCTCGCCGAGCGAGTGGGCGTTGTCGCATAGCTGCGTATCGGCATCCACACGGTCGGCCCGCTTCTGCTGCGTGCGCACGACGCTCCACGGCGACACGGCCATGACGAACACCGCCGCCGCGAGCAGCACCCAGCGGGCCGCGCGGCTCGCCGCGGTCAGCGGCAGGCGGCGCTGCGCAGGCAGCGCGGTCCGGCGCACGAAGGTATCGCCCAGCAGCAGAAGCTGCGGCAGCACGAACAGCACGAGAAACACAGTGATAAGCGACCCGACACCCACGAACCGGCCCATGCCGGCCACCGCGCCGGACGAGACGCGCGCGCCGATGAGCAGGCCGGCGGAGATGAGCATCGTGCCGGATGTGATGATGGTCGGGAAGGCGAGGTTCAGCGCCGTGATCATAGCCTCGCGCGGGCCCTGATCGGCGCGCGCCTCGGTATAGTGCGAGGCGACGACGATCGCATAGTCCACGTTGCAGCCCATCTGAATGGCGCTGGCCACGAGATAGACCATGAAGAGCACATACTCGCCCGTGAGCACCGTGATGCCGAAGTTGATCCAGATGCTGCCCTGAATGGCGAGCGTGAGCAAAATGGGCATACCGAGCGAGCGGAACGTGAACAGCAGCACGAGCATGACCATGAGGATGGACATGGCGCTGACCATGACGTTGTCCTGCGTGAACGTTTGCTCGGACCCGTAGGCGGACATAGCGTCGCCGACGAGATAGCTGTCGGTGGGGTAGTACTGGTGCACGACGGCGTGGATGCGGTCGAGCAGAGCAAACGTCTCGTCCCCGTCCGAGGCCGCGGCAAGCGTGAGCACGAGACGGTGGTACGACGTGCCCTCGAGCTGCGCGCTGGCGCGCTCGAGCTGGCTGCTGAGCGCCGTGACCTGCGCCGCCTGCGCGGCGCTGAGCGTGACGGTGCCGTCGGCGATCTTGTCATTCAGGAATTCGAACAGCTTCAGCAGCGGCACCTGATAGCCGCTCAGATCCTGCGCGGCCGTCTGCGCGGCGCCGTTTTCGGCCGCGTAGAGCGCGAAGAGCGCCTGCGCGCTCGTGCTGTCCGCGCCGCTGAGCTGCGCGAACGTCCGGTAATCGACCGCGTCCGCCACGCGAGACGGCCGACGCCCGAGATCTTCGGCACGAAGTTGCGGTGCTTCGTCTTATCCATGGCCGGGCCGAGCTTGAGCAGCAGCCCCGGCATGAGCAGGAACACCGTCAGCATGCTGATCAAGATCGCCTTGATGAGCACGATGCCGAGGTCGCGCCCGAGGCCGAACTTCATGAACGTCATGGCGACGAGGCCCGCAATGGTCGTCAGGCTCGAGGAGCTGATGACGGTAATGGATTTTTCCAGCGACTCGATGACTGCCTCGCGCACCGGCAGCGTCTCATGCGCCTGCTTGTAGCGGTTGCAGAAAATGATGGCGTAGTCCACCGACATGGCCAGCTGCAGCAGGATGGCCACGGCGTTGGACACGAACGAGATCGTGCCGAAAACGAAGTTCGTGCCCTTGTTGATGAGCGCCGCCGCGAGGAACGTGATGAGCAGGATGGGCACCTCGGCATACGTCGAGGACGTGAACGTGAGCACCGTGACGAGGATGATCGCCACGATGACGAGCAGGCCGCGCACCTCGCCGTTGATCTGATCGGAGATGCTGTAGCCCTCGGCGGAATAAATGTACGCGCCGCTGCCGTCGAGCAGGTCGCGCAGGGCCTGCACGGTCTGCGCGCACGTGTCCGACCCCTCCAGATCCGACAGGCTGACGCTCAGCAGCGCGCTGCCCGTATCGTTCATCGTGTACGTGCAGCTGTCCACCCCGTCGACCGCGCGGATCTGCTCCGCCGTGGCCGCGGCGGCGTCCGCGTCCGTGTCGCGCAGGAGGATCTTCGCCGACCCATAGGTCTGGAACTCCTGCTCCATGATGTCCAGCCCCTGCCGCGTCTCGGAATCAGCCGGCAGATAGGCCGCAACGTCGTTTTCGACCTTCACCCAGCCGGACGCGACCGCGGAAAAGACCAGCAGCGCGGCAAAGACGACGAAAAACAGCCGGTAATGGTCGACGATCCATTCCGATGCACGGTGCAGCGGGGACGGTTTCTGATTCATAATGGGATCACCACTCCTTACCCCGGCAAAAACGCAGGGGTTGACTTTTTGATAACAGAAAGATAAGCTGAAAAATGATAAATTACAAATGTCAGCTATCGTGAAAGTGTAAGATATTTATCGTTTGTTCCGCTCGTGTCGTTTGTTCGATATGATACGATGGGCGTAAAGGAGTGCGGCATCATGGAAAAAAAGAAAGATCTGCGCGTGCAGAAAACCTATCGTGCGCTCATGGCGGCGTTCGAGGCGCTGATGGCCGAGGAGACGTTTGACGACATCACGGTCAATGAGCTGTGCGCCCGGGCGCTCATCCGCCGCCCGACGTTCTACTCGCATTTTGAAGATAAGTACGACTTCCTGCGCTTTTACCTCAACGAGATCCAGTGGCAGATCGAGAGCGAGGCCGACGCCGCGACCGACTCGCCCGTTGAGCATTTCCAGCGCTCGTGGCGCGCGCTCATCGCCTTTATAGACGAGCGCCCGGCGCTCATCCGCATGGGCCTGCGCAGCAAGTCGCTGCCGATCATCTTCGAGATCATCAGCGAGCACATCTTCGCCAGTTCCAGCCGGCGCGTGCGCGCCTACTGCGGCGCCGTGACGGACAGCCCGGAACTTGCCGACACGCTGGCGACGTTCACCGTCGGCGGGCTCATCCAGAACCTCAAGCGCTACCTGACCGAGCCGAACCTCGACCCGGACGCGCTGACAGCGGAGATGACCACCGTCTTTGAGCACCTGTGGAATTCCTTCACGTCGGAAGCAGTATGAAGACGGTCTGGCCTGGCTGCTGCTGATCGAAGTGCTGCACTTTTGAAAACAAAAGGCTTGCAATGTTTTGCCGCCCGCAGGCGGCAAACGCTGCGAGGCTTTTTGAACACGCGGAAAGGCGGCGTACCATAATCGGTACGCCGCCTTGTTTTTTTCTGTGCATCTGTTTGGTTACGGCCAGGACGCCCGCGCCGCCTTGGGCGGTTTTGGCGCTTTCGGAGCCTTGGGCGCCTTCGGCGGGTACAGCCGCCGGCGCAGGTCGCGCGGCAGCACCCAGCGGTCGAGCAGGGCGAGCATGCCGGGCAGAAACAGCAGGATGAGGATGATGGCCGAGAACGCACCGATGGAAATCGTGCGGCAGATCTGCTCGATGGTCGGGTTGCCGAAAAATTTCCCGACGACCGCCGTGACGAGCACCATGATCGAGCCGGAGGTGAGCACCGTGTGGATGCTGCCGCGGTAGGCGGCGATGAGCGCGTCGCGCACGGACATACTCTCGCGCATCTCGCGGTAATAGCTCGTGTAGAGGATGCCGTAGTCGATCGTCGCACCCATGAGGATGCACTCGACGATCAGCAGCGCAAGGTAGTAGATCTCCAGCCCCTGCAATCCGACGACCGTGACGGTGATGAACACGCCGCACTGCACGATCAGCACGAGCAGCGCCGGAATGACGAGCGAGCGGAACGTGAACACGACGACGAGGAAGATCGACGCCGCCGTCAGGAGCGTGATGAGCAGCAGCTCGCTGTCGAAGCTGTTTTCCATCTCGTAGACCATGGCGCTGTTGCCGATGAGGTAATAGTCCCCGGTCGTGACGGCGTCGAGATCCTGCATGAGCTGCGCGATGAACGCGCTCGTCTCGTCCGACTCGCCCGGCAGCGTCGTCGTGAGCACGAGGCGGGAGTATTTGCTGCCGCACAGCTGCGTGACGGCGTCGGTGAGCATCGTCTGCGCGTCGGTGATCTGCGCGCGCATGTCGTCGGTCAGGAAGGACGCAAAGCGCGCGTCCGTGAGCAGATCGTTCTGCAGGTAGTCAAACAGCTCCTGCATGGACATCGTCCACGAGGCATCGCTGCTGTACACGCTGGCATAGTAGAGAAACAGCAGCTCCATCGTGCCGCGGTCCATCTTGCTGGACAGGCCCTGAAACAGGTTTGCCAGTTCCGCCGCCGTATAGCTCCGGCCGGAGGCGACCGCGTCGATGACCGTGCGCGCCGACTGAAGCTGGCTGGTGTCCACGCCGCTGAGCTGGTCGGCAAAGCGCGCGTCCGGCAGCACCTCCTGGCACAGGAAATCCACAAATTGCTGCACCGAGAGCGTCCAGCCGCTCGTGTCGCCGTGGCGGCTGGTGTAGAGCAGGTAGAGCTGGCGCACCTGCCCGGCGTCCATGCCGAGGAGGTCGGCAAGCTCCGCCGCCGAGTAGCTCGTGCCGTCGACCGAGCCGTTGATGATCCGGCTGAGCATCGTGATCTGCTGCGCCTGCGTATCATCGAGCAGGGCGCTGTGCTCGGCGAGGAAGTTGACCAGGGTCTGCATCGAAACGTTCCAATCGCCCGTGAGCAGGTCGCCGTTGAGCGTGTGGTATGCCACGAACAGCAGCCGGACGGTATCCTCGTCCATGCCGAGCATCTGCGCGATCTCGTCGCAGCCGCGCGGCGTGGTCATGGCGCTCACGTCCGTGAACGTCTGCAGCGTGGCCGCCTGTTCGCGCGCCGAGGCGTCGACCATGTCGGCCAAGGTGGAGTCGGTGAGCACTTCGTTGACGAGGAAGTCGGAGAAGGCGGGCAGCGTCATGCCGCCGGTGCTCGCATCGCCGTGCTGCGTGTAGTAGTAGAGCAGCAGCTGTTTGGCGTCCGCCGCGTCCATGCCGAGAAAGTCCGCCAGCGACTCCGCCGTCCGCTGCTGCGTGAGCGCGGCAGGGTCGGTGAACTTTTGCAGTGTCTGAAGATTGGCCGTCATGCCCGCGTCGAGATACGGCGCGAAGGCGGCGTTATTTGCCACGTGGTTGGTGACAAAGCGCAGAAACTGCCCGGCCGGGATGGTCACGGCGCGGCCGCCGCTATGGGCATCGTAATAGATCATGCCCAGCATATCGGCGCTGACCGGGATGCTGGCGTCGAGCGCGCCGACGACATTGACCATCTGCGCGGCGGTGTACTGCCTGCCGAGCGTGGTGGAGTAGGCCATGGCGCTCTTGACGTTCGGGTCGGCCTCGAGCCGGTCCGCCAGCGCGGCCACGGCGTCCTCGTCGGCGTTGTTGTACAGCACGACGATGGGGTTGTCCGGCGGGAACACCTCCGCGACCGGGTCGGCGTCCGTGAGCGTGTAGGCGATCTGGGTCGACAGCTGCAGGATATACGTACCCGCGAACAGCAGCACGAACGCCGCTGCGATCGCGCCGCGCCACCGGTAGCTGAAGCGGCCGAGCGCCGCGAGCACGCTCCGGCGCTCGCGCTTGGGCGCGCGCGGCTTTTTCGTCGTCTTGCGCACGAGCTTATCCGCCCACAAAATCAGGCCGGGCAGCACCGTGAACACGCACAGCAGGCTGCACAGCACGCCCTTGGCCAGCACGATGCCGAGATCCATGCCGATCTTGAAGCGCATGAACACCAGCATCAGCAATCCCACGATCGTCGTGACCGAGCTGCCGGTGATCGAGCCGAACGCCGCCGTGAGCGCGCGCGTCATGGCGGCCTCGCGGTCGGGATCGGCCTGCAGCTCCTGCCGGTAGCGATTCATGAGGATGATGGAATAGTCCATCGAGAGCGCGAGCTGCAAAATGGCCGAGATGCTCGCCGTGACGTCCGACGTCTCGCCGAGGAAGATATTCGTGCCCTGGTTGATGAGCACGGCGATGCCGATCGTGATGAGAAACAGCACCGGCTCGAAGTACGACGGGCAGGCGATGAGCAGGATCGTCGTCACAAGCACGATCGAGAGGATGAACACGATCGGCGGGATGTCCGGTGTCGAGGTGTCGTCGCTGCGCACGGACACATCGTAGCCGTCAAAGCGGTCGGCCACGTCGCGCTCGATCTGCGCCTCCTCGTCGGACTTGTAGTCATACTGCGTGGTGAGCTTGTAGAGCGTGGCGTCGCCGCGGTTATAGTCGTCGCTGTCCGGCTCGTAGGCCACGCTGTCCACATTCGGGATCTCCGCCAGCTGCTCGCGGATGGCGAGCTTGTCGCGCGCATCCAGCCCGCGGAACATGACGCGGATGGTGTACGTCTCCGTCACGTCGGGGAAGGCCTCGTTCATGCGGTCCATGCCGATCTTCATCTGCGAGCTGTCCGGCAGGTACTTGGTCATGTCGGTGTTGATGCCGACGAAGGGCATCAGCGCCGCGCAGACCACCGCCAGAGCCAGCATGACGACAAGCAATAGCCTGCGTTTTTTGACGATGAAAGCTGCGATCTTCTGCATGGCCTGAGAAACTCCTTTCGCGCGCCGGCAGGTAGTCAAAAGCAAAAAACCAATGGTTAGAGTCAATTGAATATTATAGCACATCGGCGAAAAATGTGGTATGCTTATTTCAAACATTTTTAAATAAATATATTAAGGAGGCTATCCGATGAAAAACGATTTTCTGACACTCATAAAGACCCGGCGGAGTATCCGCGCCTACAAGCCGGACGCCGTGCCCGCAGACACACTCGCGCGCGTGCTCGAGGCCGGCACCTACGCCCCGTCGGCCATGGGCGAGCAGTCGGCGACGATCGTCGCCGTGGAGACGAAAGCTTACCGCGACCGTCTGACAAAGCTCAACGCCGCCGTGATCGGCAGGGACGTCGACCCCTACTACGGCGCGCCGGTGATCGTGGTCGTGCTCGGCGACGGAGAGCGCGCAAATTATCTGGCCGACGGCAGTTGTGTGCTCGAAAACCTCATGCTGGCCGCGCACGCCGAGGGGCTCGGCACCGTGTGGGTCAACCGCGAGCGCGAGATCTTTGACAGCCCGGACGGCAAGGCGCTGCTGCGCGACTGGGGCCTGCCGGAGACGCTGCGCGGCGTCGGCGCGATCGCGCTCGGCTATGCCGCCGGCCCTGCACCGGAGGCCGCCCCGCGCAAGGAAAACTACATCGTACACGTCTGAGCATTCGCTCAAGCGGAAAGCCCGCCCGCCGGAGTTCCGGCGGGCGGGCTGCTGTGTTATGTAGAAAAAACGTCTCAGTCGATATGGATGATCGACTCGGTCAGCTCCGCGGCGGTCACGTTGGGGTTGTGATAGTGCTCGCGGCGGTCGGTGATCCTGCCGATCGAGATGGCCTGCTGCGGGCAGTACTGCAGGCAGCTCAGGCACTGGATGCAGTTGCCGCCGATGACGGCGCGGCCGCCCTCGATGCGGATGTTGCCGCGCGGGCAGAGCCGGGCACACTGACCGCAGGCGACGCATGCATCGCTGACGGCAAACTTCTGCGCCTTGCCGGCCACGATCTTCGGCCAGATGCTGCTCTCGAGCTGGTTGACGGGCTTTTTCGGCGGGGCCTTGGGCGAGACCGCCCGGGCAAGAACATCCTGCGCGATCTGCTTTGCCTTTTTGTCCGCGCGGCGCTGCGCCATGGCGGGCGTCACCGGCGGCAGCATCACGCTGTGCGGCAGCAGCCAGATGCACGTGCACTGGTGCGACACGGCCGTCCAGTAGCGCAGGGGGATGATGCTGTTGAGCTTGTACAGGCCGGAGCCCATGTAGCCCGCGTACTGGCAGACGCCGAACGTATACGCCGTGAGGCCGACCTGGATCTTGCGCAGCGACTCCTCCACGCCGCCGGGCAGACCGCCGCCGTAGCACGGGAAGACGAAGCCGACGCGCTTGGCGTCACGCACGTCCGTGACCACGGGCTCTTTGCGCATAAGGATGATGTCCGTGTCGCCCAGCTCCCGGGCGATGGTTTTCGCCATGTCGAGACAGTTGCCGGTGCCAGAGTAGCAGAAGATCACATTTTCGCTCATGTGAAACACTCCCTTAAATTTTGATCGTCCCTATTGTACATCAAACTTTTTTGCGATACAATAGTACCGTAAAATATAGAACGCTGGAGGCCAAAATGTACCATATCAAGAACGACAAACGCGCGCGGGCGTCTACGGAGCTTATTTGCGCTGGCCTTTTGGCTTGTATGAAAGAAAAACCGTTTGCGCGCATCACGATCACGGACGTGCAGCGCGCCTCGACGGTGAGCCGCTCGACGTTTTACCGCAACTTCGACTGCCTCGAGGACGTGCTGGCGCTGCTGTGCGACCGCGGGTTTCAGGCCGTGTTCAGCGAGTACAACGCCCTGCCGCCCGAGCAGCGCGGCAGTCTGGCCAAGGCGGTATTTCAGTACTGGTTTCGCAACAGTGCGGTGCTCGAGGCGCTCGTGCAGATCCACCGGACGGACATTTTGTTCGACAGTCTGCGCCGCAGCTCCGGCCTGATCCAGGCACTGCAGCCGATGGCAGGCGATCCCGCGCGGTTTGATTATTTCGTCGCCATCATCACGTCGTCCATGATCGGCGTGCTGACCGTCTGGGTCGAGCACGGCAAGACGGAGACGGAGAATCAGATGGTGCAAAAGCTCACGAGTGCCTTCATCGAGATGGCGATCCTGGAGTTGCCCGGCTGAGAAAACCCGGCCTTTCCAGCACTGGGAAAGGCCGGGTTTCTGTTTGCTTTTACGGCACGATGCGTGTGCCGCTCTCGCCGCGCATGGCGGCCGGGGCCTGCTCGAGCGAGGCGATGACGGCGCGCCGCCGCCAGCCGCTGCGCACGAACTGCACGGCCGCGGCCACCTTCGGCTGCATGGAGCCGGCGCCGAACTGCCCGGCGCGCAGGTAGGTCTCCGCCTCATCCACGTGCAGCTCGTCGAGCGCCCGCTGCTCCGGCGTGCCGAAGTTCAGGCAGACATGGTCGACCGCCGTGAGGATGAACAGATAGTCCGCGCCGACGGCTTCGGCCAGGCACGCGGAGGCAAAGTCCTTGTCGATGACAGCGTCCACGCCGTAGTAGTCCCCGTGCGCGTCGCGCACGACGGGCACACCGCCGCCGCCGCAGGCGATGACGATATACTCACTGTCGAGCAGGTTCAGAATCGAGCGCCGCTCGGCAATATCCACCGGCTTCGGCGAGGCGACGACGCGCCGCCAGCCGCGGCCGGAGTCCTCCCGCATGCGCAGGGACGGATCGTCACGCATCATCTGCTGCGCGGCGGCCTCATCGTAAAACGCGCCGATGGGCTTTGCCGGCTCGCCGAACGCGGGGTCGTCCGGGTCGACGACGACCTGCGTGACGACCGTCGCCACCTGCCAGGGCATACCATTGGCGCGCAGCGTGCGGCGCATGCCCTGCTGCAGGTGGTAGCCGATATAGCCCTGGCTCATGGCCGTGCACTCCGGCAGCGGCATGGGCGCGACCTTGGGGTTCGTTTTCGCGGCGGTGTCGAACGCCGCCTGGATCATACCGACCTGCGGGCCGTTGCCGTGGCTGATGATGATCTCGTGGCCCTGATGGATGAGCCCGACGAGCGCCGGGCACGCGGCGGCCACGCGATCGCGCTGCTCCGCCGGCGTGCTGCCGAGCGCGTTGCCGCCGAGAGCAATGACGATTCTGGCCATGGCGTCACCTGTGCTGCGGCGCGGGCTGCTGCTGCGTGATGCAGTGGATGTTCCCGCCGCCGAACGCGACCTCGCGCGTCTGCACGCCGACCACGCGGCGGTCGGGGAACATGGCCTGCACCTGCTGCACGGCGAGCGCGTCGTTCGCGTCGCCGTACTGCGGCAGGATGACGCCGCCGTTGACGATGAGGAAGTTCATATACGACGCGATGGCGACCTCGCCGTCCTCGCGCGGGATCGTGCCCTCCACGGCGTCGATCGTCGCCGCACCCTGCAGCAGGCAGGGCTGCTGCGTCAGGCAGAGCTTGTGCACCTTCAGTTTGCGGCCCTTGGCGTCCGTCGCCTGCGAGAGCGTGTCGTAGGCGTCGCGCGCCGGCTGATAGAACGGGTTTTGCGGGTCGTCCGTCCAGATGCAGGCGACCTCGCCCGGGCGGATGAAGCAGGCCACGTCGTCGATGTGGCCGTTGGTCTCCTCGGGGTCGATGCCGTCGCGCAGCCAGAGCACCTTCTCGCAGCCGAGATAGTCGCAGAGCATGCGCTCGATCGCGCCGCGGTCCATGTCGGGGTTTCGCCCCTCGGACAGCAGGCACATCTCGGTCGTGAGCACGGTGCCCTCGCCGTCGACGTGGATGGAGCCGCCCTCGAGCACGAAGCCATCGGTGCGGTAGGAATCGACGCGCTCGATCTCGCAGACCTTCTGCGCGACCTGATCGTCGAGATCCCACGGGAAATAGAGCCCGTCGACCAGCCCGCCCCAGGCGTTGAACGTCCAGTCCACGGCGCGCACGCCGCCGTTGCCGTTGACGAGAAACGTCGGCCCACAGTCGCGGATCCAGGCGTCGTTGCTCGCCATCTCGACGACGCGCACGGCGCGCGGCAGGCGCTCGCGCGCATTCTGGTACTGCGCCGGGGAGACGCAGACCGTCACGGGTTCAAACTGCAAAATGGCCGTGGCCACGTCCAGAAAGGCTTTCTGCGCGGGCTTGGCGCCGTCGCGCCAGTTGTCGTTGCGCTCCGGCCAGAGCATCCAGACGCCGGCCTGCGGCTCAAACTCCGCAGGCATCCGGTAGCCGTCGAGCTTCGGCGTAGAGCCGGTGATTCGTTTTGCCATAACGTTTTCCTCCTAGGAATGATGCCGGCGCGCACGCGCCGCGATGAGAATTTCGCCGATGACGATGCTGAGGATCGACCCGATCGTGATCGGCAGATAGTACGAGAGCGTGTCCGTATCGAACGACAGCGGCACCGCCGTGAAGAAGATCGAGATGAGGATGAGCGCCATGGGCACATAGGCCAGCACGCGCAGCATCCCGTGCCCGCCCGGCACGCGAAACGGCCGCTCGGAATCGGGGTCGATCTCCCGCAGGCGCAAAAACGCCGGGAACACGGGCGCATAGCTCAGCAGGAGCATGACGAGGTTGAGCGCAAAAAAGCTCCAGAACAGGGACGAATCCGGCGAGAGCAGCTCGATGATGATGCCGAGGATGCACACGACGCTCGCCACGATGCCGCTCGTGAGCGCGGAACCGATGGGCATGTCGTTTTTCGCCCAGCGCTTTGCAAAGATCGCGGGCATGTCGCCGTTTTCGGCAGCGTAGGCCGCCGTGGAGTTCACGCCCATGGACCACGAGATCATGTTGCCGAACAGCGTGACGAGAAACAGCAGCGCCACCGCGCCGACGAACAGGCCGCTCGTGCGGCCGGTCATGAGCGAGACGGCATCGATGAGGCCCGAGTCCTCGCTGATCTCGTGCGTGGGGATGGCCGCGCCGATGCCGAAGGCCGAAAACAGGTAGATGAGCGCGATGACGATGCCGCCGGTGACGACGGCCTGCGGGATCTGGCGCTTGGGGTCGCGCATATTGTCGGCATACGTGCACACGACCTCGAAGCCGAGGAAGTTGAAGATGATGACCGAGATATATGACAGGCTGTGCAGGTCAAACCCCGGCAGGAACGTGCGGAAGGCCATGTCGTTGACAAAGCCGTTTTTCACGACGTAGACGATGCCGAGCACGCCGACCGTCAGCGCGAGGATCATTTTGATGGCGGCGCTGATGTTGAGGATGAGGATGCTGTCGCACACGGGGTAAAATGCGATCCACGTGACGATCCAGATGAAGGCGAGCTCGATGAGCAGCTTTGCCAGCCACCCGAACTGCAGCCCTGTGAGCACGCCGAGCAGCTCCGGGCACACGACGGCGAGCGAGGCCATCCACAGCGGAAAGTTGATCCAGTAGTACCACGAGGCGCGCGCGCCCCACTTCGAGCGCGGGAACGCCTTGTTGATCCAGTCATAGAGCCCGCCGTCGCCGGTATACGTCGTGCCGAGCTCGGACGAGATCATGCCGTACGGCAGCAGGAAGGCGATCATCATGAACACCCACCAGAAATACTGGCTGTTGCCGATGGAGGCGACGGGCGCCGCCGCCTCCGCCACGAACACGACGCAGATGACCGAGAGGACGACGTCCGCAAGGCGGAATTTTTTTCGTTCTTCCATGGTGTCTGCTCCTTTGGCAGCCGGTCAGCAGCCGCCGAGCCGCGCGTCGAGGAAGGTGTCGAGCTCCTCCTGCGCCGCGGCAAGCTCCAGCTCCGTCGGGACGCGGCGGCAGCGCGTGAAATACACCAGCAGGCCGCGCATGGCCGTCAGGCGGTTGCCGGCCTGCTCCCAGCAGAGGGAGGCGGCGGAGTCGGCGACCTCGTCGGTCACGTCCTCTCCGCGCGTAGCAGGCAGACAGTGCAGGAACTTGCAGCCGAGCGCGCCGAGCTGCATGAGCTCGCGGTTGACCTGGTAGTCGGCAAAGACGCGCACGCGCTCTTCCTTCGGCATCTCGTTTTCATACAGGCCGTACCAGACGTCAGTATAGATAAAGTCCGCGCCGCGTACGGCGTCGCGCTCGTCCGTGACGGCCCAGCTGCCGCCGGAGCGCTTGCAGTTGGCCTCCAGAATGCGCTTGTGGTCGGCGTTCAGCTGGTGGCCCTCCGGGCCGTAGTGCACAAAGTGCATGCCGAGCTTCGTGGTAATGAAGCCGAGGGACGCACACACCTGCGTTCCGTCGCCGACGAAGACGACCTTGCAGTCCTCCAGCCGCTTGCCCTCGGGCAGGTTTTCCTTGATGGTGCACAGGTCGCCGATCTCCTGCGTGGGGTGGTTGTAGTCGCTCATGCCGTTGATGACCGGGATCGTGCACGCATCGGCGAGCTCAACGATCGTCTTGTGCTCGATGACGCGGGCCATGACCACGTCGACCAGGCGCGAGAGCACCTTGCCCGTGTCGCCGATGGTCTCGTGACCGCCGAGCTGGATCATGCCCGGACCGAGGTACTGCGCGTGACCGCCGAGCTGGCTCATGGCCGTCTCGAACGACACGCGCGTGCGGGTGCTCGACTGCTGAAAGATCATGCCGAGGTTCATATCTTTCATCAGCGGGGGATAATAACCCCGGCGGATGGCGCGCTTGATGGCGAGCGACAGGTCGATGATGTCCAGCAGTTCCTGTTTTGTGAAATCGTTGGTGTCAATAAAATCTTTTTTGTACATATCCATTCCTCCAAAGCCGCAGTTTACGGGATTTGCTTCCCGGTTATTGTCGGCGGATTTGCGTACGGATATGCGCGCCGGACGAATTTTCCGTTTTCGCGGCACGATCGGTGCCGTTTTTTCGCCGAACAAAAAACACGCCCGCAGAAGCCTCGGCTTCTGCGGGCGTGCCGCGTTGTTTTTTTCATTGAAAAACGCCGGTTTTCCCGGCAATTTTTTTGCATATATAGATTTATGTTATCACTTTGTCTTGCTTTTGACAAGCGCTTTCCTGCAGTTTTTCCGCTTTTCAGGCAGAAAAAAGCGAAATGTCCGTTAATAATCACTTGTTACACATATTGACATGATTCAGGCAAAGTTCTATAATAAATGCGTGTTAACGTTCTGCGCTTGTGCAAAATGTCGAATTTTCATCGTTGGCGCGGAATTTGTGCATCGAAGGAGGGAATGCGCGAATGAGAGACCTGAAGCATCTGATCTATTTTGAGAACCTGCTGCAGCAGGCAAACAACGACCTGGTTCAGGACGCCTGCAAGGATGGGCGGCTGGCGCTGGCATGGAACTGTTCGTACATACCGGAGGTTTTGCTGGACACGGACAACTGCTTTGGCGTGCGCCTGCGCGCGCCGAACTGCACGAACCCCGACATGGCCACCTACTACATGACCAACCGCTCGTGCCCGTACTCCAAGAGCATCCTCGAGCGTGCGTTTGAGGGCGGCTACAACTTTATCTCCGCGCTCATCGGGCAGGAGTGCTGCACGACGATGAACCGCATGGAGCAGTATTTTGAATACTGCGAGCTGATCCCGAACGACAAGTTCTTCTGCACGTATCTCGACATGCCGCTGCGCAAGACCGAGTGGCACGCGGGCTACTACCGCCGCCAGATCGAGCAGAAGATCATCCAGCCGCTCGAAAAGGTCTACGGCGTGGACTTCTCGGAGGAAAAGCTGCGCAAGGCCGTCGAGCAGTTCAACGAAGTGTGCCGCATCATCACGGAGATGAACGCCATGCGCATGGCGGACAACCCGGTCATCACGGGGTATGAGTTCCACGTCATCCAGCTGTGCACGCTCACGTGCCCGAAGGACCTCATCCTGCCGTACCTGCGCGAGACGCTGCAGGAGCTGCGCGAACGCCAGCCCGACCCGAAGCCGTGGTACCGCGCGCGCATCCTCATTGCCGGCAGCGAGATCGACGACCCCGAGTTCACGAAAATGCTCGAGATGGCCGGCGGCATGGTCGTGGCCGACCGCTACTGCTTCGGCTCGATGCCCGGCCGCGAGGAGATCCCGCTCGAGGAGGGCAAGGACGTTTTGCAGTCCATCGCCGACTACTATATGTGGCGCAACCAGTGCCCGCGCGCCATGGGCCCCGAGAACATCATCGCGCGCAAGAAATACATCTTCGATCTCGCGGAGAAATACCGCGCCGACGGCATCATCGTCGAGAACATGAAGTTCTGCGAATACTGGGGCTACGAGCGCGCGCAGGACGGCATGTGGTTCTACGAGGGCTATGAGCTGCCGCGCAGCATCCCCGTGTGCCAGATCGAGAAGGATTACACGAGCGCCGCCTCCGGCCAGCTGCGCACCCGGTTCCAGGCGTTCATCGAGTCGCTGGAGATCAAAAAGATCCAGGCGCAGCAATAAGGGAGGGGTTCAGCTATGTGGAAACGCAAACGCACGCTCAAAGAAGAATACGGCACGCTCGGCCACTTCCTGCGGGGTGACAACGAGTGCCATTATCTCGGCGACCTGTACATCGAGGGCACGAACTTCTACTTCCACCGCGAGTGGCGCGGCGTGAAGGACACGGCCTATGCCTTCGCCCGCTGGCTGCAGACCTGGGGCAAGATGGCCGGGCTCATCGGCCGCGACCCGGTGCGCATGATCCGCGCCTTCTGGAAGTATCGCTGGCTGAGCGCGTATCTGGCCACGCCGATGATGGTCGACAAATGGATCGAGGGCGACCGCGGCATGGTCCTGCGCGCCGACCTGACGGCCATCGACTGCATGGTGTCCGACTCCATCACGACGCTCTGGCGCGAGATCCGCGCCGACCGCCGCTTCGGCGAGAACAAGTGGACCGAGCGCACGATCGCCTTTGACTACACGCTGCCGAAGCACATCATCTACGGCTTCCCCGGCTACTACGGCATCAACATCCAGCAGCACGCGGCATTCATGGTGCCGATCCTAAACAAGAACCTCGGCTCGTACTACGTCGACCAGGCTGTCAGCTGCGGCATCCCGGGCGATATGTGCACGCTGCCGCTCGTGGAGACCGGCGTCGCCGTCGAGGGCGAGTACCCCGACATCGGCAACTGCTGGCTCACGACGAACAACCCCTGCGACGCGAACATGATGGACAACGTCGCCATGTACCGCGCGCTCTCAAGCGACGGCAAGAAGGCCGTGCACCCGTTCACGACGCCGCTCATGTATGACGACCCGACCTGCAAGGAGCTCGGCGTGCACGAGGTGTACGACGCCATCCACTTCCTCGAGGAGCAGTTCCACCAGCCGTTCAACTGGGACACGTTCATCCAGCACATTGAAAACACCAACCAGTTCAACCGCGAGGAGACCGAGCGCTGGGATGTCTATGCCAAGACGAACAACGGCGCGCTCAACCCCGTGTGCCAGGGGCTGTTCCGCATCTACTTCTACCAGCAGGGCGGCAACGAGTACTTCCTCAAGGCCTCGCACAAGCTCATGCGCATCTTTGATAAATGCGTGCGCAAGAACATCGACACCTTCCCGCTCACGCGCCACCGCGCCATCGCCTGGAGCTGCGGCTCGACGTATTACGCACACGGCGTGCAGTGGCTGTATAACTGCTGGGGCATCCTGTGCCTGATCAACATGGACTCGCTGACCGGCCACAACATCGTTGACACCGAGGACCGCGACATCATGATGAGCGACGTGGCCGACTGGCACGCCCGCACCCCGATGCGCACGCACACCGTCGGCGGCAACCGCCACATCATGCAGATGTGGGAGACGGCGGAGAAGTTCAACTGCGACATGATCCTCATGTACGACGACATCGGCTGCAAGGGCATGGCCGGTGCGCAGGGCCTGATCGAGGAGGAGATCCGCAAGCACGACGAGCGCTTCCACACGGTGTGGATGCCGCACTCGCTGATGGATCACCGCATCGTCTCGCCGGCCGAGGCGCGCCGCACCGTCAACGAATACATGATCAACGTCATGCACGAGGAGCCGGTCGATCCGTCGCTGCTCGACTTTGACGACAGCATGGGCTGGTAAAGGAGGTCCACCGATATGAAATGCAAATCTGCGCAGTTCCTGTTCCGAGCTTTTGGCATCACCGGCGGCGCGCTGGCCGTGCTGTTCGTGATCTATTACTATAACCTCGACATGAAGCTCATGCGCTCCGTCGTCGTGCCGTTTTTGAACAAACACTATGACAGCGTCAAGCGCGAGCACCAGATCTGACAGGGGAGGAGCAAACCATGGCAGTCAATCATAATGTCAACCCCCGGCCGCTGACCGCCGAGGAAAAGGAAAACCGCGCCCGCGGCGTGTATGACAGCTTTGCGACCTATGTGGTCTTCTGCGGGCACTGCCGCTACGTGCGCAAGACGAATATGTACATCATGCGCGCCGAGGCTTTCATCGACGAGCTCAAAGCCCGCGGCGAGGTCTGCCCCCAGTGCGGCAGGCAGGAGTGGACGCTCGGCTACCCGATGGGCACGACCACCGGCTTCGTCAAGTTCTGACACGCGCACCGCAGCAGGCCCCCGCACCCGCGAGGGCCTGCTTTTTTGCGCAGATTCCGGCACATTTGCGCGACGCTTGTTGCATATCGCCGAAAATGGGAAATTTCGTTTCCCTGCGCGCATACATATGTTATAGTAGTGACAATCTCAGCGCAACAACATGAAGGAGGAGAGACCATGGCACAACTCAGACCGAAGATCGTGAAGCTGGCGAAGATCATTGGGGGCGTCACCGGCATCACGACCAGGATCGACGAAAACGCGCCCGAATACTACTGCATGGCAGGCATCCTGACCGACGAGGAAGCGGATGTCGCCATCGCGGCTGGCCTGCGCAAGGAGCGCACCGCGGCCTACCTGGCCAGGAAGGTCGGCAAGACCGTGCAGGAGGTGCAGCCCCTGCTCGACAACCTCGTGTACTACGGCATCTTCCGCCGCTCGCACAACGAGACGCTCGGCGAGGACACGTATTACATGCAGATCTTCGCGCCCGGCATCCTCGAGATGATGGTCAACCAGAAGGAGCTGCTCGACACGCATCCGGAGGTCGGCCGCGCGTTCGAGGAATACACCCGCAACCTCGCAGCGAACATGGGCGCCATGATCCCCGACGGCTACGGCCTCATGCGCGTCATCCCGGTCGAGAGCGCGCTCGAGGGCATTCCCGGCGTGAACGAATTTGAGCGCATCTCGCACTATCTGGACAAGTACGACCGCTTCTCCGTGTCCCCGTGCTCCTGCCGCGCATCGCGCACGAGCATCGGCGACGGCTGCGGCCACCTCGACGAGGATATGTGCATCCAGATGGGCAAGGGCGCCGAGCACTACATCCGCTCCGGCCGCGCCAAGGAGATCACACGCGAGCAGGCGCTCGAAATTATCAAGCGCGCCGAGGAAAACGGCCTCATGCACGACATGGTCAACATCGAAGAGCCGGGCGAGAGCGCGGCCATCTGCAACTGCTGCGCCTGCGCCTGCTTCGGCCTGCGCGTGGGCCTGATGTACGGCGCGCGCGACGCGATCCGCTCCAACTACGTCGCCGAGGTGGACGAGGCCAAGTGCGTCGCCTGCGGCCAGTGCGTGGAGACCTGCCCCGGCAACGCGCTCAAGCTCGGCCAGAAGCTCTGCTCGACCGAGGACCTGACACAGAAGCCGGACTACGTCAAGCTCTCCGAGACCCTGCATCCGAAGCGCACGTGGGACCCGAACTACCGCGAGGACCACGAGGACGTCGTGCCCACCGGCACCGCCCCGTGCAAGACCGCCTGCCCGGCGCACATCCCCGTGCAGGGCTACCTGAAGCTCGCCGCGCAGGGCCGCTACACGGACGCGCTCGAACTCATCAAGAAAGAAAACCCGTTCCCGGCCGTCTGCGGCCGCATCTGCAACAAGCGCTGCGAGGCCGAGTGCACCCGCGGCAGCGTGGACGAGGCCGTCGCCATCGACGAGGTCAAGCGCTTCATCGCCGACCATGACCTGCACGAGGCCACGCGCTACGTGCCGAAGCTGCTCAACCAGATCGGCCGCCCGTACACGGAGAAGATCGCCGTCATCGGCGCCGGCCCTGCCGGCATGAGCTGTGCCTACTACCTCGCCAACAAGGGCTACCCCGTGACCGTGTTCGACCGCAACCCGGTGCCCGGCGGCATGCTCACGCTCGGCATCCCGAGCTTCCGCCTGGAAAAGGACGTGCTCAACGCCGAGATCGACATCCTGCGCGAGATGGGCGTCGAGTTCCAATGCGGCGTCGAGGTCGGCAGGGACATCACCATCGAGCAGCTGCGCGCGCAGGGCTACAAGGGCTTCTACGTTGCCATCGGCGCGCAGAAGTCGGCCAAGCTCCGCATCCCGGGCGAGGAGCTCGAGGGCGTCTACGGCGGCGTGGACTTCCTGCGCGCCGTGAACCTCGGCCACGAGACGCATATCGGCAAGCGCTGCGCCGTCATCGGCGGCGGCAACGTGGCCATGGACGTCTGCCGCAGCGCGGTGCGCCTCGGCGCAGACGAGACGTACGTGCTCTACCGCCGCAGCGAAGCCGAACTGCCCGCCGACCCCGAGGAGGTCAAAGAGGCGATGGAAGAGGGCGTGCAGTTCCGCTTCCTGAGCGCACCGGCCGAGATCCTCGGCGAAAACGGCAAGGTCAAGGCCCTCAAGGTCGAGCTCATGGAGCTGGGCGAGCCCGACGCGAAGGGCCGCCGCAAGCCTGTCGGCACCGGCAAGTTCGAGACCATCGAGGTCACGTCCGTCATCGGCGCTATCGGCCAGCGCGTTGACCTCGGCCATATCGCGCCGGAGGCCATGGCCTTCAACCGCAACGGCACCGTCCAGGCCGACGGCGTGACGTATCAGACCGCGCAGCCCGACATCTTCGCCGGCGGCGACGTGGTCACCGGCCCGAAGTTTGCCATCGACGCGATCGCGGCCGGCCGCGAGGGCGCTATCTCCCTGCACCGCTACGTGCATGAGGGCCAGAGCCTGACGCTGGCGCGTGACCCGCGTGAATTCTACGAGCTCGACAAGAAGCAGGCCGTTGTGCCCATCGACTGCTTTGACGCCCCGGCGCGCCAGACCGTCGCCCACGACGCGAGCAAGGCCAAGACGTTCTCGAACGACCGCATCACCTTCACCGAGGCGCAGGTCAAGGCAGAGGCGTCCCGCTGCCTCGGCTGCGGCGTGTCCGTCGTCGACCAGAACAAGTGCATCGGCTGCGGCCTGTGCACCACGCGCTGCGAGTTTGACGCGATCCACCTGCAGCGCGATATGCCGGAGGCCAGCCGTATGTACCGCACCGAGGACAAGATGAAGGCCATTCTGCCGCACATGGTCAAGCGCGCAGCCAAGCTCACCATCAAGGACATCAAGGAAAAGTGCGCGAAGTAAACCCGCCGGAGGAACATACCCATGCATGAACTCGGAACTGTGTTCTATGTCATTCGCGAGGTCGAGCAGGTCGTCGAGGAAAACCACCTGACCAAGGTTGCCAGCGTCACGCTGGAGATCGGCGAGGTCAGCGGCATCATTCCGTACTATCTGACGGACTGCTGGCAGTGGGCGATCCAGAAATCGCAGTATCTGAAAGAGGCGGAGCTGAAGATCGAGACCGTTCCCGCCGTGACCTTCTGCGAGGACTGCAAGCAGACATATCCCACGGTAAAATACGCAAAAATATGCCCGCACTGTAAAAGCGAGCATACCTATCTGGTGTCAGGCAACGAATATAACATCAAAGAGATCGAAGCCTGCTAGCAGCCGCAAAAAGAGCAAACGGGGAACGCTTTTCGGCGTTCCCCGTGTTTTTATATCTCGTCTGCCGGCGCGCTGTCGATCGGGATCTGGATGATCTCCAGCCGGCGGCGGGCGGCGTATTCGAGCGTGCGGGCCGTGCCGCCGGGCCGGCCGTCAAATGCCGCGATGAGGATGCGCGAGGCATCGACCATGTAGCGGTTGCGGCGCATCATGCACCCGGGGGTGTAGGCCTCCTGTACGAGCGTCTGATAGTCGCACTGGCGCAGGTCGTAGGCATAGCGCTCGCGCAGCTCCGGCCGCCAGCGGTCGGCCTGGCCGGCGAAGGGGATGGCCGCCTCGATCGTGACCTCCGGGTGCTGCAGGCGCAGATAGCGCGCAGCGTCGAAAAAATACAGGTCGCAGCCGTTGGCCATGCCGCAGATGAAGTGGCGGATGCCGGCGGCGTAGACGGCGTCCACGGCGTCGAAGAGCTGCTGCTGCAGCTTGCGGCAGCGGGGGTCGTTCTCGTCGCTGCCCCAGGGCAGCTTGTATTCCCGGTGGCCGGTGAAGCAGCAGGTGTTTTCGCGCTCGGGCATGGCGGCGCCTCCTTTCGGTGGTGGCCTCCATTGTACGCGCCCGGAGCGCTGCTGTCAAACCTTTCCTGCAAAAAAGTACTTGCATTCTTTTCCCACTGTGCTATAATACAGACAGTAAAACAACTGAATCGAGATGTCTTCGGGGCAGGGTGTAATTCCCGACCGGCGGTGATAGTCCGCGAGCCGAGCAAGGTTGAATCGGTGCAATTCCGATACCGACAGTATAGTCTGGATGATAGAAGATGTTACGAACCTCCATTGTTCGCAGCGCCTGAAGGACATGTTCTTTCAGGTGTTTTTCATTCCATGGAGGTGTTTTGTCATGTTGAAAGAAAACCTGTCCTTTGTTGGTATCTGCGTGCTTGTGTTCGCGGCATTGCTCGGCCTTGCGTATCTGTTTGAGCGCACGGTCTGCCGTGATCTGCAGCGCCGCAGCCGCAGCCGCAACATCAGCTATGTGGCCATGTTCTCCGCCCTCGGCGGCGTGCTCATGCTGCTCGAGATCCCGCTGTTTTTTGCGCCCGGCTTCTATAAGATGGACCTGAGCGAGCTGCCGGTGCTCATGAGCGCGTTCTATCTCGGACCTGTGGCCGGTGTTATCACCGAGCTGCTCAAGGTGCTGCTCAAGCTCCTGCTCAAAGGCACGAGCACAGCCTTCGTCGGCGACTTTGCCAACTTCGTCGTCGGCTGCACGTTCGTCCTTCCCGCCGCTGTCATCTACCACCACCACAAGACCCGCCGCACCGCCATCATCGGCATGGCCGTCGGCACGCTGTGCATGACGGTCTTCGGCAGCCTCTTCAATGCCCTGTACCTGATCCCGAAGTTCGCCGAGCTGTTCCACCTGCCGATCGATCAGATCGTCGCCATGGGTACGGCCGTGAACAAGGGCATCACCAGTGTGCCGACGCTCGTGCTGTTCGCCGTCGTCCCGTTCAACCTCATCAAGGGCATCGTCGACTCGGCGCTGACGTATCTGCTGTATAAGCGCGTGGAGTTTCTGCTCTTCCCGGAGCTGCGCAAGAAGGAGAAAGTCCAGCCGCAGGTCAAGTCGAAGAATCCCACCCCGCAGCACTGAGATCGTACATAAAAAACCGCCTGCAGGCGTCAGCCTGCGGGCGGTTTTTCATCTGTGCAGCTGCGGCGCACCGCGCGCAGCAGCAAGGTGAAGCTGAGCGTGAAGTTCACGCACTCGTTGAAATACAAAATGAAGATGTACCCCGCCAGCCCGAACCGCGGCAGCAGCACCCACACGAGCACTACGCCGAGCGTGGCGTCGAGCACATTGATGGCCATGCAGCGCGTCTGCTGGCCGAGCCCGCGCAGGCAGCCGTCGGTCACGGTGTCGAGATACATCACCGGCACGAGCGGCGCCAGCAGCCGGATGTACCGTCCCGCGTCGTCCGAGTGGTAGATCAACCGCCCGAGCGGCCCGGAAAACGCCAGCAGCAGCACGGCCGTACCGCACGCGAACAGCAGGCACCGGTACAGCAGTGCGCGCACCAGCCGCCGGATGTCCCCGCACCGGCCGGAGACCTGCGCCGTCGTCAGCTCCGGCACGAGCAGATCCGCCAGCGCGTACAGCAGGCACGAGGGGAAGAGCACCACTGGCAGCGCCATGCCGTGCACGATGCCGTAGCCCGCGAGCGCGCGGTCGGCCGTTAGACCGGAGCTTTTGAGCCCGCGCGGGATGAGCAGGTGCTCCAGCGTCGTGAGCGACGTGCGCGCATAGGCCGACACCGCCAGCGGCAGTGCCACGGAGAGCATCCGCCGCGTCAGGTGCGGCACGGTGTCGCCGCCGCGGCGGTATTTGCGCCGGTCGAGCGCGTACATCGCCGTCATCAGCAGCAGCGACCCCACGTCTGCGCACGCGCCGCCCGCCGTGACGGCGGCGCAGCTCTGCTCCAGGTCGCCGGCGGCCGCAAAGGACAAAAACCACATCACGCACGTGATGCTCACCAACTGCTCGATCAGGTGCACGAGCGTCGGCTTCCACACACGGCCGGAGGCAGTGAAATATCCGTCCATGACCGACGAGAGCGAGATGCACGGCAGGCTGATGCTCGTGATGCGCAGCGAGCGCACCGTGCGCGCGTCGCCGATCCAGAGAAAGCCCACGGGCTCGGCCAGAAAATACACCATCGTACCCGCGCACAGGCCGAAAAACAGCGCGTAGCACGCGCACCGGCGCATCGCGCCCGTGACGCCCGCGCCGCGCTCGAGCCCCATCTCCTCAGAGATCAGGCGCGTGGTAGCAAAGCGGATGCCTGAGATGGCGAAGGTTGCAAACAGCACGCTCACCGACATGACGAGCTGGTACAGCCCGATGCCGGCCGCGCCGATGCGCCCGACGATCCACGCCTGAAAGACGAGCCCGATGCAGCGCATCACGATCGACGAGCCGGTCATGAGCGCGGTGTTGACGATGAGCCTGTGATTTGTGTGCACGCGCGCGACCTCCCGACGCAGTTTGTACCACTCTATGGCGCGGGAGGGAAAAACATGCCGCCTGCAAACCTATGCACAAGGACAAAATCATGGAGCAGCGGGGGAGCCCGAGGGGGCAAGGCCCGCCTCGGGTGCAATCAACCGCGGAAACGCGG
>ERZ835880.894-NODE-894-length-27904-cov-4.049840_pt1 | contig 27904 bp, 21 predicted proteins | sample MGYA00519944_ERZ835880 | MGnify/ENA primary metagenome ERZ835880 (study PRJEB31850, sample SAMEA3708787) | human gut metagenome | biome: human gut; feature: human-associated habitat; material: faeces | place: China | collected 2014 ... | reverse complement strand
AGCCGTAAGGATGGAACCTGCCATTATCTTCTGGATGAATGGATGGAACTGGATGCACATGAAAGACTGAGCAGCCGTGCGGAAGCAGAGGTGCTGGCTGAAGCGGTAAAGACCAGCTATGCCAGTGCTGCCAGGGTACTGGGAGAAGATTCGTTGATCAGCAAGACTGCCGTCATGGATAAGGTACACGGAATCCAGACAGAACTGCTCTTCCCGAAGCCGGAGAAGAAAAAGTGTGTGGAATACCTTTATGTCGAGGCAGACGAGGATCACATCCACAAGCAGGAAAAAAACGGAACAGAGAAGAAGGGCAGCATGATCGGGAAGCTGTTGTATCTGTATGAAGGAAAAGAACAGAAAGACGGGCGGAAGGAACTGAAGAACGTCTTCTACCTGGGAGGCTTTTTCAGCGGAGGAGAAGCAAACAGACATATGTTTGAACGGATGCAGGAATACATCGACACGAACTACGAGAGCCGGTATCTGAATGCGGTGTATATCAGTGGAGATGGAGGAGCATGGATCAAAGCAGGGGCGGAATATATTGAAAAGGGAGTTCCGGTACTGGATAAGTTCCACATGATGAAATATATCAATAAGGCGTCCAACCAGATGCTGGATGAGGCAGGGGAAGCCAAAGGACGGCTGTGGAAGGCCCTGTATAAGGGCAAGAAGAAAAAGCTTGTAAAGACTATAAAAGCTATCCGGAAATGTGCACCGAACGAAAAAGCAGTGAATGACTGTGAGGAATACCTGCTGAACAACTGGGCTGGCGCAGTGAGAAGAATGCAGGATAAGAATGTGTATGGATGCAGTGCAGAAGGTCATGTGAGTCATATGTATTCCGACCGGATGAGTTCCCGTCCGATGGGCTGGAGCGAAGCCGGAGCGGATGCGATGTGTCAGCTGAGATGCTATGTGAAGGATTACGGAGAAGAAAAGATCCTGGAATTGGTAAAGTACCGCCGGAGCCATAAGCAGGAAGAAGCAACGGGAACCGAGGGGGTATCAGTGCGTCCAAACAGGGGATACATGAGGAGTCTGTTACTCCACAGTCCTGACAATGACAGGGTATACATCGAAAAGCTGCAGGCAACCATCCCGAGTATAGACATCCGGAAAAAGCTTGCGATCCGGGAGCGCCTGGGAGGTATTTGACAAAACACTGTGGGAGAAGTAGACTATGAGAAAACAATCTGGTCAAGTTCATAGCAGGGAATCTTCTGCAACTCTCCAACTGACAGTAAGTTTACTCTATCCTTAATTGCTTAAGCTGGTTGTATATGAATAAAGAATGATGTATAGTATTTGCAAGAGGCACCTTCTTTCGTAAATGTTGCAAATGTTTGTTTCGTCACTTTCATTATACAACATCAAGAATCAAGGTGTCTTTCTTTTATGCAAAATCACGAACTTGCTCATTTATAGATAAAACGATTTTATTTCAAAAGCGGTTTTTACTAAAAATACGTCTGCCGTTTTTGGTCATTATTACTATGCATTGATACCTGGTCAAATTTCTTCCGAAAACAGATGATTTCAGGAATCAACTTGTCGGCACACTCCTTTGTAGTATGTTGTCTATCTTCCATTGAAATCTCTCTTCTTTGGTGATACAATGTGCTACAATGCTTATCAAAAGTTACATCATTTTGGGGGACATTTACACTACAAAGGAGAATTTTATTTATGTTTCAGGTTTTTGTTGATTCAGCGGCAAATCTGCCTGCTGTTACTGCGAAAAAATACGATATCCATGTCGTTTCTTTCGTCAATCTTGTGAATGGAAAAGAGCTGGTCTGCTTCGACCCGGATCTGTCACCGGAAGAGGAGCTTGCAAAAGGAAAAGAATATTACAATGCCATGCGCACCGGCTGTGAAATCAAGACCGGACTGATCAGCACCGCAAATTTTGCGGATGCGTTCCGCACCGCTCTTGAGGCAGATCAGGATGTCATCTATCTTTCCTTAAGCAAAAACATCAGCGGAACTTATAACTCCGCAAGACTTGCTGCCGAGGAGCTTCTTGAGGAATACGGCGGAAAACGTAAAATCCGCCTCGTCGATTCCCTGAATGCCTCTCTTGCACAGGGCATCCTCGCCATCTATGCCAGCGAAATGCGCGATCGGGGCATGAACGTAGACGAAGCGGCAGATCTTCTGGAAACCTACGTTAGCAAAATGAACGGTGTTTTCACCGTCGGCGATCTGAAATATCTTTCCCGTACCGGAAGAATCAAGGGAAGTGTCGCTGTGGTCGGAAATATGCTGAAAATCAAACCGATTCTGCGTGGAAGTGAAGATGGCTATATTGTTTCCTACAAGAATGTCCGAGGACGCAAGGCCGTTTTAAATGAACTGATTCGTCTTTTCTGTGAAACGATCGAAGACCCGGAAAACCAGATCGTCGGAATCGCACATGCAGATGCCTATGAGGAATCTCTTTATATGATGGAAGAAATCCAGAAAAGAGTGAAGGTGCGTGAGTTTATCAATACTTCTTACGATTACTGCACCGGAAGCCATGTCGGACCGGATACGATCGCTTTGTTCTATCTCGGAAAAGACCGCAGTCTTCTGTAAAAGGAGCAACCAGACTAACCACTGCTGTTTCACTGTATTTTTTCCGAAATTGCTGCAAACAGCGGAAATACTGTTTCTTTTTTCCATGCATAATTCCACCTGTTTTTCCACATACTACCCATACAGTACAAATTATGGAAAGTACATTGCGGAAACAGGAGGAATTTTTCATATGAAAGCGACGGGAATTGTTCGAAGGATTGATGATCTGGGGCGTGTGGTAGTTCCCAAGGAAATCCGGCGCACGATGCGGATCCGGGAAGGACAGGCCATGGAAATTTATACCGGACGGGAGGGTGAGATTATCCTGAAGAAATACTCACCGATCGAAGAGCTGGCGGAATGCGCAGCAGGGTTTACAAAATCAATTTCAACGGTGACCGGATGTCTCGTCTGTGTTTCGGATCAGGAACAGATTGTGGCGGCAAACGGGCCGGAACAGAAAAATTATCTTGGCAAGTCCATCAGCAGCCGGCTGGAGGAAGCGATTCTGAACCGGAAAACAGTACTTGCGCGTCCCGGTGAAAAGGCTTATTTTTCAATTTTGGAAAACACAGACAATACTACTCCTCTGCCGGAGCTCATTTTTCCGATTCTCTCCTCCGGTGATGCCATCGGTTCGGTCATTCTCTGCGGCAAAGACAGGGAGTCCCTGCCGGGCGATACGGAAAAGAAGCTCCTCCAGGTAGCGGCAACGTACCTCGGACGGGAAATGGAAAACTAAACAGGGGATTTATCGAAGGCAATTTATCAAAGGCTTTTTGCATCATCCGCACCGGTTATGCAAGAGGCCTTTTCCTGTTATTCTGTAATTCGAGATATTCCAATTTTATCTTGCTATTTACACCTGCATTGTCTACAATAAAAATGACGTGCACGAAAACCTTCAGCCGATACGCCCGAAGCTTTTCTGTGCCTGCTTTTATAAGCCGGGAAAAATTCCCGGAGTATCCTACATTACACAAGGAGGAATTTCCATTCATGAAATACATTGCAAAGAAATTCGGCTCTCTCCTTCTTACGCTGCTTCTTGTATCCTTTTTATCGTTCTTTGCCTTTTCCGTCATACCCGGAGATGCGGCAAAATCGCAGCTTGGAACGGAGGCGACGCCGGAGCGGATTGAGGCTCTGCAGAAGGAAATGGGCCTGGATCGGCCGGTTCTGGAACGGTATGCTTCGTGGGTAACCGGCTTTTTTCATGGAGATCTCGGCACCTCGTATTCGTACTCGATGCCGGTCGGAGAACTGATCCGCGATAAAGTTCCGATTACCATCGCTATCACCGTTATCGCATTCCTGATGATCCTTGTTGTCTCGATTCCCCTCGGCATTTTCACAGCACAGCACGCCGGAGGCCATTTGGACCGGCTGATCATGACGATCAATCAGGTGATCATGTCTGTGCCGGGATTTTTCATCGGTATTCTGATCACGTATCTTTTCGGTCTGATTCTCAAATGGTTTCAGCCGGGCGCCTATGTGCCGATTTCTGAAAATTTTTCCGGTTTTATCGGTTATCTTGTTGCACCGTCTGCCGCCATTGCACTTCCGCGCTGTTCCATGGCTGTCAAAATGCTGCGCAGCTCTGTGCTCTCGCAGCTCGATGCCGACTATGTGCGCACCGCCTATTCCCGCGGAAACAGTACACGCCGTGTTATGTATCACCATGTGCTGAAAAACGCCCTGATTCCGGTACTGACCTTCTGGGGCATGACAATCGCAGATATTGTGGCAAACAGCATTATTCTGGAACAGGTTTTTTCGATTCCGGGCATGGGCAATCTTCTGATCACTTCGATCTCCAACCGCGATTACCCCGTGGTTCAGGGCATCCTTGTACTGATCGCCGCCCTCATTATTATCATCAATTTCGTGGTAGATCTGCTGTATGGCAGAATTGATCCGCGTATCCGCGTAAAAGACTGACGGGAGCTTTCGATCATCAGCTCCCGCGACCGAAAGGTCGCAGGGAGCCGCCCACGACAAAGGAAAGGGGTTTCATTATGAAAAAGAAACGCAATCTCACGCTGATCATCGGAGCTGTTCTCACCTCTTTTATGCTTCTGTTTCTTCTGATCGGCTTTTTCTACACACCGTACGACCCGGATGCAATGAACGGCGCAGCCAAGTTCGCTGCTCCATCTCTGTCACACCCGTTCGGCTGTGATCACTTTGGACGCGATATTTTCAGCCGCGTCTTAAAAGGAACCGGTACAACCTTCTTCGTCGCTTTCGCTACTCTGCTGCTCGGCGGAACCATTGGTGTTCTTGTCGGTGCGTTCACCGGGTATTTTGGCGGATGGATTGACGAAATCCTGATGCGCATAAACGATGTCATTGTTTCCTTTCCGGGAATCCTGCTGGCGCTGGTATTTATCGCGCTGCTGGGTCCCGGCAAATACAACGTGATCCTTGCACTCGGTATCGTATTCATTCCGAGCTTTGCACGTATCACCAGAAGCGAATTTCTCGCACGCAAAGATATGGACTATGTCAAAAGTGCCCGTCTGATGGGTGTTTCCCATCTTCGGATCATATTTGTACATATCCTGCCAAATACGGTCCCGTCCCTTCTTTCGATGGCAGCAATCGGTTTCAACAACGCCGTTCTCTCCGAGGCCGGCATGAGCTTTCTCGGCATCGGTGTCCAGCCGCCCGATGCCTCGCTTGGACGGATGCTCTCAGAATCCCAGACGTATCTGATGACTGCTCCCTGGGGCTCTGTTTTCCCCGGTCTTGCCGTCATTTTACTGGCGCTTGGCGTATCGCTCCTCGGCGACGGATTACAGAAGAAAGGCGGTAACTGATATGGCACTTCTCGATGTACGTGACTTAAAAATTGCATTTTACGATACCACGCCACCGACCGAAGTGGTAAAAGGCATCTCCTTTTCCTTAGAAGAAGGTGAGACGCTTGGCATTGTCGGGGAATCCGGTTCCGGCAAAACCCAGACGGCGCTCTCCATTCTGCACCTTTTAAAGGAAAATTCCGCCGTATCCGGCGGAGAAATTCTCTACGAAGATTCTTCCGTTGCGCACGCTTCCAACCAGGATCTGCAGCGCATCCGCGGAAAAGAAATCAGCATGATTTTTCAGGAACCGATGACCTCTTTAAATCCGGTTCTGACCATCGAAGAACAGATTGCAGAGGGACTGCTGATCCATGAGAGCTGCACACCGGCAGAACGTCATGAAAAGGTTCTTGCCATAATGCATGAGGTCGAGCTTCCCGACCCGGAAAAGCTTTGCAAAAAATACCCTCACCAGCTCTCCGGCGGTCAGCGCCAGAGGGTGATGATCGCTGCGGCGCTTATTACAGAACCGAAGCTTCTGATTGCAGACGAGCCGACAACAGCTCTTGATGTGACGATTCAGTCGCAGATCTTAAAGTTGCTGAAAAAAATCAATGAACGCCATCACACGGCGATTCTTTTTATCTCACACGACCTCGGCGTCATCCGTTCGCTCTGTGACCGGGTCATCGTCATGAATCATGGGACGATTGTGGAATCCGGCAGTGTAGACGATGTCTTTTTCCACCCGAAGGAAGACTACCCCCGCCGCTTGCTCGATGCAATTCCGAACCGACGAACATCGCTGCGAAAGCGAATCAAAATCGCTCCAACAGCTCAATGGCCGACAGGCTCTGACAAAAAAGCTGCTCCGCCTGCGGAAAAGGAGGAATAACCCATGGAAGAAATCAGTCCGAACAACATTCTGAAAGTCAGCCATATTTCTGCCTCCTATCAGGAGGGAAAGCAGAGAAAAACGGTGCTTCTTTCGAGCTTCATGAAAATGAAATTCTCGGTCTCGTCGGAGAGAGCGGATGCGGAAAATCGACACTCTCCAAAGTGATCTTAGGATTTATCCGCCCAGATGAGGGCGAAATAATTTCGCAGGTCGACCATCCGCAGATGATTTTCCAGGACCCGTTTTCCTCCCTGAATCCGGCGAAGAAAATCTCCTGGATTTTAGAAGAACCGCTTCGGATGCAGAAGGTTCCGAAAGAAGAACGAAAAAAACGGGTTCTTGCGATGGCCGAAAGAGTCGGTCTCTCCGCAGAGCACCTGAAACGCCGCCCGCATGAGCTCTCCGGCGGCCAGCGCCAGAGAGTCAGCATCGCGGCCGCACTGATCCAGGGCTCACGCCTGATCCTTGCCGACGAACCGGTTTCCGCTCTCGATGTGACGATTCAGAAGCAGATCATGGAGCTGATGGTTCAGCTTCAGGAGGAGCTTCAGCTCTCGATTCTCTTTATCTCGCATGACCTCAACGTGATCTATCAGATGTGCGACCGGGTTCTCGTGATGAAAGAAGGCCGGATTGTGGAGAACGCGGAGACGGAAGAACTGTTTGCGCATCCGCAGAATGATTATACAAAGGAGCTTCTGGCGGCATCACCGGAGCTGTAGTTTTATTTCCAGCATTCTCTAAACACCCGAAGTACATTCTTGGAAAAGACCTTCTCGATCTCCTCATCGGTGAAACCGTCGTGGCTCATCACATCTGCGAGATGCTGCATATGCGCGGTGTCCGGCACATCCGTTTCACCGCTGAAACCGTCAAAATCGGTTCCAAGGCCGATGATATCGATACCGCCGACGTTGCGCAGATATTTCATATGGCGTACCATATCCATCGTCGATGCCTTTTTCGTTGCCGGCTCCTCCTCGCGCAGAAACGACGGACAGAAATTGATACCGGTGACGCCGCCACGCTCTGCGAGCTGACGAATCATTTCATCTGAAAGGTTTCGCAGATGGAAGCACGCACCGCGCGCATTGGAATGGGACGCAATGACCGGACCTCTCGTATGTGCAAAAACATCGCGGATTCCGGCATCATTTAAGTGTGATAAATCGATCACTATGCCGAGCCGCTCCATCTCCTCGACAAAGGTAATACCGGTCGGTGTCAGCCCGTTTTCAAGATCCGGAAGATATGGCTTTCCCTCTTCCTGCGCCGGGTTCGGGAATCCAAGCTCATTCGGAAAGTTCCAGGTCAGCGTGGAAATCCGCACACCGAGATCGTACAGTGTGTGCAGTTTTTCGATACTGCCTTCGTAAACACCACCCTCTTCGACGGTCATCACCGCACCTATTTTTCCTTCCTTCTGTACCTGCATCAGATCCGCATACGTTTTGATCTGACAAATGCGGTCCGGATACCGTTCCACCTCTGATTTCCAGAGATCAGCCAGCTTTCTCACATGCTCAAACGGTGTTTCGTCTTTCAGTCCCTTCAGGAACGTAAACAGAGAAAAGCACTGGCAGAGGCTGCCGCCCTTTTCCAGCTTATCCAGATTGATCTGAAGATCCGCATCCGCAAGATGCTCCTGTTTTTCCTTCCACTGCAGCGCCGGGATGGTGTCGCAGTGCATATCAATTACCTGAAACATGGCAATAATCCTCTTTTCTGTTTTTTTCTATTCTATCATATTTCGCTGCATTCCTTCACAAAAACTGGAAGAAAACGTAAAAAACCGCCTGGCTCATGGTAAACCCATAAGGCTAGAGAAAATATATCTTTCCGGAATCGCAAAAAATTTGGGGGTTCGCGTTTTTTCTCGAAAAAAACTTGCAAATCTCGTCTGAGATGATATACTTTTTGCATTGTGTTACTTTATGAAAGCACTGATCTTCCAAGAAAGTGCTTCTGCTTATGAAAAAGAAAGAGGTATCTATGCTCCAACTGATTGAAACCATCAACAATGCCGTGAACAATTTTATCTGGGGTGTTCCGGCTATGATCTGTATTTTCGGTGTCGGTCTTTACCTGAGTCTTCGCACCCGTTTTCTCCAGATTCGAAAATTCCCGTATGCGATCCGCACAACGCTCGGAAGAATGTTCCGCAAACGAGATGCTTCCGATGGCGCAATTACACCGTTCCAGGCGGTCTGTACAGCACTTGCCGCCACGGTCGGTACCGGTAATATTGCCGGTGTTGCCGGCGCTATCGCTATCGGCGGACCCGGTGCCGTGTTCTGGATGTGGGTTTCCGCCCTGCTCGGCATGTGTACGAAGTTTGCCGAGGTAACACTGGCTGTTTTCTATCACGAGAAAAACGCCAACGGGGAACTCGTCGGCGGACCGATGTATTACATCAAAAATGGTCTCAGCAAAAAATGGCATTTTCTGGCCTATCTTTTCGCTGCTTTCGGTGTACTGACTGTGTTCGGAACCGGAAATGCAACGCAGGTCAACACCATCACAACCGCAGTCAACTCCGCACTAATGAATTACCATGTGATCTCAAAGGATGCAATCCCTACCTCCAACCTGATTCAGGGTATCATCATTGCGGTACTCGTAGCGCTGATCCTGCTCGGCGGTGTCAAACGGATCGCACAGGTAACAGAAAAGCTCGTTCCGTTTATGGCTCTGTTTTATATTGTCCTTGCCATCGGTGTAATTTTGCTGAATCTCAACCGGATTCCGTCTGTTTTCGTATCGATCCTTGAGGGCGCCTTCCGTCCCTCTGCTGTTACAGGCGGTATCGTCGGAAGCATGCTCATGAGTGTGAAAAAAGGTGTGTCCCGCGGTATTTTCTCAAACGAGGCAGGTCTTGGTACCGGTTCGATCGCGCACGCCTGTGCCGACACAAAAAAGCCGGTCAAACAGGGTATGTTCGGTATCTTTGAGGTATTTACTGATACGATTGTAATCTGTACCTTAACTGCACTCGTCATCCTCTGCAGCGGCACTTCCATCACCTACGGACAGGCTGCCGGCGCAGAGCTGACCATCAGCGGTTTTACCCTTACATACGGAAACTGGGTTTCGCTGCTCACCGCGTTCGCGATGTGCTGCTTCGCCTTTTCCACGATTCTCGGATGGGGACTTTACGGTGCACGCTGCATCGAGTTTTTGTTCTCCGAAAGAATCACAAAATATTTTATGGCCGCCTATGCTCTGGTTGCCATCCTTGGCGCCACCGCAAATCTTGGCCTGATGTGGAGCATTGCCGAGACCTTCAACGGCCTCATGGCAATCCCAAACCTGATTGCGCTCTTCCTGCTTTCGGGCAAGGTTGTGGAGCTTACCAAAGAATATTTTTCCGGAGAAGGCAAAACCCGGTAAAATTCCTTTTATCGCGGCGCATTCCCTTCTTCTGTAAGAAAATCATGTAAATTCGCCTTTTCCCTTGACAATCAGGTTGCTACCCCTTACACTGTTAAAAGTTTATAGCTTGGTTTCACCTTCTTCTCGGCAAGCATGTGGGTAGGCCAGCAGCTCGCTGACGGCCTCGATTTCTGGGGCTTTTTGGGATCACTGATCCTTGGTGGAATCATTCTTGGTATTTATACCGGTCTGCTCGGCTACGTCGGTGCAAAAACCGGTCTGTCACTTGATCTTTTGTCCCAGAGAGCTTTTGGCGAAAAAGGTTCCTATCTGCCGTCAGCCATGACCAGCTTTACGCAGATCGGATGGTTTAGTGTCGGCTCCTTCGTTTCCGGCGGAACCGCAACTCCGAACTTCGCACGTTTTGCAAAGAACGGAAAATCTGGTGCCATCACCACGGTTGTGGCTTTCTTTATCGGAAATTCCCTGATGTTTTTCTTCGGTGCTGTTTCTTCGATCTTTGTCGGCGGAAACGATATCTTCGAGGTTATGGTCCGCCTGAACCTGTTCTACCTGGCTGTTCTCGTTCTCGGTCTTAATATCTGGACTACAAACGACAACGCTCTGTACACCGCAGGTCTTGGTCTTGCCAACATCTTCCATCAGAGGAAAAAACCGATGGTTCTCCTTTCCGGTATCATCGGAACGGTTGCCTCCGTATGGCTGTACTACAACTTCTGCGGCTGGCTCAACATTCTGAACTGTACCCTGCCGCCGGTCGGCATGATTCTGGTGCTCGCCTACTTCATGAACAAAGAGGACTTTGAAACCGATCAGCCGAAACTTAAAACCGTAGACTGGTTTGCGGTTGCCGGTGTCATTCTCGGTGCCATTGTTGCGAACCTCTTACACTGGGGCATCGCTTCCATCAACGGCATGGTTGTTGCCGCTGTATGCTACTGTGTCGGACAGGCCGTAAACAAAAGAAAATAGGCAAAATCGTCCTGAATATGTTCCTGTATCTTATCTCCGGAACATGTTCAGGGCTTTTTATTTTTTCGGATTCGCGTTATAATATATGCATAACTCTGCATAGTTACAATTTTCGAAGCGAAAGGAAACTGCCCGGATGATCCATTCCACCGTATCTGCTCCCAAAGGAGAAAAAACAAAATACCGTCTTGCCGAATCCATGAAGGAGTGCATGAAAACAACCCCTGTCGAAGAGATCACCGTGCGCCAGATCTGTGAAATCTGTGGTGTTACCCGCCAGACCTTCTACCGCAATTTTCTCGACAAATACGATCTGATCAACTGGTATTTTGATAAATTACTGACAAAATCCTTCGAACATATGGGTCGCGGAACGACCGTTTTTGACAGTCTGGAAAAGAAATTTACCTATATTCAGAAAGAAAAAGCTTTTTTCGCCGCTGCCTTCCGCTACGACAAGCAGAATTCTCTGCGTGAGCACGATTTCGATCTGATTCTCGCGTTCTACGAAAATCTGATTCACGAAAAAAGCGGCAGTCCGGTTTCACCGGAAATGCATTTTCTTCTCGAAATGTACTGTCAGGGTTCCATCACCATGACCGTAAAATGGGTGCTTACCGGCATGGATCTGACACCTTCCGAGTTTGCCGCTCTTCTCGTCCGGGCAATGCCGGAAGACTTAAAAAAACTGTTCCGGAATCTGCAGCTGCTCTCTTAGAGCGCGTGTCAAAGTGGGGCTTGCAGATTGCGGAAATGGTTTTTCAGACACTCTCTGGTTATTTTTCACAAATTTTGTTCTGTTGTTTTTGTCACAATGGCGATTTTTTTTAAAGTGTTACACTTCGCTTCTTCTGTCACTTTCTTTTTCCCTTCCGGATTTGTTAATATAATAACAAGTTCAGTAAAACCATTTATTCATTTTAGAAGGGAGTTTTTCAATCATGGCAAATCGTATTAATTTAAATGCAACCTCTTATCACGGAGCAGGCGCTATTGCCGAGATCGCAAATGAAGCAAAGGCACACGGCTTCAAGAAAGCTTTCGTATGCTCTGACCCGGATCTGATTAAATTCAACGTTACTTCCAAAGTAACCGATATTCTGACCGCAAACGGACTCGACTATGAGCTTTACAGCGATATCAAGCCAAACCCGACCATCGAAAACGTAAAACACGGCGTAGAAGCTTTCAAGGCATCCGGCGCTGACTATCTGATCGCCATCGGCGGCGGCTCTTCTATGGATACTTCCAAAGCAATCGGTATCATCATCGCAAACCCGGAGTTTGAGGATGTCAGAAGCCTTGAGGGCACCGCACCGACCAAAAATCCGTGTGTACCGATCATCGCCGTTCCGACTACAGCCGGTACTGCTGCAGAGGTTACCATCAACTACGTTATCACTGATGTAGAGCGCAAGCGTAAGTTCGTATGCGTAGATCCTCATGATATGCCTATTATCGCTGTGGTAGATCCCGAGATGATGTCTTCTATGCCCAAGGGACTGACCGCTTCTACCGGTATGGATGCTCTGACCCACGCTATCGAAGGTTATACCACCAAGGCGGCATGGGAGATGACCGATATGTTCCACCTGAAGGCAATCGAGATCATTTCCAAGTCCCTGCGCGGCGCTGTAGCCAATACCAAGGAAGGCCGTGAAGGCATGGCTCTGGGCCAGTACATTGCAGGTATGGGCTTCTCCAACGTAGGTCTTGGTATTGCCCATTCCATGGCACATACTCTGGGTGCTGTCTATGATACCCCTCATGGTGTAGCCTGCGCAATGATGCTCCCCATCGTTATGGAGTACAATGCTGACTGCACCGGTGAAAAGTATCGTGAGATCGCCCGTGCTATGGGAGTGGAAGGTGTAGACCAGATGGATCAGGCAACCTATCGTAAGGCTGCTGTAGATGCCGTTCGCAAGCTGTCCGAGGATGTAGGAATTCCTTCCAAGCTGGAAGCACTGAAGGAAGAGGATCTTCCTTTCCTGGCAGAATCCGCTCATGCAGATGCCTGCGCACCCGGCAACCCTAAGGATGCAAGCATCGAGGATCTGACCGAGCTGTTTAGAAAGTTGATGTAATCATTAAATTTGCTACTGTTTTTCCGAAAAATAATATGGTATGCTAAGAAACGAGCAGGCTTGCGAGAGCAGACCTGCTCGTTTTTAAAAGAAAAATGGATGAAATCAACAGGACAAAGGAAACAATAATGGGCAATACAAAACATACCAAAGAGCAGATCCGTGAAAGGATCCAACAGAAAAAGATCCTCTTTGACGGAGCCTTCGGGACCTATTACGGAGGAAAATATGACACGAAACAGCTGCCGGAGCTGGCGAATCTGGAAGCCCCGGAACGGGTGAGGGAGATTCATACGGAGTACCTCGAGGCAGGAGCACAGATTCTGCGTACCAACACCTTCGCAGCCAACAGCTTCTGCATGGATAGGTCCAAAGAACAGATCGAGGAGACTCTGCGAAGCGGCGTACGCCTGGCGAGGGAAGCGGTGGCTGCGTGGAGAGAACGCACCGGTGAGACAAAAGAAGTCTATATTGCCGGAGATATCGGACAGATTCCCGGGGATGCGCTGGCACAGAAGGATACTTTATGCCGCGAATACAAAGAGATCTGCCGTATTTTTCTGGAAGAGGGAGCGGACTTTTTTGTCTTTGAAACTTTTTCCGAGATGGAAGAGCTCCTGCCTGCGATCAAAATGATCGGGGAACAGGCATTTATTACGGTACAATTCTCTGTAAACCAGTTCGGCTACAGCAATGCAGGATTAAGTGCAAGAAAGCTTTTACAGAGAGCGGGTGAGGCAAAGGAGATCGATGCCGTGGGCTTTAACTGCGGTGTGGGTCCGTCCCATATGCACCGGATCCTGCAGATACTGGAAAAACCGGAAGGAAAACTTCTCACAGCCCTTCCCAATGCGGGGTATCCTCAGATGGTCACCGGCCGTATGATCTTCACCGGGGATAACAAAGACTATTTTGTGGACAGAATGCAGCAGATGACTGCCCTTGGAGTGGATATGGCAGGCGGCTGCTGCGGTACGACACCGGAATATATCGCGGAGCTTGCCGGAAAGCTGGATCTGACCCAGTACCCACAGGCAAAAAAAGACACAGAACCGGAGAAAAAGCAGGCACCGAAGGAAGACCGTTCTTTTTATCATACCAAAGAGGCGGAGGGCAGGAACCGAAAGCTGATCGCCGTGGAACTGGCACCTCCCATGGGAATCGATGACGAAAAACTGATGGATGCGGCACATCTGCTACAGAAGAGCGGAGTGGATGTGCTGACTTTCCCGGATTCTCCTTCGGGACGTACCAGAGCAGATTCCATTCTCATGGCGGAGAAGGTGGCAAGAGAGACCGGTATGTGTGTCATGCCCCATATCTGTTGCCGGGATAAAAATGCCATTGCCATGCGTTCCCAGCTGCTGGGAGCCTATATCAATGGCATTCAGAATTTCCTTGTGATCACGGGAGACCCCATTCCTTCCATGGTGCGGACCACGGTGAAGAGTGTGTTCAACTTTGATTCTGTGGGACTGATGCAGATTCTGGCGGATATGAACGAGGAGCAGTTCACGCAGGCTCCGGCCAGCTACGGCGGAGCCATCAATCAGGGCAGGCGTAATCTTGAGGTGGAGATCGGCAGAGTGAAGAAGAAAATGGCGGCGGGAGCCACCTTTTTTCTGACACAGCCCATTTCCACACAGGAGAGTGCCGACAGAGTGCGCCGGATCAAGGAGGAGACCGGAGCAAGGATTCTCTGCGGGATCATGCCTTTCGTGAGTCTTAAAAATGCCACCTTTATGAAGAACGAGATGGCAGGCATCGACGTGACGGACGAAGTACTGGCAAGATACCGAGCGGACATGACCAGAGAAGAGGGAGAGCAGGCCGGTGTGCAGCTGGCAAAGGAAGTGATCGTCATGACGGAGGATTTTGCGGACGGCTATTATTTCTCCTTTCCCTTCAACCGGGTGACCATGCTGGAAAAAATACTCAATTAATGTTTTTTTTTCAAAAAACAGTTAACAAACCTTGGAAAAATCCGAAATAAGTAGTATACTGTAACTGATATAAAAGGACTAATGGCTGAAAGGCCGATTCAAAACAGTTGACACGGAGGTGACTGTGATGAGTATTAATATTCAGGCAAAAACCAATTATTCATTTCTGTTTTCCGGTTTGAGCTCTACGGCATCCAATGCGGCAAGCAGCAACTGGCTGGCAGATTATGCAAGTATTAAGAACGGCAGCTATGCCAAGCTGATGAAGGCTTATTACGGCAAGGAGAACAACGCATCCAAAACCGCAGCTTCCGACATAACGAAGAAAGACACCACGACGGAGACCGCGAAGAAAGCACTGGCCAAGGTAGAAACCGCCACTGATGCTTTGAAGGAATCCGCAGATACATTACTGGCTACCGGTAAAAATGATCTGTTCGCACAAAAGGATATCACCACCAAGGATGAGAATGGTATAGAGACCACGACCAAGGGCTATGATACCAGTGCCATCTACAATGCGGTGAACAGCTTTGTGAAGAATTACAACAGCGTGATGGCTGCTGTGGATGATGTGAGCGATACCACAGTGAACAACCGCACGGAATCACTGGGGAATACCACCATTGCCAACAGTAAGCAGCTGGCGAAGATCGGTATCACTATGAAAAATGACGGCACCCTGTCTCTGGACAAGGATACCTTTATGAAAGCCGATATGAATACTGTGAAGAACCTGTTCCAGGGGAACGGTTCCTATGGTTATCGTGTATCCGCACAGAGTTCCATGATCAATTTTGCAGCAGACCATGCTTCCACCAGAAGCAGTCTGTACACCGGAACAGCAGGATATATCGGCACTTACAATGCAGGCAATCTGTTCAGTTCCTACATGTAAATGTAAAATAATTGGTAACTATTCAGAGCCATGCAAAACTGTGTTCTGCGAATGCTTGCATTCAGGCAGATAAGCAGTTTTACATGGCGAAGTAACCTCATGAGCAAAAAGGAAGCCTCGTAGAGGCGATTTTGCGAATGGGGTCTGAATAGTTACAAGGCCGAAGAACGCAGAAATCGTAATTATTTTGCATACAGTTTAAATAATTCGAAAAATAGTGTTGACATTTGGAGCCGGTTGTTGTAATATACATTTGTTCGCAGAAATGGCGGAATTGGCAGACGCGCACGGTTCAGGTCCGTGTGGTAGTGATACCATGAGGGTTCAAGTCCCTCTTTCTGCATCACATGGCGGTGACCGAAAGGTTGCCGCCTTTGTCGTTTCTGAAAAATATAATACAAAACCGGGAAAGGGGCGAAAACCGTGGCAATTAATAGAAGAGACAAAACGAAGACAGACAGGGCATCGAAAGTACACAAGGACTGGTACAAACTGGATCTGTCGGCCATCGTATACCCGACCTTACAGAGAAGAGATTTTTCTTCCGTTTATCGTTTGTCCGTTCTTTTAAAGGAGGAGATCAATCCCGAGATGCTGCAGCGGGCCGTGAATCTGACAATGCCTCGTTTTCCGACGTATAAGGCGGCTATCCGCAAGGGTGTCTTCTGGAGATACCTGGAGCCCAATGACCGCCCCGGCCCATTTGTGCAGGAGGACGTGAAAAATCCCTGTCAGCCCATGTATTTCAAGGCCAATAACCGGTATCTGGTAAGAATCTATTATTACCGGAACCGGATCGCCCTGGAGGCCCATCACAGTCTGGGAGACGGTACCGGAGGCATGTGCGTATTGCAGACTCTGACGGCCACTTATCTGCGCCTGAAGGGGCATACGGAGATTGAGAACGGCGGTTTTGTGCTGGATATTTTAGAGACACCGGATCCGGTAGAACTGGAAGATGCCTACATGAAATATGCCAATGCCAAGGTGTGCCCGCCCAGACCGGGGGAGAAGGCTTACCGTGTCCGGGGAACCAAGGAGCCCTTTTATACCCTGAACATCATAGACGGTATTATGTCGGTGGCAGAGGTCATGAAGGTGGCAAAAAGCTATAATGCCACCATTACGGAATATTTCAATGCGGTTCTGCTCTATGCACTGATGCAGAAGCAGGAGAGTGAGTGGCATTTAAAATTACGTCCGGTAAAGATTGCCATGCCGGTGAATCTGCGGCGCTTTTTCCCATCGAAGACTCTGCGGAATTTTATCACCATGATCTATCCGGGGATTGACCCAAGACTGGGAGAATACACTTTTGAAGAGATCGTGACCCAGGTGCACAATTACATGCGGTATTATCTGAATGAAAAGCTGTTGCGGGGCGATATCACCACCAACGCAGAGACCCAGAGGAACCCGTTTATCCGTGTGGTACCGCTGTTTATCAAGGATCTGGTGGTCCGCCAGTTCTATACGAAGATCCAGGACAAAAACTCTTCGGCGGGGCTGACCAACATGGGAGCTTTGAAAGTGCCGGAGACCATGAAGCCCTATATCGAACGTTTTGATATCTATATGGGACAACCGTTCTCTACGAGAACCAACTGTGCCATTGCCAGCTTTGAAGATATTCTGACCATCAATTTTGCCAGCAGTATTGCGGAAACGGATGTGGAACGACTGTTTTTCCGCAAGCTGGTACAGGACGGTATTCATGTGAAGATCGAGAGTAACCGGTAGATCCTCCGGTTAGAAAGGAAATGCTTATGTCATATTGTGTGAACTGTGGTGTGGAACTGGATGCTTCGGCAAAGAAGTGCCCTCTGTGCGACACACCGGTGTATAATCCCAAGGCACCGGAACCGGAGAAGCAGCCATCCCCTTTTCCAAAGGAAAAGGGACAGGTGGAAGTGGTAAAAAGAAAAGATCTGGGAGTACTGTTGACGGTTATTGTACTGGCTACGGCGGTGACCTGTGGGCTGTTAAACGCTTTTGTGTTCCGCAGCAGTCTGTGGTCTCTGGCGGTGATCGGCGTAGTCCTGGTATTGTGGGTTATTATGATCCCTGTGGTTATTTATACGAGACAGCCCATTTATCTGTCGATCCTGCTGGATGGAGTGGCAGTGATCGTGTATCTATATCTGCTGACTTATCTGACGGGACATAACAGCTGGTTCTATGGACTGGGACTGCCGATCGTATTGCTGGTGACGGCAGTGGTGGAAGCGGTGACGTTCTGTATCCGCAAGCTCCCCATGTCCTTCCTGACAGGAGCCCTGTACCTGATCTCGGGAATCGCTGTTTTGTGCGTGGGACTGGAACTTCTGATCGACCGGTTCCTGAGACAGGAGATCGCACTGGGATGGTCGGCTATCGTGCTGACGATCTGCGTGATCGTCGATATCACCATCGCCACCCTTTTATCCCGGAGGAGACTGCGCAATGCAGTGCGCAGAAGATTGCACTTTTGATCACTATTCAGAGCCATGAAATATTGGCGAAGCAGCCTCAGATGAGCAAACAACAAGTGAACTTGTTGTTCAGGAAAGCATCGGAGATGCGATTTTGCGAATGAGGCGCTGAATAGTTACGAGAAAACTAGGTGAACAGGAGGAACTTATGGCACTGGTAGGAAAAAACAGTGAGAAGAACAACCAGAATCTGATGCAGCTCATCCGCAGGGCCCATGGTCTTGTGGAGAATCCGGATCTGGAGAAGCACAGACAATCCCAGGATCACATTGGCGAGCTGCTCGGCAACAGTAAAGAGATCCAGTACCGTCCCGTGGACATCGATGGCATGGATGCGGAGTGGGTCAGCGTGAACCGGGCTCATATGAAAAAGTATGTGATCCTGCATTGCCACGGAGGCGGATATTCCACCGGCAGCAGTATCTATGCCAGAACCCTGACATCAAAGCTGGCGGCGGGTACTTCCATGGATGTGCTGTGCTTTGATTACAGACTGGCACCGGAGCATCCGTATCCGGCAGCTGCGGAGGATGCCATGAAAGCCTGGAACTATCTGATGCTTTTGGGCTACGGAGCAAGAGATGTGATCATTACCGGAGATTCGGCCGGAGGTAATCTGGCGCTTTCACTGGTGTTGAAATTGAAAGAGCAGGAGCGCTTGTTTCCCAGAGGAATCGTGCTGATGTCTCCCTGGACGGATCTTACCGGCGAGGGCAAGACTTTCCAGACCAAGGCTGAACTGGATCCGGTACTGGATAAAGAGTACATCGACCGTATGACCAGGGCCTATGCCCCGGACAGAGATCTGACGGATCCTTATATTTCTCCGCTGTTTGGAAACTTTCATGGTTTCCCGCCCGTCTATATTCAGGTGGGAGAGAATGAAATCCTGTTGGACGATTCTCTGCGGCTATATAAAAATCTGATCAAAGCCGGGGTCGCTGCCCATATCGACCGATTCCCCGGAATGTGGCATGTTTTTCAGATGTCACCCTTCAAAAAGGCCAGTGAGGCCATGGATAAGAATGCGGAATTCATCTATTCTGTGTGCAGATAATTTAAATCAGAAAAAATGACTATTTTTTCAAAAGAAAGAAAAGGATTTTTAAGACAGGCACAGAATATTAGAAGTAGGGGCAGGAGGAACTATGACGATCAGAGAAAACTTGGAACAGTGGGAAAAGGATTATTTAAGTCCGTACGCATCCTTGAGTGTGAACTCCAAAGGACGTCTGCGACCGGAAGAACAATGTGATATCCGGCCGGTGTTTCAGAGAGACAGAGACCGTATTATCCATTGCAAGGCCTTTCGAAGGCTAAAGGATAAGACCCAGGTATTTCTGACACCTGAGGGTGACCATTACCGTACCAGACTGACACATACGCTGGAGGTATCCCAGACGGCCAGAACCATAGCCAAGGCATTAAAGCTGAACGAGGATCTGGTGGAAGCCATTGCGCTGGGACACGATCTGGGACACACGCCTTTCGGACATGCCGGAGAGCGTGCGCTGAACAGAGTATGCCCTTTTGGCTTCGAACATGCCGAACAGAGCGTCCGCACCGTGGACATTCTGGAGAAGGATGGCAAGGGGCTGAATCTGACCTACGAGGTGCGAGACGGTATAAGAAACCACCAGACCATTGGAAAGCCCCACACCCTGGAGGGCAAGATCGTCAGACTTTCCGATAAAATTGCCTATATTCATCACGATATGGATGACGCCATCCGCGGAGGAATCCTCACGGAAGCGGATGTGCCGAAGGACATCTGTGAGGTGATCGGCAGCAGTCCCACCGAGAGACTGGATCATTTCATTCATGACATCGTGACCAACAGCATGGACAAGGGAGACATCCTGATGTCGGAGCCGGTGGCGGAAGCCATGACGAAGATACGACAGTTCATGTTTGAGAGAGTTTACAAGAACCCGGTAGCGAAGAGCGAAGAGGGGAAAGCAGAGATGCTGATGGAGACATTGTACCAGCATTTCCTGAAGCATCTGGATGATCTGCCGGAAGAATATCTCAATCTTCTTTCCGTGGGAGAACCGAGAGAGAAGGTCGTCTGCGACTATGTGGGAGCGATGACGGATCGGTTTGCCATAGCGGTATACGAGGATATTTACATACCGAAATCCTGGCAGAGATAGGTACAAGATAAAATAGGAGTTAAAAAAACGTGTATTATCCCGAAGAACTGGTAGAAGAAGTCAGAGCCAGAAATGACATCGTGGATGTGATATCGGGCTATGTCTCATTGAAAAAAAAGGGAAGCAACTATTGGGGCTGCTGTCCTTTTCATAACGAAAAAACACCTTCCTTTTCGGTGTCTTCGAACAAACAGATGTATTATTGCTTCGGATGCCATGCCAGCGGAAATGTATATACGTTTCTTATGAAATATGAAAACGATACCTTCCCGGAGGCCATTAAGATCCTGGCGGACCGCGCCGGGGTAAAGCTTCCCGAAGTGGAGGAGACACCGGAACAGAAGAAAAAAGCCGGCAAACGTATGCGGCTGCTGGAAGTCAATAAGGAAGCGGCAAAATATTTTTATTATATGCTGCGGGATCCCCGTGGCGAAGTGGGAATGCGGTATCTGACGGGGCGGAAGCTGACCGATGAGACCATGCATCATTTCGGACTGGGTTATGCCGGGAAAAACGGCGAGCAGGTGGTACAGTACCTGCGGAAAAAGGGCTTTACGGACGAAGAGATCAAAGACTCCGGACTGGCAATGTTTTCTGAACAGCGGGGACTGCGAAGCCAGTTCTGGAATCGTGTCATGTTCCCCATACAGGATATCAACCACCGGGTCATCGGCTTCGGCGGCAGAGTCATGGGAGACGGGGAACCGAAATACCTGAATTCACCGGAGACCATGATCTTCGATAAGAGAAGGAATCTTTATGGACTGAATTTCGCAAGGACTGCCCGGACGGGCAATATTATCCTGTGCGAGGGCTACATGGATGTCATAGCCATGCATCAGGCGGGATTTACCCAGGCGGTGGCATCCCTGGGAACGGCATTTACGGTGGAACAGGCTAACCTTTTACACCGTTATGCGGAAAACATCCTGCTGGCCTACGACAGTGACGGTGCCGGAACCAAGGCGGCACTCCGGGGCATCGGTATTCTCAGGGAGGCCGGGCTTACCGGTAAAGTCATCAATATGCGTCCTTATAAGGACCCGGATGAATTTATCAAGAATCTGGGGAAAGAGGCTTTTCAGGAGAGAATCGATCAGGCGGAGAACAGTTTCTACTTCGAGATCCGTATCCTGAGTGAACAATACGATCAGAGTGATCCGGAACAGCGGACGAAGTTCCACCGGGAGATCGCACAGAAACTGTGCGAATTTTCGGAAGATCTGGAGCGGGAGAATTATTTGCAGGCCATTGCCGAAAAATATATGATCCGTCCCGATGATCTGCGCAAAATGGTCATAGGATATGCTTCCCAGACGGGAATCGCCAGACCGATTCCCCGTCCCCGCAGCGGAGTGCAGAACAAGAGCGATCCTTCGGAGAGCGGACGGAAGTCCCAGAGACTGCTGATCACCTGGATCGGAGATGATCCTTCTCTGTATACGATTGTACGCAAGTACATTTCTCTGGAGGATTTCACGGAGGAATTGTATCGCAAGGTGGCGGAGAAGATGTTTGCAGAGCTGGACAACGGACAGTTTCAGCCGGCGGGGATCATCAGCATGTTTGAGGATGAAGAGGAGCAGAGGCAGGCAGCGGAGCTGTTCCATACAACGCTCCCCGAATTGTCCACGAAGCAGGAGAGAGAAAGAGCTTTCCATGACATTCTGGTGTCAGTCAAACGCAACAGCTACCAGTACTATATGGCGCAGCTGGGTACAGATGTCAACGCGGTCAAAAAAGCGGTGGAAGGCAAAAAAGCACTGGAAGAATTACAAAGAGCCCGCATTTCTCTGGAATAATAGGGTTTGCGGCTCGGGACAGTTATAAAAAATACGAAATATGGCTATAAATAATGGCAATGAAAGGATGGAACCACGAAAATGGATGAAAACACACAGGCAAAATTTGCGGAGAAGATAAAAGAGCTCCTGAATATGGCGAAAAAGAAAAAGAATGTGCTGGAGTATCAGGAAATCAGTGACTTCTTTGCGGACATGCCTCTGGAAGAGGAACAGATGGAGAAGGTTCTGGAGTATCTGGACCAGAACAACGTAGATGTGCTGCGTATTACCGATGACGATGATGTGGATGACGAAGAGATCATTCTGACCGATGAGGACGAAGTGGATGTGGAGAACATCGACCTGTCCGTACCGGAAGGCGTCAGCATTGAGGATCCTGTCCGTATGTACTTAAAGGAGATCGGCAAGGTGCCTCTGTTAAGTGCTGAGGAAGAGATCGAACTGGCCCAGAGAATGGAAGAGGGCGACCAGGAAGCGAAAAAGCGTCTGGCAGAGGCCAACTTACGTCTGGTAGTCAGTATTGCCAAGAGATATGTAGGCCGTGGAATGCTGTTCTTAGACCTGATCCAGGAAGGTAACCTGGGTCTGATCAAAGCTGTAGAGAAATTCGATTATCGTAAAGGATATAAGTTCTCCACCTATGCGACCTGGTGGATCCGTCAGGCCATCACCAGAGCGATCGCCGATCAGGCGAGAACCATCCGTATCCCGGTGCATATGGTAGAGACCATCAACAAACTGATCCGCGTGAGCAGACAGCTGCTGCAGGAGCTGGGAAGAGAACCGACCCCCGAAGAGATCGCGGAAGAGATGAACATGCCGGTAGACAGAGTGCGTGAGATCTTAAAGATCAGCCAGGAGCCCGTATCCCTGGAGACTCCTATCGGTGAAGAGGAAGACAGCCATTTAGGCGACTTCATTCAGGATGATAATGTACCGGTTCCTTCCGATGCTGCAGCATTTACCCTGCTGAAGGAACAGCTGGTGGAAGTGCTGGGTACTCTGACAGAGAGAGAACAGAAAGTACTGAGACTCCGTTTCGGTCTGGATGACGGACGGGCCCGTACTCTGGAGGAAGTAGGTAAGGAATTCAACGTTACCCGTGAACGTATCCGTCAGATCGAAGCAAAGGCATTGCGCAAACTGCGTCATCCCAGCCGCAGCCGCAAGCTGAAGGATTATCTGGATTAATGGCGGAAGTTATATTATCCAATCGAATGCAGGCTTTAACAGACATGGTCACTCCCGGCACTGTGATAACAGATGTGGGGTGTGACCATGGTTTTGTATCGGTCTATCTCGTGCAGAGGGGGCTCTCCCCACGGGTGATCGCCATGGATGTGCGGTCAGGACCCCTGGAGCGTGCCAGAGAGCATATCCGGGAATATGGTCTGCAGGACAGGATAGAGACCAGACTTTCCGACGGTCTGCACGGCCTGAAGACCGGAGAGGCGAACGGGATGATCTGTGCCGGCATGGGCGGACCTCTCATGGAGAAGATTCTTACCGAAGGAAGAGAACAGGCACAGGGATTTGCAGAGCTGATCCTGCAGCCACAGTCGGAGATCCCGCATTTTCGGACATTCCTGATGGATGAGGGATATCTTCTGCTGGATGAGAATATCATCTACGAAGAAGGAAAATATTATTTTATGATGAAGGTGCGCTGGCTGGGTGCGATGACGGACGATGCGGTACGGCAGAAAGTCGGGGACTCCTGGAAGACGGAAGGTCTGGATCCCGGACTGGCGGAAAAGTTCGGCCCGCTGCTTTTATCCCGCAGAGACCGGATACTTCGGGAGTATCTGGAATGGATGCTGACCGAGCGAAGGCAGATCGTGGGACGCATGGAGCAAAAGGCAGATGCGGACAATCCCAGAACCATATGCCGCAGACAGGAGATCGCAGACGAGATCACCCTGATTACCCGTGCACTGGATTGGTATGATAATGGCAAGGAAGCGGATTGTATTTAGGCAATAAGACCTGTAAAAGCAGATTACAGAAGGACAGGGTGAGAAAAATGATCACAGTGAAGATAAACGGGGAAGAGAGACAATATCCTCAGGGAGCCACTTACGAGGATGTGGCCAACGATTATCAGCAGGAGTATGAGAATCTGATCGCACTGGCAGCCAGAGACGGCAAGATCAGAGAATTGTTCAAGAAACTGACAAGGGATTGCGAGGTTACCTTTTTTACCTTGAAGGATGATGTGGGCAACAAGACTTATGTGCGTTCTGCCACAATGCTGTTTTTGAAAGCGGTATTTGATGTCTACGGCAGAGAGGCGGCCCAGAGCTGTCGTGTGGAATTTGCCATCGGCAACGGTTCCTACATCTCTCCAAAGGGGAAGATTAATGTGACGGAAGAAAATGCTGCAAAGATCCGTAACCGGATGCGGGAGCTGGTGGAGGCAAAGACACCTTTTCTGAAGAGATCCTATTCCCTGGATAATGCCATGGAACTGTTTCGGAAAGAGGGGATGAAGGATAAGGAAAAACTGTTCCGTTACCGCAGAGGCTCTTTCGTAAATATTTATGAAATGGACGGTTATTACGATTATTATTACGGCTACATGCTGCCCAATGCCGGCTATGTAAAGTGGTTCGATGTCATAGCGTATGAAGATGGATTTATGCTGCTGCTGCCGGATAAAAAAGATCCTACACATGTTAAGCCGTTTCAAGAGAGAAAGCTGTTATTCCGGACGTTGAAAGAATCTGAGGAATGGGGAAAGGAGATCGGTATTGAGACCGTAGGTGATCTGAATGATCAGATCTGCCGTGGGTCGCTGAGTGAACTGATCCTGGTACAGGAAGCGCAGCAGGAGCGTAAGATCGGCGAGATTGCCAAGAGCATCGTAGACAGGGGCGGCGTGAAATTTGTCATGATCGCCGGACCCTCTTCTTCCGGCAAGACCAGTTTTTCCCACAGATTATCCATTCAGTTGAAGACCCTGGGGAAAACACCGCATCCCATTGCACTGGACGACTATTTCGTGAACAGAGAATTCACGCCAAGGGATGAGAACGGTGATTACAATTTCGAATGTCTGGAAGCGATTGATGTAAAGCAGTTCAATGATGACATGTGCAGATTGTTAGCCGGTGAACGTGTGGAGCTGCCTTCCTTTAACTTCAAGACCGGAAAGCGGGAATATAAGGGCAATTTCAAACAACTGGGACCGGATGATATTCTGGTGATCGAAGGTATCCACGGTCTGAATGAGAAGACATCTTATGCACTTCCCGAGGAGAGTAAATACAAGATCTATATCAGTGCATTGACCAATATCAATATTGATGAGCATAACCGGATCCCGACTACGGACGGAAGACTTCTCCGCCGTATGGTCAGAGATGCGAGGACCAGAGGTGCGGATGCGAGACGCACCATCGATATGTGGGCTTCTGTACGACGGGGTGAGGAACAGAATATTTTCCCGTTCCAGGAGGATGCGGATGCCATGTTTAATTCCGTCCTGATCTATGAACTGGCAGTGTTAAAGCAGTTCGCAGAGCCGTTATTGTTCCAGATCGATAAGGGAGAACCGGAATATTACGAAGCCAAGAGACTGCTTAAGTTCCTGGAGTATTTCCTGGGTGTGACCAGTGAAAGCCTTCCCAATAATTCTCTGTGCAGGGAATTTGTGGGTGGAAGCTGCTTCAACGTGTAAACTATTCAGAGTAGCGCAATTCTGCTGACAGGCGTCGAATGCTTGCATTCGTAAGACTGTGCGGCAGAATTGATGCGACGAAGTAACCACATGAGCAAAAAGTAAGCATCGTCAGATGCGATTTTGCGAATGTGGTGCTGAATAGTTTACTCTACAGTAAGAAAAGGAGAATACCTGTGGAGAGTCGTTTACCAAAGATAAAATCGATAGTAAAGCAGACAGCAAACTGGGTGATCCGGATCATGGGCAGCCTGATCCTTCTGTTCCTTGTATGGTATGCCATGCGTACCCTGCAGTATATGCTTCCGGTGGCAGGTCATGAAGTTCTGGTGGAGATTCCGGATTCCGTAATACGGAATCTGGCGGCAGCAGCGCTGATATTGCTATTGTATGCAGTTCTGACGGCAGTGGAAAAAAAGGCCGGTGACAAAATCGTCATCTGGTGCAAAAGAATTGCCGTAACGCTCGGCATGCTTTGGCAGGGAATCGCAGGATTGTGCTGGGTTCTGGCGGCAGACAGAGTGCCGAGTGCAGATCAGGCATCGGTTATTGGTGCGGCCATAGATTTTATACAGGGTGACTATGGGACGCTGGCTCCGGATCATTATTGCGGTCTGTATGCTCATCAGCTGGGACCGGCGGCCATGGAAGAGATGCTGTTCCGGATTCTTGGAGAGGCGGATTATCATGTGATCCAGATAGTGTTCGTACTTCTGAACGTGGCGGGTATCTATTGCATTTACGGCATTCTGAAGGAAGTTTCCGGAAGACTTGCGGTGGTGGCCATGGGGACACTGCTTGCGGGCAGCTGTATGGCATCTGTCTTTTATGCCAGCTGGGTCTACGGAGAGATTCCCTGGGTATTCTGTTCCCTGTTTTCCGCATGGATGCTGGTCCGATATATCAAATATGGAAAAACGGGATCACTGGTGGGCATTGTGACAGCTCTTACACTGGGAACTCTGCTGCGTAAGAACACACTGGTCCTGGTGGTGGCATATTGCATGGTCGGCGCGGTAAGGATATTCTCAAAATGGGACAGACGCCTGTTGATTTCACTGGTGCTGGCGTTGGCACTGCCACTCTTGTGCTATCAGGGAATCTATAAAATGTATGAGATGAGATCCGGAATGGAGCATTCCCGGGGATTGCCCACATCGGCTTACCTGTATCTGGGAATGGAAGAGATCGGTGGCCGGTACGGCTGGTATTACAGCGATTGCTGGGCACAATATTATGCAACGGACTGTAATACAGAGCAGAGCGATCAGATCTACCGGGAGATGATGCAGGAGCGCATGCAGGCCATGAAAGCACAGCCGGGGTATCTGAGAGGTTTTTATCAGGGAAAACTTCTGTCCCAGTGGAATGTCCCGACCTATCAGTCACTGTATTTCAACTTTAACCACGGGGATGTGTACCATGAGAAACTGGCGGCACTGGAAGACCGGCTGAGTGGAGATCTGTTTGACAGTGTGGTGAGGATGGCAGATCGTTTACAGTTTATTATCTATCTGGGGTGTCTGTTTTACTTTATCTTCTGTGTCCGAAAAGACAGTGAGATCACACAGCATCTGTTGGCAGTGGCTGTGATCGGGGGCTTTTTGTTCAGTATTTTCTGGGAAGCAAAGGCCAGGTATATGTATGCCTATTACATGATGATGTTCCCGCTGGCAGCACTGGGATATGGGGAAATCATACGTCTGGCAGAAAAATATTGCTTTTTCCGGAAGAAAAAGATATAATCGAACAGGTGTAAGTAAGATAGATGATCGCGGCTGCTTTATGCAGGTGAGGAAAGTCCGGGCTTCACAGGGCAGGATGCCAGATAACGTCTGGTGGAGGTGACTCCAAGGCTAGTGCAACAGAGATATACCGCCGGCTTTTGGCCGGTAAGGGTGGAAAGGCAGTGTAAGAGACTACCGTCCGGCTGGTAACAGACGGAGCCATGTAAACCCCATCCGAAGCAAGACCAAACAGAGAGCTATAGACCGGCCCGGTCTGCTTTCAGGTAGGTCGCTTGATGCGGCTGGTGACAGTCGTACTAGATAGATGATCGTCATATACAGAACTCGGCTTATTTTTTGCTTACACCTTTTGAGAAAAATGCGGACTGCGGATGCGGTCCGTTTTCTGTTATAAGCGACTGCAATGCAGAGCATGTTTCACGGAGAAAAGAGTGAAAAATAAAGTAGATTTTTGGGCGCACTTATATAAGGGTTCATAAAAC
>ERZ835880.799-NODE-799-length-30134-cov-87.097310_pt1 | contig 30134 bp, 23 predicted proteins | sample MGYA00519944_ERZ835880 | MGnify/ENA primary metagenome ERZ835880 (study PRJEB31850, sample SAMEA3708787) | human gut metagenome | biome: human gut; feature: human-associated habitat; material: faeces | place: China | collected 2014 ... | reverse complement strand
TGATGTTGAAACTTTATACAAAAGTACAACGTTTAATTAATATACAATGCTTACGATTATTTATTTACAGCCTGATAAACGCATTTCAAATCCTTCAGGAATTCCTTTTGATTTTTGGAGCCTACATATTTGATGGAATTACGAATCTGATGTACGACACAAAGCTGCACGGCTGTATTGGGATAAACACTTTGGATTGCTTCAGGAAAACCTTTCAAGCCGTCTATACAGGCAATAAGAATATCTTCGACTCCACGGTTCTGAAGGTCTGTCAGAACACTGAGCCAGAAGTTTGCTCCCTCATTTCTTGATATATACATTCCGAGTAGCTCCTTATGTCCTTCCCGGTCAATACCCAGCACATTATAGATTGCACGTGTAACAGCACAACCACGTTCATCCGTTACCTTATAATGGATAGCATCCATCCAGACTATAGGATAGGCAGAATCAAGCATACGTGATTTCCATGACTTTATTTCCGGAAGTACACGATCTGTAATGGCGCTGATTGTATCAGCCGATACACGATTACCAAGATTTTCTTCCATCCAGTCACTAATCTCACGTGTGCTGTTACCAAGAGCATATAGGCCGATTATACGGTCAGCAACACCTTCTGCCAGAATGGTCTCACGCTTCTTGATAAATTGTGGATCAAAACTTGAATTACGGTCACGGGGAGTGGATACGGTTACCTCGCCCAATGAAGTCTGGACCTGCTTCTGCATTTTTCCGTTACGACGGTTACCCATCTGACGTTCCTCTTCTGTAAGGTGTGCATCCATCTCACCCTCCAAAGCTGCATTCAGGATACTTTCCAATAAAGGGGCAAAAGCACCGTCTTTACCTAACAAGGGCTTACCTGCTTTCAGCTGTTCAATAGTCTTGTTCTTGATACTCTCAAAATCAAACTCTTCTTTCATAAAAAAAACTGTGTTAGCAAAGTTAATATTTTATTCTTTGCTGACACAGTTTAATTTACATCCTCCCATTTACACAAAATTTTGGACAGTGTCCATTCAAGGCATAGAGCCTTTGATAACTTTATCATCAACCTTCTTTCTGGTATTGCTGCATATTGTTGCTTTCCAAAGAAGCCGTGCATCAATGTTTCACGAACGGTTGACACACAGCTTGCATTGTTCTGAATTCGTCGAACTCACGTTAATGTACAATCTTACCCTGATCATTAATAATTACTCCACCTGGCTGACAAAGATACAGATTTTTATCAATAGCCATAATTGAGGTATATATTGGCAAAGTTACTATCTTTCCATTTCGATTCAACAATCCATAATAATCAGGCTTGTTATAATTCTCACTTTTAACCAAATATTGCTGACAGTTGGCAACCCCATAAATTTTATTATCTGCAAACTCGCCATCATCAGACTTCGGATCATTGCGAAGCTCCGCTGTTTCATACTGCATGTTGCTTATCTCATCAATCACAAAATCACTTACTACATTACCTGCATAGTCATATTGTCTGGCAATATGATCGGCACAGCGGACCTCAATAATACTGTCATTTATAGAAATTGCAGTATTCTCAACAGGGAACATGAGCTCCATTTCAGCCGTATATAACCCGACATATCCATCTCTTTCAACTTGCCAAAAGCCTTCATTATTAAACAGGTTGTCATATTCTGCATTCAATACCCAGTTACCAGCCCGGTCAATTAATCCCATTTTACCGTCAACCGGATTTTTTATCATACAGTATCCATTCTTGAAAGCATACTTAGGATTATCAAAATATACCTGAAAGTCCTTATCAATCACTACCTTTCCAGTATGATCAATGAACAGCAACTCTCCATCTTTCTCTACAGCGGCCAATCCTTCCGAAAATACCCATGCACGGGTATATATTTCAGGAACAGCAACTTCACCGGTAAAACGATTGATATATCCACGTTTACCATTTCTTGCATATACAGCCAATGAATCCTTATCTTCGGATATTACAAGCCAATCTACATCTTCAAGAAATACCTTTTCTTTTTCTTTATCATACACTCTGTTTTTTTCGGAATAGTACATTTCCTGAAGTACTATATGATTACTGATATACCTCTCTTCCCAAACCCTCTCACTAGTGCGTGGTCTTATAAGTTTCTCATATACAACACCCTCTGCAAAAGCATACAAGATACACCCAGTAAACAGTACCATCAGGATGGTCACGCACGATGCAAAAATCCGTTTCACGATTTTGCCAAATGGAGTCTCATCCTTATAGCCGAACAACCCCAACACCCACATCACAGCTTGCCACAGCCCGCCAAACAATGTAGCGAAATACTCCCTAAAAGTTACTTTTTTCATTGTTTCTATTATTAAATTATCATTGATAAATACCCCGTTGATGCCTTATCGGCCTCAACACACATGCCTTTCGTCAAAAATAACTCTCTACCTTTAATTTATTCTGATTACTACCTCACAACACTTTAATCATGATTAATCCTCATTATCAAAAAAATGTTCGTTTTCAGCCACAGCATCAAAATCCGGTTTAGACATACGAGAGTAAAATCTGTCCCTACTCTTATTAACACGCACGCACATGTCCATTGTATCCTTTGGAGTAGTGCGAAATGTCATCGTATTGGTAATGGAAATTGTCGCAGCCACCTGTTCCACATCCTGATTGGCCCCAATATATGCAAATACCCATCCCTTGCCCTTCAATTCGTCTATCAATGCCTTGATGGCCTTTCCATCATATTCCTTTGATGCATTTTCATAGCCATCAGTAACCACAGTTACGAGTATACGGTCATTTTCAGTCACTTTCGGACGGAGAACATTGAGTGACAGCCCCATCGCATCATATAAGGCTGTGCAACAATCCGGACAATAATCCTCAGATGTAAGTTCCTTGACTTCAACAGCCGGAACGCAATCATATACCGTCTTGACATTATCATTGAATGTTACAAGCGATACAAAATGCTCCTGATCAGAGTTTTTCCTTTCCGCAGCACGAATGGTCTGTACGGTCTCATTCACACTATCAACAGCCTCTTTCTTGATACTCTGCATCGAACCACTCTCATCGAGAATGATAAGATTAAAAATTCTTTTTTTCATATTCTACTTTTGGTTATACAATTTTCAAACTAAAAATGGCCAACAGCACATCAATTATTACCATAAACTACACTTTCAGCTATGGCTACAGCCTTCTCATCCAATTTCGACTGTCTGATCATACCCCATATTTGTGCCACCACCACTGGAGAAAACACACATACTGTAAGGAGAGTCGGAATAAGTTGCTGTTTTACAATACTTATACCTGCTTCAAAATCAATGTAACCTTTACTGTTAGGCTTCATTATCACTTTTAATGCAGAACGTAATCCAATAGCAGCCTTGAAAAGCCCTCCTTTAGTAATATATATTTCATTACCTTTCGCGGGATCTACGATACGAACCTCAAATCCGTCTGCAATAAAGGATTTACGAATTTCTTCTGCGATATATGGAATCCTGGACGGATTGCCATATATAATTTTATTACTTTTAAATGCTCCCATGATAAATGTTATTTCTGTTTTTTATATAGAGTGGCTTCACTCTGTAAAACTATCTTTACAATGCTATTTTCTTATCAACAACACGTTTTCTTTGTTCCTTTATAATAATAGAGTAAAAAATTATTGTTTTCTATCATCTGTTTTCACAATATCAGCAAATAATAAATCCCCTTGACTGAAGACTGGGATATAACCATCTTAATATCAAGAGGATTTACATGTTTACTGATTATTATAACAGACTGCAGACAGCATCTATAATTTTAATAATTCTCATGGAAGCATCCTGTCATACATAATGAAAATTATGATAATTGAAATCAGTCAGTGGCGAGTGGACATCGTCCAAAGCCAATATCCTGGATGGAATCTCATGCAATGCAGTATCTTCATCCAACAGAAAGCGGAGGCGTTTTGCCAGTTTTACATTTTCTCTGTCCAGCTCCTCCTGCGAGGTTTCAATACCATACAGTAAAGCCTCACTCATTTCAGTAATAATCATTCCCGTAAACAAGCCATGAAGTTTTTCAGCTTCAGCAAAAAGATTAGCATTACACCATATTGCCACAATATTGCAACCATGCTTTCGGAGATAATAAGCATGAGGATGATATACCATCAGACGATCAAAAACGTCACAACTATCATCGACACGGGAGAATAGCCCTTTATCAGAACCATGTCCCAAAATCATTATGCGCTCATTAGATGGAATATGATTCAATACGTGACTGATTCCGGCTTTACTGTAACTTTGATCGATATGAGTGTGCTCAACCCCTTCATAAAGGACAGAAAGCATATTCGTCGTCTTATCTTTCGGATGTATAACCAACATAACAATCTTGATTTAAGCACATTAATATTAAAAACTATGAACAATCGCTACGTTATACATTTTCTTCGTTACGAAGTAGAATTATTTCCTCTCAGCTCTCAGTTCCCGCAGGTATCTTCTTATATCATCCACCGGACGAAAAGGCTCAATTATATCAAGGTTGGTATCCATAATTGCATAAATAACTTCTTCATCATTATCTTCTCCGCCAAATCCGTCTGAATCCTCAAAATATCTTCCTTCAGGATATATCACCCATGAAATGGCAGAAATCCCATTCTCAAAGCCATCGTACCGGTTCAAGGCTCCGTATCTGATACACTTATTCCTGGCATTATCATAACCATAACGACATTTCTTTTCTATCAATTCGAAATCAATCTCTCTGTCGTCAACAAGCATAGAGCCATCTTCAGTTGACAGTTTTCTGATCTTGCATGTCTTTATATTGGCTATAAACAGTTCATAATTACGCCATTCTTCTCCCCAGAACATAGCCATACCATCCCCCACATATCTTCCTTCACGTCCTGCCAGTTCAGGAAAGCCCATTACCCTAACCTTCTCAGTCTCATTATCTAAAACAAATTTTATTTCATTCTGTTCCATCATACAAATAAATTTACTTTATCCCACTTTCATCCAATATTTACACCATAAGCCTCATCCACACCGTCAATGCCGCTTATCAAAGTAATGACATTATCCAGTTCTTCTCTTGAATGCACCTTAAAATCAACGTAGCATTCTACTATGCGGTCCCTGTTTTCTGTATGCAGGCGGTCTATTGACAACTGTAGCTTATCGGCAATACACCCCACTACATCACTGAGCATATGATACCTGTCCACACCCCTGATCTGAACCCTTACAGGATACAGGAACCGATTATCTGATTCAAAATTTACAGCCACAATAGAATCCCCCTGTCTTGAAGCCATTCTTATGGCAGCAGAACAGTTCCGTGTGTGCAAGGTAATCCTTCCGCTGTCATCCTTAAATCCAATGACCTCATCACCGGGTAAGGGATGGCAACAATTACATCTATTATATTCCAGAGCCGGCTGATTATGAAAAAACTGGCGCAAATATCTCTTAGCTTTATAGGTCTTGACACAGTCAAACCAATCCTTATCCGGTACAGATTGCTCATCTGTTCCAATCTCTACACAATCGCCACGGTGTAACTCCGTCTTTACGGACGATAATTTCCCGTTAATCCTGGCATATACAGCCTTTTCTCCAATTTTACTATGAATCTCATATGCAAAATCTATAGCCGATGCACCTTTAGGAAGAATGATTCCTCTGCCCGCGGGAGTAAAAACCATAATATCATCATTGTAAAAAGAAGATGTCACACCATCCATGTAATCCATCTCGCTATGATATGCCACATCCTCAAGTACAGCCTTAAACTTATCCAGCCATGCCTTCAAATTCGATTCCGTACGTTCTGCAGCACATCCCAATCTTGAGTTACGAACCATTCTTTCAGACGAGATATGTATCTCTTCCCAATTCCCATTCTCACACAGCAGTTTCAGATGAAAACTCTGATAACCGTTTTCTTTAGGAGCATTAATATAATTGGATACACTTCCCGGCTTTTCCTTAAAATAATCGGTAAGAACCGAATATATCTTTAAGCTGATATACTTCTCTTCCTTAATATTCGCTGCTTCATATACAATTCGCACATAGTGTTTGCCATCCACATGCTGGAAATCACACTCTACACTATTCATCTTCCTCCAGATACTATAGGGCATACGGTATCTTATCTCCGTTCTGGCACGAATATTATTTTCTTTCAGAAGACTTTCAATTTTAGTCAGAAAGGCATCAATACGGCTTTGACAGGCAGCTTTCTCCTTTTCCATAAGGTTTTCAAGAAAATAATATTCCCTTGGACACCGGAAGCGGAAAGAGAGGTTTTCAAGTTCCGTCTTCACATGATACATTCCGAGCCGGTTGGCCAGTGGCGCATAGAAATAATCTGTTTCTCCCGCTATCTTCATCTGTTTGTCCGGCTTCATGCTTTCCAACGTACGCATATTATGCAGGCGGTCGGCAAGTTTAATAAGAATTGCCCTGACATCGAATTGTACGGAAGCCAGAATTTGTCTGTAATTATCAATCTGCTTGGACTGATTATACTCGGATTTCTTCTGCTTGGTTACAACACCTACCAGGAAAGCCACATCTTCACCAAACCGTTCTTTAATGTCATCCAATGTATAAGGTGTATCTTCAACCACATCATGTAAAAAAGCAGCCATTATAGGATTGGCACCTAATTCAAACTCCTCAGCCACAATGCGTGCAACTGCTATGGGATGAATAATATACGGTTCCCCACTTTTCCGCATTTGTCCTTGATGGGCTTCTTTTGCCAACATATATGCAGCGACTATGCGCTCCATATCTTCCGATGTCATTTTTTGCTTCAAGTTTGAAAAAAGCCCCTGGACATAGTCTTCCAATAAATATGCATTTGCTTCCATATCTCTATTTATTCTTCCTTTTCAATATTATGTGAAAACAGTCCGAGTAAGTCTGCATAATTATTGCAGACTGCCATATACCTGCCAATATCTTATGAAATTTACATATCCTGCAATTTAAAGGAAAGCCATATTCCCTCTTCTTCAGCCTTAAATGAGATTTCCGTGCAGTGCTTTATCAACTGGCTGAAATTATGAATATCCATTTTTTCGGCCACTTTATCCAGATGGAGTATCATCACTTTACTATCATCACCCCACGAGAGCAACTGTGAATTATCAATGATATCTCCCAAGATTTTCCTTATACCGGAGAATAACAATTCCATACCCACAGACATCGAATATTTCAGTTGAATATCCATACCTGATATTTCTTCTACCGTTATATTGGCTTTGACATTCTTCTCGACTTTACCTATCAGAGGTATATTGACGGCCAATCTGTGCTCTATGCACACTGTCTTATCATCCTTAAATGATAAAGTTATCTTTTTCCCTGTTTTTGAAAAGACAATATCCTGTATTTCAGGATAGGACATAAATACTTTCATAAAACTTTATTTTCTGCTTCTCAAACAATTAATTATTGGTTGATGATCTCATATTCACAACCGAACCACTCATCCAAGGTTTGATTGACTTTCCTATTAATTTCAGGCGTTATTTTACTTTTCACCTTATTGTACACAAACAATACCGCAGCACCCTCGTCAAGCACTCCCAGGAACTTATACACCACACTGGGAATTAAACTGACCGGAGAGATTGTATATATGATAGCGGCATAAATCAATACTCTATCCAGGGTACTCGTCTTATCATCCGTTAATACAAAATAGAACTGTAATAAGGGTTTAGCCGCAGTTCTGCCTGCCTTCCTGGCATAAGGTTTCAGTTTCTCGAATAACTCGTTACATTTTTCTTTCCAATCTACATCTTTTACTTTCTCCAGCAAGGAATCAATGTTTTTACCCATAATCATATAGGCCAAAATCGTAATACAAATTATTGTCATCATAAAATATAAAATTGTTGATTCAATGATATAGAGTATAAATTAAGTGTAAATATATCATTAATAAGAAATATTTACACAAAAAAAGAAAAAAATTATACACATATCTAATTCTAATATTCATTCAGCCGACAAGAGACATAAAAACAGTCAACCGCTCATCGTCAGATTATAGATTACCACATCAGAAGAAACAAAGACAGTAAAAATATCCCCAAAAAACAAATATGTCAACCGACCAATAAATAAAAAGAGAAAAACAAAGAAGGCAACATCAGTCAGCAACGGAAATCATCGGCTCAGCACCTCAGTTTTATTAATCAGCGTCGCTGATTAATAAAACCACATCAGTCATCCAATTTAAAGATAAGGAGTTTATGAAATAAAATAAAGGTCCGGCATCTTATTACCGGATATTTTGTAAAAAAGAATACGGTAAAATCACTAATCAGACAAGACAATGAGTACGTTTAAAATCTTAAACTGAAGCTGCCATACGGAAGGCAATGACGGTCCAGATAGATGGAATAAAAATTAATGACGTCTTCTTCGGTCGGATTTCCTACGATATTATACAAGCCCAGGCGGAAAAGAAAGAGTTTCCCGCCAAATGACTTCCGGAAAGAATAACTGGCATCCAGACGATAAGAGAAAGGCATCCTCTCCGTACGGAACGTTTCGGAAGAAAGGGATTCAAAATCGGGAGCATCGGTATTTCTGACCCGTCCCGACCGGCAGATACCTCCAAGCGACCAGGAAGATACCTCATTATACTTATAAGACAAAGCCAGGGTCAGCGAATGAGGAATATCGTACAGCGAAGGCATTTTCCCCCGTTCTTTCAAATCCGGGAACCATTCCCGACTTCTTCCATAGGCATAAGATGCCTGAAGCATCCAGTGCGGCCAGTTCCGGTAACCGTACAGTCTGACCCCATAACTCTCTCCATCACCGACCATCACATACTCCTCCCAGCGGTTGTCCGAAGGATATACTTCAGGTTTCAGCGCCACCACATTCCTCCGGGTCTTGTAGTACACAGCACATTCCAGTTGCCCACTCTCTCCCAAATGCTTCCAGCCCATCTCATAGTGTTCGGAAGTACGGGGCCGATACCCGTCAATACTTGGCATACGGAAATCGGTCGGCAAAGCCGTATTGTCCAAACGTACCGTATGATAGAACTGTTCCATCCGCGAGAAGTCGGCATAAATCAAATCCTTTTCTCCCAAAGTATATTTCAAGGACAAACGGGGCTGTATACTGAAATAGTTTTTGCTGTTCCGGGGATGATACCCTACTCCATTGATACCGATGCGCAGGAAAAAACGGGAAGTAAGACGAAGCTGGTTTTCATAGAACAGGGAGTACTGCCCGATCCATTCGTCCCGCTCCTCTTCCGTGCCGGAACCGAACGAAGGCAAACGGAATTTTTCAAGAGACGCACGTACCCCCCAGCGCGCCTCGTACATCTCATCTGCATGGAAACAGAATTCGGATGAGACGTTCCATGTGCTTACCCGATTCACGATAGCCGTTTCCAGATCCAGTCCCAGGTAAGAGCCATCCGCCCAGTCGGTACGGTCTGTCCAGGAAACAGCCGTTGTATTTTCCATCTTTTTCCAATTGGTCCGTAACCGCAACTGATAGATCTGGCTGTTCCATTTCAGGATGGGTGTCTCAGGGTCATCATCGGTCGGAATATGAAACTCATCGCGTGCCCGGTACATCAGAAAATCCAACGAACTCTTCGGAGAAAAATCATACGACAGTTTCAGGTTGAAATCATAAAAAGAATGGTTCATGCGGAACTCCTGCGAAAGCAGTTCGTCGAAAAGGTCCATCCAGCTCCGTCTTCCCCCAATGGCATACGACAGTTTGTTCTTGATCAAAGGTCCTTCTATAAACGCAGACACCGCCGGCATATCCATCGAAACCGTATGCCGGAACTCCTGTTTGTTTCCATCTTTCAGCGCCACCTCGGTAACGGAAGAAATCCTTCCCTCAAAACGGGTCGGAAAGAAGCCTTTGTGAAAGGTCACACGCTTCACTGCATCCCCGTTGAATACGGGCAAAGCCGAGTTGATATGACCAGGATGGTAAACCGGTACCCCATCCAGCAGAATCAGGTTTTCATCTTCGTTTCCGCCATCAACCTGAAAATTTCCCCCGGCTACCCCACCGATTACCCCAGGCAGTACCCATATTTGTGAGAACAGGTTGCTGCTGCTGAACGACAAGGAATTAGAGGGTGTACACTCTCCCATTTCCTCCAGTTGCCGCAACGGACGCACGGTCACCTCGCCCAACTCATACCACTGCGGTTTCAGGCGGACATCCGTCCACCGGTTGGCATGCACATATACCTCCGATTCATGGGTCCGGTATCCCATATACGAGACCTTCAGATGGTATTTTCCCTGTGGCAAGGCCAGCCGGTAAAAACCGTTCTCAGAGGTCACGGCAGAATACGTCTTTCCATCGGCTCCTTCCAGCCACAAAACAGCCCCATACAGTTTCTCACCACTTTCTTCTTCCCGTACCATCCCCGACAGTTCATATTCCTCGGGAGGAAGAACCTGGATCAGCAATTTACGGGAAGGAGCTTCCATGGTCTGAAAACGATAGCCACTCAGCAACTGCTTCAGGAGCTCACCGACCGTAACCGTTCCGGCCGACCGGACTTCCACTTCACGGGAAAGCGTTATCTGAGCAGGATTATACGCCAGTCGGATGCCTGCTTCCTTTTCAATCCACTCAAACCAGGCCATCAACGGCTGTTTGCGGGACTGCACCGTAAGCTCACAGTCTGCCATCCGCCCATATGACACAGTTTCCTGTGTCTGGATATGCTCCAGGCACAGGAAACTGCATAATATTATTTTCATCCAGAGAAACCTCATTTTTCAGACGACAAAGTAAGCATATATTTTTTTCCGGGGATAACCGTCTGCCATTGACAGCGACATAAAAAAGCCAGTTCCGAAAGTATTTCCTCGGGCCGGCCGAGCTCCATGCGAGAAGTAATCTGATTCGACTCCAGTCCTTCTGCCACCCGGATTTCAATTCCCTCACGCGATTCAATCAGCTGTACGGCTTCCAGTAAAGGCGTCTGACTGAAATACAATATCCGGCCACGGTTGGCAAAGACGTCGGACGGACGAGTGATGGTAGCTTTGTTCATGCTCAGGCCGTCACATTCCACCCGCTCATTTTCTTTCAACACCACTTGCTGGTCGTCCAGAGAAACCCTTACCTTCCCTGTCTCTACGTAGACTCCGGAACGGTTCTCGTGCAACGCATCCACCAGGAAGGACGTTCCCAGTACCTCCACTTCCAACCGGCCACTCTTCACGACAAAGGGCTGCTCCGGGATGCGGCGTACACTGAAAAATGCCTTGCCTTTCAGGTCTGTCTTCCGCTTTCCGGACGACTCCGGCGACTGATAAGCCAATGAGGCTCCCGGAAACAATACCACCTCTGAACTGTCGGGCAACCAGATACGCTGTTCCACGCTGCCATTGTTGGCATATTTCAACAGTTCCTCAGATTGCTGTCCTTTCCACAGAAAGAAGGGTGCCATTACCAGCAAGGAAACCAGCACTGCGGCAATCCCGTACACATAGGAGCGAAACTTCATGGACCGAACACCTCTCTTTTCCAGTCTGGGTTCGAGCCTCTTCCAGGCCTGCGAAGCATCAAAGTCCCGTTCGGGTGCCAAAGGAGTCTGAATCAGTGCCTTCATACGCCGGTACTCCTCCTCATGAGAATCTATCCATTCCTGGAGTATCCTCTCCTCTTCCATTCCTACTGATTCACCTGCAAAATGGCGGGCCAACAATTCATCTATCAAATCTTCCTTCCTCATTTCCATGTGATATTAGCAATCATTGAACATATCCAACCTATACACAACCAAAGATAGGGGTTTTCCTTTACATACTGCCTCAAGAGGCGGATGGCCTTGGTCATCTGATTCTCGACCGTTTTTTCCGAGATGTCCAGTGCCTGGGCAATTTCCCGGTATTTCATGTCCTGCTGTTTGGCAAGCAGGAAGACTTCCCGGCATTTGGGAGGCAGCACTGACAAGACCTCCTGCAGGAAATCCGTCAGAGACCGTTGCTCCCCTTCATGATCGGCAACGTCATCCTCCACCGCAGGCAATACGGACAAATCCTCGAAAGAAACCGCCGCATTGCATTTTTTCCGGAGAAAAGAAATGCATCGGTTGCGCAACGCAGTCGTGACATAGGCAGCAAACTCATCCTCCGGCAGACTGTCTTTCCCACTGTTCCAGACACTGATAAACACCTCCTGCACCATATCCTCACACTCATCCCTGTCTGCCACATAACCATAAGCCAGGTGGCAGAGTCTGGAATAATGTTCACGGAACCTGGATTCAAATTTGTCTTTCCTGCTTGTCATCATGATTGTCTTCAATACTAAATAAATCGGAAAGTCTCTCCCTCTGCGGGATATACGTTAAAACTTCAAGCTCAAACCTGCGGTAAGATAGCCTTTATAGCCCAGTCCTACTTCTACAAAACCTCCTATGCAGTTGTTTCCTACACGCACAGCTATCGGGTTGACCTGATAGGCAAAAGCACATGACAGATCGGCTTTCTTGCGTGCAAGGGACTTGCCTTCTTCGGTCAGTCCTTTTTCTGAATGACGCAACAGGTTAACTCCGGCAGAAGCTGAACCATAAAGTTCCAGCAGTCCCCGCTTGTAATAGACAAAGTCGGCAGCCGGCAACACCATGAAGTTCAACTCACGTTCTTTTACTGCAGGCGACTCACTTCCATTGGGCTGCAATTTGCTTTCTACAGTAGCAAAGGCAAAATCACCACCCACACGAAAACGGTTCAAGGCATAACGATAACCTACTCCATATACCAGGGAGGCACGCTCATCGACTCTCTTATTGCCTAGTATTGCATCAGCCAGTCCGACGCCCAGTACACTGGAAGTTCCCAACGTAAGTCCGTCACTTACCGAGAAACGGATTTCATAACGGTTATCGGAACATACTTCCTGTTTTCCTGAATTCTGTGCCTTTACTACATTCAAGCCAAACACTACACACAAAGATAATACAATAAATCTGAATTTCATACAGTTCTGTTTTTTAGGTAAATAATTAAAAATTCTCTCGTTTTCTATTTAAGTAATTCACTCCTATAACGCAGCCGGTATGAAATCCCCCTATGCCAAATCAAAAAAAATCGGCAAAATCTTCAAAAAAAATAAGGCACAATTCTTATCATATTGATTTTCAAACAGATATTCCGATTTACAAATTGAAATTTTTACCCGGTATACAAAAAAAGGACCTTGTCAATCTCCACTTGGAACAATGACAAGGTCCTTTTACATGAAAATACCTGCAGCCCTCTCTACACTGCAGGTATTTCCCTCCTTCTATTATATTCAACTCGTTCTGCCGGTTTACTTCAGTTCATTCAGCCAGGCCGGAACGTAACCCAGCCTCAACTTCAACTGTGCCTCGTACAACGATTCCGGCTCTACCTTGGTTCCGTGACTCTCATCCAGACGTACCTGCTCCTGTACAAAACGAACCGGTTCGCCGTGGTAGCCCACAATCACCGGTGGCAGGATTTTCCAGTATTTCCATCCCGACCTCCACCAGTCATATTCTCCGTTGGCCGGTCTGTTTCCGTTGCTGGCGATTTCAGGCTCCCGCTCCGTATGCATGTTCCAGATAACCAGGTCGTTCAGATGATTGGGAACCTGGTCGGCATCTCCTCCCTGACGGGACTGATGAAATCCTCCGCTGCACCGGTCAATCAAGGTAGCCCGCGGCTGCGTAGCATGCGCTTCAAAACAAGCATCCAGTCCCCATTTCACATTCCAGATAACGGCCCCCATGCTCTGCTTGGAAACTCCACACGCATGATACTGCCCCGCTTCCGGATCAATCCGGCCAGGGTTGGATACCAGCGGGCCCTGAGTACGGTCGGTAACCGCCCCGATAAATACCCGTGAAGAACCGGCAGAACGCATGGCAGCGTGTCCCCTGTTTCCTGTAATATTCACATCATATGCCGAAACATTGGCCGAACTTATGATGGAAAGCGCCTCGCTTACACTCTCAAAATCCACCCGCCGTATCCAAGAATTCGTGAGCCGTGACATCGAAATCGGTTTGTATGCCCCATCATCCCGCCAGTTGCCATGATGCCTGAAATCCGGTTTGGCATATCCTACAAAGGTCAAATCCTCCACACCAACATTCTCATAATGAGGGTATTTACAGATCTCCCATCCCCATTTTTTCTCCACTTCGTGCATGATAGGTTCCTTGAACACAAGGGCATTTCCCTTCTTCGCCACTACCTGGTGAAAGTCGCGCACCTGTACCCCCTCTTTGGCAATGTTTCCCATAGTACTCTCCCAGGCATACGGCTTCAACTCCTGTGCCACCAGTTCGGCATTGTTGTTTTTCAGGTGCAGGCACACCCAGTCGCCCACCTGAATCAGTTCAGGAGCCGAAACCTCCACGCTGAAGCTTCCTTTCTCTGCGTCGGACACCACATCACACAACTTGGAGATTTCCGAATTGTGCTTGATGGACAGCATGTCCGGAGAAGAATACATCACATTCGGATTGGTCGGCAGATTCGGAGTAGCCATAATCAGCCTTGTCTTTCCCCTGCCGTCTCCCCGGATGACCAAATTACCTCCATGGATAAAGATAGACGAACTGGTATTGTTTCCCTTGGAGTCCAAGTCCGTATTACTGCTGCCTTCTACCAGGGTATTGTCGGAATCATCGTGCAAGACATAATCTCCTGCCGGGAAATAAATGACGATTTTGGCATTCGGATTTCCCTGATTCTTTCCGGTAACCGGATCCCTGTTCAGTTTATTCTCCTGCAGCACCTGAATCAAGGTTTCCCTTGCCGACAACTTTCTGCGGTTCATCTCCTCCTGCATATCAATCACCTTATAACCTAAGGAAGCCGCCTCGGGAGGAGCCACTTCTCCATGTTTGTAACCCGCATACGAAAAATCCAGCAACACATTATCTTCGGCCTGCATCACATATTTTCTCCATGCCAGGGTGGTATTCATGTATTCCGAAATGCCTTGTACCGCATACTCTCCCAACTGCGGATGCAAATTGATTTCTCCGGTCACCGTGTTCAGTTCAATGTTCCGGTAAAAAGCAAAATCCGCTGCACGCTTTCCGTTCAGGTCGGTAACCGGAGCCTTCGACAACGGTTTCCACTGCAGTCCATTGAACGAAACCATCCAGAAAGCCTCTTCCGACAGTTTCAGCTGGGGAGTCATCACTCCCTTGCCCGTTTTCGGCAAAGCAGCAACCGGTTCACCCTTCAGGTCGGTCAGCGTTTCCCGCTCTCCTTCCAGTGAATAAATCCAATATCCCTGAGCATCGATACCAAACACCGGTATATCCGCCGGGGCTTCCGCTGCAGCATATGCGGTTACTGACGACCGGTCGGACAGGACCAGACGGTATTTCTCTCCTTCCTGCAGACAGTCTATCACACTCGACTTTCCGGCGGCCAACTGCTGATATGCCTCAATGTTGGCATTATAATCTGCTATACACTGATCAACGGCAATCACCTCTCCCGTTCCCGGATCCGTATTCAAATCTTCTTTTTCGGTGCACGATGTGCCTCCCATGAGCAGGAAAAGGCCCATCAGACATCCCAGATAAAATCTCTTACACATACATTCTTCTGACAAAAACAAAAAACTGCTGCAGCACACAGAAAACCATGCACTGCAGCAGTCCTATCCATAATTTTTACTTAAGCGCATTCAACCAGGCAGGCACATATCCCAGACGTTTCCGGAGCTGAGCCTCGTACAGTGACTCAGGCGATACCTTAGTACCTGTGCTCTCTTCGTAAGAGAACTGTCCTTCTTCCTGAGCGAAAGAGACCTGCTGTCCATGTACACCCACCAATACCGGCGGACAAATCTTCCACCAGATGTTGGATGCATCCCACCACCTGAAGTCAGTAGCCCAATTCTGTCCTTTCTCATCCACCGTACCCGTTACATTCAAGTTCCAGAGCGTCAGGTCTCCCAGGTGATTGGGTGCCTCTGTTTCTGCACCTCCCGAATGATAGCGAACCAGTCCACCGCGGCAGTTATCAAACAAAGTGGCACGAGGCTGAGTAGCATGAGATTCAAAACAAGCATCCTGTCCCCATGTACAGTTCCATACCACCGTACCCATACTCGGCTTTGATACCCCGCAGCCATGCCACTGACCGTGACCGCGGCTGTCGGAACTTTCATCCATGACCTTGCCGATAAATACACGGCTGGAGCCCTGTGCACGGACTGCCGAATGACCGCGGTTACCCTTTATGGTAATGTTGTAAGCCGAACAGTTGGCCGACTCCCCAAAAGTCACCGCCTCACTTACACTTTCGAATGTCACATTACGTACCCACGAATTGACCACACGGGCCATCTGCAACGGCATATAACCGCTGTCATACAACCAGGCTTTCGATTCATCCATACCTTCGCCGTGGTGATAATAAGGAACGATAGCCTGTCCCACGAAAGTCAGGTCCTCTACTCCCACATTCTCAAAATATTTATAATCGCGGATGATCCAGCCTCCGTCATAGTCATTGTAGGCCGTATTCACCTCATGCATGATCGGTTCATGGAATGTCAACGTATTGCCGCTGACCTCCTTAATCTGGTGGAATTCCATCACATTAATACCCTTGCCGTCTTCATTGCTTCCAGACAGTCCCGGCTGCTGTGCCACCGACCAGGTACTCTTTTTCTGTGCATACAACGGACCGAGTTCTTCCTTCAGCAATGCGTCGTTGCTGCTGCGCAAACGGAGCTGTACCCATTTTCCGGCATACAGACCACTGGTAGAAGAAACCTTGACACTGAAACTGCCCTTAGGAGCATTTTCGGTAACCGTAGCCAGCTGCTTGGAATTGGAGATATTCGTCGGGCTGTTTGTATGCTTGATGGTCAGCAGAGGAGCTGCCGTAGACTCGCTGGTACCGATCGTATGATTCATGATCAGGCGGGAGGCCGCACCTTCACCTTTGATTACAAAATTACCTCCATAGATCTCAGGAAACTTGTCGGACATTCCCTCCGGTTGCAGGTCATAATCACCGGCAGGGAAATAAATCACGATACGTGCATTCGCATTAGTTGCGCTCGAACTACTGACCCTTACCAGCTTGTTCTCATCCAGAATCTTGATCAAGGCCTCACGGGCAGTCAGTTTATCCTGCTCCATACGTTCCTTTACATTGATCACCTTATACCCTAAAGCAAAGCCATCCGCCGGGACACTTTCCCCATGATTATATCCAGCATAAGAATAGTCCAGGAGCACGTTTTTTTCGTTATGAAGCAAAAAATTCTGCCATGCAATGGCAGAATTTTCATCACTAGTTGTTGTTAATAATTTTACAGGTACTTGCACAACGCGGCAATATCCTTCCTTAGAGAATATCTTCAGAATAATATGATCTTCATATTCCTTACCCTGAACATTGCGTGAAGGAGCCGTAACAATCAGCTTCTCCTCTTCCAGACGTACACCCCAGGTATTGGTTTCAATCACCACCTGATCTACACCCTTCTGTGCGACCGCAAATTCTTTCTTTTCACTCAGGAAGAACGCTACAGGACCTTCTCCATATTCCACTTTCAGTTCCAGACCACCGTACAGAGAGATTTCCTTGCTCATTTCCTCCTCGCCGTTCATCCATGTAAACGTCAGTGAAGATCCGTCCTCAGCCACCTTTACACCGGTAAAGATAGAGACACCGGCACTTCCTTTGCCCGGATCGGCAGGACCGATGTTGCCAATCCAAGTCTTGCCACCGTCCAGAGAGTATTCCCACATACCCTGTTCATTCACCCGCATGGTAGGAGTCACTCCCTCTTCACCGAGCGCAGGAGCCTGCTCACCGTCCGGTCCGAGCAGCGGATACATCTCACCGTCCTTCGAATAATACCATCCGTCTTCCCCGATAGACAGAAGCGGCAATTCTTCGGCAGGGCGTCCGCTGTGCACCGTAAACGAGTTACCGTTGCTCAGTTCCACTGTATAATCTCCGTTCTCAGCCATTTGGTAACCCATGATGAGAATCGTATTGTTCAACATACCCTGGAAATCCGCGATTTCCTCGTTCATCTGCGGCAGCATCTTTTCGAGCTGGTCCAGACGAGCGTTCAAGTCATCAATATCCTTGCGGATATCGTCTCTCTTATCGCACGAATGAAGTGCGATAAGAGAAAATATACCTAAAAATAAATATATCAGTTTCTTCATAGTCCAAGGTGTTTATTCAAATTTTGCACCGTATTCAGCATAAGTTGCATTCGGAACGAAAGCACCGGAAGCCAAGTCGAATGTACCACCTTCAAACGGATTGGCACTGATCCGTTCTATTTCCTGAGCACCGTCGAATCCGTTCTTAATACCACCATAGAATGCCTGCCAGTTGTTGGCATCAGTACGGTATACAATGTTCTTGTCACAAACTGATCCCGACGGTTTCTGACTATCGAGCAGACGGAAGATACCTCCATTGGTAGCCAGATCCGCATCGAAGTAGAAGAGGTTGTACTGAACAACTGCATCCGACAGCGTGTTGGTGTATACCATAAAGCTTGTTTCACTGGCAACGTTTACAAATGTATTGTGTTCCAATACGAAGTTGGTAATACCAGCCTTTGTACCGTTGAAGAGTTTGAACTTAGTCAGCAGCTGAGAAGCAGTCTTACTGTAGAATACATTGTTCTTAAATACCATCTTCTGGTAAATTGCAGTGCTGGAACCCAGACTGATCAGATACTGCTGCTGTGTACCTGCCGGCAAACCGAACGCACAGTTTTCAAAGCACAGTTCTGCAAAACTTCTGGAAGATGTAGAAATGTAAGTCAACGGCTGAGCAGAAGGAATTGTAAAGTCACAATCATAGAACTTCGCAAACTTATAAGCCGAATTACCGTTCTGTGCAAGCAAATATGTAATACCCTTGTCACCCGTTACATTAGTTGCATCAATTTCCAGGTTAGCACAGAAGAGGAATCCATTGTTGTCATCCGCATCCGAAACCTTCATCTGCTTGCTGGCAGCAATCTTACTCTTTACAGAAGAATTGTTACCGATCAACACCAATGTATTGAAGTTCACAGTTGAAGTCCAGTTTACAGTCACAGACGGATCGATGAAGTAAACACCATTATCTTTGAATTCAAAATCAGCCTTGTCTACCAAAGTAGCTTCACCAAATTTCTCCTTGCTGATTTCCTGTCCGCCGATAGTCAATACCTGACCCGCATCGTACAGTGACTTATAGCTTGCCACTACATTCTTGGCCTGTACCTTGATCTTATCAATCGCCCAGTTCACACCTTTATTCACCTGCAGTACCAGTTCAGTAGAGTTGTCGGCAGTTGCACGACTTGCTGCAGCCATTGCAGGAGCAGTCACCGTCAGCACAGCCTTACCGTCTTTCACCTCGCTCAAAGAAGCCGACCAGCCTCCGGCAGGAACTGTTACAAAATAGTTTTCTCCGGTAATCTTCACTTCTGTAGTAGCAACGGTATTGTAACCCAAAGTCCATACATCATTGCTGTATCCTTCTGTCGGATCAACGATTTCAGCAACCAGGTCGGCTACGATAGGCAAAGAATATTTCTGACCGTCATGAAGTGTCACTACCAGCATGTCTCCTTCTACCTGTACATCCTTAAAGAATGCATCCGATACATTTACATTACCGTCGGTAGTAGCCGGAACTCGGTTACCCGATGCATCCAATACATACTCATAAGTAGCTCCATCGTCGTAGCTCACCTGCCAATACTTGTCGGCACTGATGTTAAACTTCGGAGTCATACCCTGACTACCGGTTGCCTGACCGATAACCTGACCATTCAATACCCATTCACCTTTCTCATTGATAGAAATCTCAGGCATGACAATCTGACCTTCACTACCCTGGTTCAATGAGATAGTTTCTCCATTACTCAGTTTCAACGTATAATTACCCTGTTCGTCCACCGAATATTCCAAGATGGTGGTAGAAGCATCCAGAATCACACGGATAGCATTCAGGTTTTCGTTAAGAAGACTTACCTGTGCTTCCAGATTGGCAACACGATCCTTCAGATTATCAATATCCTTTTCCAGATCATCCGTTTTACATCCTACCAACGCAAACAGCATCAGCAAGAAAGGCAATAAAGACTTTAATTTTTTCATACGATTATTCGGGTATTAAATTATTTAACGTTAATAATGATGTTACATACTTTAGCCTCTTCATGCTGGAAATTACCGTTGGTCAGCACGAAAGTAGCAGTATAAGTTCCTACCTGAGTGTAGGTATGTTCGTAATAATCTACCATGGTAGCCATGTTCTTCACACTGACTCCGGCATCCGGTTCACAAGAGTTTACTACCAGATAATCAGAAACCAGCCAGCTGTATGTCTTCGACTTGTCGGCTGAAGCACTGTTGATCCACAACTTATAGTTAGCCACCTGATCCATACGCCACAAACCCGAAGCACCGTTGTTTACGGTAGCATACTGCAGCACATCCAGGTTCTCCTGTGCCTTAGCCTTCAAATCAGCCGGCAGGTCATCAATCTGTGCCTTGGTACGGTCGGCATAACTCATGTTGATAGGTGTAAACCCGAATTCATCTGCTCCCACTGTCACAGTCTCACCATTCTTCATCTTATTGGTGATTTTCATATCGTTGAATGTGATACGCGACTGAGTTGCGGTTCTGTCTATACCTTCATAACGGACAGCCAGTGTCAGGTTCTTGCCGAAATGAGGCTTCATGTCGATGGTAAAGGAAGCCGTACCTCCCGACTTCTGAGGCAGCTCCTCAAGAGGCACCATGTCCGTCCAGTTGCTTTCCTCCACCAGCAATGAGTCGGCCTTGAAGTTATCTTTATACAATCCGGTAAACTCATCGGAATAATAGAAATGGAAAATTCCAGCCGGGTTACCATACTCTGCCAATACCGAGAACGAAAGTTCAGAAGACTCAATCTGCTCCATATCAATCAGTGTACGGTTACGATATACATACCGGTGTCCGGTCTCACCGCTAAAGAAAGTCACATAATCCGGATTACCGTTGATATTAAACCGGATCGGAGTATTCTTGGAAACCGTAATAATCTGTCCGTCAGAAACCACCTGGTCATTCAGTTCCACGAAGATATCCGCATCGTCCAACCCCTGTTCCAGTGCCTTGTCGCATGCGCTCAATCCTACGGCCAGCAAGCCCAGAGAAAATAATTTATATAATTTCATTGACTTAGTACATTAAAGTGATACAATACGTTTTTTACCATCCCGGGTTGTTCTGTGTGATGGCCTTATTTACAGCCATTTCAGCTTCAGGAATCGGGAAATAGTTATAAGCTTCCGAAATACGGAAATAGTTGTGCACATTGACAGGTCCCTGCTTCCAGCCACTGTTCACACCGTTTGTAGCCTCCTCAGCCAACGGATTCATGCTGGAAACCAGTTCTCCCCAACGGATCAGATCGAAGTGACGAGTATATTCGAAGCACAACTCACGGGCACGCTCGTCCTTCACTGCCTTCAGGAACTGTCCCTTTGACATCTTCGGCAGAGCCTCCTTCAATCCGGCACGTTCACGCACTGCATACAAGGCAGCTTCTGCATCTGCAGTCGGACCATTGTTCACTTCATTCTCAGCCTCCGCCAACATCAGCAGCACATCCGAGTAGCGCAAAGCCGGGAAGTTGATGGCAGTACTGTTCTTGTCTTTCTTGTCGGCTTCATATTCACGACGGAACTTCGAACAAGCTCTCGCATAGTCAACCTGCTTGGCAGTAGTCAGCACGTCCTTGCTTCCATAGCTGTAAGAACGGCCCTTGTCATTGGCCAGCACATAATCCAGTCCAGCCTGTTCGTAAAACTCACGACCGGTAACACCAGTGTTCTTACCTCCGTCTTCCACATATTTGAACGGAGCAATGTTCCAGTAATAACGGGCATCTTTTTCACGCAATGCCTTTGCAGCCTCATCAGCCGGATCAGCCAGTTCCGGAGCATTGATGTCCGTACCATACAGCTTATACAGCTTCGGAGTTGCGAAAATGAACTCATAGCCGAATCCCGGGTCAGCCGATCCGGTAACCGTACTCTTGGAAGACATGTCAGGAGCAGCCAGACCGATAATATTACCGATACGTCCTTCTGCCTTCACATCCGATGTATTGTTTCCGGCAAATTCAATTTCCCAGATACTTTCGGTAGCTGTAGAATTGTAACGGTCTGCACACAGGTCGATAAAGAAATCCCAGTAATCCTTTGCCAGGGTATGCTTTCCAAGTTCTACCACTTTCTTGGCATACTTTGCAGCCTGTTCGTAATAAGTCTTTGTCTCATCCGCATTCGCAGCACGTCCCTCACGATGGAACTCTCCGGCACGGAACAAGTATACACGGGCCAGAATACCCCATGCAGCCGATTTCGAAATACGTCCCGGCTGATAATTCAATTCAGCCGCAGTCAGCAGTCCGCCGGTTGTCTCATTCGAAATCTCATCCATTTCCGAAACAATGAAATCATAGATCTTCTGCTTGTCTACACGAGGAGCATCCAATCCTACTACATCACTGGTCGAAGAAGTACGGAAAGGCACATCTCCCCAGCACTGAACCAGATTAAAATAATAGAACGCACGCAAGAAACGAGCCTCGGCCGTATACTGCGCCTTCAGTTTCGCATCAATCTTCGATACACGGTCAATATTTTCCAGGAAGATATTGGCACGGTTGATACCCGAATACAACGTATACCAGAATCCCGTTACAGCCGCATCACTCGAAGTCGCGTTGTTACAGATCAGTCCGGTTGAGTTCGGTGAACGGTTGGTACCTCCATAGTGTTCCAGGTCATCACCCCCCACCAGGTACAAATAATCGGCACCATAGAAGGTAGACTGTCCCAAAGCCGCGTACACTCCTGTCAGGAACGAATTAGCTTCCTCCGGAGTATTAAAATAGTTGTCGATAACCAGCTTGCCCGGTTCCTTGTCCAGGAAGTTACAAGAACTTACCGCACCTCCGAGCAAAATAGATAAAATTGTATATTTCAATGCTTTCATAATTGTCAGTTAGTTGAATATTGGTTAATCAGATCAGAATCCCAGGCTTACACCGAAACTTACCGAATAAGCTCTCGGATAAGAAGAATAATCCAATCCCGGAGTCAAAGCACTGTTACGTACAGATACTTCCGGATCGTATCCCGAATAACTTGTCAGCGTCCACAAGTTCTGTGCAGCGATATAAACTCTCGCACTGCTCAGTTTTGCCTTAGCAATCTTGGTAACCGGGAAAGTATATCCCAGTGTCACTGTCTTCAGACGCAAGAACGATCCGTCTTCCACTACGCGAGAAGAGAACACCTTGTTAGAAGAAGAAATCAGCGCAGCCGGAATGTCACTGTTCGGATTTTCCGGAGTCCAGCGGTCTGCATAGCTGGCATACTGGTTCAACTCACGCGACTTATTGTTGGAACTTTCAAAGAACAGACGGTTGGCATTCAGGATATCATTACCGTATGACCACTGGAAGAACACGCTCAGGTCAAATCCCTTATATGCGAAAGTATTGGTGAAACCACCGGTATGGATTGGAAGTCCGCGTCCGATGATTGTACGGTCGTTAGAGTCGATGACTCCGTCACCGTTCAAGTCCTTATACTTCGGCATACCCGGCTGAGTATTGTTCTCAGAAGTATAATGCGGTACATTTGATTTCAGCGTATAGCTGTTTCCTGATTTGTTGAAGTCTTCATACTTATAAGTTCCTTCGTACAGATAACCATACATCATACCCATCGGGTAACCTACACGTGCGATATAACTCGGCTGAGAGTTATAATCCTTGTCGAATGTAGCCGAAGTCAGCAATGAAGTCTGGTTCTCGGCCAGTTCCAGTACCTTATTCTTATTGAATGAAATATTGAAGTCGGTTGTCCACGTAAAGTTCTTTGTCTTGATATTGACTGTGCTCAAGCTCAATTCCAAACCGTCGTTACGTACCTTACCGATGTTCTTGGTAGCACTGTAGAATCCCGAGCTCAACGGCAGTGAGGCATCCAGCAGCAGGTCGCGAGTAGTCTTACGGTAAATATCCGCAGTAATGTTCACACGGTCATTGAAGAATCCCAGGTCAAGACCCAAGTTCCACTGTTCGGTAGTCTCCCATCTCAAGTTGTCGTTTACGATAGAAATAGGTACCACACCCGCTGTAGTGTTATCTCCGCCAATCGGATATACACCGCTCGGAATACTTCCGTTAGAGATATAGTCTCCCTGTTTAGCCTTCAATACCGAAAGCAAGGCATAGTAGTCATACTCACCGATACGGTTGTTACCGGTCAGACCCCAGCTCAAACGCAGTTTACCGGCAGAAAGCACTTTGGTAATCGGCTGCATGAAGTTCTCTTCCGTAAAGTTCCAGGCCAACGAACCAGAAGGGAAATAACCGTAACGGTTGCCCTTGCTGAACTTAGAAGAACCGTCGGCACGGAAAGAAGCCGTTGCATAATACTTCGACTTATAGTTATAGTTCAGACGTGCCAGGTAAGACATCATCGACCATGAACTCTTGGCAGAGCTGGTAGTATTGGCCTGTCCTTCGTACATACCCGCCATACCCAACGATTCGTTAGGAATATGAGTCGTCTTGAAAGAATAATATTCATAATCCGAATTCTGGAAAGTGATACCAGCCAGTGCATTGAAGAAATGTTTCTTCTTGATATTGGTCTGGTAAGTCAGCGTATTTTCGTTCAACCAGGTAAGACGTTCATTACGTACGACTTCCGCATTCACCTTATCGGTAGAAGTAGGACCACCGTAACGGGTCTTGGAGTTGTTGAATACATCACGCTTACGGGCATCATACGTATAACCGCCTGAAATCTTCAGTTTCAGACCCTTGATGAATTCATATTCAACGAAACCGTTCAACTGCAAGTTGTTGGTATAATTCTTACGATATTCATTCTTCAATGACATGATCGGGTTGAAACGGTAGTCGTTACTTCCGTCTACTGCATCATCCATCGCATTGTCCATCAAAGAGCTCAACGATTTGTTCGGGAAAGTCACCGGACGATAACCCCAAACACTATAGAACAGGTTGTTCATACCGCTGTATGAAGTTTCAGAAGGAGTCGATCCAGTCTGAATGGAACGAGAGTAGTTGGCTGTCAGGCTCATGTTCAGACGTCCGCGGCGCACCACCGTATTCATACGGCTCTGCAAACGTTCGTAACCTGAGTTCAGCAACACACCGTCCTGATTATAATAAGACAAAGACGCATTGTAGCGGATTCCCTCAGTACCTCCTGTCAGACGCAAGTTGTGGCTGTGCTGCAAGGCTGTACGGAAAATCTCATCCTGCCAGTCGTATTGCGGAATATCACGATAATCTTCCAATGTCCATTGCTTTCCTTCATAATTCATCAAGTATCCGCCGGTATCCGAATCCATGGCAGTAGGATACATTTCAGCCTGCAGCTTCACGAACTCATACGCATCCATCATCGGGATGGTACGTGTCACATGCTGCATGGTCACACTGCCGTCATAGCTCAGCTGAGCTTTTCCGACCTTTCCTTTTTTCGTAGTAATGATTACGACACCATTGGCACCACGGGCACCGTATATGGCCGTAGCCGACGCATCTTTCAAGATATCGAGTGATTCAATATCTGCCGGGTTAATGGTGCTGGCAATCGCTGCATCTTCTACCGGGAAACCATCAATTACATAAAGCGGAGAGTTATCCTGGGTCAGAGAGTTGTTACCACGGATAACGATATTCATCGTTCCACCCGGAGTACCTTCACTGGATGAAACGTTCACGCCGGCAATACGACCTCCCAATGTCTGGTCGAACGATCCCACCGGAGTATTCAACAATTCCTTCATGTCAGCTTTAGCCACGGCTCCAGTCAAGTCCTTTTTGCGGACTTCCTGATATCCGACTACCACTACTTCATCCAACACTTTCGTATCTTCTTTCAATACGATAGACATCGGTTTAGAAACATCCACCTTCATTTCCGCAGTAGCATAACCAATAAAAGAAACCACGATTACCGATTTCTTGTCTGGAACCTGCAATGAGAAATTACCATCAAAGTCTGTGATGGTACCCTGTGTCGTTCCTTTCACCTGAATGCTGGCACCAGGAACCGACATGCCACTTTCATCAATAACCGTACCCTTAACAAGTACTTGAGCAAATGTTACAGTCATAGAAAGCAAGACAAACAGCATCAAGCTAATGCCTCTCTTTTTCCACTGCATGTGCGTTTTTAAAGCAATAAACATACTAGATTTATTAAATTTTAATTTTAAATATTTATGTAATTAAGGATTTTCTTACCCCGGTCTCACAAATAGATTTCATGAGAATAAAAGCAATTTAAATCAAGCGAGCTTCACAGCTTGGAACTGCATCTCCACACAAATCCTGCCACCTAAAAAAGCCTTCATCCGTTTTTCAAAGTTGTCCAGAGATGCCCTTTCAGCGTGCAATTATATAGCAAATACACAGACCTTTTGTATGAAATCATACAGAAATTATCCATTTTTGTACAAACTACTAAAAAGTCTAAAAAAGTGTACTTATATCGCTGAAATACAATGGGTAACCATTTTAATAAAGAGTGGTGTTCCGACTTATTTTTTTACATTTATGTGAGTATCCTGAACAAAAAAGGCTTTTCTGATACCCTAAAATCTATCAGAAAAGCCCATTATCAATGTCGGAATCAATCCCGTTCAATCAGCACTGTCGCATAGGCAGAGATGCCTTCTTCCCTGCCCGTGAAACCCAGTTTCTCGGTCGTGGTAGCCTTGATGGAAACCTCATCTGCATCGATTCCCATCACTTCGGCCAGCACCTGCTGCATCTCCGGAATCCGTGCTTTCAGCTTCGGACGCTCGGCACAGACCGTTGCATCAATATTCCCTATCCGGTAACCTTTGCCTGCCAGCAAAGCCACCGTTTTGGCAAGCAGAATCTTGCTGTCTATATTCTTGTATTCTCCGGCATTGTCCGGAAAATGATAACCGATGTCGCGCATATTGGCAGCACCCAGGAGCGCGTCGCAAATCGCATGTATCAGCACGTCGGCATCCGAATGGCCGAGCAATCCCTTCTCGTGTTCCAAGCGGATTCCTCCCAGCCACAACTCGCGTCCCTCCACCAGCTGGTGAACGTCAAATCCAAAACCTACCCGTATCTTCATCGTATATAAAAATCTAAGACTTTTTCATTTTCCAAATATCCCTCCAGGTGATTGCCGATCTTCACCGGTCCGACTCCGGCAGGAGTTCCGGTAAACAGCAGGTCACCGATTTTCAGTGTGCAGAACTGGCTCACGTAGGCGATTACCCGGTCGATGTGAAACAGCATATCCGCGGTATTTCCCTGCTGTACGGTTACCCCGTCAATGTCCAGATGGAAACTCACGCGCTGGATATCCTCGAAACGGCTTACCGGTATCCAGTCGCCCACAGCCGCCGAATTATCAAAGCCCTTGCACAGTTCCCACGGTTTGCCTTCCGCACGGAACTTCCGCTGCAGGTCACGCGCCGTAAAGTCGATACCCACCGTTACCGCATCGTAATAGCGGTGTGCGAAGCGCTCGGAAATATTCTTTCCCAAGCGGTTAATACGTACTACCAGTTCCGTCTCATAATCCAACTGCTCACAGAAATCAGGGATAAAAAACGGCTTTCCGTCCTTCAGCAATGCCGAATCGGGCTTCATGAAAATCACCGGTTCCTGCGGCAATGCCTCTTCTGCATGCAACTCCTTGCAATGCAACGGATAATTCATTCCTATCGCAATTATTTTCATACAACAACTATTTCTTGATTGCTTCGTTCAAGCGGTTAAACATTACAGCCAAATGAGCGTACAATGAGGTATTCTGCACCACAATCCCTTCAGGGACCCGAATCCGGAAAGGAGTAAAGTTCCATACGGCCCGGATTCCTCCGGCCACCATCTTATCCGTGATTTCCTGTGCAATGGCAATCGGCACGGTAAGCACCCCGATTCTGACCTGATCCTGCTGCATACGGGCCTCAAATTCGTCGGTATGATACACCGGGATACCGTTGACAGTCTTGCCTACCAGTTCCGGCTTTACATCGAAAGCCCCCACGATTTCCAGGCCGAAATGCGAAAGTCCGGAGTCACTGAGCAAAGCCCCTCCCAGGCTTCCCACCCCAAACAGATAAGCCCGATGAATGTTGGTAAATCCCAGAAAATCCTCAAGCACCCGGACCAGTTGTGCCGTCTCATATCCCACACGCGTACGGCCAGAGATATTTACATACGACAGATCCTTGGCAATCTGCGACGCGTCAATATTAATCTGCTTCGAGATCTGAGTAGAAGAAACATACTTCTCTCCCCTTTCTCTCATCAGCTTTGCATTCGAGAGATACCAGGGAAGCCTACGTAAAGTGGGTTCGGGTATTTTATCTGTATTTCTAAGGTTTTTTCCTGCCATTTCTGCCAATAATTGTTTCTTCTTTATATGCAAAAGTAATCTATTTATTTGAAAAAAATAAACGATGGAAGAAATATTTACGGGCTGATTTAAGGGCCTGTATCATAGAGCGGAAATTTGCGTATTGCAAAATATTGGCGTAAATTTGAGCCTCATTCAACCATAAACAAAGCTGAACAATGAAAAATAATGATTGGAAAAGCCGCCTGAACATCGTATACTCCACCAACCCCGATTTCCGTTACGAAGAGGAGGAGGAAGAAGAGGTGGCAACGCCCGAGAAGCGGCAGCAGAAACTGAGAGTCAGTATCGAGAAGAAAGGAAGAGGAGGAAAAACCGTGACGGTAGTGAGCGGTTTCACCGGAAGTGAAGACAACCTGAAGGAACTGGGAAAACTGCTGAAGACCAAATGCGGAGTAGGCGGTTCGGTAAAAGACGGAGACATCCTGATTCAGGGAGAATTCCGCCAGCGGATCATCGACCTCCTGAAAGAAGAAGGATACAGCCAGACCAAATAAATGCCTGCCAGTCAGACAACGTCGGGAATACCCGCCGTAATAAACGCAAAACAGGCTGCGCCGGAAGGCACAGCCTGTTTCTATATCAGTATCTCTGAGTATCTGATTATTCAGCACGCAAAGTGAAACGCTTGAAGTCAGTTACAGTCAGTTCTGCATCAGCAGCCTTCAATACTTCAGCAACTGTCTTCTTCGGATCCATGATGCTTTCCTGGTTCAACAGACAAACTTCCTTGAAGAATTTGCCCAAACGACCTTTAGCAATGTTCTGGATCATCTGTTCCGGCAAGTTAGCGCTCTTTTCAGCAGCTACAGTTTCCTTGATCTTGCGGATTTCATCAGCCTGAGCTTCAGTGATAGAACCCTTCATGATACCTTCGTTCAGGTGTTCTTCGTTTTCAGCGATATACAGGTTGAAACCAGCTTTCTTCAATGCAGCTTCTACAGCCTTCTGTACCTGTTCTGCTTTTGTCTTTTCGATAGCTACGTTGATTTCGTTTTCCTTTACAGATTCAGGAACACCTGCTTCGTCGATAGCGATCGGGTTCATAGCAGCGATCTGCATACAGATTTCGTGTGCAACCTGGTCAGCGCAAGGCTTGTTGAATGCAACGATTGTACACAACTGGTTCTTATTCTGGTGGTTGTAAACTGCAGTGCAAGCACCTGAAACAAAGAAGTAACCGTCGAGTTCAGTCTTTTCACCAGTGATACCGCTGCGTTCAACGATAGCATCAGCGATTGTACCGCTACCCATAGGCAATGCTTTTACTTCATCCAGGTTCTGGCATTTGTTAGCGATAGCAGCATCCAGGATAGCCTGAGTCAGAGCTACGAAGTCAGCGTTCTTAGCAACGAAGTCAGTTTCACACTTCAAAGCGATCATAGCAGCATAATCACCTGTTGACTTAGCCAATACACAACCTTCTGAAGTTTCACGGTCAGAACGTTTTGCAGCTACTGCCTGTCCTTTTTTACGGATAATTTCCACTGCCTTGTCGAAATCGCCTTCTGATTCAGTCAAAGCATTCTTACAGTCCATCATACCAGCTCCAGTCATTTTACGAAGCTTGGTGATATCAGCCA
>ERZ835880.788-NODE-788-length-30453-cov-7.009277_pt1 | contig 30453 bp, 24 predicted proteins | sample MGYA00519944_ERZ835880 | MGnify/ENA primary metagenome ERZ835880 (study PRJEB31850, sample SAMEA3708787) | human gut metagenome | biome: human gut; feature: human-associated habitat; material: faeces | place: China | collected 2014 ... | reverse complement strand
GCTTCCGGCAGAAAATTCACGCATAGCCTCAGCCCCTTTCCAGTGTGATGACCGCCACCTGCGGCCTGTTCAGAATGCGCGGGATGACGCGCGGCGAGTTTCCGAGCCCGCGGCTGACGAAGACGGATGTGCCGTTGTCTGAATAAAAGCCCGCCGTGTGCGTGGGGAAGAGGTTCCTCTGCGTGCCGAACACCCCGCCCACGAACGGAAATCTCCAGATGCCGCCGTGGCCGTGGCCGGAGAGCGTCAGGTCTGCGCCGAGGAGACTGTATTCCTGCGCAAAGCGGTCGTTTCGGTGCGCGAGCAGCAGCCAGAAGGGGTCGCCGCAGGCGGCGTAGACCTCCTGAGCAAGCTCGTACGGCGTTTCCTGGTCGGCGTAGCCGTTCGGATCGTCGATGCCCGCGAGGACGATACTGTCGCCATTTCGCAGCAGCGGTACGAATTCGTTCGAGAGCACCGTCACGCCGCTCTCCCGCAGCGTGCGCTTGATCTCCTCCACGACCTTTGTGCCGTGACCCCACTCGTGGTTGCCCGTGACGTAATACGTCGGTGCGATGGCCGAGAGCGCCGCGCCGACCTCGCCGGCGTAGATGGTCGGGTTCTCGGTCTTGCGGTCGACCAGGTCGCCCGTCACGAAGATATACTCCGGATGCGCGGCCTTGACCGCACTGTACAGGCGCTCGTTGCCCTTGCCGAAGTATTTGCCATGCAGATCGCTGAGCTGCACGATTCGGCAGCCGTCAAAGCCCGCAGGCAGCGCGCCTGAGGTGAATGTCGCCTCGTCGGTCTCGATGCTGCGGTTGCCCCAGTAGAGGTAAATGCCGAGCAGCACGAGCAAAATGAGCAGGTTGCGCCAGAAATGATGTTTTTTTCTTTGTCTCACCATGGGAACTCCAATCTATAAGGAGGCTATAAGCCAAAAAGCCTCGCAGAGTTGCGTGCCGCGCACGGCACGCAATCAATTCAAATCCGTTTTCTGCCGCGACATGTGCGTGGCAGAAAACACTTTGCGCGGAGCGCGTGTCGCAGCCGCCCTGCGGGTGGCAAGGCACGAAGCGCAGCGAATTCTCCTCGAAAAAGCGGCATGCCGCTTTTTCGACAATAAGGGGCGGCTTTTGCCGCCCCTTATTGTAGCACACTGTCCTGCCTTGAAACAAGAAATTTTATTCCGCGCTCTTGAGACTCTCGACCATGTTGATCTTCTTCATCTTGAAGTGCGCAAGCACATTGACAAGCACGGAGAAGAGCATCGTCAATATCGCCGCGTAGACATAGGCCGTCCACTCCGTCTGCCGCCCGAACATCATGAGGTCAATTTCCGTCGAGCGCACAAGGTAAATGTGCAGCCAGTGGCCCATAAAGCAGCCGAGCAGGATGCCGAACAGCGTGAGCACGATGTTCTCGCGATACACATAGGCCGAGACCTCGCCATCGTAAAAGCCCAGCAGCTTGATCGTCGCGAGCTCGCGCTGGCGCTCGGTGATGTTGATGTTCGAAAGGTTGAAGAGCACGACCATCGCCAGCGCCGCCGCCGCCAGAATGATGATGACCACAACGAAGTCCACGCGCTCCATGCTGTGCATGTAGGTATCCTGCGTGTCGCGCATGCGCGAGGTCGTCGCCACGCCGCTCATGTCGAGCAGCTTTTCAAAAATGGCGTTGCAGGTGTCGGTATCGTCGCTCGTGAAGTTCAGAAGGTAGGCGTTCGGCTCGCCGTCGGCGTGGAGCGCATTTTCATAGTAGCCGGGCGTCATATAGATGAAGTGGCCCGTATAGTGCTCGTAGATGCCCGCGACCGTCACATCGCCGCGCACGTCGCCGTCGAGGAAGAAGGTGTCGCCCACCGAGACCTTCAAAAGCTCGGAGAGCTTCTGGTCGATGTATACGCCCTCATCGCCCATTGTGATGGGATCTCCGCTCTTGTAGTCGAAAAGGTCCACGACCTTGCCGATCTCGTCGGAGGCCATCACCTCGACATAGGCGGTGGTTGAATAGGAGGGGGTGACCACCGTGGCGGACGAGGCCGCACAGGGGATATAGTTCACAACGCGGGAGTCGCCTGCAAGGAAGTCCTCCACCGCCGCGCGCTCCTCGGGCAGGGCGTTGCCGGCAAGCGTCACCTGTGCCGAGTAGTGGAACAGCTCGTCATACTGGCGCGACATCGTAAAGAGCAGGGAAGACCTCATGCCAAAGCCCGCGATGATGAGCGCCGTGCAGCCGCCGATGCCGATGACCGTCATCCAGAAGCGCTTCTGGTAGCGGAAAAGATTGCGCGCCGTGACCTTGTGGATGAACGACATACGTCTCCACAGGGGCTTGATGTACTCAAGGAACACGCGCTTGCCCGCTTTCGGCGTGCGGGGGCGCATCAGGCTCGCCGGCGTTTCGCGCAGCGTGGCAAGGCAGGCCCAGAGCGTCGCGACTGTCGTGCACGCGACCGCCGCGAGCACGGAAAAGAGCGAAATATCCGTGTAGGCGTGCAGCTCGATATCCGGCATCTGATACATGATCTGATAGGCCGTGAAGATCATCTTCGGGAACAGGATATAGCCGATGACAAGGCCCAGAACGCCGCCGACAAGGCTCGGCAGCAGCCCGTAGCCGATGTACTTCCACGAGATCGCGAGGCGGCTGTAGCCGAGCGCCTTGAGCGCGCCGATCTGCACGCGCTGCTCTTCGACCATGCGCGTCATCGTCGTCAGGCACACGAGCGCCGCGACGAGGAAAAAGATGATCGGCAGCACGCTCGCGAGGTTCGCCATACGGTCGGCGTCCTGGCCGAAGCCCGTGTAGCCGGGGTTGTAGCTGCGGCTGAAGATGTACCACTCGCAGCTGTCGATATCCGCGACCTTGCGGCGCGCGTCGGTGATCTTTTCCTGCGCGTCGGCGATCTTCTCGTCGGCCTCCGCCTTGCCGTCCGCGTATTCGCGCAGGCCCTTGCGGTAGTCGCGCTCGCCGTCCGTCAGCTCGGTGTAGGCGTCCGAGAGCTCCTTGACGCCGTCGGCGTACTGCTCTTCGCCGTCGTAGTAGTCCTTCCAGCCGTCGTCGAGCTTTTTGCGCGCGTCAGAAAGCTCCTTTTTCGCGTCCGCAAGCTGCGCGGGCGCGTCGTTGAGCTGCGTTTTTGCGTCGTTTAGCTGCTTTTTGGCGTCAAGCAGTTCTTTTCTGCCCGCGTCGAGCTCGGCCGCGCCGCTGTAATACTCGCTCCAGCCGTTGTCCAGTTCCCGCTTGTTTGCGGCGATGCTGCTCGCGCTGACGCTTTGCATCTGGGCAAGCTGTTGGGTAAGCTCCGCTTTTTTCGCCTGCGCCTCGGCAATGCCGGCCTCGAGCTTCTGCTTTGTGCCTTGCAGCTTCGCAAGCTGCGCCTGGTACGCCGCGAGTTCCTCTTCCGACATTTCCTCGGTGGGCTTCTGCTCAAGCGCTGAAAGGGTTCCATTGACCTCAGTGAGCTGTGCCTGCATCTTGTCGATCTCGTCCTGCGCCTGCGCGATGCCGCCTTCAAGCTGCGCGCGCATACCGCCCAGCGCGGCGTCCGTCGCAGCGATGGCCGTGCTGTCGCCGCGGCCGAGGTCTTCGAGCAGTTTCCCCGGCCCGCCCTCGTAGGGCGAGCCCGCGGCCGCAAGCGCATCCGTCACAGTCTTGGCCAGCGAATTGAGCTGCTGCTGGCCGCTTTCCAGTTTGCTCCGTCCCGCGGCAAGCTCTTTTTCGCCGCTTTCAAGCTCCTTGACGCCGTCCTCGTACTGGGCGAGGCCGTCTTCATACTCTGCCCTGCCCTTTTCGTACTCGTCCAGCGCGTCTTCGTACTCTTCCATGCCGTTGAGGTATTGCATCTCGCCGTCGTCGAGCTCGATCTTTGCATCGTCCAGCTCGACGCGCGCGTCCTTGAGCTCCTGCTGGCCGTCGTAGTAATCCTTCCAGCCGTCGTCGAGCTTTTTGCGCGCGTCGCTCAGTTCTTTTTGCGCGTCGCCGAGCTTTTCGTCGGCCTCGGCCTTCGCGTCATCGAGCTCACGCTGCGCATCGTCGAGCTTTTCCGTCGCCTCGTCGACAAGATCGTCGTGCCGCAGCTGAGAGCGTGCGTCGCCGAACGGCTCCAGCTCGTCGATGACGGCGTCGATATAGTCGTCATAGTCGCTGTAAAACGCGGTCATCTCCGCCGCGCCGGAGACGCGCACATAGGCCGCCGTGTAGTAGTCGAGCGTGAACGCCTCGCGCGGCAGGTACAGATACGCCTTGACCGTGCCGCTGCCGAGTGTCGACGTGCCGCGCTCCACCGCGAGATACACGGGCGAGTGCACCGTGCCGACGACCGTATATGTATTCTGGGACAGCGCGTCGGAGAGATCGTCCCCCGGCGTCAGGGTGATGCGATCGCCAATTTCAATGTTCATCAGCGAGAGCATGTTTTCCTCCACCACGCACTCGTCCGCGCGCTCGGGCATGCGCCCGCCGCGCAGCAGCACCTCGTTGATACCGCGGTCCGTGAGGGAGAGGACCTTGACCACCGCGTCAAGTGAGTCGGACGAGGCAAACGCGTCGATGACGTATTCGCCCTCGGCGTCCTCGACCTTGTCCTGTGCTCGAAGAGAGGTAATGTCGTCGTCGGTCAGGCCGAGCGTTGAAAGCACCTGAATGTCCGCCAAGTGCAGGGAATCGAGATAGTCGTCGCCCGTGCGCTTCATGTCCGGCGCGGTCGCCTTGAGACCGGAGAGAAACGCGACCGATAGCGCGACCAGGATCATCATGGAGAAAAAGCGGCTGCGCGTGTGCTGGATCTCGCGCCAGAAGTCCTTCTGCATGGCGTTTTTCATCGCGCCGCCCCCTTTCGTTCCGATTTCTTCGTTACCATTCGATCAGTTCCACGCTGGTCGGATGCTCATTGCACTGCATGCGCTCCACCGTGCCGTTTTTGATGTGGATGACGCGGTCGGCCATCGGCGTGATGGCGCTGTTGTGCGTGATGACCACGACCGTCACACCCTTTTGCCGGCAGGTGTCCTGCAAGAGCTTGAGGATCTGCTTGCCGGTCACATAGTCGAGCGCGCCGGTCGGCTCGTCGCAAAGCAGGAGCTTCGGATTTTTCGCCAGCGCGCGGGCGATGGCGACGCGCTGCTGCTCGCCGCCGGAGAGCTGACCGGGGAAGTTGTTCGCGCGCGCGGACAGGCCGACTTCATTCAAGACCGTCGCCGCGTCGAGCGGGTCTTTACAGATCTGCGCCGCAAGCTCGACGTTTTCAAGCGCCGTGAGGTTGCCGACGAGGTTATAGAACTGGAAGACAAAGCCGATGTCGTGGCGGCGATAGGTCGTGAGCTGGCGGGCGTTGAAGCCGCTCACAAGCGTCCCGTCGACCGTGATGGTGCCGCCCGAGCAGGCGTCCATGCCGCCGAGCATGTTGAGGACCGTCGTCTTGCCCGCGCCCGAGGGGCCGACGATGACGCAGAATTCGCCCTTTTCGATCGTAAAGCTGATGTGGTCCACCGCGCGAATCTCGATCTCCCCGCTGTGGTAAACCTTGGAAACATCCTCAAATGTGACGAAAGCCGCCATAGTCCGACTCCTCCGCTTTAAATATCATTTCTATTTTATTATAAGTGGAAAATAACGGAAATGCAAGTGTAGATATAGCAACTTGCATGAAAAAGTCGCTAATTTTTTAGGCAAAACCATGAGAGCTGACGATTGAAATTTGCCTTTTCCGCGCTTATAATACAAACTGAAGTAAATGAAGGAAAGGAGCGTGAAAACGAATATGTTTGAGAACTTCATCAAGCAGGATGTTGACGACATGATCTTCGGCAGCACCAAGCAGATCATCAGCGAGCGCTGAGATTCGTTGTATCGACCACGCGAAAGCGTGGCTTTTTTGTTTTTATCGCCGGAAAGGCGAAAAAGGGCCGCTTCCACGGGAATTTTCGTCCCGAGAGGCGGATTTTTCTTGCCTTTGCACGGTGTGTGTGATATACTTTTTCGGCTAATGAAGGATAAAAGTAAGGAGAGAGAACGCCATGGCTGTGATCGAATACGATTCCTACAAGCAGAAGCTGCTTGCGATGGACGAAACATTTGAAAACCTCTTCAAGGCGCTGGAGATCGAGCAGGCCCGTCAGGAGCTGAACCGCCTCGAGCTCGAGGCGCACGAGGACGGCTTCTGGAACGATCTGGAGCGCTCGCAGAAAAACCAGATGCGCTCCAAGCAGCTGCAAAATAAAATTCACCGCTACGAAAAGCTCGTTTCCACGCGCGACGATCTGCTCGCGCTGATCGACATGGGAACGGAGATGGACGACGCGAGCCTGCTGCCAGAGCTCGAAGAGGGCTACAGTAAACTCGAAGCCGATGTGGAGCAGGCGCGCCTCACGACGCTCCTTTCCGGCGAATACGACAACTGCAACGCCATTTTGACGTTCCACGCCGGCGCGGGCGGCACCGAGGCGCAGGACTGGGCGCAGATGCTCTACCGCATGTATATGCAGTGGGCGAACAAGCACGGCTTTGAATTCGAGATGCTCGACTATCTCGACGGCGACGAGGCCGGTCTCAAGAGCGCGACGGTCATGGTCAAGGGTGAGAACGCCTACGGCTATCTGAAGGGCGAAAACGGCGTGCACCGCTTAGTGCGCGTTTCCCCGTTCGACGCGAACGCCCGCCGCCAGACGAGCTTTGCAGCCCTCGAGGTCATGCCTGAGCTGCCCGACGATATCGAGGTCGAAATTCGTCCCGAGGATATTGAAATGCAGGTCTACCGCGCATCCGGCGCCGGCGGCCAGCACGTCAACAAGACGTCCTCCGCCGTTCGACTCATCCACAAGCCCACGGGTATCGTCACCGCCTGCCAGACCCAGCGCTCGCAGTTCCAGAACCGCGACTACGCCATGCAGATGCTCAAATCCAAGCTCATGGAACTCAAAATTCAGCAGCACGCGGAGAAGATCTCCGACATCAAGGGCGTGCAGCTCAAGATCGAATGGGGCAGCCAGATCCGCTCCTACGTTTTCATGCCCTACCAGCTTGTCAAGGACACGCGCACCGACTACGAGACCGGCAACATCCAGTCCGTCATGGACGGCGACCTCGACGGCTTCATCAACGCGTATCTCACCAAGTCTGCGAACGGGGAATTAAAAAAGTAATTCAAAAATGCACTGCGGTGCATTTTTGATTTGGGTTTTGCCGAGCGCTGCGTCGCACTCACTCCGTTCGCACGCTTGCGCTCTAAGGGGTATTTTTTCCAACGCACATGTCGTTGGAAAAAATGATTTGATTTCGATTCCGGCGCTGCGGCGCCGGAATTTTATTGCCGAAACACTGATCCAAAGGGGAATAAACATGGAGGAAAACATCAGAGAAAACAAAATGGGCACGATGCCCATCGGCAAGCTGCTGGCCAACATGGCGGGGCCCGTGATGATATCGATGCTCTTTCAGGCGCTCTACAACATTGTCGACAGCGTGTTCGTCGCGCGGCTCAGTCAGGACGCAATGAACGCTGTATCGCTCGCTTTCCCGCTGCAAACGCTGTGCATTGCGTTCGCCGTGGGCACAGGCGTCGGTATGAACGCGCTGCTCGCGCGTTCGCTGGGTGAAAAGAACATGCAGGCGGTCGACCGCGCCGCGGGCACGGGACTTTTCCTGACGCTCTGCACCGCCGCCGTCTTTGCTGTCCTCGGCTTTTCGCTCGCCACGCCGTTTTTCCGCTTTCAGACGGAGAATGCGCAGATCATCGCCGACGGCAGCGCCTATGTGAAGATCTGCATTGGCGGTTCGCTCGGACTGTTCCTGCAAATTTACGGCGAGCGCCTGCTCCAGTCCACGGGGCGGACGGACCTTTCGATGATCTCGCAGATTGCGGGCGCGGTGTGCAACATCGTGCTCGACCCGATTTTGATTTTCGGCCTTCTGGGCTTTCCCCGCATGGAGGTCGCGGGCGCGGCGGTCGCCACGATCGTCGGCCAGTTCGTCGGCGCGGGCCTCGGCCTTTTCCTGAACCTCAAGAAAAATCCCGAGGTGCAGATCCACCTCAAGGACATCCGTCCCCACCGCGCGACGGTGGCGGACATCTACGCCATCGGCATTCCGTCGATCATCATGCAGTCCATCGGCTCGGTGATGATGTTCGGCATGAACAAAATTCTCATCTCGTTCACCGAGGCGGCGACCGCGGTGTTCGGTGCTTACTTCAAGCTCCAGAGCTTCATCTTCATGCCGTGCTTCGGCCTCAACAACGCGATGGTGCCCATCGTGTCGTACAACTACGGCGCGCAGAAATTCGACCGCGTGCGCAAGACCGTCCGCCTGACAGTCTTCACGGCCATCGGCATCATGTGCGTCGGCTGCGCGCTCTTCGAGCTCATCCCCGAAACGCTGCTGGGGATGTTCTCGCCGACGGACGAAATGCTCTCCATCGGACGTGTTGCGCTGCGCATCATCGGCGTGCACTTCCCGCTCGCGGGCTTCAGCATCATCGCGGGCAGCGCGTGTCAGGCGCTCGGCAAGCCCATCTACGCGCTCATCAATTCCGTCTGCCGCCAGATCGTCGTACTGCTGCCGGCGGCGTATCTGCTCTCGCTCACGGGGCGGCTCGAGCTTGTGTGGCTCGCGTTTCCGATCGCGGAGGTCGTGAGCGTCATTTTGAACGCCACGTTCCTGCGGCTCACGTACCGCGTCTCGCTCGAGAGAAAATAATTTTGCCTGCGCGCAGACGCAGATCGGGGGAGAGCCTCTTATTATAGAAGAGGCTCTCCCCTTTTATAAACATTCCGCACGGCGGTTCAAATTTTTTTCTTTTGACAGACCGCACAGACGCGGGTAAAATACATTTGATAAGCTACACTTGATAAATTGTTTTCGCAGGAGAACCTATGAAAAGACAACTTGCAGCGCTGCTGCTGACGATTTTTGCCCTGTCCCTCACTGCCTGCGGCGAAACGGCTGCCGAGAGCGAGACGCGCACGGTGTACGCGATGGACACGGTGATGAACCTGACGGTTTACGGCGAGAACGCCGCTGCCGCGCTGGAGAGCGCGGAAAAGGAACTGCACACGTTGGACGAAGCCGTCCTCTCGCGCACGGCGGAGGGCAGTGAGCTCTATGCGCTCAACGCATCGAACGGCGAGACGGTCGAATGCGGCGCGGACGATATCTTACCCGCGCTGATCGAAACGGCGCTGACGATCTCAGACGCGACGGACGGCGCGTTCGACCCGGCGCTCGCCCCTGTGCTCGACGCGTGGGGATTTACGAAGGATGAGCACCGCGTGCCGTCCGCAGACGAGCTCAAAGAATTGCTGAGTCATACGGGCTGCGGCAAGGTCGCGCTCGAAAAAACGGCGGACGGATACACCGTCACACTCTCCGGCGGCGCGCAGCTCGACCTCGGCGGCATCGCCAAGGGCTACGCGGCGGATCTTCTGCGCGCGCAGCTTGAAAAGGAGGGCGTCACGTCCGCGACACTCGACCTCGGCGGTGATGTGTTCGTCATGGGGCGAAAGACCGACGGCAGCGATTGGCGCATCGCCGTCAAGGACCCTGCGGACACGGAGAGCTACCTTGGCGTCGTATCGGCGGCGGATAAGTTCATCGTGACCTCCGGCGTATACGAGCGCTATTTTGAAGAAAACGGCGTGCGCTATCACCATATCCTCGACCCCAAGACCGGCTGCCCCGCGGAAAGCGGGCTCGTCAGCGTGACCGTGCTGTGCGAGAACGGCGCGTGGGCGGACGCGCTCTCGACGGCGTGCTTTGTCCTTGGCCCCGACGGCGCGCTTGCGCTGCGCGACGATCTTGCCGACCAGGGGACGGATTTTGAGCTCATTTTAGTCACCGACGATGGCCGCGTGCTTTACACCGACGGCCTTGCCGATGCCTTCACGCCGAACGACGAAAGCGAGTACACGTATGAAGCGCTCGCCTAAGCTGAAGCCGACGAGGTGGGACGCGCTCGTCGTGCTCGCGGTGCTGCTGCTCGCGCTCGGACTTGGCGCAAGGCTGTATTTTGCGGCCAAGTCGGCGGGCGAGCTGACGGTCAGCATTAGTGTTGACGGCGAGACCGTCGAGCGCTGTGCGCTCAGCGCTTACGAGGGCGGCACGTATGAGAGCCGCGGCTATACGCTCGCCGTCGCTGTGGAAAACGGTGCGGTGCGCGTGAGCGAGAGCGACTGTCCGAATCAGGACTGTGTGCACTCCGGCGCGATCTCGCGCGCGGGGCAGAGCATCATCTGCCTTCCCGCCCGTGTGGCCGTCACGCTCGAGGGCGCGGCGTCCGACTACGATCTGATCGCGGGGTGAGCGCATGAAGATCAAAACAAGAGAGCTGACGGTCTGCGCGGTGCTCGCGGCGCTCGCGCTTGCGTTGTCCTACATGGAGTCGTTTTTTCCGCTCGCGCTCATTGTGCCGCTGCCGGGCGTTAAGCTGGGTCTTGCGAATATCGTTACGCTCTACGCGCTCTATGCCATCGGATTTCCGAGCGCGCTCGCCATCCTGCTCGTGCGCTGCACGCTCGGCGCGCTGTTTGCGGGGAATGCCTCGGCGCTTTTATTCTCGCTGCTCGGCGGGCTGTCGGCGCTTTTCGTGATGGCGCTGCTCAGCAAGTCGAAAAAGCTCAGCATTTTCGGCGTCTCGATCGCGGGCGCGGCGGCGCACAACTGCGGGCAGGTCTGCGCCGCGCTCATCACGCTCGGCTCGACCGCGCCGCTCTACTATCTGCCGTTTTTGCTGCTGGTGTCGCTCTTCACGGGCGCGCTCAGCGGCCTGATCACTGCATTCTTGTTCCGCGCGATGGCGCACACGCCCTACGGAACGAAGGGAGAGAATCAACATGGATAAAAAGGACGAGATCATTCTCCAGCAGCTCGACGTTATCCGCACGATGACGCAGAACAACTTAAACCGCATGGGCAGCGACTTCTGGGGCGCGCCGCTGACGCCGGACGCGCCGAAATCCGCCGTCCCGAAGGAAGTTGCACCCAAAGCAAACGCGCCGAAGAGCGCGGACGGCGCAAAGCCGAACAAGCCCGCCGCCTCCACCGGCGCGGACGAGAAAAAGGAAGAGGAAGCGCCGCTTCCCCCGCCCGAGAAGATCGAGGACCTTAAAAAAGAACTCGACACCTACATCGGCCTTGGCGAGGTCAAGCGCGAGGTGAATAACCTCATCAACATGGCGACTGTCTTCAAGCGGCGCGAGGAGACGGGGCTTCCGAACGCGGACTTCTCGCTCCACATGGTCTTCACCGGCAACCCCGGTACAGGTAAGACGATGATCGCGCGTTTGATGGCGCGCGTCTACCGCTCACTCGGGATCCTTTCCAAGGGTCAGCTTGTCGAGGTCGACCGCAGCGGGCTCGTCGCGGGCTACGTCGGTCAGACGGCCATCAAGACGAGCAAGGTCATCGAAAAGGCGCTCGGCGGCGTGCTGTTTATCGACGAGGCCTACGCACTTAACGGCAAGGGCGGCAACGACTTCGGTCAGGAGGCCATCGATACGCTCCTCAAGGCGATGGAGGATCACCGCGACGACCTCGTCGTGATCGTCGCGGGCTACGATGGCTTGATGGAAAAGTTCATCCAATCGAACCCCGGCCTTGAGTCCCGCTTCAACCGCTACCTGCACTTTGACGACTACACGCTCGACGAGATGCTCGAGATTTTCAAAATGCAGTGCCGCAAGTCGCAGTACACCCTCTCTCCCGACGCCGAGCAGGATGTCAAGGACTTCATCTACGATGAGAACGCCGACGGTGTGACGTTCGGCAACGCGCGCGGCGTGCGCAACCTCTTCGAGCAGATCTTGACCGCGCAGGCCAACCGCCTCGCGAAGATGGAGAGCTTTACAAAGGATGATTTGATGACCCTCACGCGCGACGATGTCCTCCACGCCCGCGGCATGGAAGACAACACGACCGTCGCCGAGCTCGAAGCAAAAGCAGCAGAAAAAAAGGACGAATAAAAAAGGAAGGACGCGCAGCGTCCTTCCTTTTTTATTTCGTTGTTACGCTTCCTTGGCGGCGGGCTCTTCCTTCGGCTTATCCTTGGGGACGACGCGCTTTTCAGGCGTCACGCGGCCCTCGTCCACCGCGACCATGTGCTCAAGCAGGCGGACGACCATGTTGGAGTAGCCCCATTCGTTGTCGTACCACGCGATCAGCTTGACAAAGTCGTTGTCGAGCATGATGCCGGCGGTCTCGTCGAAGATGCAGGGGCAGGAATTGCCAATCAGATCCGTGGAGACGACCTGGTCCGCGGTGTAGCCGATGATGCCCTTCATATAGGTCTCACTGGCGTGGCGGATGGCGTAGCAGATATCGGCGTAGGTGGTCTTGACCTTGAGGTGGGCGGTCAGGTCAACGACGGAGACGTCCGCCGTGGGGACGCGGAAGCTCATGCCGGTCATCTTGCCGTAGAGCTCGGGGATGACGCGGCCGACGGCCTTGGCGGCACCCGTGGAGGAGGGAATGATATTGTTGAGGATGGAGCGGCCCGTGCGCCAATCGCTGCCGCCGCGGGAGTCGACGGCCTTCTGCTTGGCGGTGGCGGCGTGGATGGTGGACATGAGCGCCTGCTCGATGCCGAACTCGTCGTTGACGACCTTGGCAAGAGGTGCTAAGCAGTTGGTGGTGCACGAGGCGTTGGAGACGACCTTCATGTCAGAATGGAGCAGCATGTGGTTCACGCCCATGACGAACGTTGGGGTGACCTCATCCTTGCCGGGCGCGGTCAGGATGACCTTCTTCGCGCCGCCCTTGAAGTGGCGGGAGGCCTTCTCGGTGGTGTTGTAGGCGCCGGTGGACTCGATGATGTACTCCGCGCCGCAGCTGGACCAGGGGATCATCGCCGCGTCGGACTCGCTGAAGACCTGAATGGTGTGACCGTTGACGATCAGGTTCTTGTCCTTGTGCTCCACCGTGCCGTTGAACTGACGGAACACGGAATCGTATTTGATCATATAGACCATGTAATCCAGATCCGCTTTGCGCAGGTTGATACCGCAGATGTCGAACTGCTCCGGATGCTCGATCATGATGCGCAGCACGACGCGGCCGATGCGGCCGAAGCCGTTGATGCCCACTTTGATAGCCATAATGATAATCCTCCACAGAAAATGTGATCGTATTGTTCGGAGCTCGCGCCCCGTCATTGCAGAATCATTATATCATGGCGTATTTTTTTGTCTTCCCCTTTTCGGGAAAAAGGTAGCTGAACTTTGTTGTACAAATGTGTGCAAAACAGACAAAAACAGCGAAAAACATTTGTCTAACTTCTCCAAATATTCCATACATTTGAAACATTCGAAGCATCCGTTCGTGCAAAATATTGCACTTTATCGCACTAAAATGACAGCAAACTTGCAAAATGAAAACGGCCCTCTTTGAGGGCCGTTTTACTTCAGTCTAAATTCAGTGGAGGCGCATTTCGAGCCTCCGGCTCGAAACAGCCAACGTCCCCCACGCGCATTTCATGCTCCGCACGAAACAGCTAACGCACCCCATCGCGCATTTTGCGCCTGCGGCGCGTGCGCTGCAGCGGAGCGCATCCCCCTCAAAAAAAGAGGACGGCGAAGGGCGACTCCTCATAAGGACATCTTGAAAACACCAGATTAAACCGATTGAGAGAATCTCTTGGTGTCGACCAAACGGGAATAGCCATCAACCATTTCATCGTGGTTGGTGGCTATTCCTGTTTAAAGGTATATTCATGTTGAAATCCGAACCGGAATCTTTGTAAAATTCCCTACCGCTCTTTAACCAGAAACAATGGGTAACCGCATGCCTAACCGGGAGAGCAGTTCGTTGGTAATCGTCCCACAGCATGCAGCCAGTTCCTCTGCCCGAATCACCTGACCGCCATCCCGGCCGATAATAGTCACTGTATCGCCAGGAGCGACCTCCGAAAGATCGCTGACGTCCACCAGCAACTGGTCCATGCACATCCACCCCACCATAGGACAACGCCGGCCCTGAATCAGCACCTGGCCGCCCCGCTGAGGCAGATCCCGGGGCAGACCGTCCGCGTAGCCGATGGTGACCACCGCCAGTTTGGTTTCTTGCTCTGCCTGAAAGACCCGCCCGTACCCGGCGCTCTCTCCGGCTTGCACAGTGCGGATACTGGCCACTCTGGCCCGGAGAGACAGAACCGGCCGCAGGTCAAGGCTTCGCTGAACAGGCGCATCATCGCTTCGAACTCCATAGAGTGCGATTCCAGCCCGGACATAGTCACAGGGCTGAGCTGGGAGGTTCCAAAGTCCATAGCTGGACTGGATATGAACTTTGCCGGGATCATATCCGGCAGTTCGGAGCCAGGCCACCGTATCATAGAACAAGGTCAGCTGCTCCTGGGTGTAGGCAACATCTTCGGCTTCCAGGCTGTCCGAGACGTATAGATGAGAAAAGACACCGTCCACTACCAGGTTTGGAAGCCGGAATGCCTCCAGGATCTCCTTCCGGTTTTCCGCCAGGATGCCCAGCCGGTGCATCCCCGTGTCCAGGGCCAGATGGACATGGACACGCCGCCCTCTGGCTGCCAAGGCCCGCCCGTGGTCAATATCCGCCACCGTCTGGGTCAGATGCCATCGTGTCAAGAGCGGAGCTTCCTCCGGGGAGGTATAACCTAAGATCAAGATCGTCCCCCGGATGCCCGCCTTTCGCAGAGCAATCCCCTCGGCCAGGCAGGCCACGGCAAAGGCCCGGACGCCCGCTCGCTGTAAGGTGCGGGCGGTCACTGCCCCGCCGTGACCGTAGGCCTCCGCCTTTACCACCGCCATCAGCTCTGTCCCCGGGGCCAATGTGTTCCGCAGCACCTGGGCGTTGTGCCCAAGGGCCGCCAGATCCACCTCCCGCCAGGCCCGAGCGGTGGGGCTGGGCTTCTTTTGAAGCCTCAGCAGGCAAAGGGCGGAGAGCAGCGCACTGAGCGCCAGCACCACAATAAAATGGAGAACACTGTTTTCAATGAGCATTTCTCCCAGTCCCAGTAGCTTTGCCGCTCCCCGGACCAGTACGATGCAGAGGGGATGGAGCACATACATGGCTGTGGAAAATTCCCGGACTTTCCTGGACTCGCCCTTGTTTCCGCCCAGCAGCAGAGAAAAAAAGCATACTATGCACAGGGGGAGGGCGAGGTACATGCTGTCGTGGCGCTGGACATCCATGCGATGGAGCCACAGCCCCTCGGCGCTCATGGCTGCCAGAGAGAGGAAGAAGCCCGCCAGAGACAGCTTTTGGTTCCACCGCCTTCCGGCGGCCCCAAGCAGAAGGAACAGTGGCGCGAAGAACAGGCCATTGCGGGTATAGCCGCACAGTGTAAAAATGCCGTCGTAAAGGGTCCGAAGCAGCGGGATCTGGGAAACCAGTCCATAGTAACTGTCCCCGCCCAGACCGATGAGATAGAGTAGCGCCGCCACAGGCAGAGCCACCCGCAGGCCCAGCCGGCTGAGCCACCGGGCGATGACGATGCCCAGAATGGTCGCCGGGAAATACCACAGGTGGTAGAAGGTGCCGTCCACCAGCAGTTTCCGCAAAACATCCGCCGGACCGGTGAAGCTGCCGGCATAGAGATTCACTGGCAGATACAAAAGGATGCAGACGCCGTAGAGCAGGCAGAGCTTTTTCAGCTGCCGCCCCACACCAGCCCAGTGATTCCGGCTCAGAAAGTACCCAGTGGTCATCAGAAAGAATGGGACTGCCACCCGGGCCAGTACCCGGGTAAGCCAGAAATCAGCCATGGCAGACACATCCGCCAGGGGCGAGGTGTGGTTCATCACCACCAGCAGGACTGCCGCCAGACGAAAGAGGTCCAAAGTCGGGACGGTTTTCTTAGCCGTTCTCATGGGTATCCCCCCACCATGTCAGGATAAATCCCTCCACATTGTCGCCGGATATCTGGCAGCAGCCCTCCGGCACTTCCACCTCTGTGACGGCTCCGGCGGCGGGCACATAGAACACCTGGGCCATGCGGCCGTTTTCCAGAGCGACGCTCCGGGGACCCTGCCGCAAAAAGTCCCGGTACTCCTCCAGACACAGCCCGTTGGTTTCCATCAGCTGGGCGTGGGGCGCCCCCACATAGCGGAAGTGCCACGGCTCAGCCGAGATCCCGGTGACTTCCTCCTTGCCCCGCTGGTAGCGTTCGATAAAGCCGTACCGGGCCGCCAGACGCCTAAATCTTCCGCAGACGCCGTCATAGGGAAAGGCAGGCCGGATGAAGTCGATGTATCCGGCAGCCTTTCCCAGGTCGATGGCGAGGCCGGTCTGATGCTCACTGCATCCTGGAAGGGCCACATACTGGCGGGTAAATGTCTCCCCATGCTCCGCCATGGAGTCGTCCCAGATCCGCTGCTGTTCCTGCTGGCTCCGCCAGCCGGACACCGGCACGATCTCCCGCTGTCCCCCCGCCTTTTGGATACAGGCAGACAGTAGCTGCCGTGCCCGGCTTTCAAGAAGAATGTCGGGGTGGTGCGGGTCCACCGAGGTCAGCGCAGATCGCTCTTTTTCATGCAGGGGATGCGCCCGGTTGACCAGGACCAGCGGCCCCTGAAAAATCTGCTCCCGGGGAATCGACACGGTTCTCATCCCACCACCCCCAACTCGATCAGGCGGGTCACCAGCTCCCCAAAGGAAATGCCGATGCCCTGCATCATGCTGGGGTAGCGGCTGTGGGCGGTGAAGCCGGGGATGGTGTTGACCTCATTGAAGACGATCTCCCCATCCGGGGTGAGGAACAGATCCACCCGGGCGAATACCCGGCAGTCCAGGGCACGGTAAATGGTTTTTGCCGCTGCCTGGATCTCTGCCGCCTTCTCCGGCGGGATGCGGGCGGGACAGTGGATGGCGGAGGTCTTTAAGGTGTACTTCTCCTCATAGTTGAAAAAGCCCTCCGACAGCGCAATCTCGTCCACCAGACCCACGGTCAGTTCCTCGTTGCCCATGACCGCGCAGCCCACCTCAAAGCCGGGGATCGTCTCCTCCAGGATCACGGCGCTGTCGTGGCGGAATGCCTCCTCCATGGCGGCGGGCAGCTCTTCCGGCCCGGAGACTTTGGTAATACCGAAGGAGGAACCGGCCCGGACCGGCTTGACAAACACCGGGTATCCCAGTTCCTCCGCTGCCTGGGCGATCCGGCTGAAATCATCGCTGGAATGAAAGACGTGGCTCCGGGGGACCCGGATGCCGGCCAGGGCCGCCAGCTGGTGGGCCCGGTCCTTGTCCATGCACAAGGCGCTGGACAATGTCCCGCAGCCGATGACCGGGACCCCGGCCAGTTCAAAGAGTCCCTGTACCGTACCGTCCTCGCCGTTCTTGCCGTGGAGGACTGGGAATACCGCGTCAAAGAGGAGACGGCGGCCGGAGCCGTCCAGCAGTAGTAAAGCGTGGGCCTCCCGTTCCACCAGCGGGGTGCAGGGGATACAGTCTGCCGCCTGCTGCCAAGTACCGTCCTCCAGCCGGGAGAGGTCGCCGGTATAGCAGAGCCACTTCCCCTCCCGTGTGATGCCCACAGCCAAAGGAGTATAGCGGGCGGGGTCCATGTGGGACAGCACCGCATAGGCGGAATGGAGAGAAACTTCGTACTCCGTGGAGCATCCGCCGAAGAGAACGAGAATGGTTTTCATGGGATAAGACCTCCTAATCAAAATAAAGCGCCTGGTTCTGATACTGAAATGGTACCAGAACCAGGCGTTTCATACTTGTCTATCTACCAACGGATGCCTTGCAAGTTTTCTGCGAAATTCTTGTGATTTTCTTACGGCGCTTCTGAATGGTCTGACGGAAGACAGATGGTGAAGGTGATCCGATCCTCGGTGCTGTCCGCCCGAATGGTCCCGCCGTGGAGCTCCACGATCTCCTTGGCGATGGCTAAGCCAAGGCCCGCACCACCTGTCCGGGTGGCGCGGGAGCTGTCCAGACGGAAGAACTGTTCAAAGATCCGGTCCAATTTCTCCTGGGGGATGTTCTTTCCCGCATTGGAGAAGGTGAGTACGATTTTCCCGGCCTCTATCCGTCCGGCAATTTCCACCGTGCTGTCCGGCAGGCTATAATAAGACGCGTTGCGCAGGAGATTATCAAAGACCCTTGCCAGCTTATCCGGGTCACAGGAATAGTGCAGCTTGGGCGGCAGATCCAGGCTGCATGACAGCCCCGATTCTGCGAAAATGGGGCGGAATTCGCTGGCGACCTGCTCCAGCATCCGCGTCAGGTCCACGCTCTGCCGCTCCAGCTCCAGGCGAGAGAGGTTGAAGCGGGTGATGTCGAAGAACTCGTTGATGAGGTCCTCCAGCCGCTCCGCCTTCTCCAGGGCGATGCCGGTGTACCTGGCCCGGATCTCCGGGGAGATCTGAGGCTCATCCCGCAGGAGGGTCAGGTAGCCGATGACGCTGGTCAGGGGCGTTTTCAGGTCGTGGGCCAGATAGACGATTAGGTCGTTTTTCCGCTGTTCTGCCTCCCGGGCTGCCCGGGCGTCCCGGAGAGCCTGCTCCCGGGCCAGATTCAGCTGGATGGAGATGTCCTCCAGGGAATCCGGCAGCTGGATGGGCTCCTCACTGGGGCGGGATAATTGCTCTGCCGCATTGGCCACCACGTCCAGCTGCTTGATGGGCTTGGAGATAAAATAGAAGCTGATGACCACCCAGCCCGCCAGCACTGTGACGATGCAGACCAGAACGATGTAGTCTCGAACCCAATTCAGGAAGTCGTAGAGCGGCGAGGGCTGCCAGGTGATGCTGGCGCAGATGATGAAGCCCAGGAATGCCAAGGCCATCACTGCGACCACCCAAGCCATGAGGACCAGCAGGTAGCCGCCCCAGATGCGCAAAGATCTCCGGCGGCTGCGGGTATTTCCTTTCTTACTCAATGGTGTACCCCACCCCCCAAACGGTCTTGATGAATTTGGGCTTTCGGCTGGGCTCGTGCATCTTTTCCCGTAGCCGGGCGATGTGACTCATGACGGTGTTGTTGCTGTCCATAAACGCCTCGCCCCAAACATGTTCAAACAGTTCCTCGCTGGACACCACATTCCCCCGGTGCTCACATAGATACCAGAGAATGGAGAATTCCAAGGGCGTCAGGGCCAGTTCCTCGCCGAACAGGACGCACTTGTGAGTGGCCTTGGAGATCTGAAGGCCTCGAAAGTCGTATTCGGTGACCTCCTGGACTGTCCCCTCCCTGGGGTTGTACCGGGTGTAGCGGCGCAGCTGAGTCTTGACCCGGGCCACCAGTTCCAGAGGATTGAAGGGCTTGGTGATGTAGTCGTCCGCTCCCAAGGTCAGCCCCATGATCTTGTCCATATCCTCCACCTTTGCGGTGAGCATGATGATGGGGAACAGGTGGTCCTCCCGGATGCGCTGGCAGAGGGTAAAGCCGTCCATGTCCGGCAGCATCACATCCAGCACCGCCAGATTCAAGCGTGTCGTCCGCACACAAGCCAGGGCGTCGGAGGCATTATAGAATTTGTGGATGGTGAAGCCTTCGTTTTTCAGATAGACCTCCACCAGATCTGCGATCGCAGTCTCGTCATCGACGACTAAAATATGTGTAGCCATAGTTGCCGGCCTTTCGTGTTTTTCTGCATTATAGCACGGAACGTATAAAAAAGCGAGTATGACTCTTGATTTTTCCTAAACATGTCCTAAAGGGGACTGTTGCGGTCTCCTGTCTGCGCAAAATTCTCACCAGACTGTATCGAAACTACGATCTTCCAGACTCCTGATTTCGTAGGGTCGAAGTCGTGAAGCTGCGCCGCAGTGCTCTGTCATCCTTCGCTGGCAGGATCGGTCTGCGTATCATACGATGAACATTCCTCCAGATCTGCAGCCTGCTACCCGGATAGGCTTTTTTCAGCTTTGTGACAGCACGCTCCTTTGCCTTTTCCACGGCGGACTCCTTCATCATGTGGTACATGCCGATTTCCTTCAGCGAAGTTTTTTCAAATCCGAATACGCCGTAGAATTTTCCGAGGATGTCCCTGTCCTTCTTCGGGAGAGCATCAAATAGTTCCTGCAGCAGCTCAATGCAGACTTTTCGATACACGACCTGCTCCGCAGAAACAGAGAGATTCCCAGGCATCAGCCGCTCAAAGGGATCACCGTCATAGCTCCCAGGGATAAGATCATTGACACCAACAAAATGGGTGTTGTAACGGATGTGCTTGACAGCCTGTTCCAGAAGGACATCCATTTTCTCCGCGATCTCTTCGATGCTGAACTGACCTGAATGATATAGCCTTTGTGCCTGCCGGACAGCATCCATCTCGTGCTTGCTCAGAGAAAGATTTCCGATATGTTGCTCCAGCCAACGGGTCATCCGGCCTTTCAGATGTGGGTACAGGTAGGTGGCAAGCACAGCACGGCTCTCATCGTATTCTCTGCTCTGGACCCGTGTCAGAAATTCCAACGCACCCTCGCCGCAAAGATCCTCCAGAATCGTTTTCGTATAGCCGGACAACTCTCCCGGTCTTTCCCTGTCCATATGCAGACAATTGAACTCTCTGGCAGTCTCCCGGGCGATGCGCCGGATCAGCCCGAGATTCCTGCGGTACAACTCCTCCAGCGCGCGCTCATCACCGCCGTAATATCGGCGGACCAATTCCTCATTGGTCATGGGTCCCACCCGCCTTTGCTTTCGGTGGACGCCCTCGGGGCTTGCTCACTCTGGTGATGCGGCAATATTCATACACTTGCGCAGTAGATATTTGTTCAGAAAACTCCTCAACAGAGATATCCGGGCTGCGCAGCGCATCGTAGAGCCGGTCTCGCACATGATCCTTGGCTCTTCTGGCATCCTCCTGAGAGATAGCTCCCCGCTGCATATCCTTCGTGATCCTGGAAAAGGCAGTCAGCTTGGCCTTCACCTTGGGGTTGTTCTTTGCCAGTTCCTTTTGAACTTCCACCGTGCCAAATTGCCGACAGGTGTAGCCAGGAGCGTGGGGACAGGCCCCTTCGCAGTACAAAGCGTGGACGCCGCTCTTCAGCATGAAGTATTTCCCGCAGATGATGCAGCGGCGGATGTTGTGTCCGCTATTCAGGGCCAGCATATAGTCTGCCTTCATCAGCGCCTGTAAGCTGTCCGTCACATGCTCCTGACAGATGGCCATGGAGCCGTCCGGCAGCTCCCGCGGGACATAGGAGAGCATATATTCATCGTGTCTCCTGTAGCAGTCCCCGTGGTAAGTGATGGGGTTGACGATCAGCTTCTCTGCGGTGCGATCATCGTTATAGAAACCATAGAGCGCTGCCGCATAACTTTCCGGCCCATTGGTCGTGAGTGTGGAGAGGATAAACTTGATGAAATTCCGGATGGTAGGAACAAAGGCACGGATGTCGTGAAGATACATCATGTAGCGGTCGATGTATTTCTTGTAGGCACTCCAGGTATCTTCGCACGCTCCCAGGAGGCGAAACATCTCGTAATAAAACAACTCGCCCTTTTCCTCGCTGCCCTCTCTGCGACGAAACAGATCCAGCAGTCCCAAGGAGATTTCAGGATCGCTGTCCCCATCATCGCTCTGGAAGAATTCTTCCGCTGAGGCGCTGAGAAGTTTTGTCTGATCATCCTCTGAAAGGCTGTGCTCCTCGGGAGGAAACAAGCTGAACTGTCCTGTGATCTCCCGTATCACCGAAAAGAAAGCGTCATAGCAATCGTCCGGTAGCAAGCGGAACACAGTATATCGGCGAAGTTCCTGACAGAGCTGCTCCATCTCATCATTCAGTTTCCACCAAAGTTCACTCTTGCGGACATACTCGTAGATGTCCATAAGGGTACGGATGCGCACCATCCGTTCGTGCAGGGGGTGGTAGTCATCCGGTGATAGATTCAGCAGATCTTCGGTCAGCCTGCCTGCCTCAAACTGCTGCCCGTTCAGCTCCAAGGTGCTGCCGTAGGTATAGAATATGATGCTCCCCTCCATTTCCGCTGGCCCCCTCCTCTGCAATAATTTGTCCTACTTGATTTTTAATCTGTCCATGCTTTTTATCAGGATACCATCTTTTCCACCACAATACAAGCAGAGGGGCAAGGGGATGCTCAAAAGTCCTGTGGGCACTGCTCCTCTAAAAGAATACTACTCCCACTTCTTTCGAGGTGGGAGATTTTTGTATTCAGATATTTTGAATTGGAGGAACTGACTATGAGCAACAAAATGGACCGTCCTCTGGTCACGGTGGACGGTAGGACGCTGATGGACCGTCCGCTGGAGCCGCCCAATTTTGTGGTGGACACGCTGATCTCTCAGGGTCTGCATATCCTGGCGGGTTCACCCAAGGTGGGCAAGTCCTGGCTGGCCCTGTGGCTGGCGGTGACGGTGGCCAAGGGAGAACCGGTCTGGGGAATGAGCGTGAAGCAGGGCACCACCCTCTATCTCTGCCTGGAGGACTCCGTCCTTCGCATCCAGAACCGCCTCTTCGAGATCACAGAGGACGCGCCGGACAGCGTCCATTTCTGTACGGAGTGCGCTCCCATCGGCCAGGGGCTGGAGGAGCAGGTGGAGGGCTTCCTCGTAGCTCACCCGGATACTGTTCTGGTCCTCGTCGATACGCTGCAGATGGTCCGCCCCGTCCACGATGCCACCTACGCCAATGACTACCGGGACCTGTCCGTGCTGAAGCGGCTGGCGGACAAGCACGGCATCGCCATCCTGCTGATCCATCATCTGCGAAAGGAAACTGCCGATGATGTGTTCAACCGTATCTCCGGTACGACAGCCATCAGCGGGGCGGTGGATTCCAGTTTTACTCTGGTGGAAGATCGGCGCGGCAGCGGTAAGGCGAAGCTCTCCTGCATCGGTCGTGACATTGAATACCGGGAGTTGTCTCTGGAACGCAACGTTGAAAACGTGTGGGAGATGGTAGCAGACAGCAGAACGCAGCCGGAGCTACTGGGCGACCGGATCACCTATCTGGTCTCTGAACTGATGCGCGACCGTACGAAATTTATCGGCACTCCCACAGAGCTGTCTGAAAAAATCGACCCAGTCGGTATGGAGCGTATCTCGCCTAAGAAAGTGTCCCGCCTGATCCTGCAAAACCTTGACGCGCTAAGCAAAATCGGAATTTCCGGTATGGTGCGCCGCAGCAACGGGAAGCGGCTCATCGAGCTGCGCCGTGCCGAAAGTGACGATACCCAGGGTGTACCTGTGGTCGCCCCTGTTGACCCTGTTGGGGCGCTGTGCGGCGATTTGCGGGAGATTGCCGGGCATGGCGAGTAAACACCCGCAGGGAAAAAGAAACGCCGTTTGTGGCCATTTGTGGCCGAAAGCGGAGCGCGGGTGTTCGGTGCAGGGAAATCACCTCCTTGGAGGTGGCCAGCATCGCGTTTGTCTGGTCTGCGGCAACGCCGCTGCCCGACTTCCGCATGAATTCCGGGCAGAAGCCCGGACCCACTTTATCTACGATTTGGAGGAAACGACATGAAAAAAGATGTTAAATTCAGCACCCGCATGGCGTCCACAGACCGGGAGGCCATCAAGGAGTTGGCGAAGCAGTCCGGGATGTCCATGAGCGACTACGTCACTGCCTGCTGCCTGGGAAAGCAGGTGGTGGTCATCGACGGCCTGAAAGAAGTGCTGAAGGAGCTGAAGTCCATCGGCAGAAATCTGAACCAGCTCGTCACCCTGGCGCACATGGGACGAGTGACCGTGATCGATCTGGAAAGCGTATGTCGGGCGTTCTCTGAACTCTGTGGTGCCGTTCGGATGATCCTTGAACGAAAGCGCTGGTAAGCTATGGCTATCATCAGCTTCACAAACTACAAGCGGGGCCAGACCACCGGATGCATGAGCGCCGTGATGCGGTATACCATGCAGGATAAAAAGACCGAGTTCGAGGGGCAGCAGTTGGTCACAGGTATCAACTGTCAGCCGGAATCTGTCTACGCGGATTTCATGACCACCAAGCGGCTCTACCACAAGACGGACGGTGTACTGTTCTATCACATGGTACAGAGCTTCCCGAAAGGCGAAGCAGTCGACCCGGTCACCGCTCACGCGGCCGCGCTGAAGCTGGCCGAGTACTATGAGGGATACGAAGTTCTGGTCTGCACCCACACAGACCGTGAGCACATCCATTCCCACTTCCTCATCAACTCGGTCAATTTCGATACCGGACGGAAACTGCATATCGCAAAGGAGCAGCTCCAGGAACTGCGGCAACGCAACGACATGGTCTGCAAGGAGTTTTCACTTCCTGTATTTCAACCCAGGGAACAAAAGCAGAAAACAAAGACTATGACCATCGGAGAGTATCACACGGCGGCCCGCGGTCAGAGCAAGAAGCTGCAGCTCATGAATATCATCAATGACTGTATGCGCCACGCTTCCAACCGCGAGGAGTTCATTGCGCTGATGGAGAGCGAGGGCTACAAGGTTCGCTGGGAAAAGTCCCGAAAGAATATCACCTATACCACGCCGAGTGGCTGGCAGTGTCGGGACCGTTTGCTGTTCGGTGACAAATATCTAAAGGAGAACATGGAATATGAATTCAGGATCAGAGAAGAAATTATCTATGGACGAGCTCATGGCCCTGAACCGGCCCGAGCCTTCACCGCAGCCGACAGCGCAGGAGTCGAGTTCACCGATCACGCCCATTGTCATCCAGTGTCCGTTGCCGGAGGCTCTGACGATGCTGACACAGAAGACAGAATCCATCGGGTGGGAAGTGCGTGGAATGCGGGAGTATCTTCCGAACCTGAGATCACACACAGACCTGACAGCGGTGCAGAACAGCATGGCGAAGATCCAGAAATCGTTGACGGAGATGACCACTCTGCTGGAACAGGCTGGGAAGAAGAAAGAAAAGCATTCCTGCAAATGGCTGGACTGGCTTCCGGACTTCGACCTGATCGTAGTGGCCAAATGGATCGTACTGGTACTGCTCATCGTGGCGGCACTGCTGGGGATGGGGTATGGCACAGCGACAGTGGTCAGCAACATCCGCAACCTGTTTCTATGAAGCCGCTCCACGCTGGACTGTATGGTCTGGCGGTAACTGGAGCGTTACTGGATGATGGTAACGAAGATGTCGAGGAACGTTACCGCCGTATCCAGGCAGAACAGGAAGCCAAAAATATCGGCGCTGTCATCGGACTGGTGGCCGGCGTAGCCATGGTGCTCACACAGGATGAGCAATCATCTACAGAACAGCAGTGGACCGAAGATCAGCAGGCAGAACAAACACAGCAGCAGACCATGTAACGGTCTGCTATTTTTGTTGCCTGACTGTAGCGTCAGGGGAAAGGAACGATATGGCGTATAAATTCAAATACAATGAGCGTCCCCGCTCCTACAGTGAAGAAAAGCATGGAGATGAGGATATTCCCTCTGCCAAGGCAGTGCGGGATACCGCAGTGGAAGAAAGGGACGGCAAGATTATAAAAAGCCGCCGACAGCATGTATGCGGCAGAGAGTACATTGTGTTCGCGGAATTCAGTTTCGGAGGAACGCAATCTACGGTCGATCTTATGAAACAGGTCATCGACCTGGAGCAGGACGCAAAAAATATTTCCGCCTGAAAAACAGGTTCGCATAGACAAACAAACCGATTGAGGGTATTGTATGGTTGCAATCTCTCAATCGGTTTGGCGTTTTATGAAGGAGGTCAATATGTTACAGCCAAACCAAAAGATCACGGCGCTCTATTGCCGTCTGTCCCGAGATGATAATCTGGAGGGCGACTCCAACAGTATCCAGAACCAAGAGTTACTATGTAGAGGGTGGTTTCTCCCACCTAATACATATGACTGCGGCTCATTTGTGGTGAATGGAACAGCAGTTGTAGGAAAGGAGTCAAAACACCTTATAACCGCTGGAAATCAACACACAAAGGAGCTGATTTTTATGAAATCGTTATTTGAGCAAATGGGCGGCACTTATCATCAGGAGGGCGATTACCTTATCCCAAACCTTGCACTACCAGAGGAGCCGGACTATCAGATCGGCAAGTATGGACGTATGCGCCGCAGTTATCTGAAAGCTCATCGGCCTGTTCTCTACGCGAACTTTCTCACATCTGGGACGCTGCATCGGCACCTTGCCGAGATTGACCAAGCCTGCAATGAACGAATGGAAATCGTCGTTTCTGCTATGGCGAAGCAAGAAGGTGTGACCGAAGCCCTGAAAGCCGCCGACCAGATGGAATGGGTACACCGCATGAACAGCATCCGCAGCCGTGCTGAGGAAATTGTTCTGACTGAACTTGTATATAACTGATGAATGCCCGTTATTGGCTGCATGGCCGATAACGGGCGTTCTCTTATTCTTTGGGCAATACAAACCTATATTTGCCCTTGCCTTGACCGGTAACAGGTTCTATTAGTCCTGCGCTTTTGAGCTTATCTATCAATGCACCTGCCGGTGAGGAGGTTACACCCGCGAGATTCATAATATCCGCTCGTGCAAATGCAGCGTCAAAACCAAATTTATGATACAGCTTTAGCATTGTTTCCTTGGTGCTTGCTTTCGCTTTCAGCCCTAAAAGGAATGTTTCAAACAGCTGGTTTTTCTCAGAAACAACTGCTTTCTGCTCATCAAACAACTGGTTTTCATCCGAAATACTCGTTTTATCAATGGATTGCCCATAATTCAGGTTGTACAGCGTCACTTGGAATGAGGTAACATCCGAGTAGAATTTAGGCTCCAACTCAGCACGGTAGTTATGGGCGGCATGATAGGATTCCGTGATCTTCTTAAAACCACTGCCCTGCCGCTCCATATAGCCCAATCTGCCGAAAATATCTGCAAGGACGGGATTGCGTCGTGTGGAGGAAATGCTGGACAGATCCCGTTCCTGTATCCGTGTGCCGTCGGGCATACCACCGGGAGAATAAATGGTGAGACGGTCATCGTAAATATCAATGTGTACCTCGCTGCCCAATATCAGATAGTCGCGGTGGATCAGCGCATTGACAAGCGCCTCAAAAACGCTTCGTTCGCAGTAGTCGGGCATCTCAACACGAGAATCGGCAGTTTTCTTCCAGCGCGTTTTCATATTCCGCTTGACAAAGCTGACACCCTCATTGAGCAGGATGATCAGGCTACCGGAGAATTCTGCGCTGTCAAGTGCATCCACCATGCCGCCGCTTTTATCAAGGCCGTTCCAGCGTGTGCAGAACAGGCGGGAATGCCGGATGGGAGAATCATCTGCAAGCAAAGCGCCCGCATTGGTCAGCTTGCCGTGTTCGTCCCGCATATCGAAGGAATCGAACAGCTTTTCTTCCATGCTGTTGCCCGTCCAAGCCTTATACCGTTCGCGCAGCTTGGAAAAAGCGTAATCCTTGAAATCATACTCGGAAACCAGTTCGTCATAAGTGCGGTGCATTCCCTTGAGAATCAGTTGGTTCAGCGCATAGGACGGGGCGATCACGCTTTCATTGCCGATGCGGATATACGCCTCCATAATGCCGTCCGCTTTGTAGTAATACGGTGTGGAGCGCCCTGCTGACACAGACAGCACAAGAATGTCCTTGCCGTCCTCCCGCTCCGGTGCGAGGACAAAACTCGGATAAGGCGTGATACGCTCTTTGATCAACCGGCTGATTGCCTCTGCATCGGTCTGTGCATCGTCTAAGCCGACAGCATTTCTGTCATTATCAATACCAAAAAACAGCGTACCGCCAATTCCGTTTGCAAACGCACTGACGCTTTTGAGCCAGCTTTTCGGCTTCTTTACCTCCAGCGCGACCTTGAAATCACATTCGGTCGCTTCTGCGATCCAGCGGTCAATCATCATTCTCACCGTCCTGTCCCTTATTTTTTTCTCTGCTCTTATAGACATTATACTGATTCTTGCACCGGGCGCTGCAAAACGCGGAGTTGGCCCGGCTGCCGAGGAATACCTTCTGGCAGTGCTTGCACAGCCGCAGGGGTTTTACATCGTCCACCAGCATGAAGCTGAACATCATCTGGATGCCCAGCAGCAGCGAATGAAAGTCCCAATAGATAGTCGGCTTATCCAGTAGTTCAATATGATAGGTAGGCGCAATGCCGCCGAAGGCAGCCATGGCCTTGCGGTAGAGATTTCTCGTATCCTCGTCAATGCTGTCGTAGTCGTTGTAGTACAAAATGGATGTGGTCAGCGTGAATGCCCAATCCTTGAACTGCTGTGCTACCCAGTCATACGGCTCGGCGTACTCCCGCTGAAAGCTCATGTTCTTCGCCATTGGCTCATCCATGAAGGTCATTGTCAGGGCGATCATCATATTATCCCCGGAAACATTCCAACTGGATTCCACACCCTTTTTCACCACATCCAATTTATCAAAGGGATAGAACAGCGCAAGGTAGTCCTCTGTTTCCATGGATTCCTCTTTGATAAAATGATTTTTCGGCAGATAAACCGCTTCATAATCCATAAAGGACGGCGTGGTAGGCAGTGCCGTCATCAGCCCCAACAGACCGTAGTGGGTCACAAAGGCCAGAATTGCCTTCTGCACCTCGACCTTCGGACTGCGGTTCATCATCAGCATCCCTACGTTCAGCGCATCCAACACCATGTCGGAGGATTCCTTCAGCGGGTTATAGATGTCGGGCTTGGCATTCTTCCCCGGTGTGATATACCGCTTGCCGTCTGCGGCGGTTTTCAGTTCATAGCGGTCATACCGCACCCAATGGGAACGGGACTGCTCAAAGAGATTCTTCATGGCGCTGTTCCTCTCGACTCGTAATCCAACTATATATTAACCATATTACTATTGTATCAACCGTCCTTGTCATCGTCAAGGGCGGCTTTCTTTTTTCTCGGCTTCGTTTTGTTCTCTCGGCGGATCACGGCATCTTTGCCCATGGTTTGCAGCAGTGCTTCATATTCCTCCACGAACTCGCGCTCTCGCAGGGTAATGCTGTAGTCCTTTTCCAGCTTTTCGCTCAGATGCTCATACATCCGCCTTTGCAGCTTTTTCTGAATGGTCATCCGCAGCTTACGGATGTTCCGGTCGGATTGCCCACGGATGGCAGCAAGCCTTGTGGTTCTGTATTGCTTGACGAACAGGTAGTACAGTACCTCCTTCTGTTCATCGCTGAGGGTGAAGAAGAGTTTGGAGAGAAAACGGTTTGCTGTCAGCTGGTGCAGCTCGTAGGGACAGGAGAAGATGATGTCAAGAAAATTTCCCTGACAAAGCTGGCGAAACCTTGGCAAATTCATCCACATCGGGGCGATCTTCGGATCAGGCACGGCCTGAAACTCCAACGGCACATCCCCGCGCAGATTTTCGTGGTCACGCTCCCGGCGTTCCCGATTTCTGTCCAGCTTGTTCCACTCGTCTACCACAGTCAGAAAATCGGATTCCGTCCGGGCTGCTTCCTCCAGCCGCCGCAGAGCCTCTGCGCGAATTTCCCGCTTGAGCCGTTTTTCGCTGGTGGGCGCGGCTTCTTCCTCCTCGTCCTCCAGCTCGGCATCATAGTCTCTGGGATGCTCGTCCTGCTCCAGCTCGCTCTCCAGCTCCAGCGTGCGTTCTTCTGCAAGCGCTTCCTCCAGCGATTCGTTCTCCGGCGCAGCGTCAGATGCATCCTCCCAATCGGCAAAGCCGCCCGCAGCCGTTTCAAGGCCGGTTTCCTCTATTTGCTCCTCGGTACCTTCTTCCTCGTCGGAAAAATCATCGCCCAGCAGCTCATCCTCCCATAAATCCACGACAGCTTCACCTCCCGAAAAAATATTTTTCTTTTTCTCAAAAAACAGTTCCGATTTACACCCCGTTTTTCTCCTATTAGTGAAAGGGCAATCTAAACGCAAGTTACTAAGGTTACTGCCTTAAACACAGAGGGTAGAAAGGAGAAAAAGAACATGGAAAACCAGCATAAAGACATGATCGGCTTACAGCCAACGGAACCAGACTTATTATATCAAAAATCGACCAATCACGCAAGGAGGAAGCCTATGGAGCAAACGAAGCAGGAACAGTTCATCATCCGTCGCATCGGCGGCACCACCTATAAGGTCAGGGTCGCATTCAGCGAAACAGCAGCGGAGACCATGGAGGAAAAGATTCTGCGGATGATCCGCAATGAAGGGGTTACAAATGACGGCACTTATGATATAATGGAAGCACCACAAATGAGCCGTCAGTCTGAAAGGAGCGCCGAATGCGCATGAAACAGACTGAGGAAAAAATCACCGTTCTGTATGAGCGGCTGAGCCGTGACGATGACAATGCTGGCGACAGCAACTCCATCGTCAATCAGAAAAAATACCTCGAAAGCTATGCCCGGCAGAGAGGTTACGCCAACTGCCGCCATTACACCGATGACGGATGGAGCGGCGGCAACTTTGACCGTCCCGCATGGAAGCAGCTGGTGGCGGACATTGAGGCTGGGAAGGTGGCCCATGTGGTCGTCAAGGACATGAGTCGGGCCGGTCGTGATTACCTGCAAACCGGTTTTTACACGGAGGTGTTCTTCCGGCAGCACGGCGTCCACTTTGTTGCGATTGCCAACGGCGTGGACAGCGACGACCAGAACAGCAACGAATTTGCCCCCTTCCTCAACATTATGAACGAATGGTA
>ERZ835880.751-NODE-751-length-31346-cov-5.582915_pt1 | contig 31346 bp, 26 predicted proteins | sample MGYA00519944_ERZ835880 | MGnify/ENA primary metagenome ERZ835880 (study PRJEB31850, sample SAMEA3708787) | human gut metagenome | biome: human gut; feature: human-associated habitat; material: faeces | place: China | collected 2014 ... | reverse complement strand
CTATTTTTCCTTTTAAGGATTTCTGTTGTATCTCATCCGCCAAAATATAATCCTGAAATCTTTGCTTTTCCTTTCCAATATCATGAAATATAGCGCACAGCCTTGCAATATTGGCAATGTGTATCTTTTGTGCCTTTTTGGCGCACAACTCATAAACTCCTTCTGTATGTTCTACTACTGTCTGTATTCTATTGCACCCATCCTCTGAAATATGTGCGATCATATCTTTACCTCCTTCCCTTACACACTTTACCACATTCTCTAATTCACTATCCTCTCCCAGTTGCTAACACTTTCTTATCGATACTGCTCATACATTCTTTGCACTTCCTCGCGCAAAGATGCCGCCACATCCTCTGGACCGATCAATGTAACCCCTTCTCCTAATCCTAACACCCATCCAAAAAAATTATTACTGACAACCACTTCAACTTTTGCTTGAAAGTGATCCTCATCCACCGGGCGAATTTTAACGTCTCTTCCAAATCTATCTACGATCACACCTATAAACCCATTTTGACAAAGCAGCGTGACCGATTCCTCTTTTCCCGAAAACATTCCAAAATGTTTCTCTGCGTAGTTTGCTATATTTCCCTGTGGAAATAACTTTTGACCTTTTCTTTTGCATTTCATCGGTTGAATACGTAACATCTTGTCGACTCGAAAATGCTTGACAAGCTCAGCCTTTGCGTCATATCCTACCATATAATAATTCTCATTATCCCAAATCAGCCCCCACGGAGATATTATGTATCTCTCTCCTTCGTGTCTTGGCTCCATCTCCTTTTTCAAATTCCACTGAAAATATTGAAATATAATTTTCTTGTTCTCTGCGATTGCTGTATGGATTGCATCTACATTATAGTAGATACTTTCGTTCATTGTCTTAATTCTGCCCGAGACATATACCTGTCGCTGCAGCTCTCTTGCTTCATACTTACTGACTAAATTTTCCAGTTTTTTAATAAGCTCATTTGACTTCTTCTCTGTAATAAACTTAGAAGACTGAATCGCATCAACAAGCAGCTTCAACTCTGGAAGTTCAAAAGGTCGATTTGTGACATGATAATAATTCGAGCGACCTTCTTTTTCACTCCCTATCTCAATGTCCATAACTTCTAACGCTTCCATATCTTTATAAATTGTTTTTCTTTCTGCAGTAACATCATACTTTTCTAGTTCTGCAAGAATCTCATTCACAGTGAGTCTGTGATCTTCGTCTGTTTTCTCTAGCATAATCTTGAGAAGATAAAATAATTTCAGTTTCTGATTTGTTCCCTTTGGCATAGTAACCCTCTCTATTTCCAACATAAGCTGTTCGGAATAATCGTTTGTTTTTCTTCCTTTAGTATATCAGAAAGTAATCTTATAAACTACATCTGACAGGTACTCTTGCAAATAAAATAAGCCAGTGTTACAAGACTAATATACTCGCAACACCGGCTTCTGTTATTTATTTGTTTTTAATTTTTCTAAAATAGTCAATACGTCTGGCTGAGTCGGAGTAAACTTTACTCCTCTCTTCAACATTTTAAGAACCTTCTTCGCTTTCTTCTCGATTGTTCTGGCTACATGTTCACTTGTTACCATTAAATGATTTCCCGCAATAGTGTATTCTCGCTCTATATATTTTTCTGTAATAGGAAACATATCTTGTATGAGAAATGCACTTTCTCGACTATCATCTAATTTTACAATATGTATAATATCACACGGCTTTCCTGCTTTTTCTTTATTCTCAACAATTTTTTTGTATTTATCTATTCTGCTTGATAATGGTATCATCCAAAATATTCCCATATCAGAATCCTCGAAGCAATAATAATGAGGTCTGTTTCCTGCCTTATTTCCTTTAAGATATGGATCAGGCATGTCCGTAAAAAAATTATCTTTTATAATATAGAATCCCGTCTTTTTCATTATCTTGTCCTCATTATAATGTATATAGAAAAATCCTCCGCCTTACGGCGAAGGAGTAAACTTTCAACCCAACCATTTTTATACCGCATATTGGTCAGCGGTAAACTTTCGACCCAACCACTTATATACCGCATATTGGTCAGCGGTAAACTTTCTTTGTACACATATTCTAACAAGTACAAAGAGAAAAGTCAAGATGGCTTCCCACTATTATTTTATGCAGATTCATCTTCAAATATTCCATCATTTCTTATACGTCCAATGAACCAATATATTTACCATTATACTTGTTAGATTTCTTTTTGTCTTTAAGACTTGATAATCGGAGATATATTATACTGCCATGTTTTATGTAAATGTTATAAATGCAAATTGTTGGGCACATGCTTGGAGATTCTTTTCAGATGCAGTAAAGATTGCTGATAAAAAAATTGTTTCTAAAGAAACGGTCGAGAATACTTTTACAAGTTACCTCTCGACCGTCATTTTTTTCTAATTCATACTGTCTAGCGATTTCTGTAACATCTCTTTATATGCTTTGCGCACATTCGAAGGGCCTTCAATCATAATTTTCCCAGCTGCTCCAAATACCCATCGATAGAAAGTTGGACTCACGCAGACTTTAACTTTTATCCGGAATTTTTCCTCACCTACACTTTGAGTCTTAATTTTCATTCCAAACTTATCAACCACAGACTTCATAATACAGTTGTCGCATAGCAATGTTACATCAATTGCTTCATCTGTAGAAAACATACGAAAGACCTCCGTTGTATATTTTGCAACATTATATTCTATTGGCTTCTCAACAGCCTTCTCCGACAGCATCTCCGGCTGTTTTTTTATACGATCCACTCGATAGGTACGAACAGCTTCCCTCTCATCACAGTATCCGGTCAGATAGTAATAGTCGCCATCCCAAATTAAATCAAATGGACTGACAGTATATGGCTTTCCATCGTTCCTGAGCACTTCCTTCTTTTTACCATTGAGTTCAGAATAATAGAAGGAAATCTTCACGCCGGCATTGATCGCCTCATTGATGACATCCACTATGTAATAGCCCTTTTCATTCTCTGTCTTCACACGGCCGGTGATATGCACAGATCTCTTTAACTTATCTGCATTGTTCTCACTGGTCAAAGAGAGTAGCTTTTTAATCAAACTCTCACTCTTCTTCTCTGTTATGAACTTGGAAGACTGCACTGCATCGATCAGAAGCTTTAACTCCGGCACGGAGAACTTGCGGTCTGCCAGGTAATATTCCCAGGCACGCTTACGTTCTCCGATAATCTCAAAGCCAGCCGCACGAAGCAAGTCAATATCCTTAGGCACAGTGGTTCTATGCACAAGAATATTGTGCTGCTCCATCATGCGGTCAGTGATCTGCTTTGTAGAAAGGGTATGATCCTCGTCGGTCTGTGTCAGAAGCATCTGATAGAGATACAGGATACGAAGTCTAGTATCGTTGTCTTCTACCTTTGGTTCAATCACCTTTTCTGCTTTGTTTGCCTGATCAGCTAAAATGACATCAGCAATTACCTGAGCAGCAAGCTTTGATCCAAGCTCATTTGGATGACAGCCATCCTCAGCAAAAATATCCTGCTTAGTCGCTTCCTCATAAAAGCACTTGCCTACATCGGCAATCAAGGCCTCATTCTGATCAGCAGCCTCATGATAAGCATCATACATTTTCTGATACATCTCATTATAGTCCATGCCGAAGGATTCCAGCTGCTTACCGCCCTTCTGATAAGCCCAGGTTGCATACAGAACCGGTACTGCTCCATTGGCACGGATCCGCTCGCACAACAGTGCAGTGTTCTTCAGGAAGCTTTCCCTTGAAGTGATCGGACCGTTGCTCATCTCCTGGAGAATTACATAGTCCCACTTCTCATTCTCCAGAGCCGCCTGCGTCATTCCTCCCATCTTGGTGTCAGGATTCAACTGCTCGGCAAGACGCGCTCCACCGCGGGTGTGCTGAACCACTTCAGCATCTATTAAATTAGCCAGGGTTTTTGGCATGTTGTTTGCAAAAGTAAAACTATTGCCAAGCATTAATATACGCATATATTCCTCATCTATTAATTACAAATATTATATTTTCGATAAATATCCTCGGCTTCTTTAATAAGTTTTTCAGGATTTTCTATATACTGATTCACTACTTCTTGTTGAAGTTTTGTTCCCTGCATTCCTGAGTAATGAGTCTCTGGATCAAGGCATCGAATTCTACTTGCTTGCATTCTTATACCTGCATAGTTTCTAAAAATATCATCTACCGGACATCCTGTAATTAACTCTCTTCTTTTCCGAAGAAAGTTACTAATCTCTCGGTACGACTCATCTACGATGTCCGTAGATAAGCCCTTACTCTTAAAGTATTCAACAACCAGGATAACTACTTCTTCTCGTTCCCACCTACACGGCACCTTATCATTGAATAGATTTTTCGAAGGAACATTTGACATTTCATCATTTTTGTTCTTGCTTTTTGTAGACTTTTCTTCTAGCAATACCTTGATTAATAACTCTGGGTCATCCAAAAGATCATAGTATTTCTCATCCATTTCTTTTGTATCAGATTCAATTACCCTTATTTCATCACTTATATCATCCTGAAATAATGCGTCATGTATTATGCATTCATCTGACACTTCCTTGTAATAGTATCTACTTTCCTCTCGTCTACTCCAAAATGCGTGATCTAATATCCATCTTACTTGTTCTTTATTCTCACCAATCAAATCACTAATTTGTGCGACATATAAGCCAATATTCGGATATTGAATCAAAAGCTTACGAACCTTATTCGAGACAGTGTCCTTCATCTCAAGAATAGATTTTTTACTCTCGCAGTTTAATTCATCACTTTGAAATTGAGGAACTGGTTCCTCCTTTACTTTATTCGATTTCATGAAAAATGATTTTTCCAGCAATCGATAATAAAATATTTCGTCTCTTCCTGTAACAATGATATTGGCATAAAAATTAGCCCACGCCCGGAAGTTTTTGGATACGATATATTCATAATGTTCTTTGACAAACTCCATCATCAATGGATTAATTATTATCCATTCCTTTTCTTTCGAGAAAGAGAAAAATAATTTATCCATTTCTTCAAACAATGCTCCAAATACATACTTAGAGCACTTCTTCTTCATCTGCCTAATTAGTTCGTACTTTGCAAGCTCAGGTAATCCTCCAAAAGAACAATTGTCTTCAACATGAAATTCTCTGGCTACTTCAAATACAATTTTCTCAGCCAAAGTCTCAGGAGCTCTTAACGTTGAGACTTTTTGAGGAATATGATGTTCATACACTAATATCCAATAAATCTCAGAAAACCTAGAAAACAGTAAATCAAATGATACTTTTTTTTTCGTTTTCATTACATCGTTCAAGAATCGTCTGCATCATTACATACTTATATGTCGACTCCTTTTTCGAACTATTCCGAAAGAATTTCAAAAATACAGTTTTAAGTTCGTGCTTTGTTTTATGATCCGGATTATATTTTCCTTTTTTCAAATCATAACCTGCAGCCATTATATTCCTCTCCGTTTCTTTAAGAGTTTGATCATTTCCTCTGGATCGTCTAATAGCGCTTCTGCCTCTACATCGTTCTCACTTTTGTTAGATATAGGCTCTTCCTCAGATTGTTGAGCCAACCGCTCATTGATTGTCTCTGTTTCTTCTGCTTGTTTCATCATTTCATCCGCCTCAAACAGCATTTCATATGTATTAACTCTGTTTGATCTAATAAAGGACAGGCTTTCCTCTACTTCTTCAAATAGTGTTTGAAACGATATCTCGAGTCCAGTTTCAAAGCCATTTCTATAACGATTCTTTTCAAAGCTCGTATCAAGGCCTGTTTCGCGTCCCAATGAATCCATTTCCTCAAGATATGAAAATTGCATTCCTCTTCTTTTGATAATTCGATTCTCATAATAATCATCAAAATTATCGTCAATAGTAATAGTTTGAATAAATTGGCTATAAAATGTTTTGAAATTCTGTATTTCACAGACAAATGAGATTTCATCCTGTATCTGCTCAAACTCTGCTTGATTTTGAATAGGCTTCGATATAAAGCAATCACTTTTTTCCGTTTTATCAAAAACTGTGCACCCGAACATTACACTATCTTTTGTTACGAAGAAGAATATATTAAAACCATCAAATGCTTTATTAACTATTTTTTCAAAAGATACACAAGCCTTGAGTGCATCATATCCAGAGACATCTATTATTGTTGCAAAAACTCTGCAAGCCATGTTCCCTTGATTTAAATCCATAAAGAAATCAGTATATACAAATACCTTTTCAACACTTTCAATAAAACTTATTTCAGGCATAGAATACACTTCCGATTGATTTCCATGAGCAAAAATCAATTTTTCCATTGTGCATTCAAGTCGTGCATGTTTTTCTGTTATTAGTTCAGTTGCACATAAAGAATCTGTTATTTCTTTTTCTCCACAATTATTTGCTACTATGCTTATAGGCTCTATATAGTCGTCATAATCGTAGTATTCTTCTTCGTATTCGTAATCCTCATCGTAATACCCCATAACACCAAATCCTTAAATATTCAGAATTTTATCGATTCCTGCTTTTAATGCCTCGCCATCTTGTTCCTCATTAAACTTTTTGGTGAATTGATACATTTTCAAAAGGTACTGATCTCTATCTATACACTCCTGAACAAATTGTTCATGAAGAACTTCTATCCCTCCAAGAAAATATTCGTTATAAATCCGCATATTTTCTGCCAACATAGCTTTATCTTCATCAGTCTTCTCAGAGAAATTGAATGCTCTATAAATTCTTTTTTCCTCATCTGGCTCTGATTCTTCATCGACAAGCATCAGTATCTGATAGACATATTTTAGTTCCTGGCTTCTCTTAATAATCTGTTCCGCCAGAATACCTACATCACCATCAGCAGCGCTTCCCATTTTGCCCTTTCTGCTATACTGATATCCAATTAAAGGGCACAATATGTACGCATCAATATAAGCTTTAAATATTTTGAAATTATTATGTTGATCCTTATCAGCCACATTACCACGTAACTCACACAAATCTTTAAGATAGTTGGCGTGGATTCCTGTGATATCAAAATTTGTATTAAACACGGCTTATTCCTCCTATCTAATATGAGTCGCTGTATCAATTTCCTTACCATTAGCATCTTTATCTTTCGTAATGGTGTAGCTCTTTCCAACATATTTACCCAAATTGATAGAAGCATACTCCCAGTCCTTCTGCATCACAGCCATAATAACCTGATTTGCTGTTTTAGGAAGAATCTGGCAAATATTATCAATATGAATCTCATCTACATTAGAAAACGGAGCGTCCATTACCAATGGATAAACCTGACCCAGCTGCATATCCTCATCATCTAAGATTCGATCCTTCGCCATTGAAACTAGACTGGCAATAAAAGCAAAACTTTTGACTGCCTTTAATCCATCTGACTCTTCCGTTGTTACATCTGTATACTTAACACGGTATTTATCATCAATTGAGATAGATCTTTCTCCATGGTACATTTTTGCAAAGTTATCATTTACTCTTTGCTGTAACTCACTGCGCACTTTTCCTTCTTTTTCCTGGTATGTCTCAGACAACCACTCTTGCACTAATGTCGCATACGTAATATAGCGCACTAATTTCTGATTCTTTTTGCTGCTCTTTGCATATTTAGCGATTGCATCTTCACAATTCTTTATGTCACGTTCACATCCACCAATATCTCTCACAGCCTGATCATAGTCAGATTTCGCTTCAACAAACTTTGTATGCGCATTCTTTCTCTTCTCTTCAATTGCCTTTGCATCGGTGTCATCAATGATACGCTTAGACTGCTCATCTACCTCATCTTGCAATTCTCCAATATGCCGCTGAATAGTTCTAATTTCTCTGTACTTTTCTTCAATATCTGAGAAAAAGCTTTCACTTCCGGATAAAAAGCCCTCAGATTTATTCTTGTAATTCATCACAACAGCTCCAATTGTTTCCGGTGGAAGCTTTCTACGTTCTTGCATTACTAGCTGATATGGCTTGCTACTTGGATCTAGATGTGTACCACAGATACATGTGCCACGATTAATTAAATAATCAATGGAATCCTGATTCATACCTGGAACACATTCAACCTGATCATTTGCATTTTGAAGCATTTCAAGCGATTTTTTTATAGCTAGCATTCCAAAAAATGCATACGGTCTCTTATTAAACAATTCAACATACGCTTTTATTGCGTTTTCAAATCTGGTCTTTTCCTGATTAATAGCACGGGCAATTCTGTCCCTCTCAGCTTTTGCTTTTTTCACTTGATCTACATTACTTTTTGCTAGTTCAACATTATATTCATTTTCTTGCTTCTGATAATGTTCCATCTCTGCCTGCGCATTATCACGTGCTTTAGTGTATTGCTGCAATTTTTTCTTTGCGGTTTCTAAGCTAGCCTGTGCTGCTTGCGCTTTTGAGTCTCCAGACGTATCGATACTACCAGAGAATTTCTTTAAAGCCTCTTTAATATGGTCACGTGCATTTTCTAAAACATCTAATCTCATCAATCCCCGAACTGCCTTAGATAAATCCGTTCTGTTAGCAATTCCAGAAATACGTTCTCCTCCAAAGAAAAAATAATCCGAAAGATCTTTCGGCAATACTCGATCAATAGACTCTGAAATGTTTTCTTTTCGGATTGCTGTTTTTGTCTGTCCGTCAGCCTGCAGATATATCAATGACAAGTCTTCTTCTGGTTTCTTGTTCAAGCTAACACATAAGCTTCCTTCCGCTTTTGTCCTTTCGTTGCAAAGATATGTAAGCTTACGTTTCACCGTATACATCTTCTGTCCGTTCGAATCTTCATGCGAAAATGTGATTGCAACCCAAGCATCTTGAGTTTCTCCAACATTCATGTTATCTTTTACATCACTATTAAGAAGTATAGGGTCTTCGAATCCATTTTTCCCATACAGGCACCACTCAAAAGCTCGAATAATAGTTGTTTTACCGGATGTATTAACACCTATCAAAACGGTAACATTTTTATCTGGATCTGTTGAAAACTCAACTTCCTGCAGGCCAACATACTGTCTGAAATTATACATTTCAAGTTTATGAAGAATCATTTCTTATCCACCTCCTGCATAATCAGCTTATATATTTTCTCAATCATAGCTGCTTTTGATTCCTTTTTAACAATATTATCCGTTTCGGCTTCTAAAACTCTCAACTTGATAGTGTTTAGTTTTCTTTCATCTACATTATCATCATTCAAATTCATCGCCATCGTAGTTACCCTCCACTTCATCAGTTGTAATAGAATATGCACATTCTAAATCATTAATTAACTCATCTGACTCTCTTGAATTTAATGCTATTTCTCCAAATTCTTTTATTCGCATCAATTCTCGTCGCGCTAACGCTCGCTCACAATTATAATCTGGACTATATGGATTCACCTCATTAACAGGTCTTGTGAGTGTAACAAAATCGTATATCACAGCATACGGTTTATCTTTTGCCAGTCGTAACACACGCCCTCTTCTTTGAATATATTCCTTCGGATTTGTTGTACTCGCAAGAATAAAAGCCGTTTTTATACTTGGAATATTTACACCCTCATCTAGACATTTAATTGCGACAATTGCTTGATATGGTTCCGCAATAGAAAAACGCCTTTTTATCATTTCTCTCTCTTCTGCTGACTCATTAGCTGTAAAATGAGTTACCTTCATTCCAAATTCATTTCCAAGTATTTTGGAAACCGCAACAATCTGTCGTTCACCCTCTTCATCCTGTTCTGATGTATCATTCTCAAAGGTCTGCACTCTGGTAGCACCACAATATACCAACATATGAGTATCATCTTTGTACTGCTCCATTAGTTCTCTTAACCTATCAAGTTTGGATTTAGCCCCCGCCACAATTCGCGCTCTTTGCAGCAAAAGACGCTTGCCCTTTTCCGTAACACTGAATTTCCCATGTTTATCTTTGTGACATTCTTTTGATGCCAAATATGAAATTTCCTTATACTTTTCTAATTCTTCATCATCCAGATATACTTCTATCGGATAATAGTAATATGGAGTAAGTTTCTTTTCTTTTATCGCACGCTTCAGATCATATTCAATACACTTTTCTCCAAAATAGTCTTTCAAAGTCTGCGTCCCTTCTTCATCCCCATGTCTATCTAATGTAGCAGACAGTGCTAAACGATATTCGATATTGGGATACAAACGTTTTTTCAGGCTTGGCGAACCAAAATTATGAGCCTCATCTACAAGTAATAAGGTATCATCCCCTAACTGATTCATTATATCTGTCACGAACTTTGTTGAATATGTAGCATTGGTTGTAACAAAGCAAAAGGAATCAATAATGCCTAGTGAAAAATCTAAAACATCATTCTCTAATCGTTTTTTCCAATTCTTTTGTTTTGAGGCAGAATATCCTATAGTAGGCAACATATTGAACAACTCTATGTCTTCTACCCATTGTTCAACCAAATGTTGATACGGACATACAATGATAATCGCTAATCGTTTCTTTTCTTCAAATAACTTTGCAACAGCCCCTAATCCCGTATATGTCTTACCTGTGCCTGTTGCCATATCAAATATTCCGTGATACCCATTATTTTTCCAATTTTCTATAGCCTCTATTTGATATTCTCTTAATGCAAATCCTTCCGGTATACGTGGCAATCCTTTCTTCACCGTTGGCTTACTTATTTTTTCTTCTTCATCATCTAAATCTAGATTAAGATTTTCCTTTCTCCTTACTCTAAATTTTTCTTTTACAACCTCTGGAAATTCTATTATTTCTAAGTCTGCATCCTCATCATTCCACAAGGCCTCAAAATCTTGTTGCATTTCATCAGCATATTCTTTTGATTCTTCCCATGAATTAAATACAACTATTGACTCATAATTGTTGTGAAATGCATTTATTGTTTCATTCAAGGAACCTGTAAATACAATTTTATTACCGTACTCGTCCGTTACAATTCCTACTTTTTCGTGATACATCCCCATCTCTTTGTTTGGGGGTGTGAAGGCAACCTTAATTTCAAGGAACCCTTCTTCAATCAGATACGCCAACCAATTCAATCGTTCTTCCTGAAAATAATTTTCTGGCTCCTTAAATTCTCTCATCAAGGCTTCGTCAATTATTTTTTTCTTTTCATATCCCTTACTAATGGCCTCTATATCCTCTTGGGATAACAATGGAGATACAATAAATTGAATTCTTCCTCCATTCCTAATCATCCCAGAAATGCCCTTAGTTAAATCAATCAACGCAGTCGATGAAAAAAAGCCAACTGCTCTCTGATACAACACAGCTTGCTGCAATACCGGGGTATAAAATTCTTTAATTATGTCGTTTTTATATGTTTTATAATGTTTTAGTAAAGAAAGTTCCTTAAATGACATTGCAGCAACCCCTTCCTTATTTTCGGTATTCCTTAATAAACAACTCTAAACACTCTCTTTTTGCGCATCTGTTATTTCACAGAAAAAAATTTCCAAATTCTCTAAATAATTCAACGTCAAATCAAATATTGTTTGGCTATCTTTTTGGATTATTTTATTTAATAAAATATTGTAACTCACTCGGCTTTATCGTACTTCTTACCTGTTTGTACAAGAACTCGTTATTACCACCGATTGTAATCGGAAATAAAAATTCAATAATTGGCTCGATCTCTTTTACAAATATCGTTGTCAGAGTCTGAAAAACATGCTAATACCACAATCGAATCGGTAATCAGCTCATTTTGTTCCTTGGTTAAATAAAAATCAGAATGAGTTTCCTTTAATACGGTCTCATTTTTTACTTCATATGAATGTTCTGTAATTTCAATTTCACCTTTCGTAAGTTTCACCTAAACTATAATTTCGAATTCCATGTCTTCCATATACATTTTTGCAGTTTCATCCGTTGTCTCAACACACACTCCACAATATGCCTTGTCTTGAACAGGCGTTGGTACCACCTTACATTCGATACCTTTTTCGATTAATATTTCTTCTGCACGAAATACATTACTCGTGCTATAAAAAACCATATACATCTACTCACCTACTTTATTTAAAGCGTCAATCATAACATCTATTTCCGCTTTTGTATTTTTGTAATTCAGACTTATTCTTACAGCTCCTATTGACACTGTACCAAGAGCTTCATGTGCTAATATTGCACAATGTATTCCACCTCTAACGCAAATGCCATTTTTATCAAGGTAGGAAACTAATTCATCTGAAGAAACACCTCTAACATTTATGCTACATGTGGATACCCTATCTTCCATTTCATCATATATTACAATTTTCTCTAAACTTTTAAGCTGCTCTATCAGATATGTCGTTAATTCAGTCTCTTTTTCCCAGATTTCGATGCCATGATTACATAAAAAATCTATGCTAGCTCCAAGACTCCATATAGCTGGCATATTTAAAGTACCGGCCTCGTAGCCTTCTGGAAAAATATTAGGATTCGTATACTCTTCTCCATGAATCCCTGTTCCACCCTGAATCAATGGAATAATATGCTCTTGAGCTTCACAGCAAAGCCCTCCAACTCCAGGAACAGATAATAAATCTTTATGGCCTGTAAATGCAAGATAATCTATCCCCTGAGATTTCATATCCATCCTTATTTTTCCAGCTCCTTGTGATGAATCAACAAAAACGGTCACACCTTTCTCATGAAACAACTGTGTAACACTTTCATCAAAGACAATACGTCCTGTTAAATTGCTTGCTAAAGTAAGTGCTAACAAACGAGTATTTGACTTTGCATATTTTTCAAAAATTTCTTCTGCTGGCAAATTCAGATCTTCTCTGGAAATAACAGAATACTCGATTATTCCTTGTTCCATTAGTTTTTGTATTGGACGAAGAACCGCATTGTGCTCATAGCAAGAAATAATTACGTGATCCCCCTTCTTCAAATATCCATTAAAAAATAGATTCATTGCCTCCGTAGAGTTTTTCGTAAATATCACTCTATCTGGTCTACTCATGCCGAAATAACGCCCTACTTTGCACCGTGTTTTATATAACATTCTTGACGCATCTATTCCTAAAGAGTAACTACCTCTACCAGGACTAACACCGACTTCTCGCATATAATAGTTAACAGCATCATATACTTCTTCAGGTTTATATTTTGTTGTAGCTGCGTTATCAAAATATATCATTGCGATCCTTTCTTTGATGACAATACATCGCACATAATACAACCGTTATAAAACTTTGCTATACAGTGTTTACAATGTTTGCATTTATTTTCATCAATCGTGTATTTTCCATGTATTGTATCAATTGCACCGTGTGGACATGTTGAATCACATGCCGAACACCGAATGCAAAACTGATATTTTCTCATCTGGCACTTTATACGATTTACAAGGTTTGTGATATCAATTCGCTCTTCTGGCAATACTTTTATTACTGTTGTTCCAAAAGTGATAATAATCTCACATATTTTTCTATATTCACCAGACTTGTCATTATCAAAGACTTGAATGTATGTTGCATCCTTTTTCTCTGTGATTTTCAAATCACCAAGAGGCTTAAACAGCTCTATAACATCCTTTTGGAGTCTTTTTTCGACAATTATATTTCTTGCTCTATCAGATAAGTTACATGCCGTATCTGTAATAGTTACGTTTTTGACTTTTAGTCCACTAGCACCACGACGAGTTCTCCACCGACCTTCTTCGTAGTAGTCATCAGGATCTGTTTTTCCTGTTTTTTCAGCAAACTCATATACCATATCCTTCCAGCGTTGCATATCATCAGGATGATATATTTCCGTTAACATCATCGACCAATCAGAGTTATTCGGACAACACCAGCATCCAACTCGTTTATAACCATATTGATAACAATCGTTTATCAATAAATTTTTGGCCAGAATGTAAAGCCATACATCATAATCTTTCCATTCGATAATCGGCATTGCGTTAATCTGTGACGAAATCTTGGATGTTTCTTGAGTTCTGTCGTAACCCGATCTTGCCACAGACTCACTATGTCTAATCCCCAAGAAAGTCAAACTGTTTCCCGGAAGATTTTCATATTCCTTGTTTAAATTGCTGGTCTTGAAAATTGTGCAACACCACCGCTCATGCTGACTTGGTGGACCAAAAACCTTGCACATCTTAAAGAAATCATTCTCTGTTTCACTCGGTATCATTGGAACTCGGGGATTTTCACATCTAAACTTTTCATTGACGTACTGATAAGTTTCATGAAATTCGAGAGTAGTATCACCAAACATATGAATAACTGTATTATCTTGCAAGGCATCCATCACTAATCTACTTACAACTGAAGAATCCTTTCCTCCAGAAAACGAAACTGTAGGAATATAGTTTTCAGATCTATATTTTTCTAAAGTCTGGACAATGTACTGTTCTGCTTCATAAATAATGCCATTTAAGTATTTTTCATTTGCCTTCACCACATCAAGATATGGTGAATAATCTCTCTCTATTTCAATGTCATTTCTTAACTCTTCTGCGTAAGACAAATGTTTCTTCTGTTTGTACCATTCCCTATATGGAATCTTTATAATCTTCTCCCCTATATAATATTTACTTGCTCCTAGATACCAAATCACTTCATCACCAAGATTACAGTCCATGATTTTTTCCAGTAATTTCTTCTCCTGATTAAATACCGGATTGCATATAGAACTTTCTGATATTTTGGTTATTTTCCCATCACAGGAGCAACTGTGCAAGCCTTTATCAAATATTGGCGTTTTGCATTTTTTACACCAGTAAATCATAGACATTTCTCTCCTAGTTCATTATTTCTTTCAAAATTTGCGCCATAATTGCAATCTTCTCTTCATAACTAATTGATTCACCAAAATTTCCTATTGTACTCTTCATCTTGTTAAGCATCATCTGGCCAGTTGAAGATAATTCAATATCAGAAAACTGGGAAGTGATAGAATTACCATTGGCAGATTCAATTGTAATTTTCATCTCGCCTTCCTGTAATTTATCCCCTGGATCATATTCATTTAATCGATATACTGTTTCTCTTAAGACTTCCTCAAAATCATTAATCTTATTGTCAGACCAATAATTCAATTCAAATCCAGTAACAGCCTTTGCTAATTCAAAAACAAACTTCTCTTCTTTTAATTCATCTGCTCTTGAAACCAAGTCCAAAACACCATTCGTTGTATAATCAAAAACTTTTTTGCTCTTGGCCTCCCAGCTTTCATTATATAAATCACACAGAGCTGTCATTAGATCTTCATTTTCATCCACTCCAAAAACTTGCTTAATTACACGGAATGCTCTTGCATATTGTTTTTCACTTACCGATTCCAATTCATTTTTAATGTTTATGATCTGAATCACTAATTCTTGCAGATTTGAATTTAACGTTGGTAATGTCGTAAAGAAAAACCCATTGAAATCTTTATATGAAAGACTGAGAATCTTTCTATATGATTTTGCAATTTCTGATACATACACTTCTGTAGTTCTAGCACTCTTTGATATAGATGCATAATGAGCATTTATTGCACGGAAGAGTTCCTCTAATCTATTCAAGCCATTGCCTTCCGGTAAATAGTCTCTGAATATATTTTCAAGGGCTTCAATGTACTCTGTTTCTTCTTCATTCCAGTTGCAAATGAATAAGGTATAATTTTCAGGTTCCTCTAACGCTTTTATCAGTTCTTCTACCGAATATGAATGCTCGTTACCATGGAAATAAAGAGATACATTTTGGTATTTTCTTAACGCATATGCAATAAGAACAGGAATATATCCATCCCTCAATCCATAAGGTTCCTGCTTCAACATCATGTACAAATCATTTAATGGCAATCTTTCTGATTCAGCCTTATGTAACATTTCATATATAGCTTCCATTACTAAATTTCCAGATACCGTTCCATCTGAAAACCTATTTAATTGCTCTGGCTGTATTCGATTTCCTTCTTTTACCGAATCGTTCGGAACAATGCCATTTTTTGACAGTGTCGAACGCAAAATATTAAATTCTGGCGAAAGGAAACTGCACTCCTCATATATATCTTCTTTTCCCAAAATATATTCCAAAGCTTTCTTACGAGCTTGCCTTATTGCTCCGGTTAATACATTTTTGTTAATAAGATCATTATTTACAATTAATGTCTGAGTGAACGTATTTTCCATTACTTCAGATAATAATTCTGACAACGCTTTTTCGGATTCAACGTTTTTAATATTGCCTTCAAGCATTACAAACGTTCCTTGGAACTGAAGTGCTCTCCATTTTCTAATCAATTCATTAACAATTGATTTTTGTTCGTTAAGATACAATTCAAGTTCATTTACAACTGTTGGATCATCTTTTGCCAATTCATCTTTTTTAGAATAATAATATTGAACAGCAATATATCTCTTTACTTCATCTTCAAGTAACTTAGATTTTCCATTTACCACTAAAATAGTACGTTCTGGCAAACCACATATTCTTGCATATTCTTCTTCCTCAGCCTGATTATCCAAGACAAACATCACAGCTCCGTCATAATATTTTGGAAGTCTGTTATGAAACGACTTTTTAACCAAATCAGCTTTATGCGCAAATACTGGAACAAACACTCTATTCATATGAAATCTCGAATTATAATCATATGGATATACCGCAAAGTCTGCAAACTGTTCGTTTAAGATGCTTGTGACCATTTCTTCACTAACACCATCTACCTTCTCTTCGATCATAGCTTCAAGATCAAAAATACTACTATCAAAGAAATCGTAGTATCCGTACTGTCGCATGTACTTAATGATCTTTTTCTTCTCTAATTCATCAATTGCCTGTTTCACAGATTCTTGACTTCCATCAACAACACTTGCTAACGTATCTGTATCTGCAATCAATGAGTCTGAATCTGAAATAATATTAATAGCTGCAATAGCCTTTAATACACGAGTTTGATATCCTTCATCATCTAATCCAAGTTTGCTCAATGCATATTGCAGTTTCTTGTATGCACCATACGCCTCGTCCGTTTTGAATGTCTTTATGTTTAATTCAAAATAATCATATATTGAATCCAGGCCAACAAAATGAAATTCATTCAAATCATATTTCGTAAGTTGAGCAAATAATGAATTGTCTTCATCTCCCGCTAGATATGTAAAAAATGTTCTTTCATTTTGTGCAACTTTTTTTGACAATCTATCCAATGCAAACAGTGTAATCGGATGTAATGGATAACCATTTTCAAAAGGATTTGAACCTTCGGCTTCCGGAGGCAACATAAATCCTTTAAAATCCCATGCTTGATTGTATAGAGCATTCAATTCTTTCTCATATTTTTCTTTAAACGTATGCCAATAGGTTGTTTTCGGAATGATATGACCAATCAATGATAAGCACTGATCATACTTTATATTGATTGATGTTGACTTAAATCTACCCTCAACTTTTTTCCATTCATCGCTGATACTCTTTTTCATGGAAGATGTATACAGAGAGAGTGATTTGTGTGAAACTAGAATCACATAATTATCATAATCAGAATGGTCACAATACTCTGCTAAATCCTGCACCGTTTTAACTTTTAATTCTTCACCGTAATCCTCAACATATCTTCCAAATTCATCAAATACAATAACGAGTCCACTGTACTGATTTTTAATTGCTTCATTAGCAGCATTTAAATTATCAATCAAATTTCCTGCAGTACTGTTAAAGACCGCCCCATATGTCATACCAGAATAAATGTCATTAAAAAGAGCGTCATATACCACATCATATGTGGACAATCCTTTTCTTAAAGCTTCTACTGTAATCCCTTTTTTCTCACATTCTAGTTCTAGTTTTTCAGAAGATTCTTTTCCGTCTATCCATTTTTCCAGCAGAGAAAGAGCCTCATCGTAAAAGCCCTTAAAACATGCTTTAATTCCGTTTCTTTCAAGTTCCTTTTTTACAGAGAAAGTAATACATTTACCAAAATCATCGTAATCAGCATAGACTGGAATGATCATATACGGTTTTCTTTCCTGCACAAATCCACTAATATCTGAGGCTAACTCTTTATCATATTTTTCAATTAATTTTGTAAAAGATTTAAAACCTCTCCCAGTCGTATTTATATGACCTAATACAGAACTCATTACTGTAAGCAAATGAGATTTACCAGTTCCGTATGAACCATATAAAATTCTTGAATGAATATCAGAATTACCTCTGATTATCCCGCCTAGGTATTCCCTAATTATTTCTGTTGTTGTCAGATTCGGAATAAAATCGGACAATCGTTCCTCAGTACGCAAATCTAAGCAAATATTCACGGAATACTTGTATTGCTTTTTCTTTGAAATTAACTTTGTATAATTCATTTATTTTTCCTCTATTCCGTGAAATATTCATTCAATAAATTCGCATATTGAATGTCTCCAAATTCTATATGTCTATTACCAAAATTATTGTTCAGTGTGAGAAGCTGCTTGTTTTCTGCTTCCATCAACATTTCAATGAGTTTTGAATAGCGAATATTAAAATATTTTCCAACTTGCTTCTTTTCTTCCATAAGTTTATCAATGGAAATCTGTCCACACTTTGTACTTTCTTCTTGATTATCCATTGCAATCGCATAAATTAAAATGAGTAAAGGAATATCACTTTTTGACAGCGCACATTTCTCAATCTTCTTGTCTTCATTAATTCTAAGAAGGTGTAACGGCGCCAACATCGGATATGTATCCTCGTCCATAATAGTCTTAAGATCAAATTTTCGTTCGCCAAGGTATGTATTTTTAAAACAATTATATTCCTTATCAACAGCGGCTTTCTTAATTGCCATACCATTTACTGCCAAAAAGGAATGTAGTCCATCAACAAATTCCTCTTTTGTGAAAACCTGTTTTTCTAATTCATTAAATGCCCAATACCATGCAGTTGCATTTTCAGTATTTCTAGCAAGGTTTCGATGAAGTAATAACAATGATCCAAGACGCTGAAAGTACATATCATTTTTTTCTATAAGATTAAAAATCGGAGTAGGTAACTGCTGTATACCACCTTGCATTTTCTTTTCCTTTGTCAATCCTGTCGCATCAGCCCAATATCTTAAAGCTTTTATCATTACACGGCCCAACCCAATATTATCTACTGCTTGTAATTCATTTGCAGGAGTAAAAATCATATCATCCGTTTGAATCGCTTGTATAATCTTTGTTCCCCATCCACTTCTTAAATAGAAGCTTCCATGTTTATTAATAACCATAGCGTTAACTGCCTTTCTTTTATAAAAATCCATTTGATAATCCGGCATTACGCCATTACATATCTTTCTTAATATAACGTCCACTTTTTATTCTCTCATCTTTTGGCTTTTCCGCATCACTTGGAATTGCCCAGTACGAGCGAATCTTCACAGCCCCTGGTATTCTGTCTGTACTACATAGAGTCTGTACCCTACGAATGGAAAGTCCCCATTTTTCTGCTGTTTGTCTTAATGATAAGTATTCCATATCTTTTCCTTTATATAAAAAATGTACAGTTATACGGACTTAATTGTACACCAAACCACGCTTAAAGTCAATTTCAAGGTGTCATCTATAGATAACACCTTTGTCCAATTCATGCACATCTGATCATATTTCTTTTTTTATTTGGAAACACCTCCACATTTCCGTGACCACAGGTAACATAGAAGACTTTTCACAATTTCAAAATTCGGTATAACTAGAGCAAGTTTCGCCTTGAGATTCAATAACTGTTTTCACAGTCATTTTATCACGGCAACTTGTTGTGGATTCCGAACCCCAAACCCACGGCAATTGCACCTTTGGTGCAGTCTATGAAAGCCTTCAGCTTAATGATCTCTCGGAATCTTGAGTGATCATATTTTTAACAATAACAGAAAAAGACGAACTCATTCTTCATAATGAATTCGTCTTTTATGGTAAGGTTATTAGGTTTTTTATGATAAGTTATTTTCAGCAAACACCCCGGTAAAACTCCAGTTCTCACCCTGATCTTCAGATGTGAACACAAGACCTTCTGTCTCTCCACTCTGCGTCATCACATGGATCGTGTAATTCTCTCCATCCTGCTGTGGCATTTCCAGATACTGATAATCATCAAGCGTGAAGCCATATTCCTGCATATGCGGCGGATATTCTGTCACAGTATCCATCGGAAGCTCTATTTTCTTCAGTGTCTTTCCACCGTCTTTTGTAACATAAATAGACGAATGTGTCTGCGATGCCCCGCTCAGACCGATGAATCCAAACTGCTCATCGAAGAATTGTATTCCTTCTCCTACTCCACCATTTCCGTCGAATGGATCTTCATTTACTGTTGTCCAGTTATATCCACCATCTGACGTAGTTTCCAGTTTGTAATAACGTGTTCCAAGAGCCGCATCAACAACCGAAAGTTTCCAGCCTTTCTGTTCGTTTAAGAAGAATCGGACAACACCGCTTCCGTCCGTATCAACTGTCCAGGTATTATTCTCTTTTCCCTGTTCTTTTGCCTGCGAATCTTTCTCCGCCTGCTCATTCTGGCTGATCGTATCAGGACTGATATATTCCGGTTCCATCATATAACGCACCGGAGTCACAGATTCATCCTGCGGAAGATACAGAGACACTTCATATCCAAGTGCTTCCCCACCGCTATCCAGTGCTGTGAAATCAGTCATGCCACTGACTGCTCCGTCACCATCCACATCTCCCGGAAGATAAACAAGACCTTCCGAAGAAGCGAAGGAGCGTTTTCCATAATACAGAATCTCATATTCCGGCGGATTATCTGCAAATGCGTAATTCAGATTCCATTGTGTCACCTGCATCTTACAATCTGATTTTTCCAGAATGGTAAACATAGGATCTAATTTCTTGTCATCATCATAATCTGCATTTGCATAACCTGCGATCTGCACAACAATCTTATCGCTTTTATCGATATCATAATCTATCAGATAGGTCTTATCTTTTCCCTTTTCATTCTGTCCGTAGAGATAGGCCGACACGCGGGTTATCGTTCCGTCTTTATCAAAGGACATTTCAAAACTATCTGTGATATATAACTCGTCCGGAAGTTTCAATTTCTTATTGATATCTTTTATCAGCCCTTCTGCGCCATCACGGAAGAAGTTGTTATGTTCATACTCTATTTTCTTTGTCTTAAACAGGCTGTCTACCTTCCAGGACAATGCGCCATTATAAGGAATCGCAGTATATACGATATAAGAAATACATCCAACCGTAACTACAAGTAGAATCAAAAGTTCTGTACCAAACACTGTTTTCCTAAGTGCACCTTTCATTTTAAAAGGGTTTTCCTTTTCTGCAATCAGGCAGCCGATCCAGATACAAAGACTGAGTACCAGAAGGATACCTAAAGCAAGAAATGCAAACTTCAGCTGTCTGATGCTTCCATACTTGCAAAGTACACAGGTCACGAGCAAAAACAAAATGTAATAGAGAATACTAAGCTTGCCAAATATAAATTTCAGTTTTTTCATTCAATCACATCCTAATAATACTTCCAGGTCTACTATTTCTAAGTATTCTACTCAAAAAAATTTTATATCGCTCATTTATTTTTACACTTTTTCTTGATCAAAATGTAAAAATTTCATGATCTTTTCTATATTCTCCTTTGTCCAGGCCGTAATCTCGAGCACTGCATCCGGTATCTCCTGGTCTCCGGAATCCGGATTATGCATCCAGATACATGGTATCTTAGCCGCCTTCGCAGCCTTTCCTCCATTCGTTGAATCTTCGATTACAATACACTCGTCTACCGGTACTCCCAGCTGTTTCGCTGCAAAGAGAAATGTATCCGGTGCCGGCTTTGGATTCTTCACTTCATCTCCACTTGTCACGACATCGAAATATTTCATCAGATCCAGCGTTTCCAGTGTCTCTGTGATTACAGGCTTCGGAGAAGAAGATGCCACAGCGAGACGATATCCCGCATCTTTCAGACAGCAAAGCATCTGCCCAACTCCCGGCATCTCAGGGAATCCGTCTCTTGCAATAATTTCATCTTTCTTCTCTTTCATAATCTGATTCATTACTGCCAGGCTTTCAAATGTAATTCCGTAATTTTCTTTGATCAGATTCATGAAATGGAGTCTTGTAGATCCGATGCATGGCTTATATACCTCATAATCCAAATCAATTCCATATCGTTCTTTAAAAATTTCTACCCAACATTGATAATGAAGCGGTTCTGTATTAATCAAAACCCCATCCATATCAAAAATCACTGCTTTTATCATTCTTGTATCCCAACTTTCTATAAAAGATCAATGTTAATGTAGTCGCTACGATCCAACCAAATGGCCATGCCATCCAGATCCCGGTGCTTCCAAAGCTTTTTGTCAAAACCAACGCAAATCCAATTCTCAAAATAAGATCCGGAACTGTTGCAACCACAAAATAGATCATCGCTCCGGAGCCTCGGATAATTCCATCTGTCATCAGCTTGATCGCAATCATAAAATACCACGGCGATACAATTTTCAAAAATGCCATTCCTGCGCTGATCGCCTCTGCACTCTCTGCACCTAAGAACAGTCCCATCATCTGACGGCTGAAAACGAAATACAAAATGACAAACGGAAGTGCCGTAAACTCTGATAATTTTAATCCGGTACGGAATCCCAACGGAATTCGTTCTTTCTTTCCCGCGCCGATATTCTGTGCCGTATAACTGGATAGACAGGAACCAAGTGTCATAAAGATATTAATGGCAAATGTATTCAGCTTGATCGCTCCCGAATATCCCGCAACAACTGCTGAACCGAATTGATTTACAATTCCCTGCACGAAAAGATTTCCTACACTCAATACGCTCTGCTGAAGAATGCTTGGAATTGCAATCGCCATAATCTGTGCAAATAATTTCTTATCAAACCACGGCTGCTTTTCTTTCCCGGCAAATTTCTGCAATCTTCCGAGAAGTGTTACTAATGCAAGCACGGCTGACACACCTTGCGCGATAAATGTTGCCCAGGCAACACCGCTCACACCCCACTGGAATTTTGCTACGAAGATGTAATCAAGAATAATGTTTCCGGCTGAGGAACCAAGCAGAAAATATAACGGTGTCTTAGAATCCCCGAGTGCTGTAAATACTCCGGTACACACATTATAAAGCATCAGGAAGATAATTCCGAAAATGTAAATTTTCAAATATAAAACTCCGTCAGCCATAATATTCTGTGGTGTGCGGATCCATCTCATCATCTGATGATTAAAGAAATACCCGAATAATGTCAGCATGATTCCCAGCACCATAGAACTAAGAAATGCCGTTGTAACCGCACGCTTCACACCGCCCCGGTCTTCCGCTCCGAACAGTCTTGATACGACTACGGATGCCCCCAGATTCATTCCCACGGCAAATGCCATGAAAATAATTGTGATCGGATAAGATGCGCCGACTGCTGCCAACGCATTTTCTCCTGCAAATCTTCCCGCGATCATACTGTCTGCGATATTGTAAATCTGCTGGAACATCACGCTGAACAGCATTGGCAGAAGGAACCGCCATAATGTCTTGTTCGGATGTTCTTTCGTTAAATCTGTAATCATCTTTTTGCCCCTCTCATTACAAACTTTTTCATTAAAATCTATTTCATTAAATAATTGTTCAAATTCTACAATCCAATAATTCTATAAATTTCTTTCATATCCAGACTAGCACGAACGATATCTGCAAGCTTATCATACTGTTCTTCCTTATAAGACTTCCAGTCTACTGCCTGTACCGTCTCCGGATCATAGCCTTTCTCTTTCAATAAAGCAGAGAGAAACCCACCTGACATTTCCGGAGAATCAAAGATTCCATGCACATAACAGCCATAGACATTTTCCTTCTGTGAACCATCCGGATGTCCTTGTTGTACCGCATCAGAATCATTTTCTAATGTTATAAGCCCGGATGCGTGTTCATCAAGAATCGTCTCTCCCATATGGATCTCGTATCCTTCGAAAGGAAGTCCCTCCATCTCTTTCAGGATTCCTTTCATCTCGCCAAATGTTCCATGTACTCTGGTTCTGTGTTTTTCCGGACGGAACACGGTCTTTGTATCCAAAAGTCCCATTCCCTGTACAGTTCCTCCGTACTCTTCTCCTGTTGGATCTGAGATTTCCATTCCAAGCATCTGATACCCGCCGCAGATTCCAAAGACCGGTTTGTTCTGTGCGCTGTGTTTCAGAATTCTTGCTTCTAATCCATTCTGACGCATCCACAGAAGATCGCTGATCGTATTCTTTGTTCCCGGAAGGATCACCGCATCCGGATTACCAAACTCAGCCGGAGATGAAACATAACGCACGCTCACCTCTTCCAATGCTTCTAAAGGTGCTAAATCAGTAAAATTAGAGATCCTTGGGAATCGGATCACTGCCAGATCAATCAGTCCCGGCTTCTCTTTTTTCTGAAATCGTTCCGTCAGGCTGTCTTCCTCATCCAAATCTAAATAAAAGTACGGAACTACTCCCGTTACAGGGATATCCGTCTTTTCTTCCAGCATCCGAAGACCCGGCTCCAAAATGGATACATCTCCACGGAATTTATTAATGATCGTTCCTTTGATCCGTGCTTTTTCATCCTCTTCAAGAAGCATTACGGTTCCGGCAATTTGGGCAAATACTCCACCACGATCAATGTCTCCAACAAGAAACACCGGTGCATCTGCAAGCTTTGCCATTCCCATATTTACAATATCATCTTTTTTCAGGTTGATTTCTGCCGGACTTCCGGCACCTTCAATTACAATGATATCATACTTTTTTTCTAACTCATGATATGCATCCATAATTGCCGGAATATATTCCTTCTTATGACGGTAATACTCTCTTGCAGCCATCACTCCGATTGGTTTACCATTGATAATCACCTGAGAGCCTGTATCGTTCGTCGGCTTAAGTAAAATTGGATTCATTATTGCTTCCGGTTCAATTCCTGCAGCTTCTGCCTGCATCACCTGGGCTCTTCCCATCTCCAGTCCTTCTTTTGTGATAAAAGAATTGAGTGCCATATTTTGGGATTTGAAAGGTGCAACTTTGTATCCATCCTGTTTCAGTACACGGCAAAGACCTGCTGCCAGTGCGCTCTTCCCGACATTTGACATCGTTCCCTGTATCATAATTGATTTCGCCATATTTTTCGCCTCCTTCACTGCTTTGACAGGATTGTTTCAAGTGCCCGTAAAAGAACATCATTTTCCTCTTTTGTCCGCACTGCAATCCGATACCAGCCTTTCTTCAACCCTCTATAGTTCTCACAATTTCGAACCAAAATCCCCTGTTCTAACAGTCGATCAAACAATGGGATTTCGCTATATAATAAGAAAAAATTTGCCTTTGTTGGAATAAATCTAATCCCAAACTCACGCATTTTCTTTTCCATGCGCATTTTTTCTTCCACGATTTTGTTTCGTATTTTCTGAACTCTCTGTTCTTCTCTCTCTGTCAGTGCTTCTATCCCTGCTGCCTGCGCCGGAACCGACACACTCCACGGCTGACGGATCTGCTGCATCTTCTCTTTAAGTTCTCCATCCGAAGTCATTGCATAGCCCAATCTCAATCCCGGGATTCCATCTTCGTAAATGCCTGTACAAGAAAAAGGCACGCATGATCTGTCACCTTTTTCACCATGGTATACTTCTGCGCTTCTTCCAGAAATTCGATAAAACACTCGTCTAAAACAAGACGTATCTTCTTCTCTTCACATCGCGTAATGATCTGTTCCATCAGCTTTGGCTCGATCACCTGACCTGACGGATTCGATGGGGAGCATAAAAATACAAGATCAATATCCTCTGTCAGTTCTTCCAAAAAGCTTTCTGTCAATGCAAAGTTATTCTCTCTTTTCAACTCATGATAAATGATTTCGCAGTCTACCGTCCGAAGTGCCTGTTCATATTCTGCGAAAGCCGGAATTGGAAGCAATGCTTTCTTTGGTTTTTCTGCAAGAACGACAGAAAAGAACAGCTCCGCTGCTCCATTTCCGAAAAGGAAATATTCTTCCGGCAGACTTTTTTTCTCTGCCAGTCTCTTTCTGAGCCGTCTGCATTGACTGTCCGGATAAAGGCTCACTTCATCCATCGATCTTTTTGCCGCTTCAAGAACTTCTTCTGACGGACCGTAAGGATTTACATTAACTGAAAAATCCAACACATCGCCATATGTATAAATGTCTCCTCCATGTACATATTCCATGAATCTTACTCCTACTTCTCTATGTGTTTCGTTTTTAACCTTAAAGTACTGCCTCCAGCTCCTCGCGATTCTCTTCCATCCATTTGATTGGCTTTGGATGTTTAATCTCCGGATCCAGAAGCTTTTCCATCCAGACCATATTATACCAGCGATCAAATTTGTATCCGCAATGATAGAATTCTCCCACCATGCGGTACCCAAGATGTGCATGGAACTGTGCGCTGTTCTTTGTCAGATATTTATCTTCAATCTCTGGATATCCAATGCATGCATATAGATTGCAAATGTTCTGAGCGTGCAGTACTTTCTCCAGTGCCTCATACAGCTTTTTACCAACTCCGGTTTTCTGCCGGTCTTTTCTTATATAAATTGTTGTTTCCACTGCCCAGTCATATGCTGCACGACCTTTAAATGCCCCTGCACAGCTATATCCAAGAATCTCGCCATTCTGTTCTGCGACCAGATACGGGTACTTTTTCATCGTCTGACGCATTCGATCTTTGAATTCTTCCAGTGACGGAACTTCATATTCGAATGTAATCACTGTATCCGTTACATATGGTGTATAGAGTGCAAGAAGTTCTTCTGCATCTTCCATTTTTGCAAATCGAATCAATAAATCCATAACAATAAACCTCCAAAGACAGCCATCATCAGTATCGTTGTCATATACATTAATTTCCCGGCACGAAGAATATCCTCCGGTTCAATCTTACGGATTGCATCACCAATATAATCCTTTTTATAGACTTTCCCGAAATAAACCGCATCCCCGGCTAACTGTACATCAAGCGCTCCGGCGCATACCGCCTCTGACTGGGCGGAATTCGGACTTGCATGTTTCCTCTTATCACGCAGATAAATCTTCCACGCATTCTTTCCATCCATCCCCGTCAAAAATGCTGCAACAATCATAAACCACGCTGTCAACCTCGCCGGAATGTAATTAAACACATCATCCATCTTTGCCGGAATCCTTCCGAAATACAGATATTTTTCATTTTTGTATCCAAGCATGGAATCCATCGTATTCACTGCCTTGTATAAGAATCCAAGCGGTGCGCCGCCGATCAGAAGAAATAAAAGTGGAGCCGTCACGCCGTCGGAAGTATTCTCCGCCACTGTCTCTACTGCAGCTTTCGTCACACCTTCTGCTGTAAGGTTCTCTGTGTCTCTTCCGACAATCATGGATACAGCTCTTCTTGCACCAGGCAAGTCGTCTTCTTTTAATTTCTGATAAACCTTTTTGCTTTCTCCTACAAGACACCGCGCCGCAAATATCTGGTAACACCAGAAGGTTTCCAAAAGAAACCGTACTGCCGGATGAACCTTTCCTGCAGCAAATAAGAGTACCGCCGGTACAAGAAAGGATAACGAAACTGTCAGAATCCATAAAATCCCTCCTGCCAGAACTTCTCTTTTATTTTTCTTCTTTTGTTCTGATGCAGGAATCCGACTGCACAACAACTTCCGCAATCCTTTTTCCAACACACTGATCAGGTTTCCGATCACGCGTATCGGATGGTACATCCAGACCGGATCTCCGAAAATGCAGTCTAACAAAAATCCTATGATGCATGCCAGAATCGTCATCCTTCCATTCATTCTGTCACTCCTCCCAGTTTTTGAATTTCATAAAATCTGTGAACGCCGGACTTCCACTCTTCTTCGTCAACAAGCATTCTATATCCTCCGCCATTTTCCACCTGCCAGTGATAAAAATCTTTTTGGTCTTCCGCCAGTTGTTCCAACACCGCCATAATCGTTCCTCCATGAACGACAAAAGCTGCACTTTCTACATTTTCTTTGCATAATCTATCAACCTGACAGAGCATGCCTCTCACACAACGTGAACGGAATTCCTTCTGTTCCTCCCCTTCCGGAAATGCAATCGTTCCACCGGAATCCAGCCATGCCTGATATTCTGCTCTATCTTTCAGTTCTTCATATGTCTTACCCTCAAAGATACCAAAATCACATTCTTTCAGCAACGATTCCTGTTGTATCTGCACCTCTGGATAAATCAACTCTGCCGTTTGAATACATCTCTTCATTGGGCTGACAATCACTTGCTGTACCTGTGGATAGCTATCTATTTTATATTTCTGTTTAAAGTTCAGTACTTCCTGTTCTGACAGTTCTTCATCTGTACTTCCAATATATTGTCTCTTTTCATTGCCCGGTGTCTTCAGATGCCGGATCAAAATAAGCTCCATAAATCACTCCCAAAAAACCTATTTTATTTCATTTTCATTTCTATAATAAAGCATCTATCATAAAACATTTATATGCAATAACATTTCTAGAATAATGCAAGCACTGCCAGCATAAACAGTTCACATAACTGCAGGAAGTATCCGGCAAGATCACCCGTAATACCTCCAAACTGTTTTCTGCTAAACTGATAATAATAAAAGAAAACAGCAAGTCCGACAACTGCTGCTGCCCCTCCGCATAATCCTGCTGTCAGATAGAATCCAACTCCGGCTGCCAATAGCCATATGATCAATACAATTCTTACATTTCTCTTCTGTGCACCGTCTTGAAATGTCCGAAGCAGTCCACTGTTCTTCGCCGCCAGAAATGTCACAACAGAAATCCCACTCAATGAACGTGAAAACACAAACACGAGTGCTGCCGCAAACAGGCGTTCTGTTCTCATTTCACTAAAAATCCCCACACACAGAAGGAAATAACAGCAAAGACTGATGATCGCAAATGCTCCCGTATGTGGGTCTTTCAGAATCTCCAGCTTCTTCTCCCGGTCTCCATAAGAACTTTTTGCGTCCATTGTATCTGCGAATCCATCCAGATGAATTCCTCCTGTTATAAAAACCGGAATCAAAGTCAATACAACTGCATAAAAGAAAGTTCCTTCTCCCTTCCATACTGTGATCAGATTCCCGGCAACTATTTCCAATACTCCAATTATAACTCCGACCAATGGGAAAAAGCACATCGCATATCTCATATTTTTTTCATTCCAGTCAACCCGCGGCATCGGAATCTTAGAATACATTGCGATTGCAATGATCATTGCGTTCAATAACCACATTTTTCTTACTCCTCATCATTCACTTAAGTTCTTCATACTGCTCTACTTTAATCTCTTCAAAGGTACTCATCTTCCGATAAACATTCACACCCATCTCAAGAAGTGGAATTGCTGCAACTGCGCCACTACCTTCTCCAAGAGACATCTTCGCATCAATCAGATATGGAAGTTTCAGCTCTTCTAAGACCATTCGCCCAGCCGGTTCCCCAGAGCAATGTGATGCCAGGATATAATCTGCCGTCTCCGGTACCATTCGCACTGCACACAATGCTGCTGCAGAAGAGATGAATCCATCAATCAGAACCGGAATATGATAGATCGCACCTCCGAGAAATGCACCTGTCATCCCCGCGATATCAAGTCCTCCGACTTTCGATAAAACATCTAAAATATCTTCTCTGTCCGGCTGATTTTTCTCAATTGCCGTCTGGATTGCCTGAATCTTTCTATTTAGCCCTTCTGAACTAAGGCCTGCGCCTCTCCCTGTCACATTTTCTACACTTTCATCAAGCAGAACGGACACAACAGCACTGCTGGTCGTTGTATTTCCAATCCCCATCTCACCGGTTGCGATCAGATCATACCCTTGTTCTGCCAGTTCTTTGACCTTTCGTATGCCAATAAGAACGGCTTGTGCAGCCTGTTCTCTTGACATTGCAGGTTCCATCGCCATATTCTTTGTTCCGTACATCACTTTGTCTTTCGGATCTGTCACCGACGGAACATCTGTCACCATTCCAACATCGATTGGAAATAAGTCCACTCCGGCTGTCTCTGCCATAATACATACGCTCGTCGCACATTTTGTAAAATTGTCTGCAACGATTGCTGTCACTTCCTGCCCGGTCTGAGTCACACCTTCTGAGACAACCCCGTTATCCGCACAAAAGATCAGCAAGCCTTTCTTTTTAATCTCAAAATCTGCTTCTCTTCGGATTCCTGCCATTCGGATCACAGCATCTTCCAGTTTTCCTAAGCTGAACAGTGGTTTTGCAACTGTTTTCCATCGTCTTTTTGCCTGTTCTTCATAGGATTTCTCCACCGGTTTTATCATTTTGAATTTTTCAATCAATAATCTTTCATTTTCTTTCATCGACATCTTTTCATTTTTTGTCGTTTTTCTTTCATCATCTACCATTGTTATGTCTGCTTTTCTTATTATTTTCTTCTGATCTATAGTTTGTCTTTCTAACTTCACAAGCCAGTTTTTTCGCATTTTTTGGCATCATTCTCCTATTTTATCATAATTTTTTTCATTCTGATATATAAAAAAGCAACGGAATCTGTCATATTTTCCTTGCATTTTTTTATTTTTTGACATTTTACTTTTTTCTTCCTGCATTTTTAATATGAAATCCTTCATTTTCCCCACTTCTTTGTTAAAAATTTTACAGGATTTTTATTGATTTTCTTCACATAATATGTATAATTAAAAAAGGATATGAAAAGCTTGCATAAGCAGCATTTTATTCTATCATTAGAAAGAAAGAGGTATATGTAAGATGGCAAAAATTGATTTAAGTAAGTATGGCATTACTGGAACAACAGAAGTCGTATACAATCCTTCCTACGAATTATTATTCGAAGAAGAAACAAAACCGGAACTTGAAGGTTTTGAAAAGGGACAGGAAAGTGAACTCGGCGCTGTCAACGTTATGACAGGAGTTTACACAGGACGTTCTCCTAAAGATAAATTCATCGTTATGGATGAGAACTCCAAAGATACAGTTTGGTGGACATCTGATGAATACAAGAACGACAACCACCCAGCTACAGAAGAAGCTTGGGCAGCTGTTAAAGATATCGCAATCAAAGAGCTCTCTAACAAGAGACTTTTCGTTGTAGATGCATTCTGCGGTGCTAACAAAGATACTCGTATGGCAATCCGTTTTATCGTTGAAGTAGCTTGGCAGGCACATTTCGTAACAAATATGTTCATTCAGCCAACAGAGGAAGAACTTGAGAACTTCGAGCCAGATTTCGTTGTTTACAATGCTTCCAAAGCTAAAGTTGAGAACTACAAAGAGCTCGGACTTAACTCTGAGACAGCTGTACTTTTCAACATCACAAGCAAAGAGCAGGTTATCGTTAACACATGGTACGGCGGAGAGATGAAGAAAGGTATGTTCT
>ERZ835880.748-NODE-748-length-31483-cov-8.373043_pt1 | contig 31483 bp, 27 predicted proteins | sample MGYA00519944_ERZ835880 | MGnify/ENA primary metagenome ERZ835880 (study PRJEB31850, sample SAMEA3708787) | human gut metagenome | biome: human gut; feature: human-associated habitat; material: faeces | place: China | collected 2014 ... | reverse complement strand
TTTCCAATCCTTTTTGCTTATGTCCATGATTTTGAACCTCCTCAGTCTCATGTTAGTCTCAACAAACAATTTCAGAAATGAGACTGACTTGAGACTACAACTTTATAATCCACCTGAAAATGCCAGTATTATCGCATTTTGCTATATCATAGAGTCTCACTCAGTCTCAAATCTCGTGAGACTTCGTTGAGACTAACTTTGGAATGTGCTTGAATGTCAATACGCAAATTTTATAATACATTAAAACCAGTTATCATTAATTTATTACGTAATTTGTCTTCAAAGCCCTCAATATCTTTTTTATTAATCATAATAACTAAGTTTCTTTTCGCACGAGAACATCCTACATAAAACAATCTATATGCACATAGTGGTCCATATACCGTCCCTTCCTTTAAGCATTCTTTTACGTTAGTAACATTCTTCTTTCCAAAATACTTATCCATTTTAACTTTAAGCAACTGAATGTAATATGGATTTGTTTCATTTTTTTTTGTAAATGCTTGAAGTTCCTCATCTATTATACTAGCAACGGATATATATGTATCAGCTTTTAATTGTGAACACTTCATACCAATTTTATTCTCAATCTGATTAAGCATCTGGCTATAAATATAATAAAAGGCATCGAATTCTGATAATGTAATATCAATATTGCTCCACATTTCAAAAAATTTTGACATATGCACTACTGGATTAGATCTACTATTATCTGCAACAAACACAACTGTATCATGGCTTTCGCCTTTTACCCCATGCTGAGTTGATATCTTAGGATCTGACATATAGTCTGCTAACACTTTCACTTCTTGAACTTTTACATTTTTCACCAATTGATAATCATTTTCTTCAATAACAGCAGAATAAAATTCCTCTCTAATATACTTTTTTTCAACACATAATGATAGGAAATCATCCACTGTTGTTGATAATTCATCATATAATGCTACAATGTCATCTAACTTATCTTTTACAAGACGCTTATCAATATGCTTTCTGATACTAAATTTTTCGCAATTAAAATATGTACCGGCTTTACGAATTATCCTAAACACTTCACCATAAAATTCTTTCGTAAAATAATCAACTATTATATTTACCGTAAACAAAAAGCTCAATAATGCATCATTTTCTCTAATTTCTTCCTTAGTCAAAACATCAACAGCATTATATTTCTTCCCAAAACTATACTTTTCCATTCCAGAATATGCATCATACAATTCTCCAACTCCTATATTATAAAATCTTGACTTATTCGACAAATACAATATTAATGAATCCTTATACTGCTCCATTAATTCAGATACATTTTTTTCTATATCAGTTACAATTCTAACTTCAGGCAAGAAATCCATATTTTCATCTTTATTTTTCTCATATGCTGTCTGCTTATAACATTCATCATTATAAATTTTATTTAAAATACTTACTATTTTAGGAGTCGTACGATAGTTCACCGAAAGATTTATCGATTTGTTGAAAATATTAAAATAAGTTTCAAATTCTCCATTATAATTACGATAAATTTGCTGCATCTTATCCCCTAACAAATACAATTTACTCTTCTTTCCTATCATAGAAGAATAAAATATTTGCAATACATCAGTTGCAGTATCTTGATATTCATCAATAAATACCACCTGATATTTATCAGAAATTTTTTTCTTTATTACTGGAAATCTTTCAACGGCCAATCTTGTAAAAGAAATTAAATCATCATGCCCTAAAGCTCCCCTATACAGAGAATTAAATGGTGCTTGATTATATGAAATCATAGTAATATTAGAACGCACAATTTCAGGTGTCAAACCACCATATTTTTCTATATATCTCATATTACTTTCCGCCCAATTGCCATTCTGTGAAATATTTTCTATACGTTCCACAATCTGATTTTTATATACTTCCCAATATAATTCCAAAATTGATTCATGTGAAAAAAAACTCCCGATAAAATCATTAATAAAACTATGTATCGTTCCAAAATACACCCTATTACTATCTACATCTTTTCCAAGTTCTTCTGCCGCACGATTTGTATAAGTAATGCATAAAACATTATCATTTGGATTTTGCAAAAGGTATTTCCTAACATTCTTCCTTATCCAAGTTGTTTTTCCACTTCCTGCAGGTGCATTTACTAAAAAGAGATTCTCAACTATTGCATCAGCCATAACAACCCTCCATCTATATATTCTGGCATAATATTTTCTACATATCCATTCATAATAACAGAATACATAAAATCTGTCTTATTTCCTGAAGTTGATGCCAAAATGTCCCTAATAGAAACCATATCTTCATCAGAAATTTTTTTGTCATTCTTTTTGTTTGGAATTGAAAAATCTAATTTCGAGTCATTTCTCTTCTGGACCCACTCGCTTTTTTTATATAAATCCGTAACACTCATCGAAAAATATTTATTAAGCATAGCTTCTTCTAGTGTCCTCGCATATCCATCATGATCGGTTTGAAAACATATATATATTAAATTATCCATTATATTTTCTTTTGTATTTTTCCATGCGTAAAGATTTTTTACCAAAGCATTATCAGTTGGATGATTTAAAGAATAAAAATGCTTTATGGTAGCATTAGTTATTGTAGAATCTTCTATATCTGCAACTGTTAATTTTTCTTTTTCGTAATCTATATCTGTAATTATTAATGATTTTATGCCTAATAACCTAATTAACTTCTCGTAGTTTTTAGCATATGCCCCTCCAACCTGAATAAATGCAACATATTGTTGACTTAATTTTTTATATTTTTCTAATGTCATAGCCTTACGAATAAATAATCTCTCTGTATCTCCTTCATAAAAAATAGCTTTATCAGCAAAAACTATTTCTGAATATCCTATCTCAAAAAACCAATCAAAAAAATTTGCCAATTCCTTATCGGATAGATTTTCTGACTTTTTCAAATCCTTTAATAATGTAGAAAGGTCGTATAATTTGCTTTTAAAATTTCCTGCATGCCTTATAACCCTTAAATGAGAAAGCCCGACAGTACGAACCATTTCATTGGAATGAGTTGTAATTAACCCTTGTAATTTTGTATGATAATAATCCATCAGATACTTAATAAATACTTGTTGCATTTGAGGATGCATATGAGATTCAGGTTCTTCCAAAAAAAACATATTTACTTTTAACGGATCAACTCCTTTTTCATATTCTTTCAATTGCAGGTGAATATATATCATATTACTATATCCCAGTCCCTGCGATGATTCTCCAAGATAATAACCATCCACATTATAGGTAGCTGTTGTTATCCGTTGCAATAATTCACTTATATCATCTTCTGTAACCTGCATATCCAACATTAGTTCTCCAGATTTGCCCCCATTAGTCTGTTCTAATGCATTTATTGTATCTTTAAGAGATTTTAACGAAGTATCCCGGACGGTCTTATCTATCTTCTTTTCCTGAATTGGCTTAAGTAATTCGTCAGGAAGTCTTTCAACTAATTCATTCCACCCATCATCTAGCTTTACCATCCTAATCATTTGCTTACTAAGCATATGTGAATGATCTAATTCATCATCATCTAAAGGCCTACTAGCTTTGATAAAACAAAAATGAAACAATTTTCTAAATTCCTTTATATCGTCAAATCTACATTTATTTTTAAATTCCTTATCGCAAAAATATCCGAAAGTCACCATTGATTTGACATAAATACTTACTATCAACTGTTTCAAATATCTCTCTTTAACCTCTATATTGTTCTCCAGATTTTTATCTGAAGAACTCAATAATTTAATTTTATCCTCTTCTATTTCATCAAATCGCCGTTTTAACTTATCATAATTGTCCGTTATTGCTCTGAGAAATTTTGAACGTGTTACTTCATAATCAAACAAAAAATAAAAATCATGCACTTCTTCATCAAGATCCATAATATAATCAGCAAACATTTTTATATCATCTATATCTGGATCATACGAAACATGAATCTTTACACATGTTGTATTCATTAAATGTGATGGAACTGTATCATCTTCCGGAATAATCAAATTGACAAGTTCTGCATCTATTGTATCAACGCTTTTACCACTTTTAAAGAAATCAGCAAATACAGGATATCCCCAATCAATCCATTCTTGCATATTTTTAGCTGGAATGTCCGATACACTATAGTCATTTTTTTCATCAACAAAAACACTCCTAATCAAATTGATAAGCGAAGTTTTACCACTATTATTAGCCCCGGCAAGAATAGTTATTCCTTGATCAAACGCCAATTCCGCTGTATCAAACTGTCTATAATTTTCAATTATTATATTCTCAAGTTTCATCTGTCCACCTCTTTTCGGTCATTTAACATTATAATTAAATCAAACCTCTACTCTTCAAATTCTATATTATCAAAAATTGTCTCTTCCACAACCTTCACACACTCATCTGTATGTTTCTTTATATCTTCACCCCAGAACCGGATTACAGTCCAGCCCTCAAAGTTCAATTTCTTATTTATCTCATCATCCCGCTCTTTATTGCGGGATATCTTGTTAATCCAGTACTTACTATTGTTACTCTTTTCAAGTCTCTTTTTTAAAGTATCCCAATCTTTTCCATGAAAAAATTCTCCATCACAAAAAATAGCTATCTTATACTTTGTCAGCACGATATCTGGACTTCCCGGAAGTTTTTTATAATTCTTGCGATACCGATACCCTTTGTTCCATAAAGCCTTTCTTAATATAACTTCTATTTTGGTATCCTTCCCATGAATATTTTTCATATTTTTATGCCGCTGCTCTTTTGTTAAATCATCTGCCACAAAATCACCTCAACAATCTGTTTTCCCCCAACTTTTCCAGTTCTTTTCTCATTTGCTTTTTAACTGGCATTTATTCTTTAACTGTACATTAGCTGCATGCTATAAATACACATCTCTAACAAGTTCCATTATTTTATCTGTCAGCATATCAAGCGACTTTCCATCCGCCATAGATTTAATATCTGATTTACTTTCAATGCATTTTTTTAGTACTACTTTAAGTACTTTTTCATCTCTAAGTTCCGCTTCTGATAAATCTTTTATAATTCCTTCTATCTCAATAGAGGCATCCGCAATCTGACTGCAACGATTATAAGAATCGCCCATATCCTCTGCCACCATACTTTCATGTTCTTCTTTTTCATATGGATTAAATCCATAAAAAGCATTACTTGCAACAGGGCATATAGCATCATATATAATTTTTGCACCCAATTCTCTTTTTATCTGTTTTGGATATATAAGCCTGCCTCTATCCGATTTCATTTCAAGTTTCTTTTCAGCCAATTTACTGGCAGTTGTGATTCTCGTAAGATATGCCATCATCCTATTTGCAAAGTTTTGACTATCTACTTCATGTCGTCCAATTACTGGAATATATTTATCCATCTCATTTTCACTAACTATATGATCTGCTAAATATAAAGAATACATTTCTGATGCACAAAGCTTTACAACTGCTACATTCTCTAGTTTTTTATCTCCGATTTGATGAAGCATATCCAGCTGCACCCATCCATATTCTTTATCTCCAGATTCGTCAGGACAAAAAAACATATTCTGCACATATTTGTATCCTTGCTTTGCTATAAAATCATCGTACGCAAGCTGATATAAATACTGCTTTGTAACATCTGCCACTCCAGGCTGTCCTATAACTTTGTATTCTGACGCATTCTTATGAAAATTAATGTTATAATACTTTGCATCATATATACCAAAACAATATTCTCCACTATCACCACACTCATAAATACTAATCAAATCTGGTCTTAGTGTATCTGACTTTTCATCACTAATATTATCTGAAGTCTTATGCCATACTGGTCTGTCAATTATTTCTATTAAAGTACTATCTTTACTTTCTTTATAATCATCACAGACTCCAAGTGGCAGCTCTGATAATTTTACATTTAAAACATTTCCAAAATTCTGTGCACACACTTTTTCCCATACTAAGTTAAAGCTGTTGGTACCATATATGCTAAAACTATCAATGTTATTAAAGCTTGCTTTTTGTGCTATATACGCATACATTGCCTTCAACACCAGTTGTTTTCTTGTGTTGTACTGCACATTAAGTTCATTTTGTATCCTATATAAAATATAATCTTCATCCCCCAAATCTTCCAGTTGTTCTTCCGACAGCTCTACTGTCACAATATTAAATAACTCTGGCAGATCGGATTCTTCAAGTTCCTTTGAAAATTTAGTCAATACACATGCATGTAAGCGTCTGATAAAATCATATTCATCTGAAGTTCGCTTTTTTGTCTGTAATTCAGTATAATATGGCCTGTTATTCGATATATATGAAAATGTTTCATTGATTGTTCTGTCCCACAGTATTTCTCCTGTGCCATTAGTCTCAACAATCTCAACGTCATTAGCATATATTCCATTATCATAATAATCCTGCAGCAAATACAGCATTACTGCCAATAAGTTAAACGATCCTCCATCATCACTTTCATTATATAGTTTTATTACCTGCTCTTTTGAATTATATTTTTCCAAAACACGCATAATCTGCTTCATCTGTGCTATTGGACTGCCGCAAGAATTAATATATTTAGGATAACACTTTAATACCCGTCCATATACAACAATTACTCCAACAAATGAAAACACATAATATAATTCCCGCTCTCCGCTTTCGATATCTGTTACTCTGATATCTTCCTCAACTAAGTCAGAGAGCATACTTTGCCTATCACTTTTTTTTACATTTTTAACAATTCCATACTCTTTTAACTTTCTTATAATCTGCACTGTTTCATCAGCAGTGCATTCAAATATTTTTCTAAGTTCATCTTGAGTATACCGCTTCTGCTCTTTGACATATTTAGAAATCATCCAGTAACATTCCCTTCTCATTCTAATTCACTCAAATATTCTTTCTTGATTTTGTCTCGGATTTCTTTACAGAAAATATCTATGCCTCTTTTATCAAATTCCTCGCAAATCGTTGAATATTGGTTTCTTATATCCTCATCACAGCCTCCAAACAACATATGCCTTCTCTGCTTTGCTGCATCTTCAAATAAGTACATAATAATTTTACTCTTAAAAGTTTCTCTAAACGCATCTTCATTCTCTAAAATGCTTTTAGATACAAAAAATGGTCCCATAAGCTTGTCTTCATTTATCTTATAATCTCTAGAAGCAAGTGTTGTATTTATAGCCTTCCTAAGCTCATTCCAGTCAACTCTGTATGGCACCTGTGCTTTATCACACACTAAATATGTATCTTTAATCTTTTCTTCCTTATGGTTAATACCTATATATTCAAAGTTCCATCTTCTTTTAAATGCTGTATCCATTGGAAATACGCCCTGATCAGCACTATTCATAGTTGACCAGATATACATATTATCTGGTATCTTTATTTCATCATACTGCTCTGGCCTTCCACCAAGTTCTTTTGCCAAATATGCCTTTATATCTTCAGAAGGTTTAACTGGATATTGGCTTGCATTTCTATCGTCGCGATCTAAAAGCTGAAATACCTCTCCAAATACAGCTGCAACATTTGCTCTATTAATTTCCTCTATAAGAAGCAGAAATGGTTTTACATCTTCCTTATTCTCCGACTGTCCATTTTCTATTGACTTTACATATGTCCGCATAAATGGTCCAGGAACATACTCATATGATATTCCATTTTTTGTAGGTACTGGCTTATATGTTCCAACAAAATTAGCATATGAATAATCTGGATGGAATGTAACTCTTTCGTACTCTCCACCTTCTGAAATGAGATCCTTCTGCTCATCATTCAGCTTGAAACTTTTTCCTGTTCCTGGTGCTCCAAATACAATTCTATTGTGTGCATATACAGTCCCCGTATCCTTATTTTTGCGTGAACACCCTGTATAATAATCAGGTTCAATATATGGCTTAGATTCCATTTCTTCCTCCTCAGAGCCTTCATTCTCTATGCTCATTTCTTCCTGAATAGAATTTACTGCATCCTCTTTGCTTTCTCCAAATTTTACAGATGTTGGTATCATTACAGTAACTGCTCCAAGCACCCTGTCCATAAACTCTCTGTCAAAAATTCCTTTAAATTTTTCAAGCATTTCTGGGAATTCATCAAGTACTGCACGTATAACAGCAACAGCCTTTATCATATCCAAAGTACTTAATGCCTGTGACGGATCTCTTGATAACTCTGGTCCTATATATGGAGCATCGTATGCTTCTCTATATCTTAAAAAATCTTCCCTTTTAAATGGCTTTTCAAAAACACAGTCAACTTCTATATCAAACTTAAAGTATTTGTCCTTACCATTATATCCAAAATCATAAGGTTCTCTAATTACATGTGCTACTCCTATAAACCCTGGAACCCAATCAACCTCTGATTTTCCTGTGTCTCCTCCCAATGTAACAAATACATGCTTTCCAATATTCAATTCCTCTTTCAGAGTATAAACACCATCAACTGTTATATCTTTGTTGCCATTGAGAATGTTATGTACTGTATCTGGAAAACCACATTTCATAGATACAAATGTTGGCTCTTCATTCTCATATCCATGAATAATCTCCGTTACAGCTTTTTCCAATTGGTCTGCAGAATAATCCTTATACAGCTCAAACACTTCCTGATATGCATGTCCTCGTCTTTTTAAATCTCTATCATCACTCCAGCCTTTTCTTCCATTGTTAGGAAAATAAAAATCAAAAGCATCCTTTGCATGTTTATATGTTGTTTTCTTTGTTCCAAATCTCTTTTCTAACACTTCCCAATCATGCATTCTCTGCTTATATCTTGCGTCTGTTTTAGGAAGCATAGCATAATACATGCAGACTAACGCCTGTTTTTGCAAATCGTCTAAATTATCGATATTGATCTTCTGCTCCATATTGTTCTCTCCTTAATGCCAGAATTAGTACTCCAAAGTATATATGCCATCTTCATACTTTTTAAACAAAACCTTTGTTTTTCCATATTGATCTAACATTTGTTTCGTAATATATGTACCATCCGGCACTCCAAGTTTATGCCTTATCCATTCTCCTATTATCGCATTACTTTCTGGAGTTTCTAATGCCTTTCCCTTTGCTTGTGCCTGTCTCATATAAAAAGCATCATATTCCTTTGTTACAACCTTAAACACTGGATACGTTCCATCAGCATTTACATCTGGGAAAAATCCATCTTTATGATCTGCCACATTATATGGAATATACGCCTGGTTTCTATTTCTCTTATAGCCATTTTTACGTATTCCCCAATTTACACCAGAACCATATCCAGTATCGCTGCCATCAGCTTTCAGTATAGAAACTTCTAACGTATCTACCGGCTCAATAGTCTGATAATTCTCCCAAGATAAATTCTCTAAATTAGTATCCGCAACATCATCTTCCACATTTTTCCTGATAGAAAATGAAACCTTATCTTTTATCTGCCCGTCAAAACAATTTATCGTATCAGGCAATAGACTGTTGAAATAATGGTTTGCCTCTTTAGGATTACATACATCCATGCATTCTCTTCTTGCAAAAAATGCATTCATGGTATAATTAGCTGAACCATTAAAAGCTTCTATTGCCTTTCGCCCCCTGCACCATACATACACCTTCGAATGTACCTGTTTACCTTCCACAATATAATTGCATGATATCTGAGGCATTCCAGATACACTATTCAACCTTTTTATCAATGAACATATCTTGTCATGTTTCTTTTGTGTCAGACCCGTACCTTTTGTCATTCCAAGTATAATGTCCACCTTTATTCCAGACACATATTCTTTATTCCTGCCATCAAATAGTTTTATCAAGTGACTTGATATTCTCTCAACATCGGTAAATGCTGTAACAATTTTCAAATGATTACATGCTTCACCATCTTTTCTGGCTGGTGTAAATAATATTTCTTCTTCAAAATTATCAGTATACATACCTTACTCCTTTATACTTGGTTCTACACTTTCGTAGTCAATTCCCGCAAATGTTCTTAAAATAGCTTCAAAGATGATTTTAGCTCCTTTTGCAGGTACCGCCATACCGATTTGTTTTCTAACAGACTCTTTAGCCCCCTCAAAAATATAATTATCCGGAAATGTCTGTAATCTTGCTCTCTCTCTATTAGTCAATGCTCTTGGCTCCGAATAATGATACATATGCGTTCCACCACCGCCTGAACCAGTTACTGTATATGCTGGTTTATCTGGATCTAACCTCTTATAAATTTGACTTATCTTTGCCCCTTTCACTTTAAGCTGCAATTCTTCTGGCAAATCCGCAGTAAACGCATTTTCTCCTGGTTTAATATATTTCAATCGCTTTACAACTATTTCGGATTGCTTTGTTAACTCGTTATTATAAGCTTCTTTTCCGATTGGAGGATTCTCTATTGCATTCTTACAAGTAACATCAACATTTTTATATGGTTTTGGACTAGGTATTTTAAATTCATATGGCAGATCCTCTCTAATACCAACAATTATTACCCTATGTCTTGCCTGCGGCACCCCATATTCCTCAAATTTATATAAATTAGGATATATTCTATATCCAGCATTCTTCAAATCTTCCTGTATCTTCTGAAATGCCTTTCCATCATTAGCACTCTTTAATCCGCCAACATTTTCTGCCAAAAACCACAACGGCTTATATTTCTTTAATACCTTTACTCCATATGTGTATAACGGACCATATACACCATCAAATCCCTTTTGCTCACCTACAACAGAAAAATCATTGCATGGGAATCCAAAAGCCAATGCATCTATATCTCCAAGACTGTCAATATCAAGTTTTCTTACATCACCACAAATAACACTATCGCCATCATCTGGGCAGATATTTCTCGTATATGTATTACATGTGTCTTTATCATAATCATTTGCCCATTTATGAATAATCTTATAATCTGAATCTTCAATCTTCGCTGTCGTTGCTCCAAGTGCCAATCCGCCAGGACCACAAAATAATTCTCCAAGTTTAAATTCTTTTACAATATTCTTCATCAAACTTTATCTCCATTTGCTAATATAAATTCTCTGTTAAATTCGACACCCAATACATCTGCAATTTTCTCTAAATCTTCTACTGTAAAACTTTCTCTTTTCATTTTCGAATTAAAACTTTGTGGCGATTTTCCCAGCCGCCTTGCCAGTTCTGCTTCACTTACACCGCATCTCACACACAATACTTTTATCTGTTCTGATATTGTCATGCACCAATCCTCCTGCTTACTATCTATTTTTATATTATAAACATATTTTTTGATGATGTCAAAATAATTTTTAAGCATATATCATTTATAAAATGCTAGTAAATTAACATAAAAAACTGCTCTCACTAAATTTTCACAATCAGAAAGCTATTTTTATTTTAACCTTTATTTATTTTATGATATGGCAAACAGGCTACTAGAAAGGCATGTGGAATTTAAAATTTCATTTTTGTGGAGAAACTCAAATTTTTAATATTATTGAATTATCAATTTTTTATACTCCCGTCTTTGACAGTTGCGTAAATAAAAAACTGCTGTAAGTCCAGTGTTTATGGGCTTTACGGCAGTTTTGAGATAAGTTTTAAAATATAGTAATGTTTTTGTTAGAGAGAAATTTTTGTAAAATGCAGTAAAATCAAGGGATTTCAATGCTTATGCCAGTAAAAGATAAGGTTCTATAAAAGATAATACTATCTGATTAAAAAAATTCAACTACCTTCGACATTACTATAAATCAAAACAAATTGATTGACAAAGAAAACCTAGAGTTTATGCGGGATTGATGGACTTTATAATGGATGTAACTGTCAAAGGCCCGAGAAACTCAAATTTTTAATATTATTGAATTATCAATTTTTTATACTATAATAGATTTATCAGAATATTTTTTAATACATAAATTAACAGAAAGGAGTTCTCACAATGCCAAACACTGGAGATTATTATATTGTGAAGATTTTGGAACCACATATTATGTGGGGAGAATATCATCCGAGCAGGCACTCACACACTCGTAGAGAAATATATGGCGAAGGATATATTAAAATTCCATCCAATGTAGCATATGATTTTCAAATATTTAATCACAACAATCCTTTTCAAGCTAATTGCTTATATTCCTGTACATCATACGATAAATATTATCATGGAATATTATTAGCCCAAGGAAACCAATCAAATGATATTTACGCAAAGCAATTTGCAGAAGAGGGAAATCTAAAAGGTATAGGTGATTGGTACGATTATGTTGGTGCTGATAAAGGCGATTATGTAAAAGTGGTATTTACTTCTCCATCTGACATGCTTATAGAGCACAGTTTGGACCAACATTCATTTCACATCTAATGAAATTGACTGTATGATGTCGCTCCTTTTCTAATTGACACCATACAGTTTTTCTTTATATATTCCACTTAGATTTTAATCTATCTAACACCTCTTTCTTAATACCCCGAACTCATAATTACTAATACTTTTTTATACACCTGAGTAAATACTTCATAGACATCCTTATTAATATCTAACTATTCTAAAAATCCCTTATATACCTATAATCACGTGTTATAATCTATCCTTTTCAAATCAAACAACCAGTGCCATTTTCAGGCTACTAATTTACAATACAATAAGATGTATTATCGTCACAAACACGCTTATAAATTTCATCAACACACTTAATTTTTTCATGTTTTATCAATACATCTGCGATAACCCCAATCCTGTCCGATTCAAGCCTATTCATTACTCTTTCTTTTTCAGTAATAATTCTCTTCATAGATTTTCCATCATTATAAGAAAACTTCAACTGTACATTTTCCAACATTTCTATCGTTTTATACTCTTTTCTCAACCTTTCATCTATGCTATACATATTAAAGCATGTCTGAGTTCCACCAAGAATCGTATCTAAGACTTTTATATCGTGTGATGCTTTTATATCATCTTCATTACTTTTTTCTTTAATCAATACATATGCTAACTCAATCAACCTTTGTTCATATGCAACCATATATGCCATACTATTCCTCCATTTAAAAAGCTCTAACATCTAAATTTTTCAGTGAATCAGCTTAAAAAAATCATAATAATTATTCAAAAATAATTTTTTAACATTATAAATCAAAATCCACTTATAAATTTGCTCATATTCAACACCTTATCTTCTTTTTATTACTCAATTTCTCTGCTGACACTTTTATTATCATTCTTCAAAATTTCATTTTCCATCCGTAGACTCACATTTAATATTATTCTTTGTAATTTAAATCTTATTTCACAAACGCATTCCATATAAATATTTTAATATATCAGATAAGTTATTAATTTCCATATCAGCTTTTTCACTCTCGTCTGTTATATTCCATAAACTTCCAAATCCCTGTTTTACCTATATAGTTTTCATACCCAACTGTTTTGCAGATACAATATCATTATTAATACGGTCACCAATCATGACTATATTTTCTTTTTTATTTTCTTTATAAAACAACATGGCATATTTATAAATTTGCTCGTAAATTAAACCTGATAAATCCGCTATCCTTTTCATACTGTCTTCATAAACTTTGCTTTCATCAACCAATGTCAATCCAACATCAAAAAATAGCCATTTTATTTCGTCCCTTTTGGGGCAAAATCCTGTTTTACTTTCTTCTAGCAATTTGGGTTGAATTTCTAGGTAAGTCCAATTAATCGATAGTTTATCCATAATTGCTATTTTTTCAGAATCATTAATACTATCATAAAAATTCACTTTCGGCATATAATGTTCCTTATTAGATTTCATCTATTTTCTTTCCATTATTGCTCCCACAAACAGAGCCAAATTAGAGCCATTTGATAAAACAAATGCCGGAAGCCCGCATAAATACAGGCTTTCGGCATTTTAATCCGTTACTCAAACTCAATCGTTCCAGGTGGCTTACTCGTCAAATCATAAAATACTCGATTGACTCCCTTCACCTCATTTATAATTCTACTCATTACCTTTTGCAATACATCATATGGTATCTCAGCGCTGTCTGCTGTCATGAAATCTACAGTATTAACTGCTCTTAATGCAACGGCATAATCATAAGTTCTCTCGTCACCCATTACACCTACTGAACGCATATTTGTAAGGGCTGCAAAGTACTGTCCGATGCTGCGGTCTAGTCCTGCGTTTGCGATTTCTTCACGGTAGATTGCATCTGCTTCCTGAACAATTTTAACCTTGTCGGCTGTTACTTCACCGATAATTCTAATTCCGAGTCCCGGACCTGGGAACGGCTGACGGAATACAAGATTTTCAGGTATTCCGAGTTCAAGACCAGCTTTGCGAACCTCGTCCTTAAACAAATTTCTAAGTGGCTCAATGATTTCTTTGAAATCTACGAAATCAGGAAGTCCTCCTACATTATGATGTGATTTGATTACGGCAGATTCTCCGCCAAGTCCGCTTTCTACAACGTCAGGATAAATTGTTCCCTGTGCCAGGAAGTCAACGGCTCCGATTTTCTTTGCTTCTTCCTCAAAGACACGGATAAATTCTTCACCGATAATTTTTCTTTTCTGCTCAGGCTCTGTAACTCCTGCAAGCTTGTCATAATAACGCTGCTGTGCATTTACTCGTATAAAGTTTAAGTCAAACTGACCATTTGGTCCGAATACATTTTCTACTTCGTCGCCTTCGTCTTTTCTGAGTAAACCGTGGTCTACAAATACGCATGTAAGCTGTTTTCCAATGGCTCTTGACAAAAGTCCTGCTGCCACTGACGAATCTACTCCACCGGACAATGCAAGTAAAACTTTACCGTTTCCGACTTTATTGCGTATCTCTTCTATAGATTCTTTTACAAACGAATCCATTCTCCATGTGCCTGCACATCCACAAACTTCACGTACAAAATTATAAATCATTTTTGTTCCGTTTTCTGTATGAAGCACTTCGGGATGAAACTGTATCGCATAAAGATTCTTGCTTACATTCTGTGTTGCTGCTATTGGGCAGTCAGCGGTTGAAGCTGTAACTTCAAATCCCGGTGCTGCTTCAGCAATTCTGTCAAAATGACTCATCCAACATATTGATTTCTTCGGAAGACTTTTTTGAAGAACCGAATTTTCTGTAAATTCAATCTCTGTCTTTCCATATTCTCCAACTTCCGGAGTAATTACTTTGCCGCCAAGTACATGCATCATAAGCTGTGCTCCGTAGCAAAGTCCAAGTACCGGAATTCCAAGTTCAAACAACTCCTTTGAGTACGTTGGCGAATCTTCTTCATAACAGCTGTTTGGTCCACCTGTAAGAATAATTCCCTTTGGATTCATCGCCTTGATTTCTTCAATTCCTGTACGATAAGAATATATTTCACAATATACATTGCATTCACGGACACGTCTTGCAACAAGCTGATTGTACTGTCCGCCAAAATCAATGACTATTACTTTTTCCTTATCCATTGATATTCATCCTGCCATTTACAAACATTTTTATCTATAAATAGCTTTTCCTTTCATAAATTTTCGTAAAACCTCTGTTTTCTATTATAAATTAGGCTCTTTGCAATGACAAGAGCTAATTTTATTTTTCATTCTCAGTCTTGAAGCATCTTACCAACTTTCTCAATCAAACTCACATCTGCCGGCAGCCAATCCACTTCATAGAGCTGTTCTTTTTGAAGCCATTTCGCTGCTTCATGTTCTTTCAACTCAAGATTTCCTGATACTACCTCACACAAAAAGCATTTCATTGATAAATGAAATTCAGGATAATTATATTCTACTGTATCTATAAGTTCTCCTACCTTTATTTTTGTTGCAAGTTCCTCAATAATTTCTCTTTCTAATGCTTCCTGTGAGGTTTCTCCCTGTTCTATTTTTCCTCCCGGGAATTCCCAACCCCCTTTAAATTCTCCGTATCCTCTCTGTGTTGCAAATATTTTTTTCGGTGATTTCATATCATCACATATAACTGCCGCAACTACAGTTACTATTTTTTTATCTGTTTTCATACTTTTTTATTAAATCCTTCCTGTTTTGTGCTAAGCTTCTCAGCCAACAAAATACTCATAAATATCTTCACGAACAGAATGTTCCAGTTTCATTTTAAAATTCATTATAGGAAGTTTCTGTCCATTGTCATTCTCTATTTCAGTCTGCATATAATCAATAGGCGAAACTTTTCCCATATAATAAAAATCAGTTCCTTCACCGTCACTTTTCTTGATAAATAAATATATTTTCAAACCTATTTTACTATAATTTATAATCTTCTGGCTCTCTGGACTTTCAAGGCTTACCTTACTTCTTGTCATCCAACTAAATAGCTGATTATTTATAAACTGATCCTCATATTTTGTGCTGTTTGCTATATCATCTTTTTTCTCATATGTTACAAATATCGGACATGTATTATGTTTAATTCTGTAACCATAAACTGTAGAGCTGTCATCATGCTCCCAGTTCAATATTCGGCATACATCTTTTCTTGAATATTTTTCATACAAAACAAGATTATCCTCATCGTGATTTTTAAATAAATCCTCATATCTTTTCAAGCCATATTTTACGAGACTTTCCACCTCATTTACAAATGCATTATTGCTAAATAATGAATAAAACGCTGATGCACGTCTCAACATTCCATTTTTTGCATAATCCATACTTATAAATTCAATATTACTATATCTTTTCTTTTCCGACGGTGCATTTACAAACACTTTACCTAAAACATTTAATGCTGATACATAATCCGCTTCACGATATATTTCTCCCTTTTCTTCAAGAAGTTCTCTATAAGTATCTGGACTCATTTTTTCATTATTTAAAATACATTTAAGCATCAACAGCTCATGTACTCTCTTTCCGTTTACAAGAGAAGATATAAATTCAAGTATTGCTTCTTCTCTATCTCCAAACATAATGTTAAAATCTTTATCTACTGTTTTTACAAATTGATCATAAGATCTTGAATATTGAATAAATAACATTGGATCAATTTCACCGTATTCATAAAAATCAAGTATATTTGGTACTCTCCCAAGTTTATATTTTAATGCAAAGTATTTCTCTTTCAAAAAACTCTTTGTTGTTTTGGAACTGTCAATCGACTCAAATATTCTTTTTTTACTTATCTCATCAAAATGAATTGTTGACTCGCCCGGTATTACTCTCGAACCTTCCCTTACATATTTGCGGATTGTATCCTTGTTATATGTTCTATCCCCCGACAAAGCAATCGGAATCATAAAATTATTCATATAATTTCCAATAAAATCAAGTATCACTACATATTCTTTACCTGCATATTTTCTAAGCCCACGTCCCAATTGCTGAATAAATACTATGGGTGATTCTGTGGGTCTTAACATAATTACCTGATTTACTGCCGGGACGTCAACACCTTCATTAAATATGTCAACCGTAAGAATATAATCAAGTGCATTCTCCTGCTCATTTTGCTCCAAACGTAATATAGCATCTTCTCTTTCATTCTGCGAACTATCACCTGTAAGAACAATGGTTCTCAATCCTCTCATGTTAAATTTTACAGATAAAGTTTTCGCTTCTTCCTTGCTGCTGCAAAACATAAGTCCCCTCACTCTATCCCCCGAATATCCATAATATTCTATCTGTTGCATAATATATTGCACTCTGTCATCACAAACCAACTTTGCAAAATTTTGCACATTTTTTAAATCATCATCATCAATTACATGCCCATCAACTTCCAAATCTGTTATTCCGAAATAATGAAACGGACACAGTAACTTTTCTTCCATTGCCTGTTGCAAACGAATTTCATAGGCTATATTGTGATTAAAAAGTCCATATATGTCATAACCATCTGTCCTATCAGGAGATGCTGTCATTCCTATCCAAAACCTCGGTGTAAAATAATTCATTATCCTCTGATAACTATCAGCTCCCGCACGATGCACCTCATCAATTATTATAATATCAAAATCATTTGCATTAAATTTCTTCATTATATCTTCACGTGCCATCATCTGCATTGTAGAAAATAAAATGTCTGATTTATAATTCTTTGAGTTTCCCGACAAAAGTCCAAAACTATATCTTTCTCCAAATACATTTTTATAACTTCTAAGTGCCTGTTTAGCTATCTGCTCTCTATGTACCAAAAAAAGTGCTCTAACATTTCTACCTGTCTCCTTTGCCCGTTTCTGCAACATTTCTCTAAGTGCAAATGCAGACGCATATGTTTTCCCCGTTCCTGTTGAACTTATAAGAAGTGCCCTGTTTTCACCACTTTCATACAAATCCATTACACTCTCAATGAATTTAACCTGCATGCTGTTTGGTTCTAACTTATACTTTTCAATACTTATAACTTCACTTTCTCTTGCAAGTTTCTGCTGTTCCTTTTTTATTTTATATCTTATACGATAATCTTCTATAAAATCAGCATAATCACATGCTCTTTCGCTATTCCAAAGCCTGTCAAATTCTGAAATTATATCTTTGGCTACTGCTCCATTTTCCACAAAATTTGCTACCCACAACCTTTATTCCTAACTACATTCTACACACTTTCTCTCTTTTCAGCAACACATCCAAAAACTATGTTATACTATATTTAAGATGTTGGGGTCAAAAGATATTTTGACCCTTGCATCGTACCTAAAGAACCATTTAAAAAGCACAACCAAGGAGGGTAATATCAAATGAAAATGAAGAAGAAAAGAAAAGACAAAAAACTATCGCTTAAAAAAATAATTTCAATGTCAGCCGTTACTGCTGTATTATGCACAAGCACATTAACACCGGCTTCAATAACAACCGAAACATCTACAGCAAAAACGCTAAGTACGAAGGAAATCACGGCTACTGAAAATCCTGTTACAACAAAAGAACCTGTCACTACAAAAAAACCGGCTTCAACTAAAAAACCGACTTCTGCCAAAAAGCCAACCAATACTAAAAAGCCAACTGCTGCTAAGAAAAAGAAAAGCAATATTACAAAAATTACTATCAGTGCTGCCGGTGATTGTACTCTCGGCTCTGACTACAAGTCACCGTCCAGCGTAAATTTCTATGCAAAATATAACGAGAAAAAAAATGCTTCTTACTTCTTTAAGAATGTAAAAAAGATGTTTAAAAATGATGATTTGACTCTTGTTAATTTTGAGGGTACTTTGACTAAAAGGAATACCCGTGCTCAAAAGACTTTTGCTTTCAAGGGAAATCCTTCATATTTAAAGATTTTGCAAAAAGGAAATGTCGATGCTGTTTCTTTTGCAAATAACCACTGCCGTGACTACGGTGATGGCAGCTATCAGGATACTATTTCTGTTTTTAAAAAGAATAAAATGCCTTATGCTTCTTACGGTAAAGTTTCTGTATATAAAACTAAGGGCAAAAAAATCGGTATGATTGCTGTCAACGGTCTTGATGGTGTTTCATCAAGTGAATATTACATTAAAAAAGGTATTCAGAAACTCAAAAAGAAAAAAGTCAATCTCATCATTGTAAGTATGCACGCAGGTATTGAAAAGACAAGTTCGATAAATGATGTACAGAAAAGCATCGCCCATTATGCGGTTCAACATGGTGCAAATCTTGTACTTGGACATCACCCTCACACTTTACAGGGTATAGAAAAATACAAGGGTGCTTACATTGTCTACAGCCTTGCCAATTTCTGTTTTGGCGGAAACACCAATCCTGCCGATAAGGATACTATGATTTTTCAGCAGACTTTTACTTTTAAGAACAAAAAGTTAAAGAAAACTAAAGATGTAAAAATTATTCCTTGCAAAGTTTCATCTTCAAACAACATAAACAATTATCAGCCTACCCCGGCTAAAGGAGCCGCAAAAAAACGCATTATATCAAAAATGAACAGCTTCTGTAAACCTTATAATTTAAGTTTTAATAAAAATGGGAAATTAAAATAAAAATCACAAAGAGCGTGTGAATAATACTTTTCTCTTTTCACACGCTCTTATTTATTACATCCATCCCCTGATTATCAAACTAATCCTCGATTATCAAGTTGCTCTTCTATTATCGAATCATTCCACAATTATCAATGACTATCACCTGTTATCACTCAATTATGCCATGTATTGTTTCCAAAAATACTGCCGGCAGAAATGGCTTTGTGATATAATCTTCTACACCCATTTCCCGTGCTTTCTCTATTGTATCATAATCTCGTGTTGCTGTTATAAAGGCTGCTTTGACATCTGAGAATCCGCGTATCTGTGATAATGTATCAAAACCGTCCATCTCAGGCATTTCAATGTCAAGCAGCAAAAGGTCAATTTCTTTTTCTTTAACTATTTTGATTGCCTCTTTTCCGCTTTGTGCCGTAAGTATCTCATACATAGGCTCGTCTTTACATATTCCCTTCACCAGCATAAGGTTCATTTTCTGGTCATCTACAACAAGTATTGTCCGCTTCAATTCATCAGTCTGCTTCATGTCATAGTTTTTATCTTCGTCAATCATCTGAAGCATAATATCTGCAATTTCAGGGTCAAATTGTGTTCCTTTTCCCTTTTCAATTTCTCCACGGACAACCTCCTGCGGCAAAGCATTTCTGTAACTTCTGTTTGATGCCATTGCATCGTAGCTGTCTGCCACTGCTATTATTCGTGCAATCTCAGGTATATTTTCGCCTTTTAATCCGCTTGGATATCCTGTTCCGTCATAATGTTCATGATGATATTTTGCACCAATACCCAAGTCCTTAAATCTTCGTATTCCTTTTAAAATATGATAGCCTGTTACCGGATGAAGTTTTATCATTGAAAACTCCTGCTCTGTAAGTTTTCCGGGCTTGTTTATTATTGCATCAGGTATCCTTATCTTTCCCATATCATGAAGTAATGCTACCCTGTATATCTCATCCTGTTCTCTCTTCGACTTGCCCATTCGCGCCGAGATTTCCCTGCTGTACTTTGCCACTCTCTCTGAATGACCTTTTGTGTATTTATCTTTCGCATCAATTGTTTTTGCAAGTGCCTGCATTACACTGTCATTTATCTCAATAAGCTGATTGTTTGTCTCATCAAGTTCATTTAATGTGCGCATTGTAATTTTTCTTGACATCGTACAAAAAACAACAATTATTATGTAAAGCGCTATACTCAGCGATACATCATACATAATAAGTCTGCTTGTTTTTTGATACAACTTGTCATTATTTACAATCATAACAGCATACCACTCACCCATAATCGGGGCAGAAAATACCGTAACTTTTCCGCTCTTCATATTGTATGTAAAAGTCTGCTCTTTGCCTGATTTTACTTTATTATAAATAGGTGCCATTTCACCTTTTGAATAATCTTTGCCAATGCTTTTATTATTTGAATGTGTAACGACAAGTCCGGTCTTATCACACACAAATCCATAACCGTGACCATTAAGTTTTATGGCTTCTGTCTCTTCCTGAAGAGTTCCAAGTTCTATATCTAAAGATATAACACTCTCCTTGTCCTCCAGAAGCTGGCTTATCGAAACCATAATAGTCCCTGTCTGCACATCAAGATACGGCTGTACAAATGTAGGCTCGCCGTTTGCGGCAACAGCCGCTTTATACCACTCTCTATCCTGCGGCACATAATCTTTTTCAGGCTGCCAGCCTATTCCGTCAAGATATTCTCCATTGAAAAGTCCATAAATTCCCGTAAAACTTTTATCTACATCCCTCTTGTAATATTTTGACTCCTGTGTCAGAAAGTCTAAAATATCATCCCCACTGTAATTTTCACGCAGCATATATTCTACGGTAATAGCCGTAAGTTCAACTGCATCCATTCCTCTCGACAAATATGCATCCATCTGCTCTTTCTGTTGCTTTAATGCACTTTCTCCCACTGAAAGAGTATCATCCACAGCCTTTTTATAAAATGCCTGAATTGTACAAAACGACAAAATTGCAATCGCAAAAAAGCATACTACCAATGTCGTAATATACTGTTTTTTATTTATTTTTTTCATGTAATTCCATTCCCCTTATCAATCTGCTTTTAAACAAATAATTCATTTCTATGTAAGTTATTTTTATACATAAACAACTAAAAAATATAAATTTGCTTTGATTATATCAAAATATATTGTCCTATGCCATAAAAATATATAAATAATAAAGTAAAAAATGACTGCATATCAGCTTTTTTCAAAATATACAGTCACATTTTTATCATATTTTTTGTTTTAATTATTCATATTTATTCTGCTGTTTACAGATAAACTTTTCAATTTAAGCAATAAATCTTAGACAATAAATCTGCTCATATCTCCGACAAGTCCCTCCGCCTGCTGTGCCATCTCATCACAACTCTGTGCAACTCCTGTCATAAGTGCTTCAAGTTCCTGTGATGATGCTGTCACCTCTTCTGTAGATGCAGCCGTACTCTCAGTTCCTTTTTCTATGTTGCGCACTTTGTCAGATATATCGTTGACAGTTTCTGTCATGTTCTTTGTTATGCGATTTATGTCAACAAGCTTTTCGTTTGTAAATGATATTCCGCTGAATACTTTATCAAACTGTTCAATAACCTGTTTTGTATATGATGCATTTTCTTCATTACTTCCTACAACATTATCAATATCTCTGTGGCATTCCTCAAAATCAGTAGTCAATGAATCAATAATATCTTTAATGTTGTTAAGCTCTGCTGATGTATTCTCGGCAAGTGTCTTTATATTTCCTGCAACCACGGCAAATCCATGTCCTGCCTCTCCTGCTCTTGCTGCTTCTATGCTTGCATTGAGAGATAAAAGGTTTGTTTGAACAGCTATTTCTTCAATAACATTCAATATCTGAGTCATATGTTTAATAGATTCATTTGTCTCATTTATCTTTGTTGCTATTCCGGAAATCTGTTCTGTCATTTCGGCACTTCCCTTGCTCATAAGCTCAACTTTTTCTTTCATCTCATTACTTGAGACATTGAGCTGTTCCACATACTCACTTACATTGTTTACACTCAAGTTCATTTCTTTACCGTCACCTGACATAACCTCAACATTGTTTGCAATTTCAGAAAGTAAATCGACCTGAGTTGTAACGTCTGTTGCAACATGCTCAATAGCTTTTGCAACCTGAGAAGTAGCCGTCAACGCTGTTTCTGTCTTTCCCTTTATATCTGTACTGTTGTTTTGTACTGTTCCGGCTGTCTCTTTTGCCTTGGAAATACTGTCTCTAAATGATTTGATGGCAAGATTGGTATGTGCCACCATCTGTCCCAATTCATCTGACCTTGAAACAACTTTGCCATCCAGAGTGCTTGACAAATCACCTGATGCAACTGACTCAAGTTTACCGCGCACCCTCTCGATAACTCCTACAAGCTGTCTTACAATTATGTATGATACAACGAGCATCAAAACTACAAGTACAACAGTAACTACTATCAGAAAACTTGCAGAACCGCTGAATATCTTTATAATTTTATTCAAACCTGTGGATTTCTGAACAATCCCCTGTATATCGTCTGAATAAATTCCTGTCGTAATAACCCAGTTCCACTTATCAAACTTCTGGCTGTAAGCAACCTTTGGTGCTACCGTCTTTCCATCCGATTTAGTAAAATAAAATTCATTAAATCCTCCACCCGCATCGGCAGTTTTCATGATAGACTGAATTATTTTTACTCCGTTTTTATCTGTAAGGTCATATCTGTTTGTTCCCTCCTGCTCCGGCAGAATTGGATGCATAACAAGATTATAATCGGTATCGTCAACCCAGAAATATCCTGAAGAATCATCTCCATATCTTAGATTGCGCAATGTTTCCAACGCATCTTTTTTCGCAGTATCTTCGTCAATCTTACCATCTTCACTAAGATTATAATAATATTCCACAGAACTTATTGCAGACTGAACCTCTGATTTAACTTCTGTTTTATATGATTCTAAAGTGTTCTCATATAAAACATTTTCCATTCTCTCCCGAATGTTTCCAAAAATCAATACTGTAATTCCAACTAAAATCAGACATGTCACCAAAACAACGCCTGAGAAAAATAAACTTAATTTATTCGCAAGTGATTTTTTCATACCCTTTACCCTTTCTTCCTTTATTTAATAATTTTTTTCAATAAACCTTACTCTATTAGTATATCACGCTATAATATAAAAATCCACAAAAATGTCGCATTTTCTCCTATTAACTTTCCGTTTTCGCATTTTAACGTACCTTATCAAAAAAATTGTTATCTGACTAATGTTTAATGCCTTTTTTCTAATTCCAATTTTATGCCACATCTGCTATACTATAAACAGACACGCATCTAGGAGGAGAAGCACATGGTATCATATGAAAAAATATCACTTATTTCGGAAAAAACTTATAACAAGGTATGGTTGGCAAATTTAAAAAATTCAGACACTATTGTTGTTGTAAAAGAAATTTCCAACGCAAATACAGATGTTTTAAATTCTGTTGCATCCATAAAAAATATTCACATTCCTAATATTTTATCCTGTGAAACAAACGGCGATATTACCACTATTGTCGAAGAATACATTTCAGGTATGCCCCTTGATTCCTATATCAAAGATAAACAATTATCAGAGCCTGAAATCATCAGTCTCATTTCACAGGTGTGCGATGGCATTAAAACACTGCACACACAGAATCCGCCTATTATTCATAAAGATTTAAAACCGTCAAATATTCTTGTATCAACTGACGGCACAGTTAAAATTATAGATTTTGATGCAGCCAGAAAATATAATGATACTGCAGATACTGATACATGTCATCTCGGTACCTCCGGCTTTGCCTCACCTGAACATTATGGTTATTCACAGACGGATGCACGAAGCGACATTTATTCCATAGGTGCTGTTATGTATGAATTATTTTCGGGCAGGCAGTTTCCGAAAAATTCATCTGAATTAAATTTAAACGCAGACGAACTTTGCAATTCTGCGCATAAATCTTCCAAAAAGCTAATTAATATTATTGAAAAATGCACTATGTTTAATCCTTCTGCAAGATACCAGAATATTGATGAATTAAAACGTGCATTAACAAATTACAATAACCGCACAAAAAAACTTGTAGCTTCATGCAGCGTTGCGGCACTCGCATTATGCTGTCTTATCGGAAGTCTCATCATATCATTAAAGCCAAATGATAAAGCTAACGGTGCAAAGCACATTGTTGCAAACACACCTGTTTCTGAACCGGCATCTGATGTTGACGCTGCACAAACCGAAGCACCCGTAAAACCTGAAAATGTTTCCGTTTCTGAAACTGCTGACAATGATACAAAGAAAAATCCTGTTAAAAAATTAGCAAAAGCAACAAAAATAACTAAAAATAATACAAAAAAGAAAAAAGCCAAAAGCATTAAGCCACAAAAATCAGCTGTCCCAACAATAAGCAGTGCAGCTAATCCAACTAATACAGTTAAAAGCGAAAAAAATGCTGACAGCAACAGCAAAAAAAATACCACACAGAATAAAACTGCAACAAATAAAAAAACCACGAAAAGTGCACCTAAAGCAACTTCTACCCCAAAAGCAACTTCTACTCCGAAGCTCTCCAATCCGGTTGCCGTAGAACTTTCAAACAAAACAGTATATTATCTTGATTCATATTTTGCAGACACTCAGGAATCTGTTGAATCTATTATTTTTTATTTGAAAACCAATCCGTCACTTACACCTGTCAATGTCGGATGTGGATTATTGGATACATATAAACTTCAAAATGTTTATCTTGAAGATATTTCCAACGGTTATACCTATCTTATTCCCGCAAAATATTGGTCACTTAAAGATAATCACATTGTAAATATATCTGACAAATTTTTAGACGCATTGCAGACAAATCATACATATAAAATTATTCTTGACTGTGACAACGCATATATTACCGTTAAGATTAGGGCTATAAAAGAACTCAGCAAAGTTACAAAACCTTTTAATCTTTTCGCAATATCACCTGCCTGCATTGATTATTCGTATAAAAAACCGAAAAATATAACGCTGTCACTGACAAACGTATACGGACGCAAGGTCACCAAGATTAAATTTAACGATTCAGGCAAAACATTAAGTTCAAAATATTACAGTATAGATAAAACTAATTCATACATTACTTTTAAGAAGTCTTTCTTTAAAGAATTTGGAAACAATGCAAATATCAAATTGCAGATTTATTACAATACTGTATCGCAGATAATTGACTCGAATGGGTACACACTACTCACCTTTAATATCAAAGACTAATAATATAGAAACGAGGAAACAATGAAACAATCAACTGAAGAATTAAAAAATGAAATCACAGCTTCTGATTCACTTGAAAATTGGTCAGAAGACAAAAAGGATTCTATCGACGAAATTACCTTAGCAGAATATTTAAAACGTATGCTTGAAATACATAATATTTCTAAAATCAATGTAATTTCTAACGCACAGCTTGACACAACTTATGGTTACCAGATTTTTCAGGGTAAAAAACATCCAAGCAGAGACATACTTTTAAAAATTGCTTTCGGTTTTCCATTGACCGTCGATGAAACAAACCATTTACTCTACTATGGCAATGTGGGTACACTATATCCCCGCGTCAAAAGAGATGCCTATATTATGTTTGCACTACACCAGAAATATACCGTTATACAAGCTAACGATTATTTATATGAACACAACGAAAGGACGCTCTCAATTTAGCGTCCTTTTATTTATCAAAATAAATCCATTTAAACAAATTTATCTGTCGTAATACGAATACAATAGAACAATTTGAACATCACATTGCAATTCATATTGTACACAAAACATACACATGTTAAAATATTTATAGTCGCGACAATATTACAGGAGGATTAAAAATGCTCTGGTATTATATGTATCCATCTACTGAAGGAGTTACAGATTTACCATTTTACGTTGTGAGTATTGGTTTACATGAATTGCAGCCACGCATTGAACGGCCCAATGGCTATGGCTATGACTACGACCAGTTTTTCTATAATTGCACCGGTTCAGGATGGCTAGAAATAAATGATCATAAATATGAATTACCGGAAGGTTCCGCTTTTTTTATTCCAGCAAAAAAACCACATTGTTATTATCCGGATGGGAATGTGTGGGATATTCGCTGGATGGTCCCCGGTGGAAACAGCCTGACACCTCTTTACCATAAATATAATTTAGAAAACGGAGGAGTCTTTACATTACATGACGAATCAGAACTTGATCGTATATTAAACCAAATCCGTATGGAACTTATTAAACACCCTAAAACAGGAAATGTACTGGCTGCCGGTTCTGTTTATCCATTTATTATAGAATTTATATACCAGCCTATGTTGTATAATTCAACAGAATTTAATAACACACCTTATGAACAACAAATGCGTACTTTACAAGAGTACATCAAGATACATTGTGTACACCCAATTTCTATAAGTGATTTATGCAAAGTATTAGCTGTATCACTTCAACATGTTTGTAGAATATTTAAAAAAACACTGGGTATACATCCAACTGAATATATAAATCAGGTACGTATCGAACTTGCATGTTCAATGTTGTTATACAGTAATCTTTCTATTAAAGAGATTGGAGAAAAATGTGGTTTTCAAAACACCAGCTATTTTTGCAAAAAATTTAAACAATTTGAACACTTAACCCCACTGGAATACCGAAACAGTGTTATTTAATTACTATAATTATAGCTTCAATTCTCAAACCAACTTATTAACTTCATATTTTATTCATTTGGAGGTATTATTATGCGACTAAAAACTCTTATCCAAAAAACCAGTGCCATATTATTATCATCTGCTTTGAGCTTGTCACTTTTTTCAAATCCTAATAATTAGTGTCTGCTGATTGACACTAATTATGATTCTGCTTCGGCTGATTTTGACTTAACCATACAGAATAATTCAACTGTTTCCGTTGATAATATGGCTGCGCAGGTTGCACTTTATGACAATAACGAAAAGCTTGTGACAACCTCAGATGCTCCAATCAATACCATTGCATCTGACGAAAAACAAACTTCTACTGTGACAATCACAATAAAACAACCGAAATTATGGAATTGTGATAACCCAAATCTTTATACTGCCGTCATATCTTTATATGACAAAAAAACCTTTTTTCTTGAACCGGCTCTTTTTCCGCCGTTTCATTTTTTCTGTCTTAGCCATTTCTCTGGCTTTCTTTAACATTCGCTGTTTGGAACGATAATCCAGACTTTCGAACACACGCTTTGCCGGTTCACTTAATGATTCAATGACCTCTTTATCAAGATGATCCATTCGCTGCCACCTCCAATTATATTCAGTGGGCTGTATGTATGCTTTTGATTTTTCTGTTGAATGTTTTGGGGAAATATGATATATTGATATTAGAAAAGGAAAGTACCCACTCCAAAGTGGATGCTCCCAGGTGGTTTTTAAATGTCCTTACGGACACCGCCTATCCTGTTTGCCGACAGGATAGGCATTTTTATTTTCGCTTGTTTCTCTTATTGAGAAAGGCAAGCAACGCTATAACAAGACTACCAAAGGCACATAACAATGTTAATATGCCGATGAAAATCGAAAGGATTTCAAAAGCTGTCATTCACGTCACCTCCCTTCCTATGTATTCCGGCAAGCCGGTCATTTGGTGTTGGGAGGCTACCACCCTGTCGTGGGTGCTTTCCTATGGCTTACGCCATGCAACTAATATATCATTTTTCCCGCCATAATTCAACGATTTTCGTCAATTCATCTGCCCTTATTTTTCCTTATTTTTTCCCTGTTTGCCTGTTATTTTTTTATTGACCATCTCATGGAAATTGGTATTAAATAACTGATACAGACTACTGTCTTTTTCCATCGTATTATCAAACGGAACAATCTTATCGCCAAACCGGATAAGTCCCATTCACGGCTCTGCTCCATTCACACAGGCAAGCCACCCATGCGATAATAACTATGTAATGCTCGCAAGCGTTCCGTGGCATCTAACGGTATCAAGCAACTCCCCAATCGGTGAAATAACTGCTGAATGGAAAATTCTATGGTGTTAAAATAATTTCTGGCACTTTCATAATCCGGCTTTCTGCAGCTGACAATGAAATACTTGGATTGCAAAAGTCCTTCCTGCAATCGCTTTTCAATCAGCTTGTGGTATTCTTTCGCCAAAGGCTCCATTTCTTTGCTGACTGCCTTCTGCAGAATTTCTTCCCGCAACCTTCCATTGTCGGCATAATGATTGGATAAAATCACCTTGTAGCTGACATTCATTGACCGAAGCAGCGTTTCAAATCGCTTGCTGGTTTCTTCTTTTTCTTGCTCATCCTGTGTGTAAAAGTTAATATCCTCAAACAGATACATCCTGTCAAACTGGTGAATCTTCTTTTTCACTCCGTCTTTGTTTGTTGGACTCTCCAGTTCAAAGATACCGTTTTCTGATATTCGATAGATTGGTATCGTATCCTGGATACACAATGGAACTTTGTAAATGTGTTGCGTCTGTGGAGTCAGTGAGTCCTTTCTGAATAATTTTAGCATTTGTTCTAACCTCCTGATCTTGTTTTAGATATGAAAAAAAGAACTACCGAAGTAATTCTTTTTTCATTTTTTGTATATGAATTTGTCCAATAGCTAAATTTCAATGTTTCCGAATAGAATGATAGAGAAACACCATTCCAGCACCCAATAATAAAACAGCTATTATTAAAATGCAAACCAAAGGGAACCGTAAAATATAATCTGACGAATTTGTAAAACACTCATTATAATTTCTAAATTCAAATGCTTGATACCATTTTGCAAATAACGGCATCAAGAAAGCAAATATCCCACCTATCATGATACACGTTATGGAGATACACCTTTCAATAATACTACCATTACTATTTTTCCTATCCATATTGTGATTATTTGTGTCCTGATCGTTATCGGTATCAACCTCGTCCTTCATAAGATAATCCAACGAACAGTCAAAATATCTTCCTAATTTGACCATATTTTCCATATCAGGAATCGTCCCCATTTCCCACTTGGAAACAGCCTGTCTGGAAACATTCAGTTTTTCTGCTAGCCGCTCCTGTGATAATCCGTTCTGTTTTCTTAATTTCTGTAATTTTTCAGCAAATGTCATAACTTACATCCCCTTTCTGTTTTTCAGTGTAATTACAGTATATCTTTATCTCCCAATCTATCTACCATCTGTACCTTGCAAATCCGCAATTCAAGGTTACATTCCGGAAAATACTGCCGATTTATGCACTTCTGCTATAAATCAGATCATGATAGGTACATCCACGACATTGCAGTCACCTCTGTTTTGATTTTATACCCTTTTATAAATAATAGGAGCATCATATCCAAATGTACGTTTCCCATTCACTTCCATACTCTCCGATACCTCCAAACATGTATCAGAAAATTTCTCCCACAACCGAAATATCATTACCGGCGAAAACTGGCTCACACTGCCCCCTTCCCATACTCCATCCTTTTCATGATACAAAGCCGGAGTAAATTTTTCTGACTTTTTCAATGCACTATATTTCACATTTTTCATTGTTTTGTAGGAAAATGTATTCTTATCCTCTCCTTCCGGAATTTCATAGGAAGAAAGCATAATCCCATCATCCTGCTCTGTCAACAAAAACAAATGTGGCGAAGAATGACGTTTTCCTTGGCTTTGATAATAACTTTCTTCCACAATGAATATGCCAGAAAAATCTGCCGGCAGATCCTGTATTTTATTGTTACACGGCGTATTAACATGCTCCGCATATGGATATATCTCTCCTGCTTCCTTCATTTTTTGAAATTGTTCCTGATTATCAAAGTGACCTGTCATCATTTTAATAAACTGCTCAAATTTAGATATATTTTCTGTATGGCTCATATAATTCTCCTCTCTCGACGATATTTTCTCTCATTATACACCCATCCATATGATAAAAAAAGAATATTATCTTTCAATTTCTTTAACATGATTCCGCTTTTCTGCCTGCAAGTTCTCCAGTTCTTTCCTTATATTATTCATAACAAGAGAAAGCTCCTGACTACCTGACTCTTCTTCATGACAGATACGCCCAGCCAAATCCTTCGCTTTACACATATCTTTCATGCTGGCATTGCAATATTTATTTATAAGTCTGGGTGTTCCATCGGCAGCGTTGAGTATTGCTTCAATAGCTGCATCTTCAAAGATGGTCTGATTGCAGCCGGCACCTTTTAATTTTTCCAGTATATATGTTTTGCCTTCATCTTTTGTAAGACCTTCTAAATTATAATTCATAACAATACGCTGCCTCAGTGGTTCGTGAATCTGAAGCGTAAGGGTCGAATTGAGTTTTGGAAGTCCTGCAAGCAGTATTGCGGCACGGTCTCTGGAGTCCATTATTCTTCACCTCTGCATAAATGAATTTTTTCGCGCTTGACAAAAGCGTTTTCAGTTTTGTTTAAAAGTCTTATAGGAGTCAAAGTGCCATCCGTTTCTACAATAAATTGTTGTGATAAACTATAGTTGTAACACACCGACCTAATAAGATATAATCTT
>ERZ835880.740-NODE-740-length-31890-cov-12.766389_pt1 | contig 31890 bp, 32 predicted proteins | sample MGYA00519944_ERZ835880 | MGnify/ENA primary metagenome ERZ835880 (study PRJEB31850, sample SAMEA3708787) | human gut metagenome | biome: human gut; feature: human-associated habitat; material: faeces | place: China | collected 2014 ... | reverse complement strand
TACGATTTCCTCATATTGGTCAAGTGCTGTTTTGTTCATTACTTTAATGTGTGGTGGTTTACCATTAAAGATGCTGAAAATCAGTTACTTGACCTATTTTATCTTGCTAAATTATTTAAATTAACTTGTTTATTTTCAACGGATTAGTTACAATTTTAACGAAGTATTAATCTTTCAAATTCATATCTTTTACAAATATCACCACAACAAGTCAGTTTCTGAGAAGTAGGTATACCTATCTTCTAATTAACAACTATATCGAATAACCATTTTATTGATTGCATAAGATAATAAAGCACCTATAAAAGTTGCAATTATATCTTTATAATCAAAAGTCAATCCTATAACTTCATAGCATATCAGCCCCAAACAAACTGCCATACTATAATATATTTCCTTATATACCAATTTCTGTGTCAATGCCATGCCCAAACAAGTCGCTATAGGAACTCCCCAAATATTAGTAAAGGTATCTGCAAAATAAAAATCATATATACCATTTTCATAAATATAGGGTCTATAAGCAAAATTGATAACAGAAATAACAAGGAGTAAAGAAACACAGACTATAAAAAATACTAATCTTGTTCTTTTAGACAAATACATAACATTGTCTCTTTTGAAAATAATCAGGCGTCCCATAATATCTTAATTGAATGCGCCATACTAATATGGCACATTCAATTTTAAAGTTAAACAAATTATTTATAAGGCATTACAGAAGGAGCAAAATTATTTGCCTCAAATCCATTATACTCACATTGGAATAAAAAGCCAAGTAGTTCCCAAACATTTTTTAAACCACCTGCGATATTTATTTCTTCATATTTTGATAAACTAATATAATACTTTTTCATTTTTTTAGATGATTATTTATTCCACATAGCATTAGCTGCATCTCGACCGGCATTAAATGATTCTATGGTTTCGCCAGTATGATAACCTCCCGATACCTGTACATGTTCCTCACCACTGAGTGGCTTCATCATGTAATAATCATTCTTTTTCATACTTCATTTTGTGTTTGTGTTATTATTTCCCTTATTTATAGACTCGGGCAGTCCCTTATTCTTCGTCTGAACAAGCGGTGAGCAAAAAGATGAGGCATGCCATTCATCCGTTTCCCTTCCTGATCTTGTTCGTTTATACTCGTTTATTTCATATCTCTCTGCTTGTTTTGATGCAACAAAGATAAGCTGTCTTTTCTTACCCCTTTGTTATTGAATTGTTATTTTCACATGAACTACTTTTACACGCTAAAATCAAGCGAAGAATTTCTGAAAAGTAGGCATACCTATCTCTTATTCACTCGTTTGAACAACAGAAAAATTAAATAAGTTAATAATCCACTGATATATGTTGCTATCAAATCATAAAAATCAAAAGTTCCAAATGGAATTATTTCATATAAAGTAAAAACAAAAATACTATAAAGAATAGCTTTAGATAAACTCTCATATTTTCTCATAGCCAATAATAACAAAGAGAGAGAAGGCACTGCTACCAAATTTCCTATTGTATCAGCCAAATGAAAATCAAAAATATGATTCTCATAAATATACGGTCTGTAAGTATTGGATAATACAATACCTAAGATAAAGAAAAATCCAGAACCCATATAATACAGCTTTTTCCTCATAATGCAATCTTTAAAGAGATGAGTGCATCTTTATAAAACACACTCATCTTTTTGTTATCAATTAAAATACTCTACCACAAACATCGGCACCATTTTCTTGTGTTAGTCCATGACATAATTTGCCAAACATCTCACAAACCCAGTTACTAAACTCTGAACCACCATATATTAATGTGGCATCTTCTGTGTTTATAACACTAAACAAGTTATTAATACTTTCCATTTTAAAATCCCTCTGATAAACCTTTATTAAAACTTTCAACACTTTCATTCCAGTTGGATACAATATCGTAAGCAAGACTTCCTAAAATCCACCAAGGGAAACCACCATTCACTTCTTTCATTTCATCCAAATTCATCTTCTGCACCAAAGCATTTTCTTTAAAATTTTTCATAATAATAAATTTTTAATTGGTTAATAAAATTGTGTTTGTATAAAAGCTACCAGCAAATAATATCTGCTAATGGCCCATATATTTTACGAAGTTCCTCCATCTGTTCCTCCGTAGGAGGCACATAACCTCCCGATACCTGTACATGTTCCTCACCACTGAGTGGCTTCATCATGCAATAATCATTCTTTTTCATATTTCATTTTGTGTTTGTGTTATTATTTCCCTTATTTATAGACTCGGGCAGTCCCTTATTCTTCGTCTGAACAAGCGGTGAGCAAAAAGATGAGGCATGCCATTCATCCGTTTCCCTTCCTGATCTTGTTCGTTTATACTCGTTTTTCCCATCTCTCTTTCGTGTTTGTTTTGATGCAACAAAGATAAGCTGTCTTTTTTTACCCCTTTGTTATTGAATTGTTATCTTTATGTTAATTGTTTGTCCATATAACTTGAGGTTTTGGATTTTTATCCTTCCTTGGTTCCCAATTATAGATTCTTTTCATGTCTCCTCCATAAATAGAAGTTTGTTCTTTACTGCTTAATGTTACTATTGTTTTTTCCATAATATTATATCTTTAAATTATATGTATGAGTTTTAGTTTGATGTTGCAAACATAATAGGAAATTTTATAATAATATGTTATCAAAATGTTATCCGATTTTAAGAATAAGTTATTATATTTGCTACATGATAAAGACTAAGTACTTGAAAATAATCACTGCCATAAGCTTAACCTCTATATTAGCATTACAATTAATGTGGTTATGCAATACTTATATACTTATCAGAAACAATATATCTGAAAAAATAAATCAAATTCTATATACAGGAATGGAAGACGAGGCTATTACTCGTCTTAATAAGACCCCTAAAGGAACAAATATAAAAGGAGAAGCAGCAACCGACAGCATCCCCGAAATCACTTATTTAGAAGAAGGACTCTATAACTTAGGTTATTATATCTCTATAGAAGACGTGGACTCCATCGCTTCCACTCTCCTCTTAGAGCATAAAATAAGCAGCGATTTCATATTGAATCTTATTAATCCGAAGACCGGAGAAGTGCTTCAACAAAGCAAAAAAGGAAACTTTTGTCTATGGAATGCCATTCACTCTAAGGAAATTCCTATCCGCACAGACCTATCACAAACTGTACAAATGATATTGGTGAATCCGCATTGGAGCATATTTGCACGCATGGGAATCTTGTTGCTGTCTACAGCGGTTATGGTAGTATTCGCTTTCATCGGATTGTTTTACCAAATAAAAATCATCATCACAGAAAGGAAAATAGCCCGGCTGAAAGAAGATTTCTCCTACGCCATGATTCATGACATGAAAACGCCCATCAGCTCTGCCATCATGTGCACCAGCAGGCTGCATAGCGGAAAGCTGGATGATAAGCCGGAAATAAAGAACCATTATTTTACTATTGTGGAAAATGAACTGGAACATTTGTTGGCTCTTTCCAACAAAGTGCTGACGCTGGCGAAACTGGAACAGCACAAACTGGAGATGAACAAAAAAGAAGTTCCATTATCTCCCATGATAGAAGACTTAATTGAAAAGTTCACCATAAAAACTGAAAAAACAATCCATTTCACTACAGACTTAAAAACAGAAAAAGTATATGCCGACGAAGAGTTTCTGAAGGAAGCAATCAGTAATCTGATAGACAATGCCATAAAATATTCCAAGGAATCGGTAAAGATAAACATCAGTTCTTCAAGTGATGCCAACCATGATATTATCAACATATACGACAATGGTATTGGAATTCCGCAAAAAGACCAAAAGAAGATTTTCGAGAAGTTTGAGCGTGCATCGGCCATTAAACAAACCCGAAAAGGAGGCCCTTCAGGATTCGGACTAGGGTTGAACTATGTTTATCAGGTAATGGAAGCCCACGAGGGAAGAGTATATATTAACAGTATAGAAGGGGAATTCAGTGAATTCAGCCTGTTAATACCTAAAATAATAGAAAGCTATGATTAAACTATTATTAGTGGAGGATGATTCCACTTTCAGCTACATCGTAAAGAATGAATTGCAGGAAATTATCGGTGGCTACGAAGTGATAACCGCTACCAATGGTGCAGAAGGACTGAAAGCTTGGAAAGAATATCATCCTGATATTATTATTTCGGATATCGATATGCCTGTGATGAACGGTTATCAAATGGTGGAACGTATCCGCGAAATGGATGGGGATATTCCTATCTTGTTCACCTCTGCATTGACATCTCCCAAAGACGTGAAAGAAGGATATAAACTGGGGGTTAATAACTATGTGAAAAAGCCCTTTGTGCCCGATGAATTGGACGCACATATACACGCCATCCTGAAAATGAAGGCAGGAGTCAAATTACGCAATGAAAATGAACACTATGCATTGGGACGCTTCACCTTGGATGCCAAACATGCCACACTGCATAACAATGAAAACGGAGAGAACAAAACCCTGACGGTGCGCGAAGCCCAAATACTTCAGCTCCTGTGCGAAAACATAAATGAAATAGTGGAAAGGAAGGCTATCCTAAGTCGCTTTTGGAATACGGAGGACGATTATTTTGCCTCACGCAGTTTGGATGTCTTTATCACGAACCTGCGGAAATCACTGAAAGATGAACCTCTCATCGAATTGAAGAATATCCGGGGAGTAGGCTTTGTATTATTGCTAAGCTGAAAAACACTCCCATGCCGCATTTAGTGATTTTAGAGCATACTGTCACTTCTACCTTCATAAAGACTAAATTGTTTCTTACTGTCAGCTAAGGACTTTTAAACGTAAGATTATTACAGTCACAGTCCCATTATGGAAAACTATACGGTCCACTGCGGGAAACTGTAGTAATTCTGCTTATAGAAAGGCTTAACCAACGTTCATTGGGGATTAATATCACTGTATCGAAGGAAGTATATTCTTGGCCGATTGAACCAATTCGGAAGGATAACCACACAATTCCAATATCCTGATGGCATTTCCCTCCTGCGCCACTCCTTTCTTCAGTTTATAATCAAATTGAAGTTTGTCATCGGCTATTGTTTCACTAAAGTGATATAAGTCATACTGACTATGAAGCAATGCGGTCAGTTCCAAATCATGTGTTGATGCAAGGACCAAATTATCCGTCTTTGCCAAATCCGAAAATACGGCAGAATTAATCGCTATTCTCTCCACTGTATTCGTTCCTTTGAACAGTTCATCGAAAACCAATAGATAATTTCCCTTTTTTCCTTTATCAAGAGCTGCTTTCACATTCTCGACTTCTTTAAAGAAGTAACTTTTCCCTTCCAACAGATTATCTTCTGTGTGAATCACAGAATAAAGATGTCTGTTTATATCTATCCGAAAGTCTTTTGCAAAACAAGTATTCAATGTCTTTGCTGTCAGCAAGTTAATGGCAACAGTGCGGATAAAACTGGTTTTTCCCGACATATTGGAGCCGGTTATAAGCATGGACTTATCCGATAACGACACACTGTTAGAAACACATCCCCTTATCAATGGATGATATATACTATCGGCATACAAGCGTTCGCCCGATTTATTATCGGAAGGCTTGCAATAATAAGGAATCTGTTCACGCAAAAACGATATGGAACACAGCAAATCCAAAAAACCTACATAACAAAACACTTGTTCTATTTCTTCTTTTTCCTTTTGAATAAACCGAAAAGAGGTTACAATATTGATAGTGGAATATAACGTAAAAATATTAATAAGCTCAGTCAGCAGATAAACAATCATGGCCGAGTCGCTTTCTAACGCTATACCTAAACGGAATGAGCCCAGTTTGCGGACAAGCTCTTTCAAATTTCGGATAATGTTCTCTATTTTAACATTTACAGACAGGAATGAGGGAACAGCACTTAAGTAATCGGCTGTTTTCAACAACTTATATAACTGGGGTACAGAGAAATAATAACATGAAAGAATGTTTTTCTGTTTAAAATGTAAGTATCCATTAAATATATAAGATACTAATAAAAATAAAAGAGGAACAGGTGAAGAAGGAATTTGAAACATCAAGATTAGAGATACAGCAGGTAACCACCTGCATATTTGGAGCAACAATAAATAACCGCGCGAATAGGTATGTTCTTTTTCGGCCAAAATATCCACTATGGAGTAAGCATCCGGTTTATTCAACTTCTGAAGAGCATTTACCAGTTTATTCCGAAGCAGATAATCTGTTTGCAGTTGCTCTATGAATTGTTCATGCGCGGTAACATCGGAAATCTTATCGGTACATAAAATATGATAAAGATATTGTCTTCCTACACAAGAAGAGGTGTAATCTAGCTGCTCGCACAAATCATCTAAGTTCAAATCTTCACAAACAGTCTCTGATAACGCTTCCTTTGCATCACCAAAACTCAAATATGAATGGTATGCTTTTATTCCTTTCTCCATATCCTGACAATTTTCCTTATTTACTTATACCCACAAAGATAAAATACTTTTCCGTAACTCTGTGTTATCGGATTGTTATCTTCCAGAAAAATACTCCTATACCGTAATGTTCCTAAATAAAATGCAGTATGGAAGTATTTTCTAAAGTCAGCCGAAAATCCATTTGGCCACTTTGGGTATAAATCTATAAAAGAAAGCTACCACTCCCCATGAAACGGCAAAGGCTATTATGGCCGTAACAGGTATCTTTACTGAAATAGGAATAGAAAGTATATTAGCAATACCATAACTAAAACCGACCATAAAATAATGAATCAAATAAATACCGAGTCCACATTTAGTGATGTTAGAGAATAAACTCACCCAACCGGGAGATGTAAACCTTATCCGACGGATAATCAAAAACACAGCGATAGTCATCAACACAACATTAGGAGAACAATATAAAAAAAACATCTCCATTTCTTGTTCGGTGCAATCAGGATTGGCCGTTATCGACTTAAAACCTATATAAGTCACAATATATCCGATGGCAAATAACGGCACAGCAACTCCAACTGTCTTCACCCAATTCCACTCTTTTACATCTTTTGCCAAATAATAGCCCAACAGTAAGTAACCGTTAAAACCGGCAAAATAATAAAAAGTGCCAAATGAGTTCCAGGCGCAAAGCCCGAAGAGTTCTTGCGAAAAGAAAGCGTAGGCGTAAGGCAGAAACAATGTGATTCCCCAAATGCCAAGGAATATTTTTTTCTGTGAAAGATTTGCCTTTTCTATCCAAGCGGAGAAAAACGGCATATAAAGATACAGGCCTATAAGCATATAAAGATACCACATCGGTACTGTATAGACATTGAATTTAAAAGGAATCAATGCAATGTTTGTCATTGCATCACCAAAAGATTGAGAAGCATCAGGCGATGCATAAGCAAAAACATCAGCTATCACAGCAGATGATAATCCCAACACACCTGTTATCCAAGGAAAAAGATTGTATAGAACAGACCATACTAAAAAAGGAACAGCAATACGCAGCAACCGCTTTTTATAAAAACTTTGGATAGGCATATTAACCGGCAAAAGTAACAATCCGGTAATCATAACAAACAAAGGAACGCAGGGACGAAGAAAGGAGCCATAAATAGACCCCCAGAAATTAAACTCCGGATTAGAACGAGCTTCGGGAGAAACATTAAAAGGATCGGCACAATGAATACATATTACCATAAATATGGCGAGAAAACGAAGTACGTCAACCCATACTATTCTATGCGGTTGACTGGATGAACTAGCTTGTAACATATTTCTTATTTTATACATTTACCGGCAAAAGTACAAAATAAGCCATCCAAACTTTTTTAACTACTTAAAGAAATGCCTATTTACTTTCTTAAAGCGCATAAAGTTACATGAGACATACCTAAATAAGAAGCGATATAACCCAGATTGACACGCTGAAACATATCAGGATTTTTAATGAGGAAATCATTATAACGTTCCTCTGCTGACATATACAAACGATAAATAAGTCTTCTCTCCATTTCCACAAAGGCTTTTTGATGTAAAATACGCAACCAATTTGCTATATCGGCATATTTTAAACATAAGGCTTCAAGTTCTGCGATAGGAATAAAATATAAAATAGAATCTTCGAGCACTTGAACCATCTCATTCTCATAACCCTCTGTTTTACCATAAAAACTATTAGTGGAAAAAGTGAGATCACCTTCTTTGCTAAACCAAGAGGTAACTTCTCTCCCATCCATCAGAATATAAGAACGAGCGATTCCCTTCTCTATAAAGTAGACATTATCATCTCTCTTGCCGGGTGCTATCAGAATGGTTCTTTTGGGTAAAGCAAGAGGCTGCAATCCGGAAATGAGTTCATGAAGAGTTATCTCATCTATTTTGAATATCTTATTTATTGCATTTATAACTCTTTCCATAGCATATATCTGATTTATACATATTTCTGTTTCAGTTTCAATACGAAACCGAAACAGGAATATTTGCTTCTTTTACCAACTCTGCAATTCTGTCCAACTCTTCGTGAGCAGCTTTTTTCAAATCATGGTCAGGAGTTTCACGGTCTATTGTATAAATCATCACTTGGCGGGGAGCTATTTCTTTTACTGCCTCCAACCAGGGAAGAACATATTCATCTGTTGTATTGTCCACACTTTTTCCTTGGCTTTCCCCCTTCATAAACATTGTTTGAATAATCAGATTACCCTTGAAAGCTTTCATCTCTTCTATAATCTCGTTTACATCATAATGTCCGGTAGGACGGTCTACTTTATTGATATAATCAACATTCACCGTATCCAGCTTCAAGATATTATTGTCTATCTTGTTTAATGCCTTAAAAACCTCCGCTTTATGAATGAAAGTAGAATTACTCAACACGCTCACCTTTGCTTGCGGAAAGTATTTATCACGAAGCGCTAACGTATCATCTATAATTCCGGCAAACTCAGGATGGGCAGTAGGTTCACCATTGCCGGCAAAAGTCAGGACATCCGGTTTTGGACCGTTTTGCTGCATATCGAGCAGACGGGCTTCCAAAGCTTCACGAACCTGCTCACGGGCAGGTAATTTCTTCTTCGGACGATGGTCTTTATTAAGACCACACTCACAATAAATACAATCGAAAGAACAAAACTTGCCGTCTTCGGGAAGAAGATTGATTCCCAAAGAAACTCCCAAACGACGGCTATGCACCGGACCGAATATAGGAGAAGGATAAATGACTGTTGACATAGTTATTTTTCTGTTGATAACAGTGCAAAAATACATAATGTTTTTAGAATTTCATCCTCAACTGCAAATAAAGATCACCCTTTGTACTTCCATCAATGGCCTCCAACGCCGAACCGATAACATCCCGATTTAAATAATGCGTCATCCCGTATTTAGCTTGAACCATGATATGCTTATTCAATTCATAACGTACATTTATTGCCAGTCGCGTACCTTCATAATAAAATGAAGGCATGGAAAAAGCATAAAGCACATTCTTTTCATAAATGGTTAACCGCGAATCATAATCATCCGTATTAAACCAAACACAACTTATATCACATTGGAAAGGCAAATCATTGAACTTATAACCGGCACTCTGCGACAATAAGAAGCCGGTGGAAGCTGACCGGTTTCGATAGTTTACCCGAACATAATCTGCTATTGTTTTCAACAACAGTTTATCCTTCAGTGAATAATTCAACTGATAACGACATTTCTGTTGTATATAAGGAATCGTTTGCTTGATTTTATCCTCTGCCGTGAAATCCTTTTTCTTGTTTTTATAGCGATACCTTATGAACATTTCCAGTTGATAAGTAGGTGAATAACTTAGCTGAATCAAGCCGTCAAAACCTTTGGTTCCCGGTTCGCTAACCAAATACTTCTTCCATGGAAAATAAAAAAAGTCTCCATAACAAGTCATCCTTATATATCGTAATAACTTAGTTTCCAATCCGATATAAAATCCACTTTCATTCTGTACACTACTTCCTTCTCCTATAGAACGACCATAAATACTTTGATACTTTGCATCATAATATCTGTTCATAACTATCAATTGTGTTCCTCCCTTCGATGAATAACTCAACATATTCATAGTGGCAACAGCACCACTTTTATCAATAGCAGTCTCACCCAAAAAGGAAAAGTGCTTCCAAAAAAATTTGTAATCTCCTCCTACATTATAAAAGTCTTTGCCTCGAGGATAGAATTTATTATAAGGTTTTAAGTCAGGATTCAACGGCTTGTTGAAAACATTATAAACCGCTGTTAATCCTAACTCACAATACTTCCCATTATAATTTAAATTACTACCAATCACCTGATTAGTAATCATATTCTTCTTTTCAAATTCCCTGTATAAACGATGATATCCGTCCTTTTTCAACGAAGTTATAAACCGGTTATTCACAATACCGTCCATCTTCCGGTAAGAATAAAAAGCATCTGTCGTCCACCTTTTCGACACCTTATAACTGGCTGCCGCTCCCTGAAAATAATTATATTCGTCTGTCGAAGAATGTTTGCGAATTCCCCGATTCTTATTTCCCAATGTAGAAAGCGTAGCTGTTTTACCCATTCCGAAATCAGTGTTAATAACTAGTCCATAACCATAGCTTAAACGATAATTACCGATAGCCAATGATTTGATTCTGCCCATATTACGAATAAACAAGTACGGTGAATAAAAATCATATCCTTTTCTGTTCTGTCCGGCAAAGAAAGGTTCGCCGGCATCTTTTTCTGCCGTAAGTCCCAAATATATCTTATCCCGATAATGAAAACTATATCTCAGACTGTGATAATACCCATACCCCAAGTATTGTTTATTAGGATTCTTCTTCAATTCTTCCTTGGTGTGAAGCTTATACCCTGATTTAGTATAAAAAGGCATATCCACACGTGTTGATAACTCTTGTTTTCCATATTTCAACACTTGTTTCAAAGTAGGCTTATATTCCTCTTTTTCAGTATGTTTAAAGCAAATAAATGGTTGTAAACAACGAATAGTCTGCCTGTTAATATCTTCAATCATCCACAATTCATTCTCACTAAGCATCGGTCCATACTTATAAAGATAATACAAGATATTTTCAATCAGCTTGTCAGACAAAAAAGGAAATCTCTCCAACTGCTCTTTTGTTGCCGTATTGATATTGATAGGATTTTCTCTTAACTCCGATAACTCTTCAAAATTATTCTCCCACTGAAAAACTTCTCCTCCTTCTTCATCAATTAATTGCTCTGCCAATTCCTCCCAAGCTTCTTGTGCTGATAAGTTATTCACAGAAAAGCCTATTGTAATACAAGTAATTAACATTGATTTCAACAATCTGTTCATTTTGTAATTTATTGGTGTGTTTTAAGTTAAATAGTTTTATTCAAAGCAAGAGTAACCACATTTCTTACTACTTTTGCATAGAAATGAAAAGGAAACTCTATATAGCTTTATTTCTTTCCTTTATAGTCATTGCTGCCTATTCTCAGCAATCGACAACGACTATAAACGGATACATGGTACCTGTATGTGTATACAAAGGGGATACCATTCCTTCACTACGGCTACCTAATGTATACGTATTCAAGCCATTAAAATTTAAAAATGAAAAAGAAAGACGGGAATATTACCGCCTGGTAAGGAATGTAAAGAAGACTTTGCCTTTGGCTCGTGCCATCAACCGTGCCATTATCGAAACCTACGAATATCTGGAAACACTCCCTGATAAAAAAGCCAGAGAGAAACATCTGAAACTCGTTGAAAAAGGACTAAAAGAGCAATATACTCCTGTCATGAAGAAATTAACTTTTGCACAGGGCAAACTGTTGATAAAGTTGGTAAACCGCGAAACCGATTCTTCCTCATACGAATTGGTAAAAGCTTTTATGGGTCCCTTTAAAGCAGGGTTTTATCAGACTTTTGCCGCATTGTTCGGCGCAAGCCTGAAAAAAGAATATCATCCCGAAGCGGAGGATAAGCTGACGGAACGGGTGGTATTATTGGTGGAAAACGGACAAATATAAATCCGGTTAGTTCCTCATTCTTTTATAGTTACTCTTTTCTAAACTTAATCAATTTATTTGCAAACTCCCAAAGTACAATGCCGGTAGTAACCGATACATTCAATGAATGTTTTGTGCCATATTGAGGAATTTCGATGCAACCGTCACAGGCATCAATTACTTCTTGTTGAACACCTTTCACTTCATTTCCCATTACGATGGCATACTTTTTATCCGGCTCAAGCTCAAGCTCGTCAAGCATGGTACTTCCTTCCACTTGCTCTATAGCCAACACCGTATATCCTTCATTATGAAGTTCTTCCACTGCTTCCAATGTATGCTTCACATACTTCCAGTCAACAGTATCTTCGGCTCCTAATGCCGTTTTGTGCATTTCAGGATGGGGAGGAGTGGCGGTAATACCACATAAATAAATACGTTCTACAAGAAAAGCATCCGATGTGCGGAATACGGAACCGATATTATGCAAACTGCGTACTTCATCCAATATCACTGCCAACGGTAACTTGTTTGCTTGCTTGAATTCATCTACTGTAAGACGGTTAAGCTCCGTTATTTTCAATTTTCTCATCTTTTTCTACATGCTATTAATATATATTGCAAAGATAATAACTAATTCACATAACCCTGTTGATAACGGTTGAAAACATGTAAAAAGAATGAGCATATCATTTCAAAAGTATTTCTTGCATATTTCAATAAAAGATATATCGAATGACAGAAATCAACAATCCAAAGAATAATTCAAGAACTTAAACCGACAATATCAACACAATTTAATCACTATTTTAGGCGTTCATAACCATAAAGTTTTTAACTTTGCATATTATCAACAGTTTGTTAATAGAAAAGATAAAGACTGTATTATCAGACTTTAAGCCCGTTGATTACTTATTCATATCTCTGCACCATGAATGAATAACTTCTCAGGCAAGAAAAGCAGTCTACTTTTTACTAACACTATTAACCGACAATTATCATCACTATAAATTCTTTTTTTAAGAGAAGAAAGAAAAAACATAGAAATAATGAATAAAGAGGAATGGTTGAAAAAGGGGTATGTTGCCGAACCGGTGGACAAGACCTTAGATTTGAAAGCAGAAATAAATAAGTTGCGTAAAGAGAAGAATGCACTTATTTTGGGACATTACTACCAGTCGGGCGAAATACAAGATATGGCTGACTTTGTAGGTGACAGTCTGGCATTGGCACAATGGGCAGCTAAAACAGATGCCGATATTATTGTGATGTGCGGTGTACACTTTATGGGAGAAACAGCTAAGATTCTTTGTCCGAATAAAAAAGTGCTTGTACCTGATTTGAATGCCGGTTGTTCTTTGGCCGATAGTTGCCCTGCCGATGCTTTTGCAGAGTTTGTTAAAGCACATCCGGAGCATACCGTAATTTCATACGTTAATACAACGGCTGCAGTAAAGGCTGTGACTGATGTAGTGGTGACTTCCACCAATGCCAAGCAGATAGTGGAAAGCTTCCCGGCAGACGAAAAAATCATCTTCGGACCGGACCGTAACTTGGGAAACTATATAAATTCGATTACAGGACGTAATATGTTGTTGTGGAACGGTGCCTGCCATGTGCATGAACAGTTCTCTGTTGAGAAAATTGCAGCTTTGAAAAAACAGTATCCCGATGCGGCTATTCTGGTACATCCCGAATGTAAAGGGGCTGTTGCGAAGCTGGCCGATAAAGTAGGTTCTACGGCAGGTCTGCTGAAATATGCCATTGCCAGTGATAAAAAGGATTTTATCGTTGCTACGGAAAGTGGTATTTTGCACGAAATGCGTAAACAATGTCCTGAAAAGAACTTTATTCCTGCTCCGCCCGAAGACAGCACTTGCGCTTGCAATGAATGTAATTTCATGCGGTTGAATACCATGGAAAAGCTGTATAATACACTGAAGTATGAATGGCCGGAAGTGACAGTGGATGAAGCGATAGCCCAAGAAGCGGTGAAACCTATCAAAAAGATGTTGGAAATCTCGGAGAAATTAGGATTGTAAAGTAGTAAAATTCAAATTGAATAAATTAGGCAGAAAATGTATTCTTTTGTGAATAGTTTTCCGCCTAATTTATTTTTTGATATTCTTCTCTTCACTTTTTACGCCTTCAGAAATCGGCAAAGCTTTTCTACTGCCAACGCACGATGGCTGATTTTATTCTTCGTCTCATTTCCCAGTTCGGCAAAAGTCTTGTCGTATCCTTCGGGCATAAAGATAGGATCATATCCGAAACCGGAGCCACCGCGTTTCTCTTTGATAATCTCACCTTTTACTACGCCTTCGAATAAATGCTTCTTTCCATTCGTTATTAAACAAATAACAGTGCGGAACTGTGCTTTTCTATTTTGTACTCCTTGCATATTCTGCAATAATTTCTGCATATTGGCTTCCGCATTATGTCCTTCTCCTCCTGCATAACGGGCAGAGTAAACACCCGGTTCTCCATTTAGTGTCTCTACTTCCAGACCCGTATCGTCGGCAAAACAGTCCAAACCGTAGTGTTCATAAATATACTCAGCTTTCAACGTCGCATTACCTTCCAGTGTATCAGAAGTTTCGGGGATATCAATATCGCAATGGATATCTTTCAAGCTCAATAATTCTACTTTCTCTCCTAGAATAGCGGATATTTCATCCAGTTTATGAGCATTGTTTGTAGCAAATACTAATTTTCGTTTCATCTTACATCGTATTTATTGAATGCAAAGATACTGAGAATGAACCAAAATAAGGTGATTCCTGACAGAATAAATATAGCCGGCAAGGAAGATAGCAGTCTATTTGTTATGTTTACTTCGGATAGCAATCAGACTCCATATATAAAGCCAATCGGCTCTTGACATATTCGTTAATTTCTACCACCGATTAATTAATCGGTGGTAGTGATTAATTAATCGGTGGCACTGATTATAGAACCGATGGTGATGATTAATGAATGCAACAGTTCGTTGTAAAGAATGTATCAGCTTGCCGGACGAAATATCTATTGTCCCGTTTAGGTTATTAAACTGACATCTTGTGTGTTACTGTGGAAACTCCCCTATAAACTTATCTTATATGTAATGACACTCTAAATAAACTTATAAATATAGTTAATTAATAGTTCTTTTTTGCCTTTAAATGATAATGACTAAAAATTTAGTCATATATTTAGTTCGTACTTATCAATCTAATAAGTTATGGAACTAACAAAGGCAGAAGAACAAATATTACATTATTTATGGAAGTTGGAGGAAGCTACCGTACAGGATATACTTTCGTGTATGGATGACGCAGGAAAACCTTCGCGCACTACCGTATCCACTATTATTCGTATTCTTGAAAACAAAGGGGCGGTCAGTCATAAACCGGGTACAGGGCGCGGTTACATTTATTATCCTTTGGTTAAAAAAGAAGAGTACTCCCGCAAACAGCTTTTTGGCTTTATCAGCCGTTATTTTGATAACTCCTTTTCATCCTTGGCTTCTTTTTTTGCCAAAGAAAGTAATATGACGGCAGAAGAGTTGGATGTACTGTTGGAAGAAACCAGACGGAAACTGAAAAATGAAAAAGGGAAGGAGTAATTATGTGGATATTACTCTTAAAAATTTGTTTGCTGACCACCCTTTTTTATAGTTTATATCATTGGGCATTGCGTGGAAATACCTTTTTCAGATTTAATCGGGTATATCTTTTAGCGGGAATGTTTATAGCTTTAGCACTGCCTTTTATCCCTCTATATTATGCTGTGCCAACGGTCAGTGAGACTGATTTGCCGGAAACGGCTTTTCGGATTGGCAATATCATAAGTATAGAAATGAAAGTCAATGAATCTGTCAATTTCAGTCAGATAGGTTGTCTCATTTATATTTCGGGACTTATTGTACTTTTGTTATCTCGTATGTGGACTGTTTTCCGGTTGTTCCGATGTATTCGCAATGGTTCAAAAGAAGTTTTTTGCGGTATTGTTTCGATAGAGACACCGATGGTTCAATCTTCTTTTTCTTTCCTTCGTTATATAGTGCTTCCACAAGGGATAAAAGAAGTGGATAAAAATGTGATTCTTGCACACGAAGAGACTCATATTCGCCAATGGCATTGCGTTGATTTATTGTTGGGAGATATTTTTTGTATCATACAGTGGTTCAACCCTATTGCTTGGCTGTATAAACGTGACTTGGTGGAAAACCATGAGTTTTTGGCGGATAGTAATGCCGGGAATGTGGCGGGAATGGATGTTTATAAGGAGACACTTACCCGATATTGGTTATATGGAACCATGAAAAGCTTGGTTAATCCGTTTGCATATTCTACCCGATTAATGCGTCTTTCCATGTTGAAAAAGCCTTCTTCTCACGGCATACAAAAATGTTGGACAGTAGCTCTTGTTCCTTTATTATTGCTGTATGTCTGGATATTTGCAGTTCCGGTATCGAGTGCAGAGGTTACAGATTTTCAGCAGGTAACGCTTATGGGGAAAATTACAGATGAAACAGGACAGAAAATAGTAGCTGCATCTGTATTTGTTCCTCGAAAATCATTTGGAACTATCAGTGATATCGATGGGAACTATCAGTTGTCGGTTGGGAAAAAGGATACGGTTTATGTTTCGATAGCCGGCTATGAAAAACAAAAAATATGTGTGTCCGATTATGCTGTAGAAAATGGTAAGTTAATGATTGATGTGCTTTTACAATCTTTAAAATAGTTATGTTATGAAACAGCGTCTACTGTTATTTACTTTTTTATGTGTGGCTATATTGCCATCCTTTTCACAGCAAAAAAATGATATCTATATACTTATCAAAATGAGGTGTATTATAAGAATCCGTTGAAGAATGTTATTTGTGTATTGCGTGATGGTTTGAAGCAGTATAGAAGATATGAATTGAATATCGGTATGGTGGATAATGAGAATCGGGATGACTATTTTAATCCCAAAAAGAATCGAAATATGATAAATATAGCCGGTGTATATGAAACAGAAGATTTCTTGTTGTTTTTTTATGGTTATAAAGAGAAAGCTTATTGGATGCTGTGCTCCAAGCAAGACTGGATGTGCAAGGTTGATAATTATGAAGATTGTTTCACAGATGACCTTTCTCCTAGTGAAGAAAAGTTTGTTTGTCGTTCGTTTACTTCTGTTACTCAGCGTCATCTGATATCAATACGCGAAGATAAGGAAGGAGATGCTAATCCGACTCTGTTGGTAGCGGAATTAAAATAAAGAACATTATTAATTTAATAAAAAATGAATATGAAGTATCTGTTTTCTTTTTTATGCTTGTGCTGTGCTTTGTCGGTTTCAGCTCAAAAACCTGTGGTCATTAATTTGGCAAAAGCCATCAGTGAATCTCCTAAAGAGATAATGTTAAACGAGTTGGCTTCAGATATCAGGTATGTGCCTTTGGAGACAACCGATGATTGTCTGATGAATAATGAGTTCTACATCATGCAGTATACAGGGGAAGACATTATTACAAGTGGCATTTTCCATTTTGATAAGAATGGAAAGTTCCTCAATAAGATTGGAAGTAAAGGTCAGGGTCCGGAAGAATACTTGCAAGGTTTATTCGCTTTCGGCGATTGGAAAAACAAGTTATTATATGTTCAGAACTGGACTACTTTGACTTGTTATGGATTTGACGGAACGTTTGTGAGGAGTGTTCCTACACCCCAATTAAATATGGGAGCAGCCGGATTGTTTGACGAGAATCATATTTTGTATAGTAATGATATTTATTATGCTGACAAGGCGAATCCGATACAGTTATATATGGTCGACAGTCAGAATGGAAAGACTGTAAGTAAGTGGCGTGGTCATTTGGAGGAGAATAAGAAATACGGTATGATTCTGACTTCCCGTGATTTTATGTATAATTATGATAATAGTTTGTTCTATAAGCCGGCCTTGGAGAATGTAATATTTAAGATTTTATCGCCCAAAAAACGTCAGTTGGTTTATAAATTCGATTGTTCCGGCAAAGATATTGATGTATCTGCTGATGAAGTTGACCCTAAGAAAAGATTTCAGTTTCTATCGGTGTATTGGGCTAAGGAAACAGCTCAGTATTTGTTTGTGAATTATGGAATGAAGAATATTTCTCGTTTGGGAATATATGATAAAGAGAAGAAAACCTTTACTAATGTTACTATTAAAGACAATCTGGCCGGTGGCTATGATATCCATCCTGCATGGACAAGTGACGACAATCATTTACTGATGGTCTATTATGCCGGTGGACTCCTGCAAGATAAAGAAAAGCGTTATTCAACCGGTCTCTTGCCTGAGAGAAAAAAGGAACTGGATGAGTTGCTGAAAAATATAAAAGAGGATGATAATCCGGTTGTCATTTTAGTGACTTTGAAACCTAAGAAAGATAATAAACAGTAATAACATTTATTGCAAGATGGTCGGACTTGATTTTCCAATAAGGGCAGATATATCGTCTTGTTCACATAATTCACATTCGATGAGCATGAATGATGTCTTTCACAATGATTTCCCATAAACAGGCGGTTTCGGCAGTTGTTATGTGTGAAAGGAGATATGCAATAAACTTTCTATCGGGTTAATTCTTGCTTTTTTGTGATGAGAACGGACGATAATTCTTCATTAAAAAGACCTTGAGATTTTAAAAAAAGTTCCTGGAGTTTTTTTGAAAATACTTCCATCTTTTTGATATGCCGTTGGCATGTACTTATTTATATAGATTATTTTAAGAAAATAACAGTCCGAAATGATTGCCAAGCAATAGATTTTATTAAATTTGCATTTGCGGTATATTTAAAACAGAAGGGTTTATGAAGTGGAAATCGGATTTATTTAACAATATACTCCGCATGGGAATATATTTGTTGCTTTGGGGCGTTTCATCAGACATGGTTGCTCAAGAGGATGTGAAACGCATTGTTCGTGACAGTGTGCGGACATCGTCCGAAATACAGGAAGGAAACTCTTTTTCTGTTTCTTTTCTGCATGAAGATTTTTCTGTGTCGGATGAAAAGACTTTAAGTTTTCCTCTGCCCCAACCTACTCCAACCGATTCTTTACTTCGTCTTTCTTTAAAGAAGCCACTTGTTCTTCCTTATTATACAAATCCTTCACCTATGTTCAGGGGAGATTACAGCACCGGAGGGATAATAAAAGGATTTGAAAATGGAGTGTTTTATGGTTCGGGAGAGCAGACTGCTTTGCCTGGTATCGGACTGATGAATAAAGCTTCGTTGGGATACATGTACAGGTTCAATCCCCGATGGAGCGTACAGGTGGGTGTCGATGCCATGAAAATGAATATGCCTTTCGCTGTTGGGCAGTCTTTCGGAACTTCGGGTGCAGTGATGTATCGGGCTTCAGACCGTGTTGCCTTTAAAGTATTCGGTTCTTATTATAGAGGTCAGACGTATGGTATGGAATCGCACAGTTATGGTGCCAGCATGACGGTGGATATGAGCGAACGGTTCAGTGTGGAAATGGGAGTGCAGCGTTATTACAATCCTTTGCGTGGAGGTTGGGAAACGGTTCCGGTAGTAGTTCCTTGTTATAAGTTCAATAAGTTTAATTTAGGGATAGATGTAGGCGGGTTGATTTACGAGATTCTTCACAAGGTGGTGATTGACAAGGACAGGAGCAAGATGGGTAATCCTACCCTTGGGCCGCCGTCCCACTTTCAGATGCAGGGACGGTGAAACAAGGGATAGAATTTATTTTATTTTCAATTTATCGAACCCTTCGCCATACACTCCCACTACATTGCTTTGTGAGATGAATGCATTGGGGTCAATATCTTTCACCAAGCGGAATATATCCAGTGACTGGCTTTTTTTTGCCAATACCACTACGACCTTTATGTTTTGCTTGCTGTACCAACCGGTACCGTCCAGCAATGTTACTCCGCGGTCGATTTGTTTGGTGATGCCTTCGGCTATTTCATCATGCTTACGTGAAAAGATGAGGAATTGAACAGACTGACGTGTACTGTTGATTACATAATCAATCACAATACTCATGATGAACAAGACACAAAATCCGAATAATACTCGCTTCCAATCGTGAAAGATAAAATAGCAGGAAGAAATAATGACGATATCACAGTACATCATCATTCGGCCTAACGTTACATCCTTATATTTATTGATAATCCAGGCTATGATATCTGTCCCTCCGGTACTTCCGTTGTTGCAGAACACAATGCCAATGCCGAAACCTAACAATCCTGCACCTACTACACAAGCCATGAACTCTTGTCCGGGACCTAATAATTGGGGTAAGTTACCATCCGGCCCTTTTAATATTGCCTGAAAAAGCCAAAGCAGAAATGTCAGCATGAAGATAGCGTAAACTGTTTTCAAACTAAACTTGGGGCCGAGTATCTTCAATGCGAATCCTAAGAAGAGTGCATTGATTATGAAATAGGAAACTTGAATTTCCACACCCGTCACATAATAGATGATAGCCGAAATACCGGTTACTCCACCTGTGGTTATTTGATAGGGCAGCAAAAATGCTGCCCATCCCAATGCATAACACATCAGTCCGAAAGTAATGGACAAATAGTCCTTTACATCTCTACCAAGTCTGATTTTTAGAATTTTATCCATAGACGATTATAGTACGATATTTACAATCTTCTTCGGAACGATAATTACCTTCTTCGGAGTCTTGCCTTCAATCCATTTCTGTGCCTGCTCGTCTGCCATAACGGTTGCCTGAATGGTATCATTGTCAGCATCAGCAGGGAATTCCATGGTGAAGCGTGCTTTACCGTTGAATGAAATAGTATATTTCACACTATCTTCCTTCAGGTATTCTTCATTGAATACAGGCCATTGTGCATCGCATACGCTGGTGGTATTGCCCAGTGCTTCCCACAGTTCTTCGGCGAAATGGGGGGCGAATGGTGCCAACAGGACGATCAGATGGCTTAATACTTCCTTGTTGCGGCATTTCAGGCTGCCCAATTCGTTGACGCAAATCATGAAAGCACTGATAGATGTGTTGTAAGAGAAGGTTTCAATGTCTCCGGTTACTTTCTTAATCAGTTTATGGATGGCTTTCAATTCTTCTTTGGTCGGTTCGCCTTCTACCGGCAGGAATTCATCTGTACGGCTATAGAAGAGGTTCCAGAGTTTTTTCAAGAAACGGTGTACACCGTCAATACCATTGGTATCCCAAGGTTTGGATTGTTCTACCGGACCGAGGAACATTTCGTACATACGCAAGGTGTCGGCACCGTATTTTTCGACAATCATGTCGGGATTGACTACATTGTACATTGATTTACTCATTTTCTCTACTGCCCAGCCGCAGATGTATTTTCCATCCTCAAGGATGAATTCGGCATTGTTGTATTCGGGACGCCATGCCTTGAATGCTTCGGTATCCAGCACATCGTTTGAAACAATGTTCACATCCACATGCAGCGGAGTAGTTTCATACTGGTCTTTCAGGTTCAATGATACAAAGGTGTTGGTATCTTTGATACGATATACAAAGTTGCTTCGTCCCTGAATCATTCCTTGGTTTACCAATTTCTGGAACGGTTCTTCCTTGATACTTATGCCCAGATCGTGAAGGAACTTGTTCCAGAAACGGGAATAAATCAAGTGACCGGTGGCGTGTTCGGTACCACCTACATAGAGGTCTACATTCTGCCAGTAATGGTCTGCTTTTTCCGATACCAACGATTGGTTGTTGTGCGGGTCCATATAACGCAGATAGTATGCGGATGAACCGGCAAAGCCCGGCATGGTGTTCAGTTCGAGCGGGAATACATGGACGTTGTCAATCAAAGAATTTTCCACTACTTCACCTTTTTCCACATCCCAAGCCCACTTGGTGGCATGTCCCAATGGAGGTTCGCCTGTTTCGGTAGGCAGGAACTTGGCAACTTCGGGAAGTTCAAGCGGTAACTTAGATGAATCAATCATGTAAGGCATACCGTCTTTGTAGTATACCGGGAACGGTTCGCCCCAATAACGTTGGCGTGAGAAAATGGCATCGCGAAGACGGTAGTTCACTTTTACACGTCCCAAATTGTGAGCTTTTACATATTCTTTGGTAGCTGCAATAGCTTCTTTGATGGTCAGACCGTTCAATGAGAGGTCACAGTAAGGGGTAGCATCTTTGCGGGGAGAGTTGCACACAATTCCTTCTTTGGCATCGAAACTTTCTTCGCTTACATCGCAACCTTCTACCAGTGGAATGATAGGCAGGTTGAAATGCTTTGCAAAAGCATAGTCACGGCTGTCATGGGCAGGAACCGCCATGATAGCGCCTGTACCATATCCGGCCAGTACATAGTCGCTAATCCATACGGGAACGGCGTCGCCGGTGAACGGGTTGACAGCATACGAACCACTGAATACGCCGGTCACACGGCGGTCGGCGATGCGTTCGCGTTCGGTACGTTTCTTGGTGCGGTCCAGATAAGCGTCCACTTCTTCTTGTGTAGGAATGTCCATTCTTTCATAAGCATGGGTCAAGACGAAACCGTCCATGCAGACCATGATTGGAATGGATAGTTCTTCGGCAATCTTGAATGCCTGGATGTGCATATCAACGGCTTCTTGATTGTCTTCTGCAAAAATTTGGAGCCAGCCGCTGTCTCGTTGAGATAAAGAGTCAGAGTGGTCATTCCAAATGTTGATAGGTGCGCCGATTGAGCGGGATGCAACGGTCATCACGATTGGAAGTCCCAAGCCGGATGCGTTGTACACAGCTTCTGCCATGAACAGCAGTCCCTGAGATGCAGTAGCGGTGTAAGAACGTGCGCCTGCAACGGAAGAACCGATGGCCACACTCATTGCAGCAAACTCGCTTTCAACGTTGATGAATTCGCAGTCTTGCAGCTTACCGCTTCCGGTTAATGCGCCGAGGGCTTCAACAATGTGAGTCTGCGGGGAAATAGGGTAGGCGCAAATAACTTCCGGACGGCAGAGTGCAATTGCCTGGGCGACGCCTTGAGAACCTTGAATTTGCTTAAGCATTCTTAGGCCTCCTTCATTTTCTTTTTAGCTTCAAGAACAAAGTTATAAGCATCGGCGGCCACAAGACCGTTAGCTTCAGCAACTTTGCCTTTGTATTTAGTTTTGAATGCTTCCTGAATGCTTTCGAGCTTCAATTTGCCGGTAAGAGCTGCAAACCCGGCAAGCATAGCTGCACCAGGAAGAGGACGTTTGATGTGCTTCATTGCATATTCCGTCGCCGGAAGAGTAATAAGGTGACCCTTAGGCAGCTTGGCTGCCAGGTCTTCCAGGCCTAATTCTTCGATGGAATGAGAGCTGTTAATCAAAACATATCCATTTGGAGTCAATCCACCGAATACGTTGACGCTTTCGAGAAGAGTACGGTCCTGAATCAAGACTGCATCCGGCTCCATAATCGGTTCTCGTAAGCGGATAGGTTCATTGTGAACGCGGGCAAAAGCAACTACCGGTGCACCGGTTCTTTCACTTCCGAAACTTGGGAACGCTTGTGCATAGTGACCTTCAGTAAATGCTGCAATGGAGAGCATTTCTGCTGAGGTAACTACACCTTGGCCTCCTCGGCCGTGTAGACGAATCTGAAACACTTTAGTTCCTTTATAGTTAGTTATTGGGTTTACTTAATTAATCTTTCTGCTTCTTGAAGACGAATCTTAATTCTTCCGTCGACGGCGATGGGCTCTCCGTCTTTATTGCTAATCATTAACGGATTGATGTCCAATTCATCAACGAACGGGAAGTCCTTAACCAGCTGAGAAAGTCTAAGAAGAATATCTTTAATCTGGTTAATATCAGCAGGAACAGCGCCTCTGGCGCCTTCAAGAAGTTTGTAAGCTTTGACGGACTTAATCATGTCAAGGGCGTCAAGATCGCTCAAAGGAGCAAGTCTGAAGGAAACGTCTTTCATGACTTCCACGAATACGCCGCCTAAACCGAACATCATCATCGGGCCGTATTGAGGATCAGTTGCGATACCGCAGACCATTTCTCTGTCGCTCTTAACCATTTCCTGAATGATGACGCCTTCCATACCGTCAAGGAGATTCTTAGCTTTAAGCTTGTTGACCATGTCAGTGTATTCGGCTCTGAGCTGGTCAGCGTTTTCTATGCCTACACGAACTCCGCCTACATCTGTCTTATGAGAAATCTTCTTGGAGTTAAGCTTCATAACAACCGGATAGCCAATCTTATCAGCTAAAGCAATAGCCTGATCTAAATCTTTGGCCTCTCCGTCTTTGCATACACGAATGCCGTATGCGGACAAGACTGCAAGACTTTCAGCGGTTGTCAGCTGTTCTCTTCCTTCAGAAAGGACGGAGGAGAAAACAGATTTAACTTTTTCGGATTCGACTTTAAATTCAGGGAATTTTCCTTCCGGTCTAGCAATCCACTTTCTTTGTTGGTTCAAGCGGTTCAATCCTTCGACAGCTTGTTCACCAAACATAAAGAACGGGATATTGACTTCCATTTCAGAAATCTTCTGGAAGAAGTCTTGAGTTGTCATGAAGACTCCGACAACCGGTTTAGAAGGATTCTCGGCCTTGATTTCCATGATGGCTTTAGCAACATCAATGTCTTTCAAACCCAAGAACGGCAGGTAAATGACAACAACCATGTCTACGCCGGCGTCAGCAAGGACAGTCTTTAATGTCTGCTTGTAGTGTTCCAACGGAGCGGAAGCAATCATGTCAACCGGGTTCTTGACGGAGGCTGCCGGTGGAAGAAATGCACGAAGATTATTCTTTGTTTCTTCAGATAACTGGGCCATTTGCATACCGTGTTCAACTACTGCATCGGTACACATAATTCCGGGACCGCCGGAGTTAGTGACGATAGCAACGCGTTCGCCTTTTGGAATCGGGCAATGGCTGAAGACTTTAGCGGTGTTGAATAAGTTTTCCAAAGAGAACTCACGAATAACACCGGATTGTGCTAAGAGGGCTGCTGCGGCCTTGTCGGCACCGGCCAAAGAACCTGTGTGAGAAGAAGCTGCAGAAGCTCCAGCTGCAGAGCGGCCGGCTTTAAGAGCTACGATAGGTTTCTTTTTGGTGGTTCTGGTTGCCAATGTTCTGAACTTCTGAGGATCGGCAATAGATTCCATATAAAGAAGAATCTGATGAACGTCGTCAACATTTTCCCAGTATTCAATGGCGGAGTCGGCATTGACATCAGCTTGGTTGCCGATTGAAATGAACTGGGCAAAACCGATATTCAAATCTTTAAGGATATTTAAAATACCGCCGCCGAGAGCTCCGGACTGAGAAACGAAGCCAATGTCTCCGCGGACCGGGAGAGTTTCGGCAAAGCAAGCGTCTAAGCGGATCTTTGGATCAGTGTTTACGACTCCCAAGCAATTCGGGCCAACGCAAGTCATTCCGTATTCATGAAGTTTGGCGACTAAAGCTTCTTCTAACTGTTTACCTGCGGGGCCTGTTTCTTTGAAGCCTGCGCTGATAATTACAACGCCCTTGATGCCTTTTTGATGGCACTGGTCGATTGTTGAAAGAACAAACTTGGAATTAATAACGATAACGGCCATATCGATAGGGCCGGGAACATCCAAAACGGATGGGTAGGCTTTTAAGCCTTGAATTTCAGAATCTTTAGGATTAATCGGGTAAATCGTTCCAGAGTAGCCGTATTTCTGTAGATTCTTCATGATATCGAAACCAATGGTGTGTTCTCTGGAAGATGCACCAATGACTGCCATTGAGGCAGGACTCATGATTTTGTCCATTGCACTTACTGACATCTCATTCCTTTTTTAGTAGAGGCTAAAAATTATCAAAAACAAATGCTCAGTCAACAAGGGACTATAACCATCGTTTTGAGGAACAAGATGGTTTTGATCCCATCGCAGGTCAATACTTAGCTGACCTGGTATTTTACAAGCAAACTAATGTGTAAATATTTCACATTATGAAAATCAAATTTATAATTTGAAATACAGGGTCTACTTTAACATTAAACAGTTGAATTCTGAAGACAAGTTGTTACTAAGGTTTAAATATTTTTGTACCAGATTCACGGTAGTAGAGTGAACAAAAAATCACTTCGAAAAGAAGAAAAAATTGTTCAAGTCAGAAGCAGTAAGGAAATTGTTAGGTTTTTTTGTTGTTTTTTAGAAAAAAACAGCGGGAAGTCAGTAAACAAGGGGGTTTGGGACTAAAAAATTATAAAATTTGTTGCAAATTAGCGTATAGTTGGACTGTTAACTATGTTCTAACCTTCAAATAACCGTCGTAAAGGGGAATTCCAATGAACAAGACTGAAATGATTGATGCGATTGCTGAACAAACAGGCCTCACAAAAGCCGATGTAGCAAAAGTTCTCAACGCATTCGTAGAAAAGACAGTTGAAACTGTAGCAGCTGGTGGTGAATTCACAATCATTGGCTTCGGTTCCTTCAAGTCTGCTGTCCGCAAAGCACGTGAAGGCCGCAATCCTTCTACAGGCGCTGTTATTAAGATCGCTGAAGCCACAGTTCCAAAATTCGTAGCTGGCAAGAAGTTCAAAGATGCAGTTAATGTACCTAAGAAACCAGCTCGCAGAACTAAAAAAGCTGCTAAGAAATAAGAATTAATTTATTCTGATAAGAGCTCTCGAGTAAAACCGAGGGCTTTTTCTTTAAAGTACAAGAACAATTCCTTAAATTGCATAGAAATGATGAAAGATAAAACGGGTCGCCTTCAATTTTCTTTTTTTCTATATAACTCTTTATTTATGTCCATATTCTTATCTATCTGTTCAGGCAGATTCGTAAGTGCTGTGGATACAGAAAGTTGGAGCTGGTTCAATTTTGTTTATTTTTATGCTGTAGCTTTTTCCCTTTATTTTTTTATAACTTTCCTTGTTCAACTGCTGTTGACTGGAATTTTCAATATTTTTAAGTTAAGAAAAACGGTTATTGTTCTTTCTCTTTTGCTTGATGCCGTTATTTTGATTCTTTTCTTAGCTGATACATTTGTTTTTAATCAGTTTAGATTACACATCAATTTAGCCATGTTAGAAATGACATTCTTGGGAGGAGGTCAGATCGTCTCTTTCTCGCCCAAGATGCTCATAGAAATCTTCGGACTTTCAGTCGCTTGTGTTGCAGCAGCCGTTTTATGTGTCTTTTTGGCCGTGAAACTTAATAAAAGCAGAAAATTTGCTGTCACTACTTTTGTAGTCTCCTTGCTTCTTCTAATAATTACCAACGGCATTCACGGCTTTGCTTTTGCTACACATAAACAAAATTATGTTGAAGTGAGTGAAATGCTCCCCCTCAATAAGCCCTTGACTTTTAGCAAATTGCTTATAAAGACTGGGATTCTGACAAAAGAGGAAGTTTACTCAACTGAACTTCCTGGGGATGGAAAGAACAAAAAGATGAACTATCCTCTTCATCCGCTTGTTTGTAAAAAAAATGGAGAGGATTTCAATATTCTCTTTCTTTTCGTTGATTCTTTAAGGGCCGACATGCTCGATAAAGAGTACATGCCGAATACCTATGAAATTTCTAGGGAAGGAATTGTATTCAAAGATCATATTTCCGGTGGCATAAACACCAGACACGGAATCTTTACATTGTTTACGGGCCTCCCGGGGAGTTATTGGTTTAAAGCTCTGTCTACAAAGACACCTTCAATATTAGTTCAAGCTCTTGAACAGCGAGGCTATTCCATTGGAGCTTTTACCGGCGCGGGTTTGACCATGCCGGAGTTTAATCAGACTATATTTGCTGGCGTTAAAGACTTAAGACTGTCATCAAAAGGGAAAAACGTTATAGAAAGAGATCTGGACGCTATCCGAGATTTTGAAAAATGGGTTGAGGAGAAAAAAAATAAAGGGGCGTTTTTTGGTTTTATCTTCTTAGATAATGTACATTCTGCTGCTTTTCCAGAAGATACAGAGAACACGTTCTATAAACCATATTGGAAACAAATAAATCACTTGGAATTGAACAACGATTTTGATCGAGAACCTTACTTTAATCGTTATAAGAATGCTGTTAGATTTGCTGATAAGAATATAAAAAAAATAATTGATTTCTTAGGAAAAGAAGATCTTCTGGACAAGACGATCATAGTAATAGGGGCAGACCACGGAGAAGAATTTAACGATAATAAAAAGAATTTCTGGGGACACAATGGAAATTTCACAACTTATCAAGCAAGAGTTCCACTTGTTATTTTATGGCCCGGGAAACAAACTGAAGAGGTTGATTACAGAACTTCAATGCTTGATATAGCTCCTACGCTACTAACTGATGCTTTAGGATGCGAAAATCCAATAGAGGATTATTCTTCAGGGGCATCTCTCTGGAGAGATTCAAAACGTAAATTTGTGTTTGGTAGCAATTACAGCAACGATGCCTTTATTGAGCCGGAAAGAATAGTCATCATTAACAAGGCGGGAAGCTTAGATTATCGTTTGCCCAACAACGATAAAGCATCAAATAGAAACGTGCCTCCTTATTGGAAAGAGGCTCTAAAAGAGATGACTAAATTTCTTAAATAAGTCTAGTAATCAGTTTTTATTAGCCCATGAGCACAGGAGCTCTCTTTGTGCTTTAAGCGATACGAGAGCTTCTCCCAACTGGGACCTTCTTTTGCTTTATTTCCTTCTGGATGGTAAAGATGCAGGACTGCGGTTGCAAAGTTTCCAGACTTTCTGTAAATTCTGCTATTTATCATTCTGACTGCGAAGTCTGAGTCCTCGAACCCCCAGCCGACGAAATCTTCGTCAAATCCATTGACAGCGAAAATATCTTTTCTCCAGGCTGCGAAATTACAGCCCCTTAGCCTTTGCCATTTCCGTGGATAGAGTTTCCTCAAGAAATCAAGCTGAGGGAAATTTATACCCGATATAGCCTTATTTATTTCTTTATTCCTCTTAAGCCTAAATAGCGTTTCTAAAGAGGGAAAGGAAAAATCGTTGGCTGCCAGAATTTGCTTTGTAAAAGAAGGAGAGGCTAAAATTCGATTACCCGTAACAAAAAAACCAGGCTCTGCAAGTTTTCTATGGTTTGCAATAAATTCTGGGCTAGCTATACAGTCGCCATCTAAAAAAACAATATAGTCCCCGCCTGCTTGGCGAAGAGCATTGTTCCTTGATGCACTGAGTCTGAAACCCAAGTCTTCTTGCCATACATGTTTGAATCCAAATTTAAAAAAAGGTCCGTAAGACTCAAGTAGCTCTCGAGTCTCGGCCGTACTTCCATCGTCAGCAACTAATAATTCGAAATCCTCATCATTCTGTTTCATTAAGGATTGTAAGGACTTTTCCAAAGCATCTGGCCGGTTGTAAGTAGAAAGGATTAAACTTAATTTCATAGTAAGGAGAGCAACTCTGAGTAGAATAAATAAATGTACCAAAATTTTAGAGAGTAGGAATTTAAATTGACGACAGGAACAGACAAAAAGCTTCCAATTTCAGTGGTCATCCTGGCTAAAAATGAAGAAAAAAATATTGAAGATTGCTTAGAATCCTGCAAATTTGCCAATGAGATAATCCTCGTTGATGATGGTAGTTCAGATCGAACTGTAGAACTTGCCAAAAAGTTTAATGCAAAAATATTTGAACGTTCTCTGAACGGGGATTGGGGAAGTCAACAAAGTTTTGGTATTAAACAGACCTCTCAGCCTTGGTTATTACTTCTCGACTGCGACGAACGTATAACGCCTAGTCTGTATCAGAGCATAAAAGACGTAATTGGTACAGGTGAAAAAAAGACTTATTTGATCCAAAGGGAAAATCACTTTAAACACTATCAAGCTCAACATGGTACCTTAAGGCCAGATTGGGTTCAGAGGTTCTTTCCAAATGAAGGAATCAGAGTTGAAGGATTTGTTCATCCTAAGATCATTTCGTCCTTTCCTGAGAAGAAACTTCAGGGGAGAATGATTCACTTTCCATACGACAACCCTGATCAGTACTACAGGAAATTGAATCAATATGCAAAGCTTAGTGCTGAAAAATATTTTAAAGAAGGAAGAAAGTTTTCTTTCTTTAGAGATATTGTGCTTAGGCCTGCATGGGCAGCATTTAAAGTTTATTTCATAAATTTAGGTTTTATAGATGGAAAGATTGGGTTTATTTTTGCAGCTAATCACTATTCATATACTCTTCAAAAATATATACGATACTATCTGCTTAAGAATTCGGGAGGGAAATTTTGATGCTATCCTCAGCTTTCCTTTCCAAACAACGAAGAAGTATATTTAAAAAATTTTTAAGACTTTTTGGAGTCCCGGATTTTTCTCAAATTTATCTTTTTTCTGATGGTCTATGGAAGAAAAGGAGTTTTTCATTTTCAAAAGATGGGGAGGAAATATTTGACGATGTTTATTCGATATATTTCAATCGTCGTTTCCTCCTTTTAACTTCTTCTTTTCAATCTCTTAGAAAAAACATGGAGAGCAGAAGTAAAAGAATTTTCATTATTGGAAGTGGTCCATCAATTGCTAAACAGAATCTTAATGTTTTGAAAAATGAAGACGTTATTCTTCTAAACGGAAGTTGTCTTCTAATCAAACAGCTCGCTTTAAAAGAAGCGACACTCGTTATCTCAGATGACTCGTTTATACAAAAAAGAAGTCGTTTGTTGAATGAAGTGCTGAAGTATGTTCAAGAGAGTGGGAGCAAGATTAGATTATGTTTTTCCTTTAGGGTTCTTCGGGCCTTTCTTAAAGAAAAAATTCTCCTTCCGGAGGAAGCGAAGATTTTTCTCTTCGAAGAATTACTTCCCGACGTGATCCTACAAAGTCAAGCATCTTTAAATATTTATGATTACAAGCAAAGGATTGTATGTAATGACATTACCATGAAGATATTCTCTTCCTTTGATAAGACAGGTGTCTTTCACTGCGGGTCGGTCATGACCGTCGGAATTCAAATTGCGGCTTTCCTAGGTTACGAGGAAGTATACCTATTAGGATTTGATATCGGAAATTCCAACAAGCCTCGATTCTATGAAAATGAAGGGGACAAAGTTAGGAGTGGGTTGCTAGCCGATTATGAAACCGGGATCCTTCCATTTATGCTATTAGCTTCGGCTTGGTTTATGAAGAACAATTGAAAAATTTTTAATTGTTCTCCCTCTACTTTACTTCCCTATGAGGTAGTTCCGTATCTTGATTTTGACCTTTTTTCGAATGAATAGAATTTATTATCTCTAAAACTTTAGAGACATGGTAATGGACGGAGAGATCATAGTTAAATTTAGTTTTATTATCTCTTCCTTTTGTTAGCGGGGAGCTATTTTTTATCGCAAGTTCTATTTGAGTTCTCAGACTTTCTATACTGCCAGCCTCAAAAACATATTTGAAATTGTTTTCGATTATTTCGTTGCTTCCAAGCTTATTGGATGCGACTATTGGTGTGCCAGAAGCGACACTTTCAACAGCAGCTAAACCAAAAGGCTCATAATTGGAAGCTAGGATTGAAAAGTCAGCAGCTTGGTAAAGTTCTTCAATATTATTGGAGTATCCGAAATATTCAACATTTTTGATTGAGCGATCAACTTTTTTACCAACCACTAAAAGAGTTACAGGAAGATTGGTTTCTGAGAAATATTGAGCAAGGAGATCTAGTCCTTTTCTCTTATGGCTAGAAGAAACGAACAGAAAATATAATTTCTCAGAGGACAAACCCAATTTTTTTCTTAGCTTTTCTTTTTCATCTTTAGAAACAGGATGAAATTTTGCATAAGATACTGGTGGATAAAGTACGCTTATTTTCCCGGAAGGTACTCCATAAAGTCGTATGAGTTCGTCTTTCATTAATTTTGAATGAGCAACGATAAATTTAGCTGAATTATTTTGAGATGTTTCTATTTTTTCAATAACTCCATTCCTGCATAGCAGGTCAAGCCGCTCACAGCATATTTTTTCAGGGTCTGCCAGCTTAGCGCTCCGGATTAGGATGCT
>ERZ835880.661-NODE-661-length-34538-cov-47.014703_pt1 | contig 34538 bp, 47 predicted proteins | sample MGYA00519944_ERZ835880 | MGnify/ENA primary metagenome ERZ835880 (study PRJEB31850, sample SAMEA3708787) | human gut metagenome | biome: human gut; feature: human-associated habitat; material: faeces | place: China | collected 2014 ... | reverse complement strand
CTCACGTACGGTTCTGAGGGGGGAAGAGGGCAGTAATGCCCTTGACCTACCCGATAAGGCAGAGCAAAACAATATGGATGTGCTTTATGAAACTGCCAATTAACGAATAACGGTACGGAAAGGAATAAAATGATAATAGCTTGGTTTAGTTGCGGTGTAACATCCGCAGTTGCTTGTAAGATTGCATTGAGCTTGTATAACGATGTACAACTCTATTATATCGAAACTGGTTCCGGGCATCCAGATAATGTCCGATTTATCTCAGATTGCGAGAGATGGTACGGGCAGCCAATTCATACCATTCGCAGCGATAAGTTTTTCAACGTAAAAGATGTACTGATTAAAAAACGGTACATCAATGGTCCTACTGGTGCAGCTTGCACATTCGAACTAAAGAAACAAGTCCGTTACAAGCTGGAGAAGGAACTTGGTTCTTGGGACGGTCAAGTTTGGGGATTCGACTTTGACCCGAAAGAAATCAATCGAGCTATCCGCTTTAAACAGCAATATCCTGATACAAAGCCGTTGTTCCCACTTATCGAGCGACAGATAACCAAAAAGGATGCAATGGGAATGCTTTGGAAGGCCGGCATTGAAATCCCAGCCATGTACAAGATGGGCTATAATAACAATAATTGTATCGGTTGCGTGAAAGGTGGCATGGGCTATTGGAATAAGATACGGAAGGACTTTCCGGAAGTATTTGCTCGAATGGCTGAGATTGAACGAGAAGTAGGTGCAACGTGTCTGAAAGATAAAGGCGGTCGCATCTTCTTGGATGAACTACCAACGTGGCGGGGAGACCCAGTAGAAGAGATTATACCGGATTGCTCTCTTATATGCCAAATAGAATTTCAAGAATTACTTGACCGGCAGGTAGAACGAGTATTGAAAGGAGAAATTAGTATTAATGATGTAGTCTGAAAAGCTCAAAACGATATAGAAATGAATGATGGAGTTTATTTTGACCAAAATGGTAACGAGGTAATCGTAATCAATGGATTTGAATACTCACGAGAAGAATTTGATTCCCTTGTAGATATGTGTGGAGATTGCAATATGTAATAACAAAAGAAAGAAATGAGTAAAACAACAATTTATTATCTATTCCTAATAGCAATGTATATGCTGCTAGGATAGATGGAAAGGAGAAATATGGATAAAGATAAATTCAACAAAGCAATAGAAATCAACAATAAAATAGAGGAATACAAAGATCATAAGATGGCACTTGAAAATTCTAACATAAAATATGGTGGTGGATTGATATTTACATACAACAGAATGCACAATGATGTACCATTAAAGGAAGAAATTTTTGGTAAGAATTTCCTTCAGTGCTATATGTATGCTTTGGATAGTAAGATAAAAGAATTACAAAAAGAGTTTGACGAATTATGAAAAAAGATATGAAACAGACAGTAGAAGAAGCGGCAAGGGACGCAATCCACGCTCATTATAAATGCAACGGTGAATATCCATGCGGAGAACGTGACTATTGCGAACATTGTAATGGTCATAATACAGCATTCGATTGTTGCGAATGTGGCGCAGATGAGTTTAAAGAAGGATTTATTTCTGGTGCAGAATGGCAGTCGAAGCAATCACCTTGGATAAGCGTTAATGAACGGTTGCCGGAACCAAACAAGCTTGTCCTTTGCAGAATGGTATCAAATGGAGCGATTGTTAGTGGCTATATCGTTGTTTCATCCGGGAGATCGCCATACGTTGCGACAGACGGAGGATTTGAATTTGAGGATTGGAACGGCTACGAGTGTGACATGTGGATGTACATCCCGTCTTTTGATGATATACTCGAAGCCAACAGGGATGTACTGGAAAGAATTAAAGAGAAAGGAGATTAATTATGGAAGTAAATAGCGGAATAATAATAGACGGAGTGCTCCATGAAATGGTTGAACTGATTGATGCGTTCTGTATGAATTATGATTGCAGTAAATGTTCGTTGAATAAAGAATGCAATGAGTGTAAGATGAAGAATGAAGCATATCTGTGCGATGTGATGGGTTGTTTCTTCTTTGTTAATCGTGGAGAAGTAACGGATATTAAGATAGATAAGGAGGAATAACTATGACCGAAGAACTTGTAACATTAGAAACAGCAAAGATGCTGAAAGAGAAAGGGTTTAATGAACCATGTATGATTGCTATGAATATTGAAGATGGTAGACAATATGGTACTAATAGAACAAATAGCGAGTTACCAATAAAAGTATGCTCCCATCCTACTCAATCCGTTGCCCAAAAGTGGCTACGTGAAACCAAGAACCTGCATATCGAAATATCCTATATGTATGAAAACTATTGGACGTATGATATACTGACAATTCCGAGACATGACTTGATAGGATTGTCTGACAGGCCTATTATCCGTTATAATACCTACGAGGAAGCACTTGAAGCAGGATTACAGGAAGCATTAAAACTTATATGATTATGGAAAATATTAATTTGAACGAACTACGGAATATAGCTTATAAGACAGCTTGTGAGCATGGTTTCCACGATAAAAGACTTAGTGAAGAACACTGCCTTTGCCTTGTCATTTCCGAGCTTATGGAAGCGGTAGAAGCGGATCGGAAAGGGAAACGTGCCGACAGAGAATCTTTCAAGTCTTCCTATGAGAATGAAGAGCCGCATTACAATGCCGATTTCAAGTATAGTTTTGAAAAATATATCAAAGACTGTGTGGGGGACGAGCTTGCTGATGCATGCATACGCCTGTTTGACTTGTGTGGGCTTCGTAAGATAGACATTAATGGTTTTACAGAGGAAATGATATACGAGGCAACGGAAAGCTGCAACGGGGAAACATTCACGGAAAGTATATACGCCATATCTACAATTCCTGTACGGTATGAATATGAATACGGGTATTCGTTTGAGAAACAAGTAAAAAGTATGCTGTTAGGGATAATTGGATTTGCAAATTATACAGGAATAGATTTGCTTTGGCATATCAATCAGAAAATGAGGTATAACGAATTGAGAGAAAACAAACATGGGAAAAGGTATTGATTATGAAGCGTGAAATAAAATTCAGAGGTAAGAGCATATACGGTGAAGAATGGCTATATGGCTCTATTGTTAAGATTGAAGAGGATAGATATGCTATCATCCCGAATTTAAATGATATAGAAATAGGGAAAAGTATCAGTATGTATGAAGTTCATCCCGAAACCGTTGGGCAGTTAACCGGCTTGTGCGATAAGAACGGGAAAGAAATCTATGAAGGCGACATTATTAATGTTAATGGCAAGTATCCGAGGTTGGTAAAGTTCATAGATGAATATGCTTGTTTTTGTATTGCCAGAATATCCGACTTAGATAATAATTTAGAAACTGGATACTGGCAACAAGTAATACCCGGATGGTGGAATAATCCTGATAGAGAGATAGAGGTTTGCGGTAATATTTACGATAACCCGGATTTGTTGAAAGGAGACAAATAATGAAAACAATCTTATTTACAGCCATCCTCATAATAGGGCTATTATGGGTTGGCGATCTCACAATTACATTTAAGCCGTTTTCTGTTTCACTTCCCAGTTGGTATAAGCCTGTAGGTATCCTTCTATTTTTTCTGTCAATGGCGGTATATACCATCGGAGAATATGCTAAAGGCTATAAACAGTGTTTCGATGATGGAGTAAAAAAATGTGTTGAAATACTTAAAAAGAAAAATCCATGAGCAAACTATACAAAGTAACCATTTTCGGGGAATCATTCTTAATCGGGTGGTTCCCTTTTTCTTCACGCTGGTACAACAAGCTAAAGATAATCAAATGATAGTACGTCATTTTATAAGAGTTCCGGTTGGAAGTACTGTCTATTGCGACAATCAGCCGGTTAAAATACTGGAGAAAGGATATGCCCTTGCTCTATGTGATGTTAATGGGAAACGGGTATATATCACCTGCTATGATTTGGAAAAGAAACCATTCGTCAGCACGAATGGGGAAGAATGAAAAAGAGCCAACCCACGCACGACCATGAATCAGCTCTTCCTTACACGATTATGATGCAAATATACTATTTACTTTTAAAATAATCGTGTTATGGAACTGGATTTTAACAAAATAATTCGCCTTAAAAAGATTAGAATTGAGAAATCAGAACTTTCAGAGGAAGAAAATACCTTAGCTTCACCGATTTTGAGAGATAAAAGCCTTATTAGGGATATCTATAAAATCTTCGTTGAGCTATTGAATAGCAGAAGTCTTCCCCCTTGTATTGATAGTGTTACCCAGCGGAAGAAGTTCATCTTCATTATCCTGTACCTGTTTTCTCCAAGTTCGCTTGCCGGTGGGAAAATGACAGCTGGGTTACGCGAAGAGATGTCAAGGGTACTTGGGGTTCAGTCCAAGAGTACAATTTCCGACAACTGCGCTGATGTCGTGTTTCTCTATCAGAACTATGGGGATTTCAGCGGGGATATAGAGTATCTTTACACCGAAATCGTAAATCGGTTAAGAATCAAAGGGCTAATCAATCAGTAAGCCGGAGTTTAGTGCTCCGGCTTGTCTGTTTGGTTTATAAAATCAAATTTCAAATAAAACTCTTGTCTGAACAATCTTTTTAAGGCTGCTAAATATTTAACCATATCATCATATAGTTTTTCTTCTTTTTCTTTTATGTCGTTTTCAAATTCATTTCTTGTTCCTTGTAGTTGTTCCATACTATCTATTGCCATTTTTGATAATGCGGAATTGTTTTGGTTTTGATTGGCCAAATCAAAAAATGTTTTCCAATCAGAAAGATGACTTATAGTGTTGCTTGCAATATAGCATATAAATGCAACATACTGCTGTGAACTATTTACAAGGTTATTAATGCGTTTTATCGTATATTCATCATCAATAGAAACCATTAACAAACGATTTTCATGATTTAATTTCAGTAATGTTTTATTGGCATCATTTATTAATATTGACAACTTTTCTACTGAATACTTATCATATAAATAATATAAAAGTTGATTTTTGTATAATTGTAGTTCTTCTGCTAAATGTAAGATTTCTATAAAACGGTTAGTTCTCTGCTCAATATAGGAATGTTTTCTTTGATTTTCAAAAGATATTTCATTCTTTATGATTTCCATTCCTTTTGTTATTTCTTCAATATCTTCTTTGGTTGCAAGATTTTTGCCTTTTTCAGTTTCATAAGATATTCTCTGTGCGGATTCTCTAGTTGCTTCATTTTTTGTTCTTTCAGCTATTAATGTTATTTCGCGTATATCGGATTTAGTAGCCATGTTTTTCCCTAACTCTGTAAGCATTGCGATTTCTTTTGAATCTTCTTTAAGAGCTATATTTTCACCTTTCTTCTTTGCGTAAGATTGATAAAATAAAAAGGCAATACTCCAAATGGCATTTCCTACAAAGAATAGTATTCCAATTATTAAATAGTCCATATTATTCTCCTTTCTCTAATTTAATTTTCTTCCCACAATGAGGGCAAGTGATAGCATTTTCATCCTCTCCTTTCACTTCTTCCGGTGACGCAAAGAGCTGCCACATGGGTACATCTAAGGCAGTGGAAATTTTTTCAAGTGTTGGGTACGATGGTGACACTATCATACGTGAAAGACTCTCACGTGCGATACCTAATTTGTCAGCAAGGCTTGTTATGGTTAAGCCTTTCTCTTTTATTACTTCTTTGATTCTATTCATGGTTATATGATTTGTTTTTACAAAGATACGCTTATTATATGAGTGTGATATATATCTATCACTAAATAGTGTTAAATGTGATATTAAATATCACTCTTTGTTTTGATATGTGATATATATACCTTACATTTGTATCATCAAACAAGAAGTAATAACAATTAAAACATAGAAGATATGAAGACAACAGAATTTAAGAAAGGTCAGTCAGTGGTCGTAACTACTAAAAAGGGCAAAGTAGAGGGCACTATATCATGCGTTGATATGAATGTTTGCACTTTTGAAGTTGAATACTCTGTGGATTACCTAAAAGAGGGCAAAACATGGACTATGATTTGTGTGCCTGCAAGAGCGATAGAATTAGCATAAGTTTAATCAGCAGGGCGAAAGCCCTGCACAATATAGAAGAATATGAAACGGTATTATTTAGAGCTTAACGGTGTATTTGTGAAAGATTCTAATTCTCTTAAAATCATAACAAGACATTATGAAAATTACCGTAAAAAGTATAAAGACGGTTTAATAGGTGTCTATGACAAACAAACAGGTGAATATATATTTTGATTATTTTAAGTCCTAATCCGGTAGCTTTCGGGCTACCACAATATACACGATTATGAAAGCGGATTTAGTTTTAGTTATCAGCCCTGAAGCCCCACTGATGAAGCAATTGGGCAAAGTATTGGGTAAGTTATGTAGTATGTGCGATTTTACCACCATAGAGAGGGGTGAAAAGTACATCACCATACAGCATGATGAAACTGGGCTTGTAGTGGCTTATACGAGTGAAGAAAGATTGAATGTGAAAAATTGAATGCGAAACATTAAATATAGATTATAAATGAAAGGTAATTGTACGTTAGAACTTGATGTAGACAGTGTGGCATTGAATAATGCAATGTCTAAAGCTGTCAGTGATGCTGTAAAAAGCCTCAATATTGAGCAGATAGTAAATGCAGAAGTAACAAGAAGAATAGGCAAAAGCGTAAGCAAATCAATACAAGACGGCACATTTGTTAGAGCAGTTGCAAAGAATGTAGCCAAAGAATTTGATGCAAATATCATTGTGTCCCTTCTTGATATTGAAGAGCTGAAAACTATGGTTGCAGAAAAAATCAGTCAGAAAATAATTAGTAAAATGGGGATTTAATTATGAACTCAATTAACGACGAAAGAGGTTGCAGCGTATGCCAGCCCGGTAAAGAGAATTACACCACCTACAACACCAGGTTGAGAGGTAAGAGAGTGAGAATGTACCAGTACGATTACCGTACTGAAAGTGGTGAACTCTTTGCTTGTTGTGCGCCTACCTTAGAGGCGTGTAGAGAAAGACGGGATAAATGGCTTAGTTCACGACAATAAGCCGATTGTCGTGTATAACGATTGAAGATATTTCGTTATCTTTGGTTGTGGTAGTACCTTTGGGGTACTATCGCGGGGTGTAGCAGTGGTAGCTTTTCACTTTGACTTGGTGAAGGTCGGTTGTTCGATTCAGCCCCCCGCAACTATTGAGTATTAATTAAAAAAATGACACGATTATGAACATTCTTACATTAAGCATCAAACAGAAGTATTTCGATGAAATCTTGGCAGGCAAGAAAACCCACGAATACCGTGAAATCAGACCAACTAACGCTAAGAAGTATATCACTTACCTATGTGGCGGTAAAGAATATCCGGCTGATGCAGAACTGCCTGAAGAAGGTGAGGTAGAATTGAAGCCTATCAAGTACGATGCAATCAAGCTTCTGACAGGTGCATATACAGGTAAACGTCCTTATATTATCGTTGAAGTGAAAGCAGCAGAAGCTGTTATTCTCACAGATGAAAACGGTAATGATATTGTTTACGAACATCAAGGCGAAGAATATCTTGCTGCACAAATGAATTATACTTTGGGCAAGATATTAGAAAAACATATAGATTGATTTGTTTAATTTTTAAAATTAGAAAGCAGAGTCGCAAGAAGAATTAACAGAGTAGCCGGGCCTCGCAGAAATATGAATGGTGCAGGGGCAGGTGGTAGATTGGTTGCCAATCGTAGAGGTACAGCAAGTGCCACACAGTTAGGATCACGCAGACAGCGTTACAGTGATCTTCGTACTTCATTTGGTTTAAGTGGTGGCTAGCTATGAACAAAGTAGAACAAGCGAGTCAATATATAGACCTCATTCGGGTAAAATCGAATGAGGCTTTACTGTTTTTATCACTTGGTAAAGATTCGCTTGTTCTGCTTGATTTAGTCTATCCGAAGTTTGACCGGATTGTTTGCGTGTTCATGTATTTTGTCAAGAATTTGGAACATATTAACCGTTGGATAAACTGGACTAAAGCCAAATATCCGAAAATAGAGTTTGTTCAAGTACCACATTGGAATCTTACTTATATTCTCCGTGGCGGTATGTATTGTGTGCCAAATCCGAAAGTAAAGCTATTGAAGTTGGCAGATGTGGTAAAGGCTATGCAGCTTACTCATGGAGTTTATTATACATTCTTGGGCATGAAAAAAGCTGATGGTATGAATCGTAGGCTTATGTTGAAAGGGTATGAGGTAAACGGTTACGAGAATAACGGTATGGTTTATCCTTTGGCTGATTGGACACAAAAGGATATTCTTGCTTATATGAGGCAGCACAATTTACCCGAACCAGTTCGATATTCATTGAAAGCCAGTTCGGGAGTAGGTTTCAATCTTGATTGTATGCTTTGGATGGAGAAGAATTACCCGCAAGATTTACAGAGAATTTACAGAGTTTTCCCGATGGCTGAAAGAGTGCTTTGGGAGTATCATAATCAACAAAATTAATAAGGAGGATTGCTGAGTCAGAAAAAGAAAGACAAGAGAACAGATATATGCTCAGGCAGAAAGATTGAGCGAAGCTAACTGGAGAAGAAAAAATACATGGAGTAGCAGTGCTGCAAGCAGGCGTGCAAAACAATCTCGTGATAATCTTATAGCAAGAGCCGAAAGGAATACTCTTCGGCAGAGAGGTTTCGGTCTAAGTAATGGCTAATATGGAATTATCAAAATACATAAAGAGTGAATCGGTGGAACTTAATCGTTCTGCCATTCACTTTGCGGATTATAATCCCCGAAAACTTTCCGATGAATCACGTAAGACACTGAAACGTGGCATCAAGAAGTTTGGTTTAGTCGGTGGAATTGTCGTGAACAAGCGTACTGGTCTTACCGTAGTCAGCGGGCACCAGCGTTTGTCTGTCATGGACGAATTGCAAAAGTTTCCCGATAACGACTACCGCATTCGTGTCGATGTCATAGACGTGGACGAGCAGCAGGAAAAGGAGTTAAACATTCTAATGAACAACCCTAATGCACAAGGGACATGGGATTTTGACGCTCTTGCCCGTATTGTTCCTGATATTGACTGGAAAGATGCAGGTCTGACCGATGCAGACTTGAATATGATTGGTGTCGACTATCTTTTGCAGACCGAAGAGGAAAACTCTATTGCGGATGCTTTGTCTGATATGATGGTCCCAGTTTCCGAACAGAAAGAAGCCGATAAAGCCGCCAAGCAGTTGGAACGTGTCGAAAAGGTTGCCCACATGAAAGAGGTCAAACATCAGGTGAAAGAAAACGCACAGAAGCAAGCCGAGAACATGGATGCCTATGTGGTGTTGTCCTTTGATACCTATGAAGCTAAAGCCGCTTTCTGCGAAAGGTTCGGGTATGAACCAGATATGAAGTTTATAAAGGGAGAAGTTTTTGATGAACAAGTAGAAAGAATAGATTAATTATTGGGAGGAAAGCTGAGTTAGAAAGAAAACATATAGCCAGTTATATCAGCAGTCCAGACGAATAATGTACAACGCTGGAAGACAATACGGGTTAGGTTCTGCAAGACAAAGAAACATAAGGGATAGAACGAAATCCATAATGGGAAGATATGCTGAGAAAATAGATAGCTATTTCTCAAAAAGAGGAGTTGATGTCTATGGAAACAAGCCAATTTCTCGCCGTGTCTATATGGGTAACAATAACGGTTAAAATTATGATTGGCGATTTTATACTTTGGATAAGGAATGTTCTAAAGCAAAACCTGTTTTGTGTTCATCATTATGTTTGGAAAGGTAGTGTGATGTTCTCTGAGTTCAGGTATGAACAATGTGAGAAATGTGGAAAATTAAAGAAGTAATATGAGCAATAGTGAATCTCAAAATAGAAAAGGTAAAGGAGGAAGAAAGCCTAAGTTTGATTATACAAGCGAGGAATTTCTTTCTCTCGTGGAATCGTATGCCAAAAAGGGATTCACTGACAAGGAAATTGCTTATGCCATAGGGATTTTGCCTCAAACATTCTGCGAAAAGAAAAGTGAGTACACCGAAATATCCGAAGTCTTAGCGCGTGGGCGCGCGACAATCAATGCCACTGTAAGGGCTAAATTCCTTGCAATGGCTCTCGGTGGCATAAAAACCAAAAGCACCGTGGTAAGAAAGCTCCGTGATTCAGAAGGGAATTTGACGGGCGAAGATGAATTACAAGTAAGCGAAAGCGAGTTGGCTCCTAATTTGCAAGCAATGTCCGTTTGGCTGTACCACCATGATGAAGATTGGAGAAAGATTGAGCGCAAACAAGATGAAGACGCTGATATTCCAACAGACATAGAGCATGGCATCAACATTGATTCTTGGATTAAAGACAAGCTGAAATGATAGTACCTCAAGAAATTTACCATCCATTATACGAGGATAAGGAAAAATTTATAATTCTTATTACCGGTGGGCGTGGTTCGGGAAAGTCTTTCAATGCTTCTACCTTTATTGAGCGGTTGACTTTTGAAATGACTCCCGTAGAGAAAATAGTTCATCAGATTCTTTACACCCGTTACACGATGGTTTCTGCCGGTATGTCTATCATCCCCGAAATGATGGAGAAGATAGATTTGGACGGTACCACGAAATATTTCAAGACCACAAAGACGGACATAGTCAATAAGATGACTAAGAGCCGTATCATGTTTCGGGGTATCAAGACTTCTTCCGGAAACCAGACAGCAAAACTGAAATCCATTCAAGGCATTACGACTTTTGTCTGCGATGAAGCGGAAGAGTGGACAAGCGAAGATGAGTTCGACAAGATAATGCTCTCCATTCGCAAGAAGGGTATTCAGAACCGGATTATCATTATAATGAACCCATGTGATTCCAATCACTTCATCTACAAGAAATACATTGAGAAAACTCACAAGCTGGTAGAGATTGACGGTGTGCAGGTTCAGATTTCCACTCATCCGAATGTGCTCCATATCCATACTACGTATTTTGATAACTTGGATAACCTTTCTCCTGAGTTCCTGAAAGAGGTGGAAGATATGAAGGTGAGTAATCCTGAAAAGTATGCTCATGTGGTTATCGGCCGGTGGGCTGACGTTGCAGAAGGTGCTGTGTTCAAGAAGTGGGGAATTGTTGACGAGTTCCCGGCTTGGGCAAAGAAAATTGCTTTCGGGCAAGACTTCGGTTATACGCATGACCCGTCTGCTTCCATTCGTTGTGGTATCGTTGATAACGCCCTTTACTTGGATGAAGTGGATTACCGTACTGGATTGCTTTCTTCTGACATCATCAAGACTCTTCGCCCGTGGGGATTGAAAGTCATTGCTGACAGCGCAGACCCACGTTTGATTCAAGAGATACACAACGGAGGAATCAAGATATATGCCGTAGAGAAAGGTGCAGGCTCTATCAATGCCGGAATTGACAAAATGAAAGATATGGAGATTTATATAACCAAACGCTCGTACAACTTGCAAAGCGAGTTCAGAAAGTATGTTTGGGCAAAGGATAAGGACGGGAACTATATCAACGAACCGGAAGACCATGACAATCACGGAATAGATGCTGTACGTTACTATGTATTGGGTGAGCTTCTTGGTAAGATTCAGAAGCCGAAAGATTTAACAGGAATATTCACACATTAAAAATATAAACTATGCCATTGAATTTAGAAGAAATATTAGCATTGCCTGACATCGGGCAGAAGATAAACTACCTGAAGAAAGGTAGGAAGACTGAACTTCCCGACCGTTGCAAACTTTGGGATGATTGGAATCCGGAACGACATGAAATCATGGTTGACAAAAAGAAATATCCGGACAGAAAGGTTCTTGAAAAAGAAGCAGAGAAGCACTTCGATGAAAAAACGGGTAAGACTTATGAAATCGAAGCAAAGTATAAGACTGAACCGGTGAACCGTATCTCCATTCCATTGGAACAGGATATCGTGAACATCCAAACTGCTTTCACGGTCGGCACAGAACCGTCTATGGATTGCATTCCGACTGATGATGATGAAAAGAAGCTGCTGGATGCGGTAAAGGCTGTATTTAAATCCAACAAAATCAAATACCAAAACAAGAAGATTGTCCGTGCCTGGCTCTCCGAACAAGAAGCGGCAGAATATTGGTATGTTACCGATGATGATTCGTTTTGGGCAAAGTTTTGGAAGAAAGTTAAGACTACGTTCGGTGGCAAGGTCAAGCCCACCAAGAAACTGAAAAGCGTGTTATGGTCTCCATTCAGAGGTGATAAGCTATACCCGTTCTTTAACGACGAAGGTAAAATGATTGCTTTCTCACGTGAGTATAAAAAGAAGCTCATGGATGATTCGGAGGTCACCTGCTTTATGACTATCACGGACAAAATGGTTTATCAATGGGATTTGTCTAAAGGGTATGAAGAAAGAACTCCTTTTACTCATGGATTCCCAAAACTACCGGTTCTCTATGCTTATCGTCCTGAACCTTATTGCAAGAAGATAAAGACTTTTCGGGTCCGGTTGGAGAAACTATTATCCAATTATGCTGATTGTATAGACTACCATTTCTTCCCACTATTGAAGCTAATTGGTGATGTAGAGGGTTTCATGGGTAAGGTTAAGGATAGAATGGTCAAACTTACAGGTGAAGGTGCGGATGCCCAGTATCTGACGTGGAACCAAGTTCCGGATACGGTACGTTTTGAAGCAGAAACACTCACTAATATGGCTTATGATATGTCAAACACTCCAAGAATATCCTTTGAGACGTTGAAGGGGGTAGGCAAAGCATCAGGAACCGCTTTCCGCTTTATGTTCATGGGTGCACATATGGCGGTAGAAAATCACGGTGAGGTTATCGGTGAGTTCTTGCAGCGGAGAGTAAATTTCATTGTTTCCGCTTTAGGCTCTATCAATCCAACCGAGTTTAGCAAGGCATCGCAGACCATTGACATAGAAACAGAACTGGTTCCATATATGATTGATGATTTGAATGATAAGGTGACCACTGCCGTTTCCGCTGTCAGTGGTGGCATCTGGTCAACGCGTGAGGGAATCATGTTTGCCGGAAATGCTGATAGGGTAGAAGAGGAACTTGCAGAAATCAAAGAGGAACAAGCAGCAAAGAATGAGCAAATCGGAGATAAGGGAAAGAAAAACGCCTCTTAGTTAGAAAAATTACGGGACTTATAGTTTTAGTATAAGAAAAATAGTTAGCGGTGGCTTCAAAGAGTTGCCGCTATTTTTTTTGCTCTTTTAAATTATAAATATTAGAATATAATTTTGAATTATAGAATTATATATGTATTTTTGTCACACGATAATTGAGTAACCAATGAGAATATTTACCGAACAAGCATTAAAAGAATATGCAGAGAACCATCCCGATTCAAAGGTCGCTTTGCAAGAATGGACTACCATTGTGAAAAGAAGCAAGTGGACCTGTTTTGCCGATATTAAGAAAACGTTTAATAGCGTTGATAGTGTAGGTAATCAACACTATGTTTTCAATATCAAAGGCAATAACTATCGTTTGGTAGTAGTGATTAAATTCACTATTCAGTTTGTGTATATTCGCTTTATTGGTACTCATAAAGAATATGATAAAATAGATTGCGCTAATATTTAGGATTATGACAAAGATAGAAAATCAAGCCCAATATGAATGGGCGGTGAAAAGAGTAGAGGAACTTCTTCCATTAGTGAAAGATGATACTCCTTTGAATGACCCAAATAGCATAGAATTGGAGCTTCTTTCTAATTTGGTTGCTGATTATTCCGAAGAACATTTTGCATTGGGAGAACCAACACTTGTGGATGTTCTTAAACTTCGTATGTACGAAATGGGGCTTAATCAAAAATCACTTGCAAAGTTGGTTGGTGTCAGCCCATCACGATTAAGTGATTATATATCTGGTAAATGTGAACCAACCTTGAAAGTTGCTCGTGAGATAAGCCGGAAGCTAAATATTGATGCAAATATAGTGTTGGGAGTATAAGTATAAGTTTTTGTCGTGATATATTTTAGGCGTGATTCATTCGGTTTCACGCCTTTTTTTATACCATTTTACGACAATCGTTTTATTGTCGTGTATCACCTATCTGATTATTTCTCACCCTCTTTATAAATAGCGAAATTTACCGTAGAAATTTATAAATCAAATTCATACGGTATGACAATCTTAGAACAAATCTTAGCAGGGCTACAACAGAAATTCGCTGGGGTGGACACTGCTATCTTAACCCGAATCGCTACTAAAAAGGCAGAGGGTGTAACGGACGAGACAAAGGTAAACTCTATTATTGAGGGTATCAGCTTTTCGGACGTGCTTAATTCCTATGGTGATTTCCGTGCCGGGGATGCTTCAAAAACGGCAGTGACTAACTACGAGAAGAGGCATAACCTTAAAGACGGTAAGCCAATCGAGACTACCACAACCACCAAAACGGAAGAGAATAAAGACGATGTGCCTGCATGGGCGCAAGCTTTAATTGACTCCAACAAGAACCTTTCTGATAAGCTAACGCAGTTTGAAGCAGAAAAGGCTCAAGCAACACGTAGCCAGCAGATTTTGGCAAAGGCAAAGGAGTATGGTATTCCCGAAAACTACGCCAAACGATGCGCCATTAAGGACGATGAGGACTTGGACGCATACTTCAAGGACTTGAAGCAGGAGTTTGCGAATGACGGCTTTAAGGGTGTAGTTCCTCCAGATACAGCAAAAAAAGAACTGGAGAATGAGACTCAGGCGTTTGCGAAAATGATTGCAGACGACACTAAAGAAATTGTAGAACAACAAAAACAGTGATTTTATGGCAGCAGGATTTAAGTATAATCTTGAACCGGAAGTTGAGCAGGAAGAACGCTACGACGTAGAAACCGGACGCAGACGCAGAGGTCCGTATAAGTTGGACACAACCAACCTCGTTGTCGGCTCGTACTTGCCCTCATTCACACCGATTGCAGCTGACTTGGTGAAGAAAACATCCCAAGTGGCTATCCGTGTGGAAGTATATGAGAAGTTTACGACAGGCTCCAATACCACATTGAAAATCAAGAAACGTTCTTTGGCTTACAAAGGTATGCACTTGGGTAACGGTGCGCATGGAGCGACAATCAACGCTATTGACAAGGCTGACAAAGCTTTTGATAAGCTGACGTTAGCGGCAGACTTTGGAGAAAATCTAGAAGCTGGAACAGTTCTTTACGAAGCGACAGCCGCAGATGGTACAACGCCCAAAGTTATCGCAAATTCAGCTCTGTATGAAAGGAAGCAGGTAGAGGATGGCATAGTATTGGTTTCCCTTTTGATGCGTGCGTTTGAAATCGAACCGACCAAGCTGGTAATGCCTTTCGCAGATATTGACAAGGCGAATATGCCGCACTTCCAGTTTAACGCTTTGGATGTCAAACAAGAAAAAGAAGCCGTATCTATTCCTAAGGCTTCTTCTAGTCAGGACGGTTTGATGAGTAAGGAAGATAAAGTCAAATTGGATGGGGTTGCAGCACAAGCTAACAAGTATACTTTAACAGCAGCTACGACTTCTGCTCTTGGAGGTGTAAAGCAGGCAGCCAAAGTGAATGATGCATCTGGTACGGTGTCGGTAGAAAACTTTAACGGATTATTGACAGCGTTGAAAAACGCAGGTATAATGGCAAAATAAAGAAAGGAGGACTAATATATGATGCTAACTATTCATACATTGTTTAATGACCCGAACATTGTAAATGCAGTGATTCAGCGTGTCCTCAAGACAAGAAAGGACACAATTTATTGGCAGCAGTATTTGGGCTTCCGTAGGACTACTACTCGTGTATTTAAAGACTACATCGGTCAGGTTACTGGCGTGATGGCTGGTTCCATCAACTCCCGTTATGGCGAAAAGCCTATCCGTGAACGCAGGAATATCGGTTCCGGATATGGTGAGATTGCCTATTTGGGTGACCGCTATCAAATCTCAATCGACCGTTTGTCTGACTTGCAGGACTTGATAGATAAGTATAATGCCGCCAAACCGGAAGACCAGAAAGCAGCCATGCGTGACATCGTGGACTTCATCTATGACGATTACCGTCAGGTATTGCTGGCACCGCACAAGCGTATGGACATTATCGTAGGCTCTCTGTTGATGACTGGAGCAGCAAGCGTGAAGAACAAGGACGACAATGCCGGAGGAATTGACTTATTGAACATCGACTTGCCGTTTAAGTTTATCAAGCCGGACACAGAGGATAAAGACTATTTCGTCACTTACTTGCAGCAGAAACTGAATGAGCTGAAATCTATTTACGGCACATTCCCCAAGATGATTATGAGCCGTGGCACATTCATCAAGAATATTATCGGTTCAAGTGAATTTGGAGATAAGTTCAAAATGCAGCTTACAGGCAATGAAATGTATATGTCTACCGGGCTTATCACCTCGCAACTGGCTTCTACCATTTTTACAGGTATCGGACTTCCGGCTATTGAAATCAAGGAAGATTATGTGGTAGACCAAACAGGTAAGAATATCCCCATTTATGCAGATGGTCGTATTTCCCTGCTTCCGCAGGATAAAATCGGTTATATGCGCTTCCACACTCCTTATGAAGCTGTGGATGGTGTACCGGGACGTAATTACACTCAGGCAGATGGCGATATGCTGATTTCAGGTTACAAGGACGGCAATGGTCGCTATCTGGAATACACAGCCGAATGGATTCCGCAGATTGCGAACCCGAACCTGATTGTGAACTTCGATTTGAGTGAGATGAACGCATGACAGTAAACGATTATATATTACAGAAGTTTCAGACCTTCGGCGTTAACTTGTCGGAGGCTGACCTTTTCGATATATGTCTGAACGCAAAGATAAGCGGAGGGGGTGAGATGAACGAGGATTGCCAAACACGGGTGTCGGTGGCAATTGCGAAGTTCATCCCCTCTCTATTGCTTCGTGCCACTTCCATCAGCGAAAGCGGTTTTTCTATGTCTTGGAACATTCAAGGCATTAAGGATTACTATTCATTTCTGTGCAAGCGGTACGGTTTGAAAGACGAATTGAGTGATAAGCCTAAAGTGACTTTCTTATGATATTCGCCCCACACATATTGCAGGTAAAAGTTATCACCCCAATGGATAAGGATGAGTTTGGCAGACCTATTCCCGGAACAGGTGGTGAAAGCTGGCAGGAGGTGTGCAAATGCCGTTGTGATGATAACACTACCAAAGAGTTTTCATCTGATAACGGCTCTGTGTATCGTCCGAATTATCATGTGGTATGCGAGAAGAGAATTACTGTCAAGGCTGGTGATGAAGTACGTTGCATGGATGGTGATAGCGTAAGAGGTCAAGGCGAAGTTTATACAGTGAAGAGTACAAACTACTTTAACTACTCGGAATTATGGATGTAGATTTCGATTTCTCAGATGTCGACTCCTTTTTCGATGAAGGAGAATGGGAGGTCGAAAAGAAGATGATTGATGTAGGCGATGAAGCCGTGAAGTACGCAGAGGAACATGGGGATTATCAAGACCATACACTCACTTTGAGAACGTCCAATGATTACGATGTCAATAAAGACGGTTTGACATTGAAAAACGAAGCGGAATACGCATCATTCGTAGAATCTAAAGGGTATGATGTTTTGAGTAGTGCTGCTTTATTTGCGGAGAAACGATTAAAAGAAGAATTTGAAAAATGAAAAAGTACATTGGAACAAAACAGATTGAAGCAGAACCTATGACAATGGGCGAGGCTTATGAAAGAGGTTTATTACAAGTTGGCAGAGTGCCTGATGCAGAGTATGCAAAGCGCATGGGTTATCACGTTAAATATGCTGACGGGTACGAGAGTTGGTCGCCAGCGGAACCGTTTGAGGAGGCGTATAAACTCGCCGATACATCACTTGACCGTATGCAGATAGAAGCCGAAGAAGTCAATGGAAGATATGTAAAGTTAGCCGCTTTCATAGATTCAGGGAAAATGGATGAAGTCGTTAATGATATGTACAACAAGTGTTTACTGGAAATGCAGTGTTGTACAATGTTCGACTATATACGGCTTCTTGATACTCGCATACAGCGTATGCAAGGTTCTGATGGTGCAAAAGTAATAAAGATGAATTTTGGTATGGCTATTATGGCTCTCAAAGCAGGTTTTCCAATTCGTAGAAGCGGTTGGAACGGAAAAGGATTAATGGTGTTCAAACAGGTTCCAGCACATATTGATAGTGATATTATCCCCAAGATGCAATCTATTCCGCAATCAGCAAAAGACCTTATTCTGAAAGGCAAGGGCTTTATTGACTACACAAGCCAGTGTCTTATTTACAATGAGAATACCGGACGCGCTGATTCATGGGTTCCGTCTATCAGTGATGTATTTGCAGAAGATTGGGAGATTGTGGAATGATAGTAACTACCGACATAGGAAACATCCTCTACCGGGACTGCAAGGCTTTCGGAATAGATCTAGTGCCTGATGGTGAAACGCTGACGGGTGAATTGAAGTCCGAAAGGATTGTCATCCACACGAAGAAACAACAGCCGGGAAAGTATTGGAAGAAATCTTTCGCAGAAGTGAATCTATGTGTACCCAATTTAAGCGAGAATGAAGCGAACACAATCCGGCTTAACGAACTCGAAAGAAAGGCTGGCAAGCTGCTTGATGATGTAGTAAGCACCTATGACGGTACAACCTATCGTTATTCTATCGAATCAATTGGCACGGAAGCGGATACAGCTTTGAAATGCCATTACGTGAATGTGAGAATTTTATTTGAAGTAATAAATGTAAAACTATAAGATTATGATTTCAGCAGTAGGAATAAAAAGAATCTTGTTTGCCGACATTGATAAGGTAACGGCAGACATTACCCCCGAAATCGCAAAGACTTTGATTCAAGCCGCTATCAAAGCGAAAGATGAGGTTTTGAATGTACACGGGGAAACGTGGCAGATTGAGGAAACGGAAGCCTCTGTCACCGGGTACAAGAACCAATTAACGGGAAAGAATTACCGTTACGATGATGTGCCGGGAGAAGTATCGCCCGCTTTCTCTATCGGACAATATGACTGGAAGACCAAGAAAGCGTTCATGGGTGGCGATGTTATTCAGGCAACATCTAAAGATGTAGGTTGGAAGCGTGCTTTGGATAAAGTTATTATCAACAAAGCATTGTTCTGTCTGACCGATGATGATGTCTGGTTCATCTTCCCAAAATGCCGTATTGTTTCCCGTGAAGCCAATACGGATAAGGCAATTGCAATCGCTGTAAAAGGCTTGGTGCAGGAACCGGGAATTGAAGGCGTTTCTTCTGAGTATAACTACGAAGAGGGGCAGATTAAAGCTTTGCAGGCATGAACTACAGTAACCATTGTACCTACTCCTTCCGATGCGACCGTAAAGCTGGACGGTGTAACGGTCAAGTCAAAGCAGGTGAATGCTGGGGCTACCGTTCACTATGAAGTGTCGAAAGTGGGGTACGTCACTCAGTCAGGAGATATTAAAACCACTCCTTCTGAAGTTGATACCACTCTTAAAAAAGAGATAACATTGGTAAAAGCACAAGAGTGATAACCGGGGGATGGATATATACCATTCCCCCTTTTAGTTTAAGAATATGAATCAAGCAGCAAAAACGGTTTCTGATGCTTTGTTAGGGCTGGATTTCATGAATGTGGAGATAGGAGGGATGGTTTATACCATTAAACCTCCTACAATTAAAATTATCTGTCGTGCCATTCATCATTTTTCCAATATCGGCATGACTGGAGATAATGTCATGGAAGCTATTAAAGAGCTTCCTGAAGCTACTGAAGATATGCTGAAAGGTATTTCATGCTTCATCTGCGGGAATGATAGTTTGGTCAAAGAATTGGAGAACGGCACTTTTGAAGAAGTCAAAGATGCCTTGGAAGTCTGTTTCTCTATGATGGATATTTCGGCTTTTCAGTGTGTCAGCTCGATGAGGAACGTGTCGATGCTGGCAGCAAGACCGAAACAGTAGGAAACACAACGTTCTTCGGGCAGATAGCCCATTTGATTGACACGCTGCATCTGAGTTATACAGAAGTGTTTGAGATTATCCCTTATCGGAATCTGCTGATGATGCAACGGGATAAATTACGCGCAGTATATGGTGGTCAGAAGGTGAATAGAATCAGTGGTAAGGAATTGGCTAATCGTAGGAAAAAGAAATAGATATGTCAAAATTATATTTTAAGATAGGTAGTGACTGGGAAGAAGTTGTAAGACTTCGTAATGAAATTGCAAAATTAAAGCAGGAGTTAATGAGCATGGATGGCACGCAGTCTCCTGCTGCTTTCAAGGCTTTGAATGCCCAACTTGCTGCATCCAACCAAAGATTGGATGAGTTGGTGACTAATGCAGCCAAAGCTGGAGCGGAGATGGAAACGGGATTCAAAAGGAAAATCTTCGATGCTTCCCAGGCCGTGAATGGATTCACAGAGAAGATTCTTGCTCAAAAAGCGGTAGTTAAGGATATTGAAGCGGATGTAAAACGACTTGGGGATGCTTATCGTATAGCATTGAAAAGGAATCCGTTATCAGCAAATAGCAAGTTAGAAGAATACAATGCTGCCCGCAAAGCTCTTGATGAAGAAAAGGCAGCTTTATTTGGATTAACCCAGCAACAGGCAGAAGCACGTCTGTCAGTAAAAAAACTACGTGATGAATACGCCCTTTACAAGGATGACGCAAAAGAGGTTGTAGAAACTAATAATGGTATTGCTATTTCTTGGAAGAAAGCCTTGGCGGTTATTGGTGGTACTGGAGTACTGAAAGCATTAGGTGCTGAAATGATTCGTGTACGTGGCGAGTTCCAGGCTGCTGACACTGCTATTGAAACTTTATTGGGAAACAAAGAGAAAGCCAATGCCCTCATGTCACAAGTTCGTGAGTTCGCTAAAATTTCTCCGCTTGAATTTTCTGATGTAACAGCAGCCACGCAGATGATGCTTGGTTTCAACATTGAAGCCGAGAAAGTTCCCCGTTATCTACAAGCTATTGGCGATGTTTCTATGGGGAACACACAAAAGTTTAATTCTATGACTTTGGCATTCTCTCAGATGTCCGCTGCCGGTAAACTTATGGGTCAAGACCTCAATCAGATGATTAATGCAGGATTTAATCCTCTGCAAATCATGTCTGAAAAGACCGGTAAGTCTATCGCTACCCTCAAAGATGAGATGTCTAAGGGGGCTATTTCCGCAGAAATGGTTCAGCAGGCATTTATAGATGCTACTTCCGCTGGTGGTCGATTCTATCAGATGTCCGAAAACGCTTCAAAAGAGATAAACGGTCAGCTTTCTATGATGCAGGATGCGATGGATAGTGTTCTCAACGAGTTAGGTGAGAAATCGGAAGGTGTAATTATGGACGGCATTCAGATGACTGCTTCTTTGATTGAAAACTACGAAACAGTCGGCAAGATACTTGCTGGATTAGTAGTTACTTATGGCGCATATCGTACTGCTGTAATGCTTACTACTATCGCAACGAGCAAACACACGATAGCCGAGATAGCCCTTACCAATGCCCGTGTACTGGCACGGAAAGCACAAATGGCTCTCAATGCGGCAATGCTTACCAGTCCTTATGTTTTGCTGGCGACTGCCGTTGTAGGGCTTGGTGCGGCCATGTGGACTTTCCATGATTCCGCAACCGAAGCCGAAAAAGCACAGAGAAGGTTTAACGAACAGCAAGAAGAAGCTAAAAAACAAGAGGAAGAACACAAGCAGAAAATTGATTTCCTTGTACAGAGTTCTCGTGATATAGCGTTGTCGGATTTACAAAGAGGTCGAAGTTTAGCGGAGTTAAGAAAAGAATACCCTAAGATATTCGCTCAATATGACATCGAAACCATTAAGTTGGCTGATATACTTAAACTAAAGCAACAGATAACGGAAGAAGATGCGAAACGTGCCGGAGAAAAGCAAACCAAGGAACTTTCTAACATTGAATCTGAAATCAAATATTACGAGAATCTGCTGAAAACTCTTTCCGGTCAGCAAGGCGTTGATGGATATGTGAAGAAACTAAAAGAATTGCGTGCTATGCGTGATGTCATGCTGCAAGAAAAAGGCAAAGGCATCTCCGAACAGTTCATTTCCAATCTTAAAGATGTTAATACTAATGAGTTTGACCGCTACATCTCTGAGTTGGAGAAGCGTATCAGAGGAAAGGGGGAAAATGGAACTGTGAAACTTCGTTTGCCTATTGATATTAAGGGTACTTTGTCTGATGAAGCAATCTATAATGTGAAAGACATAAAAACACTTATAGATACAGCAAAATCAGTCAAGCAAACCCGAATTGATTCAGAGAAGAATAAAACTACCTACAAGCAGGATTATGAGAAAGCGAAGAAAGACTGGGATGATGCTAAGAAGAAACTTTCTGAAATAGAAAAGAATAAATCCAAGTTTACTTCAAAGCTGTATGAAGAAGCTAAGAAACGAGTAGAAACAACTGAAAAAGCCTATAAAAATTTGGGCGGTATTACTGGTAGTTCTTTGACCAAGCAGGAAAAAGCTGCTGAAAAGCAAAAAAAAGAACAAAAAAAGACAGCCGAACAACTTCTTTCACTTCACCGTCAGAACCAACAGGATGAAATCAACCTGATGAGAGAAGGCACGGAAAAGAAGTTGAAACAGATTGACCTTGATTATCAGAAACAGATTGATGCGATAAGAAAACAGGAGGAAGAATGGAGCAAAGCCGGTAACGGTAAGCTGACCGACAAGCAGGCACAGAAAATTTCAGAAGCTTATACCAATGCCGAAAGTATGAGAGATAAAGATATTTCCGATGTAACTGAAGGACAGCTGAAAGCCGAACAACAGGCTTTGAACGACTACTTGAAAGAATATGGCACGTTCCAGCAGCAGAAATTGGCTATCGCCCAAGAGTATGCGGAAAAAATAAGGAAAGCACAGGAAGAAAACGGTGTTAATAGTGCACAAGTAAAGTTACTGGAGAAACAACGTGATGTTGCCATACAGAACAAGGAAACAGAAGCCATAAAAGCCAATATAGATTGGGTTACTGTGTTCGGTGAGTTTGGTTCCATGTTTTCCGACATGATAAAGCCCGCCTTGGACGAAGCGAAAAAATATGTACGGACTGACAAGTTCAAGAACTCCGATCAGGCAAGCCAGAAATCATTGATTGACGCCATCAGCCAGATGGAAAAGTCTTTGGGTGGTACAAGTGGAGTCAACTTCAAGAAACTTGGAGAGGATGTAAAAGCCTATCAAATAGCAGAACAGAATCGTATCAGTGCCATAGGGATTGAAACAGCTGCTTTGGAAAGACTAAAGAAATCACAGGATGATTACACCAAAGCGCAGAAGGGCGGAACGGAAAGTGAGAAACAAGCCGCAGCAAACGCTCTTGAAACAGCACGGCAGAATGCTGACATTGCATCCGCCAATGTGAAGACACAGACTGATATCGCCAATCAGGCCCAGCGTAATGTGACTGATACCGCCACCAGACTGAAAGCAAGCATGGAAAATTTGTTGGGAGGCTTGCAGCAGATTTCATCCGGTGGATTGTATAACGCATATAGCGGAATTATCAAAACCGTGAACGGATTCAAGGATGTCATAGGAAAAACGTCAGAATCTCTTAAGGAGGTCCCCATCGTCGGATGGATTCTGTCCATCATTGACGTACTCAAAGACGGATTAAGTGATCTTGTCGGTGGTCTGCTTGATGCTGTTCTGAACGCTGTCAGTGGAATTATCGGTGATGTCTTGTCAGGGGATTTGTTTGTCACAATCGGCAAGTCATTGAGGAACGGCATAGGAAACATCCTGAACGCAATCTCATTCGGAGGCTTCAACTCCTTGTTTGGAATAGGTGGAAACGCCAAGGAAGTACAGGAAACGATAGACAGGCTGACGGACAGGAATGAAACTTTGCAAACGGCCATCGAGGATCTGACTGACGAGATGAAGGCAAGCAAGGGAATGAAATCGGTTGAATCTTACAGGGAAGCTGTAAAGTATCAGGAGGAAGTCAATAAAAACTATCTGCAAATAGCAAAGGAGCAAGCCGGATATCATAAGAGCCACGGCAGCTGGCAGCATTATCTGAAATGGACGGATGAAATGCTGGAACACGCAAGAAAAGCTACCGGCATGCAGGATTTCTCCGGCACCGATTCCTTGTGGAATCTGACCCCCGAACAGATGAAAGCTCTACGGTCGGACGTATGGTTATGGGATATCATGGAATCTTCCGGTAAGGGAGGTTACGGTGAGCGTGTTACCGACAAGCTGGATGATTATATAGAGCAGGCAGGAAAACTGGAAGAACTGACCGACAGTCTTTATGAGGGCCTGATCGGAATGTCATTCGATTCCATGTATGACAGTTTTATAAGCAGTCTGATGGATATGGAGAAGAGTGCGGAGGATTTTGCTGATGACATATCCAAATATTTCATGCAGGCGATGCTGTCAAATGCCATCGGTGAACAGTTTAGTGACAAACTGAGGACATGGTATGATAAATTCGGTGAAGCCATGAAGGATGATGGTACGCTTGACAATAATGAGCGTAAGGAGCTGATGGATGAATACATGGGTTATGTGGACGAAGCCATGAAGCTCCGTGACGAGCTTGCCGCAGCAACCGGATATGATAAGATTTCGCAAGAATCCTATTCTCAATCTTCTTCATCAAGAGGGTTCGGCACTGAAATGACGCATGAAGATGCAGGAGAGTTGAACGGTAGGTTTACAGCATTGCAGATTACAGGAGAAGAGATAAAGAATCAAAATATCATTCAATCTCAATCACTTAATCTACTGACAGTAAAAGCAGATGCTCTACTTTCCATAAATACGGAAACAAGAAATATTGCTGATGATACGCGGGATTTGATAGCGCAATCCTATCTTGAATTGGTACAGATTTCAGAAAATACAGGGGCAATCGTCAAACCTATTCAACAGATGCAAAGAGATATAGCAGAGGTTAAAAAGAATACAGCAAAATTATAGTTTATGAATGAATTATTAATTAATGGCGAAAACGCTTATACAACATGGGGCGTGAGAATGGGAGAGGGGTTTCTTGATGTTATTGGGGCATCCGCTCCCATGAAGGATTTTATTGAGAACAAAAGCCGACTTGAACATGGAAAACGGGTAATAATCAATAATCCTAAAGTCGATGAGAGGGAAATAACTCTTTCGTTCACTATCGAGGGTAATTCTCAGTCTGACTATCAAGCAAAGAAGAAAGCTTTCTTTGATGAGCTGTATAAAGGTGTGGTTGATATTCAAGTTCCGGCTAACAGTAATGAGATTTATCATCTGATTTATCTTGGGAAAAGCGTTGCTTACGCACAGAGTTTAAACCGAACTTTCGGAAAAATTTCAGCCAAGTTTAACGAGCCAAATCCGGCAAACAGAAGCTAATTCACGACATTGGTTTTATTGTCGTGTATGTGAGTGCTCAAAATTGGGCACTCTTTTTTTTATCCCCGAACTTTGAAGACATGGAACAAATCGACATCAAAGACATATCCGGTGCTATCCAGCTTACAACTTTGATCAATGAAGGCTGCAAGCGTAAGTTCACTCTGATGAAGGAGGACTACATCATGTTAAAGTTCTCCTTAGAGAATCCCATATATTTCAAACTTGGCTCATACGTGGAATGTAACTTCGGATTGTTCGAGGTGTGCGACTTGCAGAAGCCCGCATTCAACACCAATACCGCCGGCTACGACTATGAGCTTCAGCTTGACGCTTACTACTGGAAATGGAAAAACAAAATCTTCAAATATACCCCGGAGACGACCGGACAGGAGGCGTCCTGGAACCTGACCGCTCCGCTTGACGTACAAGTCGGTATAGTCCTTAGAAATCTGAAAGCTCTTGGTTACACATACAAAGGACAGGATTTTGTTTTCTCCATTGATTCCACAGTCGAAAACAAGTCCCAGTTGATGAGTTACGACAACATCAACATCCTTGACGCTTGTTTTGAGATGGCGAAGAAATGGGATTGCGAATGTTGGGTGACTGAAAACATCATCCATTTCGGGCGTTGTGAGTCCGGTGACGCGGTGGATTTCGAGATCGGGAAAAACGTGCAGGAAATGTCACAGTCAGAATCCCGGTCCACCTATGCCACCCGTATCTACGCTTTTGGTTCCACCCGTAACATACCGGCAAACTACCGCCCCATTGACGAGACCGTGGTTGTGAACGGTGTGGTGCAGCGCAGACTGATGCTTCCCGAAGGCACTCCTTACATTGACGCTTATCCTGATATGACTACCGAGGAAGCCGTCGAGCAGGTGGTTATCTTCGATGAAGTCTATCCCCGAAGGGTCGGCATCATGTCGGATGTCACCACTATCGAAGTGACGGACAAGGTGGAGAATGAGGACGGCACAACCACCGAGGAAAAATGGAATGCCTACCGCTTTAGGGACACGGGTGTTAACTTTTCCGAGAAATATATCCTCCCCGGTCAGGAGCTGAGGATACGTTTCGCGTCCGGACTTCTCAACGGTTTGGAGTTTGCCGTGAAGTTCAATGCTGAGGGAAAGCCGGAGAAATTGGAGGATGGCGGATGGAACCCTGAGGCACAGCTTTGGGAGATAGTCAGGAATGAGGACTATGGCAGACCGCTTCCCGGTGATGTGCTCTTTCCCCAGGATGGAGATGAATATGTGCTTTCCGGCTGGGACAGCACGAAAATAACCGAGCTGGGGCTTGTGGGTGCCGCCGAGCAGGAGCTGAAGGAAAAGACTGAAAAGTACGCTGCCAAATCCAAGATAGACCCGAGTACCTATGGCTGCACGATGATGTCAAATGACGCATACCGTGAGGATGGCGTTCATAATTTCTATGGCATCGGTCAAAAGGTCAACCTTATCAACAAGGCTTATTTCGAGAACGGAAGACAGTCAAGGGTTATCGGATTTGAATTCAATCTTGACTATTCCTTTGACTCACCTGTTTATACTGTCGGGGAAACCGCCGCCTATTCCCGTATCGGGGAGCTGGAGGAAAAGGTTGAGAGCCTTACCCTGAAGGGACAGACCTATACGGGCGGTGGTGGCAGCGGTGTGTATGTGATCGGAAGCCACGACTCCACCCCTGCGACAGACCATAACGTGTATTCCGCATTGCGCTCGCTGATCATGTTCATGCGCAAGGATACGGAGGAACGCACCGGTTTCCTATTATCCCTGTTGGGCGGAACCGTCATCAAGAAATACGCCAAGTTCGGTGATTTCGTTACCGGCGTTTCTGGAGGTTACATCGGTGAGGACGCCCGTGCCGAGCTGGAGGCTCTGGTCCTGCGCAGCTCTCTGAGTGTACCAGAACTTCGTTTCAACCGTCAGACCTATTTTGAAGGATATAATACTATAAGTCCCGGCGGAGGGCTGAAGATAAAAAGCTTTGTCGCCAATAGTGACGGCAGCTATACTGTCACCCCTGATCTGGAGGATGGTGTACCGCTGGGACAGAAGCCGGACGATATCCTCCTAGGCTTCTGGCATGACAAAAGCGTCACTACCGGTGACTTTATTGGTTTCCGGAAAATACAGTACCGTATCACTTCCGCAGATTACGACGAGAAGACATTCGTGATGGTTCCGCGTCCCGGATATGAGTTCGTTCCCCATAACGAGATGCGTCTCGGACAGACGGGGAACTTCACCGACAAGGAGCGTCAGACTTATATCATCATAGACGTGCGTGACGGTAACTGCTGTATCACCCTTGTTGACAATGCCAACACCTGGGACCCGGAGCCGGCACAGATGAAGAGCTGGTTCGGCAAGAAGAAGGGTATGACCATCAACGGGATCAACTGCGACAGGTTCTCGGCGGTATTGCAGGATATCATCATGACGGGATTGATTTTTCAAATTGATGAAATTACCGGTAGCACAGTCCGCGTTCCTATCGACTTCCCTAGCTGGGAGCCGGGCAGGAAGTACGCATATTATTCCCGTGTGCCCCATAACGGTTCCACATGGTTGTGCGTCAATGACAAGGGCACTATTTCCGAGCCATCCGAAAACAATCCGGACTGGCTTGTATCAGCCGCCAAAGGTGACAAGGGTGATCCGGGCCTGTCTGTAATAGGTGGCGGTCATTGGGAATCCTCTAAGACCCCATACGAGGTCAATACCATGGTCACTTTGGCGGGCTGTGTTTTTATCTCCAAGGTGAAAACATCCAATCCTCCCATCAGGATCGCAAGGTTCAGGAACGGCAGTTATCGTCGCAAAAAGGATGGCGGTTATATCCTTGCCGGGAAGTCAGCCGACTGGACCGTGCATGAAGACTGGGAGATGCTTCTGGACGGGCGTGAGCTGAAAGGCGAAAGCATCACCTTCCTTGGTGAATTTGCATCCCATCCATCCAATCCCAAGGAGGGTAACAGCTACCGAAATACGGCTGACCATTGTACTTACATATACCGGAATGGTTTGTGGATGGTCATGGTCAAAGACGGAACTGACGGTAAGGACGGCAAAGGTTACGAGTGGATCTACACCCGTACCAACATCATCGGCCTTACCCCTGACAAGCCGGAATCGAAACAGCAGGATGATTATATACCGGAAGGCTGGACAGATGATTTTCTTGGCGTGGATGCCGACCATCAGGTGGAATGGGCGTGCAAACGTGTGAAGCGTGATGGAGTATGGAGTGAATGGAGCACTCCGGCCCCTGTGCACCGTTGGAGTAAGGACGGGGAGTCGAATATCATGGCCGACCTTGACAATGAGATGGTGAGCGTCGCTCTTACCAGTACCGGTGTTACTACTTCCGCACAGTCATGGACTACCCATGTATCCATGTGGTACGGTACCGAGAAACTCACCCTTGAGACTTTAACAGTCAGCACGCCTGCCGGTTTCACGGCAAGCACAAGCAAGGCCACCGGAGCGGTGGCGATATCCGTCGCTGCCGGAAAGTCGGTTCCGGAACAGAATACGGTCACCATCACACTGGCTGCAATGAAGAACGGGCAGCTCTATACCCGTGAACTGACTTTCAAGATAACCGGTGTCCGTGGCGGGGCGGACGGTTCCGATGCGGTAATTTATAGCCTTGTCACTTCGGCCACGATGGTCAGCAAGAACAAGAACGGCGGTTACAGTGTAGCTTCGGTATCCTGTCGGCGTATGAAGACAGTCGGTGCGGTCACTACGGCCACAACGGACGGGGAGTTAAAGTACAGTCGTGACGGTGCGGCCGAGGTTCCCATCGGTGATGGTGTCGGGGTGGCTTCCGGTAATTTTACCAGTAGCTTGAAGTTCGTGTTCTACGTGAACGGTCAGGCGGTTGATGTCGAAACTGTCCCGATGGTTGTGGACGGCAGTGACGGAAAGGATGGTGAGAGCATCACAGCAGCCGGTCATTGGGAATCCGCCAATACTCCGTATGCCAAGAACAGTACAGTATCGTTTGCCGGAGGATCTTACTTAAGCAAGGTTGAAACCTCCAACCCTCCTATTAAAATCGCCAAGTTCAGAAACGGCAGACTCCGCAGGAAAAGAGACGGCGGATACATCCTCGCCGGCAGATCTGCGAACCGGACGGTACATGCGGACTGGCAGGAGATGGTTGCTCCCGTCGGACCGTCGGCATCCTACTGGCTGGACAGTCCTGTCAGCGTGATCAACTTCACCAGTACGGGTACGCCATCCCCGTCTGGATTCCTTGTCACTTGCAAACAGAATGTGGCAGGCAATGTAAGCACGTGCAGCACGCTTTATCTGGTAGCCCGTAAGTATAACGGAAGCTGGCTGGCTCATGTAGGTGCGACACTGAACAGCCAGATATCCGTACCTGTGACAGCCGGATACACCCAGTTTGCCGTCCGTGCTTATAAATCCGTGTCGGACGCAAACGCATGGAATAATAATTTTGTCGCAGAAAAAGGGGTGGGTGTTGCAAATGATGGTTCCATAGGAGCAACAGGAGCTACGGGTGCGTTCCCTTATGACAGAGGTGTATGGGCTTCCGGACAGACATACGTATGGAATGCAAAACAGCGTGACAAGATCATTCACAAAATAGGTGAAGTTTATTACAATTTTCTTGTGCGCAACTATGGAAGTTCTGTATCAGCGGCTCCTACATCCGCTAACGGAGATTCCAACTGGGAAGCCATGCAGAAATACAAAAGTCTGGTAACCGACATATTCCTTGCTGATAAGGCGAACATAGCCGGTTTTATGTTCAAGTTGAACGGATACACATCGGACGGGGCACCTTACGGTATCATGCAGTCACAGGACAGCACTAACGGCCAGCCTAATCTGAGGATGGACACAAAGACCGGAGAGATTCTTTGTCAGAAAGCGAATATCACCGGAACTATCATAGCGACAAAGGGGACAATTGGTGGATTCAATATCGGTAATAATTTTATCGGCAGCACTAATATGTCGGCTGTGAATGTTGATAATTTGTTGCTGCAATACGACAAATTTGAAATGAAATATGAACGGTTTCAGTCAATAGACGGACATTTATATCAAGGCATTTTGGATACAGTAATTAGAAGTGGAAGTATAACTGTATCATCAACTGGGGATGTTTCAACAGCGGATGATACTCTGTATGTAAGATGTGGGAATTATATTTTTTCCGTTGGGCGAAACGGAATTCGCAAGTCAACGAATGGAGGAAGTACCTGGGTGGATTTATAACATTTAAAATATTAAAGTATGAGAATAAATTTTGCACAATTTCCTATTTACGACGGAATTAAGAAAGAAAAACTGATAGCCAACAACATCACTGAGGCCTACGGTGACTGGATATACAAGAACGTAGCGGGTTTGAAGGCGCATCTCCTTGCCGAGAAGATATTCAAATCTACTGCTGAAGGTGTAGAAATTGACGAAGAGGAGGTGGATATCATAAGACGCTCCACCTCCATGCTGCCCGGTTTGCTGGCTGATTCTTTGAATGATTATTTAGATAAAAAGGAGGAACAACATGAAAAAGGTATATTGTAACAACCTTCTAGCAAAGTTACTGCTTGCGTTCAGTTCTTGCCATACGATAACAATCGGTCCGTTTGTTTTAAGCAAGCGACCGGAAGAGAAAATCACTCAGAAAGTGAGAAACCATGAGTGTACCCACGCCCGTCAATGGGTTGAGATGGCAGTTGCCACCGGTACAGTTATTTGGATCTTACTGTTGTGTTTTGACCTTTCCGCCTGGTGGCTGGTACTGGCCGGGCTGGCATTCTATCTCTGGTATGGTGTGGAGTGGCTGGTCATGGCGGTACGGTTGAAGGATGCCGGCAGGGCGTATAAGGTGGTATCGTTTGAGAGGGAGGCATATTCCAACGAGGATGATCCGAATTATATTGAGAACAGTAATTATTTTGCATGGGTGAAGTATTTGTTTTAATTTTAAAATTTGCATTATGGATTTGAATAATATAGTTGGCTTTAAAGCTGTGGATAAAAACGGCAACGAACGACAGGTGACCGTCGATGAGATGACAGAATTAGTTTCCGCACGGATTGTTTCCGCTGCATCAGAAATATCAACATTTGCTGCCGCTGCGGCAGCCGGAACAGATGAGTTTGAGGACCAGTTGCCCCAATCCGATACCTTCTCTTGGCTCCGTACTTTGGATGGTTCCAAGAATCCTACTTTGACGTCTTCAACGGCTGCCGCGAAAGTCCTGGGAGAACTGATAGGGACTGCAACATCAAATAAAAGCGGGTTGATGAGTCCTAAACTTTACTGTGCAATCCCAAACTCTTATGTTGTTAATGGCGCAACAGAATTAAAAGGTAAATATGTGAAGATAATTTCAGTGAATGATTGGAACGGATCTATTATTAATGTTAAAGTATCAAATTATGGAAACGGATCATATTTTTATATCATACTATGTTTAGCAACCAACAATATTGGTCGATGGGTTTCAGGAAAACTTATTGCTGGTAATATTAGCGGTTTTTCTTTTTATAGGGTTGATAAATCAATTTACATGTTTATACCTGATTCTATACAGGATCTATATGTAACTTTAGATGCTTCAATGGGTAATGTAAGCTATGGGGAAGAATATGAAAACACTATAGACTTATCAAATCCTATAACTATATCTTGACATAATAGTCTCTCAACTCTCGACCTGGGAGGACTGATTGGTGTTACAACACCGACAAAAGATGGACTAATGCCCAAAAATCAAGTGTGCAGAAATATTGCTAAAATCAATAATTTGCATTGTCGTTTAAAATGTAATATAAGTTCACCCGGTGAATGGGTTAATGGTTTTCTATATGTAGGTAGCACTAGTGGTTCTGTTTCTACAATAGCTGTTTCTGTGATGATATGGAACGAAACCAAAGTTTTTTGTAAGCTCATTAATGGAGTAAAAGGATATATATCATCGATTTCCTACATACAGGAAACAAACTCAATATCATTATTTGTTGAAATGGCTCAATATGCTAATATCTTATTTGCCCCGATGACCCAACTATACAGTTCCTCTTTAGAAACAGTGGAATCAATTCCAAGTGATGCTATTAATCTTGATTTTTGACATAAAAAAACGGGTGGCACCGGCTTGTACCGGACCACCCGTTTTAATCCATGTCAAAGATACGGTTCGCCAATTACTCTAAACAACATCAACAGAAATTCGTAAATAACTGAATTTGGAGGCTTGTGAATTGTTGATAATTGTAACAGTATTGCCTTTTTTCAACAAACATATTCTGCCTTCGATGTTACTATTCAAGTTAATGATTCCTTCAAACAATGCCGAAATCGTATCATTCCATTGTGCTGGAATTATAGATATACTAGGGTTATGATTCAAGGGGGAAAATAAGATTAATATAGATGGATCATATATTTGTAAATCTGTACTTTCCCCTGTTTTTAATTCAAATTTTCCCTTATATATATTCATAGTTCCACTTGGCAGAAGTCCTCCCAGGTCGCTTCAATAAAAGAAAAAGTGTCAACTATTATAGAACGCTAATTTGTTCAAAATTGGATATATCCCCGCTATACACTTCTACAATCCTTCCATTGAAAGGGATAACATAAAACTTAAAGCCACCATCGCCACCACTTGCATAAACATTTCCATCACTATCTTTTTTGAAAGAAATAGTATTACCAGATGTAGCATAAATCTTATAAATTCGATCTACTTCCATAACATATAAAGAAGTTGTGTTGGTCCTGTCTGAATGCCCACCGACAATGCCATAAAATGGATACTCCAATTTATACACATTATCGGATGAGTATCGAAAATAAGGGATTCTTGATACTCCTCCTGCTGGCATTAATCCTTTCTTCTCATTACTTGCAGTAGGCAGAAGTCCTCCCAGTGCTACCGTTTTGCAAGTTCGTTTGTACGAATAGTAGTAATCAAATATCTTTTGTAAGATTGACTTTATACCATTTTCTACTATTATCTCCTCTTGTAAAAATAGAAAAAGTTGATCCTGTATACTCTGTAACTATTTGAGTTTTACTACCATCGGACAATACAATCAGATTACCCCATGATTGCGAAAATGGCGCATTGGCATATTCCCCACTAAGATTATATATTCCAGCTCCGCCAATCGTATTTAAATCAGTACCGGGCTCTATACCCCCTTTTATCGGGAAAAACTTCATCAGTTCTCCCAGGTCGTTCCATGAAGAATATCTATGTTATAATTGTTACTTTAATTTTAGCCCATTTATTGAAAGTAGTTCCATTGTTACCAATAGACCGAATATATATGTATGGATCTGCATTAAAATTGTCAGGAACAAAATACTGAGATCCAAAAAAGCCAGAGTTTGCCACAAGTAACGTTCCAAACTTATATGCTCCTGTAGGGAAGTTATTGGTTGTGGAATCGTCCACATTATAAGCTCCGGCTATAGCTGTGTTGCAGTCTTTTATTGCAAACCGTCTTCTTATCCACGTATCATTTATCCCGATGAGTTCTCCCAGAAGGATTTGTATCAATGACTTTTGTATTACAATATTATTTTAAATGTTTGTTGGTCTATATATCGTTTATTCTGTTCTTTTTTTCATATAATGATTCTTTTTTAAATATTTGTTATAGCTTTGCTATGACAATTAATAATGTTTTTTTCATTTATTAATTTTTGAATGCCGTGAGGTATTTTAATTAATAAAAAGATTTGTGTATGGAATTGGGCAGGATTGGCGAATCCTGCCTTTTTGATACCGTACTTCAACTACATAATAATTTGGGCAAAACAAAATTTATATATAACTTTGTAGCATCTATATTGAATTAAACATTATTCTAAATCACTAAAAGAGTTTACTGATAAAAATGTCTAGATGCTATCGTTCGTGATGAATAATGGCATCTTTTTTACAAATGTTTTTTTTCACAGACCATTTTTTTATAGATATTATACATCTTTACTTGCGAAAGTGGGGGTGTATTTTTTATTGGCTAAATTTTGCAGCTTGGAACAGAGGATGCATCTTTGCGGAAAAATGGATAAAATCAGATACCGTCTTGTATATAACCGCCAGAACA
>ERZ835880.638-NODE-638-length-35360-cov-4.786064_pt1 | contig 35360 bp, 26 predicted proteins | sample MGYA00519944_ERZ835880 | MGnify/ENA primary metagenome ERZ835880 (study PRJEB31850, sample SAMEA3708787) | human gut metagenome | biome: human gut; feature: human-associated habitat; material: faeces | place: China | collected 2014 ... | reverse complement strand
TGGCCTCGGTTTGGCTGATGTTGCCCACATTCCGCATTTTTGTAAATGCGGCGAGGTTTTTATAGTAATGCGCCTCATCGACGAAGATACGGTCAACGCCCAACTCCTCAAAGGTCACAACATCATCCTTGCGGGACTGGTCATTGAGCTTGTCCAGCTTCTGCTTGACCGTTTTCTTGGTTCGCTCCAGCTGCTTGATGGAGAAATTATCCCCACGGTTTTTCTTCAATTCAGAAATGCCGTCCAGCACTTCATCCAGCTGTTGCTGCAGGATGGCACGCTGTCGTTCCAGGGACATGGGGATCTTTTCAAATTGGCTGTGCCCAATGATGACCGCATCGTAGTCGCCGGTGGCAATGCGCCCGCAGAACTTCTTGCGGTTCTTGGTCTCGAAGTCCTTCTTGGTGGCGACAAGAATGTTGGCGGAGGGGTAGAGCTGGAGGTATTCGCTCGCCCATTGCTCCGTCAGATGATTGGGGACCACAAACAGGCTTTTTTGACACAAGCCCAGCCGCTTGCTCTCCTGCGCAGCCGCTACCATCTCGAAGGTCTTCCCAGCCCCCACTACATGGGCAAGCAGGGTGTTGCCGCCGTAGAGGATATGGGCAATGGCATTGACCTGATGCGGCCTCAGCGTGATCTCCGGATTGATTCCCACGAAATTCAGGTGGCTGCCGTCATACTCGCGGGGGCGAATGCTGTTGAACTTCTCATTATACAGCTTGGTCAGCTGCTCCCGGCGTTCCGGGTCGCTCCAAATCCAATCAGCAAAGGCCTGCTTAATAAGCTCCTGCTTGCCCTGTGCGATGGCGGTTTCTTTCTTGTTGAGCACAGCCGTTTTTCTGCCGTTTCCGTCCTCGATGTAGTCAAAGATTCTTACATCTCGGAGGTTCAGGGTTTCCTCCATGATCTTATAGCCATTAACTCTGCCGGTGCCGTAGGTGTTGTGGGCTTTTACATTGCTACGGTCATAGGATTTCCCCTCCACATTCCATTCGCCGGTGTACTGCGCGTAGTGAACATGGATGTTCCACTGGCAGTAGCGTGGGGTGCTGAACAGTTCAAACATGAACTCCTCAATGATTTCCGGAGGCAGCCATGTTGCGCCCAACCTTACGGAAATCTCACTTGCCGTCAGGTCAACCGGCTGTACCGCCTCAAGAGCACGGACATTCTCTCCGTAATCCTCGGGGTAGAGCTCCGCACTCCGCTTTGCCCAACGGAGCTTTTCACGGACATTGCCGGAGAGATATTCATCGGCAGGGAGATACTTCGGCTTGCCGTCCTCTTCGCTTATGTGCATGGGGTTGAGGAAAATAACACCCTTCAAATCCTCAAACAGCTCCTGCTCGGTTTTGGCGGTGAGCTGCGACATATATGGCATGTCGATTCTCGCTTTTTCCGCAAGGGACAGCGCATAGGCCTCGGAAGCCGTGTCAACCGACTGCACCGTTACCTTCTGCTTGATGGTTCGTTTGGAGAACATATCTGCCTTGCGGAGGAAGTTGCCCTCATCATCCAGCACCTCCAGCGAGGCAAGCAGGCAGTAGGAGCTGTCGGAATTGAAAGCTGAATTGTTGGCTCTTGCGCTGATAAGCCCATATTTTTTGCTGAAATCATCATAGAGGCGATTGAGTTTTTCCTGCTCCGCCTTGATATCGGCATCGGGATAGTCCTCCGTCTGGTACTCAATCAGCGTCCGGACACAATCACAGATGGCAATCATGCCTTTGATGCGGCTTTCGGCAGTCGCGGAAACATCCACGGGATTCATGCGGCTGTTTTCACGGTAATAGATTTTACCGTCCACCACCGTGAAGCTGAAATTGCGCACATCAGGGTCAGCAGGGATAGAAAGGTCCTCATCCTCCGCTTCAAGATCGTCGATTTCAAATTCGGTAATCTCGGCATGAATGTTCTGGATGGCATCCCGCAAGAGGTCCCCAAGCTCTGCATTTTCATAAGCAATACAGGCGGACTCCATGCCGTGAGGCCCGCTGACCATCTGCATGTCGCCCAACACCATTTCAGGGTTGTCCACAAAATAGGCGTTCATCCGGATGCCATTGGCGTCGGTGGCCAGATGCACCCAATCGGGCTCAATATCCACCAATCGGTCGCGCTTTTGGAGGAAGATAATGTCCGATGTGACCTCCGTGCCGGCAGCGGCCTTGAAGGTATCATTCGGCAGCCGGATAGCGCCGAGCAAGTCGGCTCTCTGCGCGATATACTTTCGAACATTGGGATTTTCCTTATCCAGCGTACCCTTTGAGGTAATGAAGGCGATCACGCCGCCGGGTCTCACCTTATCCAAAGTGCGGGCGAAGAAATAGTCGTGAATTAGGAAGTTGTGCTTGTCATAGCGCTTGTCGGGTACCTTGAACTGCCCGAAGGGGACATTGCCGATTGCGGCATCAAAGAAGCTGTCGGGAAGGTTTGTATTCTCAAAGCCCTGCACCGCGATGCTATTTTTCTGATACAGCTGCTGGGCGATCCGCCCGGAAATACTGTCCAGCTCCACGCCGTAGAATTTCGCACCATTCATGCTTTCGGGAACAAGCCCCATAAAGTTGCCGATGCCGCAGGAGGGCTCCAGCACATTGCCGGTCTGAAAGTGCATATTCTCCAAGGCGCTGTACACCGCCTTGATCACTACGGGCGGTGTATAGAAGGCCGTCAGCGTGGATTCTCTCGCCGACGCATATTCCTCATCGGAAAGCACATCCTTCAGCTCGGCATAATGGGGATTGTCCTCCTTGAAGAACTCGGATAGACCGCCCCAGCCCACATAGTCGGCAAGCACACGCTGCTCGGTGGGTGTCGCCAATCGGTTTTCCGCATCCAGCTTGCTCAGGAGCTGAATGGCACGGATATTGTGATAGAACCGTTCCAGCGGCGTGCCCACGCCGATATCATCGCTCTCGATTTGGAAGTTGGTTCGGTACTCGGTGTTGATCTCCGGGTGCAGCACATGAGGCGCGATCTTGGAAGGCCTTTTCACTTGTAGAGGCGGGGCGAGCGATTCTTTCCGGTCATCCAGCAAGACCTCCGCATTGGGGTAGGTCACGACCTCGCCGTCTTTGACGGTGCTGATGGGCAGAGCATCCAATTCTTCGTCCGTTAGGCTCTCAATTTTGGAATCGTCTTCTGCCAAATCTTCCGTTTCTCTGAATACCCGTGTGCCGTCCGCACCAAACTCCGCCTCATATCGGTCAGTCTCTCGCGCTGTTTCCCGGTCTGCCTCTAAAGATAGAATATCCTCGTGAATCTTCAGGAGGTTTTCCGGCGTGAACTCGATATAATCGCAGTCCATCTCATAGTCATTTTCAGCTTCCATGAAGAACGGAGTATTGATGTCCGCAAGGAACTGATCCGACATTTCTTCAAGGTCATTTCGGAAGTCGGCGGCGTTTTCCGGATGGCTGGCAATGTCATACTGCTCAACAAGCTCTTCAAAAACAGAGAAATCAAGATCGCCGGAAACATACTGTCCGCCTGCATCTGCATCGGGATTGAAATAAATCCAGTGAACCTTGTTGCTGCCGGTATCAAGGAATATCTTCGCCTTCGTATTATCTGCGGCAGGGGCTTCTTCCACGACTTGCAGCAGCTTGTCATTCAGCGGATTTTCTTTGAGCCGGTTATCGAACTCCTCACGAGACAGCTCTTTGTTAAACAGCGGGAACTGCGTATCAAAGAGGACGACCTTCTTCTCGTCAAAAGACAGAAGCTCGTATTCCTGCGTACCGATATAGACCGTATCACCGAGATGAAAGCGGTATTCCTTCCGGGGCTCCGGGGGAGGGTTCAGCTCATCGTAGGTCGGCTCAAGGATCCTTGCCACATCGCTGTTCAACGCTTCCAGCATGGCTTCGCATCGTGCGGTCAGGTGGGTGTTGTCCGCAATGATCGTATTCATTGCTTCGCGCATCATGGGGAGGATGAAGTCACCCTCCGCTGTACGGGCGTGCATTTTCTTATCGCCCACGCTGAACGCGCCCCAGCAGCTTGACAAATCATACAGGTTCAGCGCTTTGCTTTCCTCGCCAAGCTGCGCCACAAAGTCATTGTAATCATAGACAATCGACCGGAACTCCTCAGAGATTTCGCCTCGTTTCCTCCGAGCTTCTGCCTGCTCCCGGTAGGCAGGATAGTTGTCCTTTTCTGCTTGGCTCAGATAGCGGTCGGCTCGGATCAGCTCCCTGATCCGCTTCTCGACCTTATTCCACCGCAAAAGCAATTCTGCATCGGGCTGAGAGATTCTGCCTCTGCTGATTTTGATTCCTTTAGCGTCGTGGCTTTCATCGAGATTTCTGCCGGAAATTGCAGGATACGCGCCGCCGATGCCATATTCGTTTTTCAAAAAGGTGATATTGTTCTCGGAAGAATCCTGTTTGAGAAACTGCTCATAGATGCGGAATTTGCCCTGATGGATGCGGCTGCCCCGTGTCAGAATGGCGTCGATGTCCTCCTGAGAAATAGAAAAAGCGGAGGATTTTTCTTCCTCCGCTTCTGCGATAATTTCCTGCTGCTGTTCAACTGTTGGGAGCGTTACGCGTAGATCAGGTCGTTCAGAATCACTTCCTCCGCCGAGTGACGAATGGAATTCATCACCTGCACCCATTTCATCTGATCTTCCGCTTTTAGGCGCTCCGTCACGCCCTGCTTCTCTGCCATCTGTCGGGTCAGGCGTTCCATCATCTCGTTGGCTTGCCGGTCCACTTCCTCCAGATGACTGTTCAGTGTTCCGTTCAGCAGCATCCCGGTGTAGATCCCATCCCGGTGTTTGCGGAGGAATGTCCGCCGCAGCATTCCATACTTCCCAAGCTTCGGGCTCTCCGGCACGGTCAGATCGGGAATCAGATAGTCCCCCTGCATCGTATAGGTCAGTTCCATGTTCGTTGCTCCTTTCCTTGTTTTCTGTTTGGTTCTTATGATACGCAGAAGTACCCTCCTGTGCAAATGTGCGAATCTTCCGTTTTTCTTCCTTCTCCATTTCCTTGACGGTTTCTCCCATTTCACGGATGACCATCTCAGAAATATCGCTGACTGCGGCACCGAGCACGGAGATAACCTCCACGGTGTTGAAGTCAAAGAGGTGGCTGAAATCTTCCCGATCAAAATACTGCCTCGGCTCATAATCTGCACGGGAGAGCGCCATAAAAGCGACGCTGCTTTTCAGTGAGGTTTTCAGCCACGCTTCAAGGCTTGTGTCGTCCAGCTCCTCCAGAAAGCTGCCGGCTTTGACAGCGTTCAACTCCATGAGATAATCTGAAAGATTATCCTCCACGGCATAACCGGAAATATCCATGAGAAGGTGCGGGAAATCTCGCGGCTCCTCCACATCGCCGAAGCTGGCCTGAAGGCTTTCCGATACCGCATATTCGTACTCCGGCTTCATCTGCCAAAGGGTGATATTCCTTCCGGCACGGCTGTTGGTGTCGGAGATATCAAAGACATGTCTCAGCTTGTAGGGAACATCTCTGTCGATCAGCAGCGCGATGCCTTTCGTGCCCTTGTTTACCCATCTGCCGAGTTTATTCCATGTGTCGATTTCCGCACACGCCGTTGCTTCCGGCTTCTGCGCATGGATGAGCAGTTGCTCCTTAAAGCTGTACTTGTAGTTGTTTGCCGCCGTAATCAGAAAATCGGTATATCGGTCGGCATTGGAGGCGATATCCCTGGCAGTCTGGGACGCCATCTCCAAAATGATTCTGTATTTGCTCGGCATGGGAACTCCCTCCTTATCTTACTTTGATCGTGACCTCAACGGTCTGCGCATTCTCTCCGAGGATCGATGCAAATAAAAGCCCGGTTCTGGCGTTGGACACCTTCGTCACAAGCTCATTCAACCGGTAGACGGTGGTATTGATCTCTTTCTGGTTATCTGCGTAATAGTAGCCCGTTTCATCGCTGCAAATAGGAAAGCCATCCTGCCGCAAGGCACTGATCTTGCGGCGAATATTTCGTCCGTCAAGCAGAAACAGCTTTTCAAGCTCCTTGCTGTGGATGGCATTTTCTTTGCCAATATGATTTTTACGGAGATACTCGCAGATGGCTTTCTTCTTATCCATAGCTTCTCCTTATCTCGCAGGTTCGTGTTCTTTTCTCTTTGGGGACACTGTCTGAGGCTTTCTGCAGGAACTGTCCTCTACGAAAAGTCCTTTTGGCAGTGTATCCAGGTCGTTCAGAAACGCACGGGAAATGGTCTTGCCGTTCTGGTCTCGGTAGAGAACGACGCACAGCGGCACACCGCAGTCCAGCTGATTTTTTAGATCGGTCAGAAAAGCTGTCTCATCCATATATTCGGTGTGTTCGACCACCTTGCCACGAAAGTCCAAATAATCGATTCGCGCTACGGGATTAACCTGCTTTTTCATATCAGTGTGTTGCGCAACAGCCCATTCCGGCAGCTGTGTAAGGTCATTGAAGGAAAGCTCCGAAAGCACTGTATAATTCATCTCCCGCAGCGAATCGAACTGCCGCATACCCAGAATCTTTCCGTCCAAATAAACCCCAATATGGCAATCCTCCAGATTCGCGTAAACCCGCAATGTATGTCCTCTTTCCAGCGTTTTGTGACCCAAATCAACCTTGCGCAAGTCAGAGAAATTTGCTTTGCACCCAAATTCCCGCATACAGTAACTGTTTAGAAGCTCTCCAGCCTCCAAGAACTGTTCCAATCGATCCAGAGTAAGATAGCTGCAGCCAATAGCTGCGGGCTTGTCGCTTCTCATGCGGATTATGGTATCTTCATAGCCGTCCATACCAGGTCTCAGCAGGAAACGATTGCTGACCTCGCGAATCATTTGAAAGGCCTCAGTAGCATCCCAGCAAGCGGCATTCACCGCCCGTATCGTTTCTTTATTAAAAACACAGATTTCAACCAGCGACTGCGTAGTATCGTAGTGCACCCATTGAATCTTGCCGTCGTTCAGGTCTGGATAAAACACATCTATCTCTTTGCTCGTATCAACGCTCAAATACTTTTCCTCCTTCCCGCAGTGGTTCATCGTGCCTCACCTCGTTCTCTCTGTCGGGTAGGAAAGCTCCAGCCGTACACCTTCCCGATCTCATCGCCAAGCCTGCGGGTGACACGGGCAATATCTGCCCTGGTGGCTGTGCCGTTGTAGATTTTTTCTTTGAGCCGGTCCTTCTGCGCCTGGGAAACATTGTCCTTATATACCCGATAGAGATAGTGGTTTGTACCGTCATGGTGGGTGTCATCGCACCGAAGATCTCCGCTCTTGTCCACATACCATGTGGTGTAGTCGTAATCAGAGTAAAGGCAGTCACGGATATTGCCGCTGGGAATTTCTTTGTATCCCGTGCGCCTGCCATTCCAAAGCCCCAGATCGGCAACAACCAGTATCGGCTGCGAAAGCTGGATGTCCAAATTCAGGCGTTCGTCCTCAAGATAATGCCCATTTTCCTCATACATCATGGCGACGCGCTCGTCCTCGGAAAGCGTCGGATATTCTTCCTCCATCCAGTCTTTCCACTCCTCATAGTCAAGGTCAGCATTGGACCAGATGCGATAATCGTCCTTACTCATCGTGCATCACCTCTGTCCTTCGGCATCACAGGCTTTCCGTCTGCGTCATAATTTCTCGGGTCAGCGGCGGGCACCTGAAAGCCGAACATAGAGCCGGCCTTCATCGCTTCTTCCTGCGCTCGGCTGACGCCGAGCTTTGCATTATACTCATTCGCGATGCTCCGGGCTTCGTCCTTGTCGGTGACGGGAATGTCCGTCTTGAAGTAGCCCTTTTCGCCGCGCTTGATGATAATGATTTCGTCGCTGCCGGAAAGAACGCTGTAGCACCGCTCGGGCAGGTTGTCCCGAACCGGCTCGCAGGTATGGCCGCCGTATTCCATGCGCTCGGCAAACTCGCAGATGTGATAGAGGTTGCTCCCGATCTCCACATGGTAATCGTCGATATACCGGCAGGTGCGAATCTGGTCTTCATTCCACGAATAGTGGATTTTCACCTTGCCGCCATCCGGAATGCGAAACAGCTCCTTGTAATGGCTGTCAATAAACCGGATTCCTTTCTCTGCGTCCTTCAGGTGCTGATCGAGCCAATCCCGGCGATAGCAATAGCAGTACAGGTTGTATTCGCCTCTGTCCGGGTTCAGGCGCAGAAGGTAGGCATACTTTTCGGTATCCACACGAACGCCATAGTAGCCCGGCTCCTCCTGCATCCGGCTTTGGGGTGTGCAATAGCAGTACTTGGCAAGCGCCCTACGGTTATGAAGAATGTCGCCTTCCTCACGCAGAGAGTTGATTACCTCGTCAAACTCCGCCTTAAACCCGTCGGTTTTCAGCTCTTCCCGGAAGTCAAACCAACTGCTGAAAAAGCCGTTGCCGTCCGTGTCCATATCAGCCCGGAGGTGGCCGATCAGTCCGGTTTGCATGGAAATTTGCGTGCTCTGACGGAAGGTATATTTGTCCTCCGCCTCGATCATTGCTCTTTTTTCATACTCGATCATCTTGCGTCACCTCTTTCTTTAGTCGGTTTCTTTTCCTGCGCGTGCATCTCTTTCGCTTTCTCCAAGCCCTTCTGCGCCCATTCGGGAAGGCGCTTTTCCTCCATGACACCGAGAAAATCCGTGCGATAAAAGGAGGTCTTTCTCCCGTCGTACAGAGAAATGCAGCAGCAGGTACGGCCTCGCGCATTGGCCTGCGCGCCGAAGCCGCCGGTACACAGCATAAGCTGGTGATTGGCGTGGCGGAACTCAGGCCGGAGAATGCTGCCCTTGACGACAACCACCTTGTTCTCGATGGAATCCTCATAGGAAATGGGCTTACAACTATTTGTTGTGAGTTCCTCATTCGTGCCGACCTCCTGACAGGCTCTCTCGTTTTCCTGAATAATCTCCTCGGCTGCATCCGCTACGCGCTGTCCGAACACCTTTGCAATCTCCGCAAAATCGTCGCTGACCAGCACCCCGGAATAGCGCTCAAAAATAGCGTTGGTCTCTACAAAGCAGCACATATACCGTTCATCCTTGTCGGCGTTGGGATTCTCGCCCAGAGCAATATCCTTGTGCCCGATATACATGGAATACTTTACGGAGTAATCTCCGATTTTTCTTGTCTCTTCCATAGCGTCTCCTTTTATAAGCGGGGCGGCATCTGTAAAAAGATGCCGCCCCTTGCCGTTTTACTTTCTGTTCTTCAGGCGAAGAACGACCAGCCCTGCGATGATAAACACCACAAGGCCGATGCCGATGATGACCTTAACGCTCATGCTTGCCTACCTCCTTCTTTTTGCGGAAGGTAAAGAAGGCCGCCGCACCTGCACCGATTGCAGAGATACCGGCAAGTGCTGCCCAAAGAGGCATATTGGTGGTATCTCCGGTCTTGGGGATATCCGTAACAGGCTTGAGCTTGTTATGGAACTTGGCAACGACCGTCTTTCCTTCGTGAACGGTTACGGTGACATTTGCGGGAAGCTCATACTTCTCGTTGGCTTTGTTGGACACCTCGGAGATCACATAATCGCCGATGCGCAGCCCCTCGATGTGGATCTGACCCTTCTCATCGGTCACAAAGTCCTTGCTGAAAGCATTGCCGGTGATATCCGTGCCCTCCACGCGGAAGGTAAAGCCCTTCAGCACGCCGTCATCCGAAGTCTTTTCAATGCGGATGCCTCCGGTCTGTGCCTGGTTGACAAAGCCCTTTCCAGCCTCATTTTCCACGACGACGGTTTTACCATCTTCCTTAATGGAGAAACTGTAGGTCTTCTCATCAAGGAAGAAGCCCTTGGGGGCCTCAGTTTCCTTCAGCGTGTAATCGCCGTAGGGCAGATCATCCAGCTTGTAGACGCCGTCGGACAGCTCCTCCATCTGATCCACAAGCTTTCCGTCACGGTATACCTCAAAGACTGCGCCGCTCAGGTGATGATCGGGATAGTCTTTATCCACCTTGGTCAGCTGAACGCTGCCGCGAATGCGCTTGTTGGTGATCTCGATCTCGATCACAGCACCGTTCTGATCTACCTTCACAGTATAAGGCGTGTCATCCAGCACATAGCCCTCCGGTGCAGCGATTTCACGAACCACATACTCGCCATAAGGGATGTCCGCAAAGGTGAAGCTGCCGTCCTCTGCGGAAACGGTGGTCAGGATAGGCTCTGTGCCGTCAGTAAGGAACAGACCGATGGTAGCTCCGGCCAGCGCCTTGCCGTCTTCATCCTTCTTCATGCCGTGGATCTCCCCGTAGATCATCTCGTTGGTAATGCTCTTTCCGTCATTGACGGCAAGCTCCACAACGGGGATTTCCTGACCGGCATAGGCAAAGATCACAGGATACTTCTCATCAGAGAGCATATAGTGGCTGTCGGTGCTGATTTCCTTGACATAGTAGCTGCCGAAGGGAACATCGCTCTTGAGCACGGCTTTCCCGTTTTCGTCAAGGGACAGAATCTCAATCAGTCCGTCTGCCGGAATGACAGAGCCGTCTGCTGCGGTAAGCTCCTCGGCGGCATAGAAGCCGAAGGTCACGGCGGAAAGCTCGTTATTCATACCGATACCGAACTGCTTATTCTGCTCCAGCACCTTGGAAAGAGAAATCCGCGCCTTCTGTCTGTCATTGCAGAAGCTGGCAGCCGTTTCGGTGATCTCAATCTCCTGCCCGGCATAGACAAGCTCTGCGGTATGGGCGTCCTTGTTAATGACCATGCCGTCGGGAGCTTTCATCTCAGTGATTTCGTATTTTCCCAGATACAGCGGCTTGCTCTCCGCCATGCCATCTGCGCCGGTGGTCACCGTATCCACCACCTCGCCGGCGCTGCAGCGCAGCGTACCATCCGGGGTGTAGATGTCCGCCGCAGCCTTGATCTCATAGGTTGCTCCTGCAAGACCCTGCACCGTATAGACCGGCTGGTAGACTCCGTCCGCCGCCGTGACGGTGGCAAACACCTCGCCGGTTTTGGAAATCTTGATGATGCCCTTCTGTGCGTAATTGCCAAGCTTCACTGCAACGACCGTCACGCCGCTTTCCTCGGTGGAATTCTCTTCGGTCACATCGAACTTGACCGCCTCATGACTGAGCACATAGCCGTAAGGGGCAGAGACCTCCTTGAGGGAGTAGCCCTTGCCGAACTCCAGCTTTTCCGGCGTGATGAGCATGCCGGCGTCATTGGTGTAGAAGGTGTCGATGGTGGTAACCTCCGGATAGGTAAAGGTCATTTCCACCTTGGAGCCATCCGGACGAAAAATCTGGAAGCCCGCACCCGCATAGGGAATGGTATTGCCGGTCTCCGCATCCACCTTGATGACCTTAATGAAGGACTCGAAGTTAGCGTTGTTGATGAGGTAGCGATAGGTCTCGCCGTCCTTGGCAATGAACACATCAAAGTCGCTCATCAGCTCACGGCCCTCCCAGCCGGAGACCTGATGCACGGTATACACGCCGTAGGGCAGGTCCTTGCTTTGGGCAAAGCCGTTTTCATCGCAGGTCAGGTAGTCCCGCTCCGTATCCTTTGCCGCCTCATAGCTGCCGGCAGATTTCAGATAGATGGCAAAAATCGCGCCTTCTTCGGGCGTTTCAATTTGTGTGTCGCCGTTATCCGAGTGCTTGATGATGGCGATATTGCCCTTCTGCACCTGCTCGGCAACAGCCACAGCAGGCGCAGCGTTCAGCTCAACGGTGTAATTGGCCGCCTCTGCACCGACAGGATAAACGGTGCTGTCCAGAAGATAGCCCTCGGAGGGGCTGATCTCACGAATCGTCCAGTCGTCGCCGCAGACATAATAGCCGGTGGTGAACTGGCCGTTCTCGTCGGTGTAGTAAGTATCCACAAGCTGATCGCCCTTATAGATGCCGTAGGCAGCACCGGCAAGCGAAGCGTCGCCCTGCGCCGTTCCGACCTCACAGTCGCTCTTAGTGACGGTGACATTGAACTTTTTGAGGATGTTGGAAAAGCTCTTATTGGTTACACTGTTCCATTCCACTGCGGCGCTCTGACTGTCGGGAATCACATAGCGAATGGCGGTGTCCATCTCCTCCAGTGTGTAGCCGGTGCCGATGAGCACATCCCGGAAAGTCGCCACACCGTTTTCATCGGTGACGGCGTATTCATCTACAGGAAGGCCGCTAAGGGAGGTTCCAAAAAGGTGGAACTTCACGCCCTGATTCAGTCCGTCATCGGAGGTTTTGGTCACGGTAAGCTCGCCGCGGCGGAGTACATTGTTGAAGGAAACCGTCGCCGTCTGTCCGGCAAGCACGGTAACACGGTGGCTTTCCTGGGGCTCGTATTTGTCATAGCTCTGCTCGGTGACGGTATAGGTGCCGGGCATCAGATTGTCGATGCGAATTTCACCGTTCCGGTCGGTGGTAACGGTCTGATTGACACCCTCGCCGGTGATGGTGAAGGTAATGCCGTCCACCCTGCCGTCCTCGCTGGTCTTGATGATTTTAGCGCCTCCATAGCTGACCTTCAGCTTGAGAAACGCTCTTACAGGGTCGCTGACGGAGGCCGTATAGGTGATGGTATCCTGAACGCCGCCGTTGGGGCCGTACTTATAGTCCGTCCAAACAAGAACGCCGCAGCGGGAAGCGCTTCGAGTTGCGGAGATCGTCACATTGCCGCTGGGAGCCGTATCGGTGGTGATAGTGAGCGTATTGCCCGACACGCTGAAATGAAAGCCCGTCTCACTGGCGGAGAAGGTAAACTGCGACAGCACGCGGTTGGTATCCGTGAGCTCTGCAACATACTGACTGCCGTCCCACGCAAGCTCAATGGTCTTTGCGCTGCCGCTGCTTCTGCTCATAAAGCTCGGGCAAACGGCATGGCTCTGCACGCTGGACTCGATGCTGTCATAATAACCCATGATTCGGCTATACAGCGGATGATTGGGGGAAACCAGCGACAGGATCTCGTCATAGCCGCCGGTGCTCACATGGTCAAAGTCCGCATCGCGCTCGCCCACAACCGTTTCCCAAACAAGTAGCTGAGTCGCGAAGGCGTGGGCCAGCTTATCCGCATCGGAATCGTTCTGCGATCTCCACGAGGTGGAGAGATTGCCCTGATAGCCATACTGCATGATACGCCCCAACAGCAGCTTAATATCGTCCGGCTCGATGGTGTTGTTGTACTGGCTGGGATAGTTATCCCAAAAATCCTCACCGAAGCCGTGATAGGTATCGCCGACATTTCGGGAAAGGCCGGGCTCGATGCAGTAGCACACCTTCCCGTCAAAGGAATCCATACAGTGCAGGGTGGTGTAGTTGCTGGAGCCTGTTGCCCAGCCGTTCATATAGTTTTTCGCGGAGTGACCCCATGCGTCCGCAGAGTAAATCTGAGCAGCGTCTCCGTCACGGGGGAAGGAAATCATATAGGACTCCGCTGTTTCGCTTGCGGCGAAGGCCGTGGTCGTGCCAAAGCCTGCAAGCACGGTGAATGCCATGAGGACTGCAAGCAGTCCCGACATTCCTCTTTTGAAAATCTTCTTCATTCGTTCTGTCCTCCTTCAAGGCATGAAAAAAGCACCGTGCTTCCACGATGCTCATTTCGACGTATTGACTTGTTGATGCTTATGCGTACCCGATATAGATTAGGTAGCTGCTTGTGCCGATGCACTCGTACCAGATCCAGACAGCGGTTATCTCCTCGTCATTCGCGTATCTGTTCAGGCGGGAGCTGATGTCTCTCTCCAGGTAGATGCAGGTCGGCTTTGCGATGATCGGATTGTCCCAGCAATCGGTTGCCGAGCTATCCAAGGTCAGTCCCAAGCTCACCGCCGTGCTTTTTGCGTAGGAAATCCAGTGCTCGATATCAAATGTAGGCTCGGGCTCCGAAGTCGGTTCCGGCTCGGTTATCGCAGGAACGGACGGTTCCTCTTTCGGACTTTCTGCTTTCTCCGGCTTCTCCGGAAGCACGGGTGCCTGCCGGTCTTCCTCCGGTGTCGGCGCATTCGATTCTGTGGGTGCGCTTACCGGCTCAGAAGAAAAGCTCGGGCTGCTATCGTGCTTGTCCTCATTTGGTATGCAAGCTGCTGGATCGGCGGCTTCTGTCGGGGCTTTGGTGTGAGCGCTTGAATCTGTGGATACCGGCTCAAAGGAAGCAGGCGTTCCTTCCTGTGGCGTTGGAGCTTTCGGTGTGTTTCCTGCCGTTTGCCCTTGCAATGGCTCTGCGGCGCATCCGGAAAGCAATACGGAAAGCAGGAGCGCGCACAACATGAGATTCTTTTTCATGGGATGACCTCCAATGACTGTTTTTCTCATATTGTACGAATGCACCTGGTCTTCTTCAATTGTGTCGCTTCTCTATTTTCTCTTTGAGCTGGTATTGCCGGTAAATGAGGGGGAGAGTGCGAGAGGGGGAACGGCGCTGGCGTACCGTCAAAAGGGTAGACTGCCCCCTTGGCGAAGAACCTATCTTGCGTCATTCCGACTTTTCTGCCGTTCCTGATACCGGTGATAATATTCCAGCGCTTTCAGAATATACTCACCGGTTTTTTCGTAAGGAACGCTGGCAGGGATAAACCTTCTGGCCTCGGCGTACTTGATGTTGATCTTCTCCCTCTGGTTCGGCTTTTCCTCGCTCATGATCGACTCAATGACCTCGTTATTCAGCTTTCCGTCCTGAGAGAACCGCTTCAGCTTAATGGCTTGGGCAAGGGACGGCGTGGCATCTGCGTAGGCGATTTGCTCCAGCAGGGCACTCTGTTCCTCCTTTTGCAGGTAAGAGAGTTCCACCGCCGGTCTGAACGCAATGCGCCCTTCATCAACCAAATCCAGAAGCTCCGGAATAAGCTCGGTGAGGCGGATATAACGGAAGATAGTGTTTTTACTTTCTCCCACTTCTTCTGCCATAACCGTTGAAGACTTTACTCCGGGCAACTTGTTCCCCACTGGGGAACAAGTTAAATCTGTACGCTGTCCTTGGCGATTCATGGCCTCCAAGCGCATCTTGTACGAAAAAGCTTTTTCACTGGGCAGTATCACAGAGCGCTGCAGGTTCGATTCCACCATTAGAATGATGGCCTCGTCGCGGGTCATCTCCCGCACCTCGGCTTTCACGGTATCAAAGCCGGCAAGCTCACAGGCCTTCTTTCTGCGATGCCCCGATACGATTTCGTACCGCCCGTCCTCCTTCGGTCGGAGGGTGACAGGGGTGATGATCCCGCGCTCCTTGATACTCTGGACAAGCTGATCCATGTCCTCGTCCAGCTTCACCTTGAAGGGATGGTCTGGGAAATCGTCGATCTCCGAGAGGGGAATATCATAAATGCGCGGGAGCTTGTTTTCCTTTCGCTCCGCGTCATTCATGAAAAGCTCATCGTACCCGGTCAGGCCCAGATCGATTTTTTGCACGCTCTTCAAGCTCTGTCACCTCCTTCGTCAGATCCTCATACGCTGCTGCGACCTTGCCGTTCCTGTCGTGAGAGAAGATGCTCTCTCCGGAAAGACTGCACTCCGCAGCTCTTACCGAAAAGGGAATCTCGGAACGAAACACGCGGATGTTCTCTCCCACGGTAGAACGAAGCGAGGAAATAATCGCCTTGGCGTTGTTGGTGCGGTTATCCACCATCGTCAGCAAAATGCCGTCAATCTTTAATCTCGGGTTGATCTGCCGCTTGATCTTTGAAATGGAGCGCAGAAGCAGGTTAAGACCTTTGGTTGACAGGAAGTTCGGCTGAGACGGGATAATCACACTGTCTGCCGCAACCAGCGCATTGACCGTCATCATACCCAGCGAGGGCATACAGTCAATCAGAATGTAGTCGTAGCTCTTTCTCATGCCGTCGATGGCGTTCTTCAGAACATACTCACGGCTCATGACATTGAACAGACCTGTTTCCATACCGGAGAGCTCAATGTTCGAGGGAAGCAAATCCACACCTTCCTGGTGCCGGATAATTGCACCCTCCGCAAGCGGCTCATCATCAATGACCGACTGCATAAGGGACGACAGCGATACATCCAGCTCGTCGGGGTTCTTTATGCCGAGGCTCACGGTTAAGCTGCCCTGCGGATCTGCATCAACAAGCAAAACCTTTTTACCGGAACTTGCAAGGCCTACCCCGAGATTGACTGCGGTCGTCGTTTTGCCAACGCCGCCCTTCTGATTCGTGATGGCGATCACCTTACAGTTTTCCATGGGGTTTTCCTCCTTTCTCTTTATTTGAATCATTTCTGATCCACGAAAGCCTCAAAGTATCCTTTGGGGCTTTCGTCGCTGCATTTCATTTTTCCTCGAACCCAAAATGCAGAAAAGGAAGTCATCAGACGCCCGATAGCGAATCGGGTCCATGGGAATCTCACCCCCGCCGGGTACTCCGCCGGTTCCGTAGAAAAGTATCATTATACCCTAAGCCTGTCGTGGCCGTATCCGTAGCTGCCAGATATTTCAGAATGGTTTCGGGGTCGCTCTCCACCTTTTGTCCCGCTGATACCGTTAGCGGCAGGTGGGTCTTGGCGTACCTTCATTTGGCTGTTGACTCAAGGAATGTATCTGATGAATGTATATGAAATTTTCAAGGTTCCCGGAAGGCTTTTCGCCTTCTCACTTTCTCTTTGCCGAATTTTTTTGCGAGATTCCCACACTTTTTCAAAAAAATTTTTTGTGCCGGTTTTAGAAAACAAAAAAGCGCCCACTGCGCCTGTTTAGTAGGCGTAGTGAGCGCAAAAAATAAGACCCGGTGATTTCTCACCGAGTCTCATATCTGAATATATAGTTTTCAAAAAAACAGCCCCGCAGAATCACTTCTGCGAGGCTGAAATTCAATCGCACATTTTTCTCGGCATCCGTGGTGCACCCTTGGTGTAAATTGGTGTACGGATTGGTGTACGAGAGGCTTTTTTAGCCCGATCAGGGGGCAATCAATAGAGCTTTGCGCCTGCCGGAATGTGAGGATCGACCATCAGCAAATGCAACTTTTCTTCACCGTTTTCGTGATGCACGGCGGAGATCAACATACCGCAGGAGTCGATACCCATCATCGCTCTCGGAGGCAGATTGGTGATTGCAATGCAGGTCTTACCAACCAGTTCTTCCGGCTCATAATATTCGTGAATTCCACTCAAAATGACCCTATCTACGCCGGTTCCGTCGTCCAAAACGAACTTTAAGAGCTTTTTGGACTTCTTCACGGCTTCGCATTCCTTGACCTTCACGGCACGGAAATCGCTCTTGGAGAAGGTGTCAAAATCCACCTGATCCTGGAACAGCGGCTCGATCTGAACATTGGAAAAATCGATTTTTTCCTCCACAACCGGAGCCGCCTGAGCAGCCTCCGCAGGAGCTGAAACTTCCTTGGAAACCTTCTTGTCGGAGTCCAAAGGTTTCATTGTGGGGATTTTCGTGACCAGTCTTAGATAAGCTCCGCTTAGCGTCTATAAGTCCCGACCGGCATCTACTCATTTGAAGCTGGGGTAAGCTCAGTTACGCCTAATTCAGATAGCGGAAAATCTAATGGCGTAAGCCGTGGAGTAAGCTGGCGTAAGGTGGCTTCATTTTTTTGAAAACGAGCCGTGTGCTATACTGAAACTAATCGCTAAAACAGTATAACACACGGCTTAACAAAACTCAATATTTTCCGTTCAGTTCACAAACATTTCGATTTTTCCATTCTAAAAACCTCTCTCGAAGCACTTGAACATCGTGCTCGGAATCCGTATGGAGGTAGATATGATTGCGGATAAATAGCGTTTTGATTTCCGCTGCCATTTGCGAAGCATCCGCAGTTCTTTTAATAAGGTAGTAACTCAGCCGGTTACTTTGACATATGTGAGCTTTCACGCTTTGCTCTCTTTTCTCTGTCACGGTTGCTCCGGCAATATCGACCGCACAATGTAATTCAGGGAGGTATGCAACAAGTCGCATTCCAAGCTCCGAGTCGCTATTGCTTTTGACCGTAATGCCGTTCTGTGCTCCATACATCATTATCAGCATCTGCGGGAGAGCCTGTTGAAACTCCGCTTCACATTGAGGGCAACCCTTTTGCTCAATAGTTCTATCTGTGATTTTGGCACGGTAAGAGTGTCCTGCTCCGCATTTCCACCAAACGACCTTCATTGAGTTTCTCGATACATTGCTCGGTGTCCACTTGGCGTTCTTTTCATAGTCCCATTCTGAGAGTAAGTGAGGATCAGTTGTTCCAAAATCATTATAGCCTTGCAGAACGGCTCTCTCAGCACAAACAGGACACATACCGCCTTTGACCCGTGCTTTGACGACGGCTTTCCATTCATAGCCGCAGGTATTGCATTTCCACCAAACATTCTTAGTTGACTTCTCATTGACCGCATTGGGAGTCAACGGCAGATTCTTTTCCGACCACTCTGCGGCAAGGGAAGGGTACTTTGTTTTTAAGTCATTAAAGCCTTTGAGTAGCTTTATCCCACTACAATAGGGACACTGACTTCCTCCTGCACGGGTTGAAATCAATGTGTTCCATTCGTGACCCAAGTGACATTTCCACCAAACTTTAATATTCTTGAAAGCCGTAACCTGATCCGGCGTCAGCGGTAGATTGCGCTCTGACCACTCCGCAGCGATTTCAGGGAAACGGCTTGCCAAGTCGTTGAAGCCCGGTAGCACAAAGTTGTGTGAGCAGTAGGGACAACCTGTACAGTTCACCGTCCGGCTTTTCACGGATGCCGTCCATTCGTGTCCGAGCTTGCACTGCCATATTACCTTCCTGTGCGTAGCCGCTGTAATCATCGACGGTCTTAGCGGCTCATTCTTGGGCGACCATTCCTTCGCAAGCTCAGGGAACTTACTTTCAAAGTCGTTATAACCTCGAAGCACCCTCGCTCCCGAACATATTGGACATTGCTCGCCTGCGGAGCGAGCTTTAATGCTTGTCTGCCATTCGTGACCGCAAACCCCTTTCCACCACACAGTTTTATTAGACCCAAAGGTCACTGTATCAGGAGTCAACGGGAAGTTCTTTTCTGACCATTCTGATACAAGATGCGGTCGCATCCTGCTTAAACTATTCTCCATATCTGAACGCTCCATTTCTCATTACTGCTTATAGTATAATTTCCATCCTCAGTTTTGAGAAATGTGCGAAAAAGGGAAAGCACTCTGCGAATTACTCACAGAGTGCTTTCCCTTCAAGTTTCCAGCTTGGTTGTCATATAGTCGTCAAAGGCGGTGATCTCTTTCTTTTTCAGAGCGTCGGTCACATCAACATAGATATTCATCGTCGTCGATACATCAGCGTGTCCCAAGATGCTCTGAATGAATTTGAGGTTTGCTCCCGACTCACATAGCCTTGTTGCGAATGTGTGCCGGAGAATGTGACAACTGAACTGTGGCAGAAGAACAGGATCAGAGTCTGCTCCATATTTTTCGAGGATTTCATCATTACAATCTCGCATCATACGACGGAGTGCTTTGTTGAGGTTTCCTTGATTTTGAACATCCCCGTAACGGTTGACAAAAATAAAGTCGTCATAGCCGTCCACTCGGCTCTTGCTGCTGATTTCAGCCTGAGATTGAAACTCTCGCTCCATTAAGAAGGCTTGTTTCACCCCCTCTGTCATCGGGATTTCTCGCTCACCGGCTTTTGTCTTGGGCGTGTTGATGGAGAAGTAGCAGCCCTTTTCGTCACGGTGATTATAATAGACAAGCGTGTGGTTGACTCGGATAATGCCCTTTTTCAAGTCAATGTCGCTCCAGCGAAGCCCGGTGATCTCACCAACTCGCATCCCCGTGTTTGCCATAACATAGAACACGGGATACCAATGGGTGTCTTTGGGGTGGCTGAGCATATAGTCAAAGAACAATTTCTGCTGAGCCACGGTCAATGCCTCTTTCTTCTCACGCTCAAAGCCGTGGGAGAGCTTCAGTTCTTTGAGCATATTGTCTGTTGGGTTTTGTCGAATCATTCCATCATCGACTGCCACTTGAAAGACTTGATGGAGTACATTATGGACATTATCTATCGTGGCAATCTTCAGAACCTTGCCGTCAGCAAGGGAGTTGTAGAACTTCCGCACATCAGACTTTTTTACTTGGACAAGTCGGTTCTTTCCGAAAGACGGTTTTACAAACAGCTCATACATATAAATATAATTCTTGAATGTGCTATCCTTGATTCCCCTTTTGAGCTGACACCAAAGATCGAACATCTCATTTACAGTGATGCTTTTGACATCCGACCGTATTCCGTCGTGCTTGTCCACGATGATCTGTTCTTCCTGCTCTCTTAGCTTTTCCAGCGTCGGAGCATAAATAGAATGCCTTTTTCCGTCAGGCGTTGACCAACGGTACGCATAAGTGCCGTTGGGACGCTGGGTTTCTCCTGTTTTAAGTCGGGTACGGTTGCTGTCGAACCTTACGCCGACCTGTTTCTTTTTAGTCATAGTAACCTCCTGTTTTAGATTGAGAAGCTCTTAATCAGGAACTCCTCTAATTGCTTGCGCTTTAGAAGCCTTTTTGTACCGACCCATAGAACGAAGTCACACGACTCACGATTCGACAACTCACGAAGTTTATCCGTTCCGATACCAGTGTAAGCGGCGGCTTCTTCTAAAGTCAGGTTCATTCTCTCCCAAAGGGGAACTCGGTTATCTTTTTCCTGCTTGGTCATATCGGTTTCCTCCTTCATTTTCGTTTGGCTTTAGGATACCGATAACCACCGTTTGGGACAACGATGCGATTTTGCGAATCGCATCGTTGATTATTAGATTGAATATGCTCTTTCCAAAAACTCATCGAGCTTTTTCCTTTTGATGAGCCGCTTTGTGCCGTTCCACAAGACAAACTCGCAATCCTCTCTATCGGACAGCTCTCGTAGCTTATCTGCTCCAATCCCTGAGTAGGCTGCCGCTTCATAAACGGTGAGGTTTGTTTTTTCCCAAAGAGGAACGGCATAGTCCTTACTGGGCTTTCCCATTCGTGCCGCCCTCCTTATGCTTCATAGCCTTGCGTAACTCCGAAAGGTTTGAATAACGATATTCTCGACTGTTGTACTCATCGGATTTGTAGAAAGCTGCGGTGACTCCATCAAAAATTCGAAGTAAAGCACCCTCATTCAGATCTTCGGTTGCAAGGATTTCCCTTACGGTCACTCCACTTAAAGGCTGGTGTTTCTTTTTCCATTCCCGATACGAGAAATACTGGTCGATCTCGTCGTTATAAATACCTTCGTCAATCCGTCTGTCCGGCTGGAGAAGGTGGTAAATACAAAGAAGCATTTCTTCAGCCCTATTATTATTGATGCGGCTAATGTTCAGCAGGTCGAATACACGCAAGTCAACGACATCCTTGACCTGCCGAAAACCGACATCAACAAACGGGTTTGCGACCTTATACTCATCAACCTTTCTCCATTTTGGAGAGTCGAATTTGACCATCATTACTTGTTTCATTATCTATGCTCCTATCTGTTTGCGTTTTTTGCTCTCTACTAACCAACTGGGAAATTTTTTTCGATTTGTACGAAGCAAATTTTAATTTGGGAGCATTTTTTTGAGTTTTTTCAGGGCAACAGTCAGTTGATGATTAATTGTCGTTACAGCTACTCCGTGGCGCCGTGCATATTCTCGCTGTCCTATGGGGTCATCACAAAGATATAAACTGGTCATCAAGTTAATCTCGGCAGGTGACAATTTTGCCACGGCTGCGTAGAGGGTGCTTTTCTCCTCCTTTTTGAGAATGGCATCAATGACGGAACAATCTTGATCCACCAGCAGTTCCTCGCCAGACATATCATCTTCTGTGGTTGTCTGTGTGTTATAGGAAAACACCGTCATCCCGGACTGTTTCTCGATTGACGCAAGATAATCGTGTCTATCCTTTTCAGATCGCCACTGTTTTGCGGTTTCGGTTCCACATTCTGCGATGATGATCACATCGTCAACAGAGCAAGCGTCTAACTGCCCAAAACGATCTCTTCGTTTCTGCCCTTCCGGGGTCTGAATGAAGTTCATAAACTCGAAGCTGTTCATTACGAGCCAGTTATTGCCGTCAGCGGGCAGTTCGGGGTTCTTTTTGACAAGGTATATTTTTCTCATTACCGTAATCTCCTTTGAATTTTGAATTTGGTGTTCGGGTTCAAAATTCGGAGATCACGGATATTCAGCGATATAGCAGAGCCACTTGTTCAACATAGAAAAAGGCTTCCTTTCAGAGATTTCTCTGCCGGAAGCCCTTGGTCGGTTGTTCTTGCCGAAAAAAAGAAGCCACCGGCAAGACAGGGTAAGCCTATGGCTTACTGTCTTGTCGGTGGCCTCTCATATCTGCATAGCAAGTTTGGTTTAACCAACCGAAGTGTTCAAAGCAAGTGACCTGGAGATGGAATTACGCAGTCTGTTTCACCTCAACCATTCCGTCGTTTTGCCGTATTCAGTTTTATCCGATCAATAGTACCGGACTTGCCCTTCCGGGGCATAGAGGTCAATCTTGTCGTGTCGTCGTCCTTTTTGGACTCGAACCGCTACGGTTCCGCACCTTTTGCACTCATACTTGATTTTCCCCTCATCATTTCTATAACCGTAAAGTAATTCTCCGCAGTTGGAGCAGTACATCGGTATAGGTGTCCAATTATCATTTGTCACGCACATCACCTCATTAAGTTCCTTGACGCTTTCAGGGCTGATGAATGATGGCATCCTTAGAGAGTTGCTCTTTTCTTGCCTTCTACAAACCACTTTCCGTTTTCTTCATCGAAAAGGAAGGTTTCCGTACCGCATATCATCACCGTGTAACGAAGCCCTGTTCCACCGACCTTGGTCGATGCCGCACGACAGCAGTGCCTTACACGGTCGATCTCGTAGACCTCACCATCTTCAAATTTGATTTTTCGGGGTCGAGCCGTTCCATCCGTCTTATGGGTAACATCGACTTCCACATATACCTTGCGCCGTTCTTCTTCCATCCTTACACCTCATAATTCTTCATACTGGCAACCAGCCTACCAAAATGACGGTAGCCATCCAATGGCTTGTCAGAAACTTTGAACTTAGGACGATCATCGCCCGAATTGTTCAGATAGCAGGAAAGGTGTCCGTCCTTAAAATCTTTGCTGACATCAAAGATAAGAAACATTCCCTCATAAATACCGTAGTGGGTGAAATGGTTTCCTCCATCTGCACGGAAAATAATCAGATCATTACTGCACCCCTGCAACAAACAGGACGGCATCGAAACATAGGTTTCGATCTCATCAGGCGCAACAATTTCATCAATCTTGTTACTGCTTGTACTAATCATACTGACCTCCTTAACAAAGCACCCCGGTCGGCATAGTAATCTCAGGCTTTTCACTCGGCATCCGGAGGTTTTGAAAAAGAATACCGTTGCGGATGCTGTTCTTGCCGAACCGCTGGCGAATGGTTTCAATGCACTGGTCGAGCCTTTCTGCTTTCTCAATCTTTTCGATGTTCATAAACAAATCGACTTGTCGGGGCGTGTCCTGTGGCACCAAGTTGATTGCCTGAATCGTGACTGAGCGAATCGGGTTCCTCCAGTCGTATCTTTTTTCAAAGAGGGCAAAAGCCGCTTTTGCGATCAGCATTGGGGATTGTGTGGGCATATCCAATGCCGTTTGCCATTGCTTTGAAAAAAGTGTGTTGTCCCGTATGTGAATGGCGACTCCATCCGCACACTTTTTGTGGACACGGAGTTTATGTCCGATGTCCTGCGTCAATTCAAGAAAGACGGGCCACACCTGCTCGTCGTTCTCCAAATCTTCGATGGTAGTAATTCCGTGTCCCACGCTCTTAACCGGAGAAACAAAGTCGGCGTTCATAACACGGGATCGGTCATTACCGTTTGCATACTGCCAAAGGGCAATTCCGTTTTTACCGAGCCGTCGGTTCAGAAAGTCAGGATCGGTCTTAGCTAAATCGCCAATGGTTCTAATGCAATAGCTATCTAATACACGCTGCGTTGCCCGTCCCACACCGAGCAAGTCCGCTGCGGGGAGTCCCCATATTTTTTCCTGAAAGCCATCCTTCGGGATGACCGTCACAGCATCCGGCTTTTTCATATCCGAGCCGAGCTTGGCAAATATTTTATTGAAAGACACCCCGACGGAAATTGTCAGCCCAAGTTCAAACTTGATTGTTTCCCGTATGTCGTTTGCCACCTTTTCGGGTGAACCGAAGATGTTCTCTGTACCACTCACATCCAACCAACACTCGTCCATTCCGTAAGGCTCGACCTGATCGGTATAGCGGCTGTAAACGCTTCTTGCCAGCTTGGAATATTTGATGTACTCCCCAAAGTGCGGAGGCACAACAACAAGGTTTCTGCACTTCTGCTTCGCTTGCCACACTGCATCGCCTGTTTTTACATCAAATGCTTTGGCGGCATAGTTTTTGGCGAGGACAATACCGTGTCGTTCTTCCACCGAACCACAGACTGCGACAGGATACTTCTTCAAAGCCGGATCGAGCATACATTCAACCGACGCATAAAAGTTGTTCATATCGCAATGCAGTATTGATCTGCTCAACTAAATCACCTTATTTCTTGGAAATTCTGCGAAACCTCTTGACAAACCAAAGTGTCGTGTTGTATCATATGAACACGACAGAAATGTCGTTGTTGTGATTCAGATTATAGCACGACACCAATGTCGTGTCAATAAGAAGTGGCGAAAAAAGTGTCGTGTTGCTAAAAATAGAAATCTTATGGAGGGAATTGATAATGAAGTTCAGCGACAGATTAAAAGGGCTGAGAGAAAAAAATGATATGACGCAGGAGCAGCTTGCAAAGGTTTCCGGTGTTTCCCCCCGTACCATACAGAGATACGAATGCGGAACCTCTCGTCCTCGCTTGGATGCAGCGGAGAAGCTGGCAAAGGCACTTAATATTTCCGTGGATCAGCTTCTCGGTACGGATGGTATGCTCGTTGCTCAGGCTGCGGAGCAGTACGGCGCACGAGGTGCCAAACAAGCGCAACAGCTCACAGATGAAGTAACTGGTTTGTTTACCGGCGGCGAGTTGGCACAGGATGATATGGATGTTATGATGCAAGCCATTATGGATGCCTATTGGCTTGCGAAAGAGAAAAACAAAAAGTACACCCCAAAGAAGTACCGTTCTAAGGGCAAGCAGGACTGAGTCCCGTTTATGGGACACATTGTGTGTTAGAATGGAAACAGGAACAAACTGAAAAGGGGTGAAGCCGATGTATGTAAGCACTTCGGAAATCGTACAAAAAGCAAACTCCATCGTTGCTCAATGCGGAACCCGTGATCCTCTCAGAATAGCAAGGGACTTAGGAGTCGAGGTAATGTATTATCCGTTCAATGAACAGCGTGGAGCATATAAAGTCTTGATGCGTAATCGCTTCATCTTTATCAAAAATGATCTGCATCCGGTTATGGAGAACATCGTGCTACTTCACGAATTAGGGCACGATGCTTTACACCGGGAGGAAGCCACGAAAGTCGGTGGCTTCAAAGAGTTTGAGATCTTCAATATGCGGGACAACCGTATGGAGTACGAAGCCAATCTCTTTGCCGCACAGATTTCCCTATCAGATGAGGACTTCCTTGAACTTGCGGAAAGAGGATACGACACGCAGCAAATCGCACGGACATTGAATTCAGATATTAACCTTGTCGCTCTAAAAGCCGATACGCTGATTTCTCAGGGCTACCGTTTGCGCCAGCAGGAACACTGTAACGATTTTCTAAGATACGACAAATAACTAAGATGCCACCCTTTCGGATGGCATCTTTTTTATCACCTTTAATCAGCGCAAGCCGGTTTAGTTTTTTAGCTCAAACCCGAAAGAGAGCGCATCACCAAGTCGATGTCTTTGTTTTCAAGTTCCTGAATGATGTGCAGATAGGTTTTTTGCGTAGTGGTCATACTTGAATGTCCAAGACGGCGGGCAACGCTCGCAATGGAAACGCCCGTAAATAACAGCAAAGAGGCGTGTGTATGCCGTAATCCGTGGATAGAGATGACAGGGATGTTACAGGCTTTGCAATGCCTGCCGAGAATGTCGTTCACCGTCGAATTATAGACAGTGGAGTTGACAAAGATGGGCTTATCTTCGGGAAGGTGCTTTACCAATTCAGAAAATTGAATGACGGTTTGCCAGTCAATTTGAATTTTCCGCACAGACGACTTATTTTTCGTAGGCTGGAAGCCGCCCTTTCCCTTGTAGTCCCAAGTCTTGCTTATGGACAGTGTTTGATGGGCAAAGTCGAAGTCTTTCGGGGTAAGAGCCAGTGCTTCAGAAAAGCGCATCCCCGTCTTTGCTACCAACAGGATAAAGTAGTCCCAATTCACCTTATCCTTCAGGTCAAGCGAGATCAGCAGCGTGTGTAGCTCAAACTGATTGAGATACTTAATTTTCTTAGCAACCGGTGGCTTCCCCTTGATGATTGCCTTGCGAGTAGGATCTCTTTCAATCAAGCCCTCATCAACGGCGTCAAGTATAGCGCCCTTGAGCTGGTGGTGGAAATCCATTGTTGTTTGGCGCTCGTGGAACTCAGCATAGTCGTTCAACAGCTGCTGATAAGCGATCCGGTTCATATCACATACTCTCAGGTTCGGGACGAGCTTAACGAGCCATTTCTGCGTCATCAGGTACTTATCCATCGTCACCTTTCTGATTGCGCCCTTCTTATACACCGTAATCCATTTTGCATAATATTCACAGAACAAGTCTGTTCGTTTGGTTTCTGTTAGCATCAGAAGTCCTCCATTTCATTAAAAATGGCTTACGCTGATGAAGGGTGATAAGGTGGTCGAGCTGCTGAAAGAAACCTCCAATAGTCTGTTGTTCTCGCATCGTTGGCGGCATCATCAGCTCCATTACAGCCATTTGCTTTCCCGAAACCTCGGCGAAAGTTGATCCAGCCCCAACAAGCTCTCCATATCGTTTTAATTCTTCGGTTCGAGAAAAAATGAAGTAAGAGTCAAGCTCTCCACGATGTGGGACAATGGACTGAAATCCCTGATTAGTACAGCCTTTTCGGGTTAAAATAGCTGTTTTCCCGATCCCTGCACGAGATGTAAACAGGACTGTACCGGGAGGAAGCATTTTGGCTGAACTATTCTCATAACCCAAGCCGGTTATCTTTTTCTGACTCGAATTTGCATAGATTTGATCCGCAATTTCAGCAGGTGCATACCAATCAATATCACCGTCCCAATAGCTCTGATTTCCTGTACTTGGGGTTCCACCACCCACAATGTCAGCAATATCTCCCAACTTACGCTGTTCCCAAGAAGAAGTAATTCGCTTTTTGTTTACGGTCGAGATAAGCCTACCCGCCCTTCCAGTAAAGAAAATGCACTTACGCTGATGAAGGGTGATAAGGTTGTCAAGGGTATCAAACAGCTTTCCGATTTTGCGCTGTTCCTCAAGCGAAGGAAGAGATACTTCTCCCATACAGAGCTTGTCGTAATAGAAGTACAGACGAACGCCACCCTCTTGCAACTGCATAATCAACTTTTGAAAATCAGGTGATTTGAACCAGTGCCATAAGAGCCTATCGTCAACATCTTCGGAGGTCTTGAAAACCTCATATAGAGAGCTAACTATCACATTTTTCCCGATATTTTGGTATCCGATTGAACCAACATTTATTCTTGCCGGGTTATAAGCAAATGAGTTCGGAGAAACGATATAATACATCCTTTTATCTGCTTCGCGCATCGTCCCACCATTCTCGAACTTCTCATCTTGTGGCACAAACCCGTGTTCGTTGGTAATTGAATAGCTCTCTAATGGAAGGTTGTCCCTATTCTTTTTGCCAGCGGGAAAAGTAATATCTGAGAACTTACGCTGTTCCCAAGCTATCCGGTCGCAGTCGTGCTTATTCAGGTGTGAAATGTAGGAATTAAGTTTGAAATTTCGGGATTAATTGTTGCTAATTCGGGATTATATGCTATAATATAAGATGTGTTTTAGCACTTACTCGCAGGTTGAGAGAAAGGAATGATACGATGGCTGTAAGCTATAAAAAACTTTGGCACATTCTGCTTGATCGAGATATGAAGAAAAGAGATTTGCAGGAAGCTGCTGGACTCACTAAATACGCAATCAATAAGCTCAGTCGTGATGAAAATGTAAGCACTGAAGTGTTGGGAAAAATCTGTTCAGCTTTGAATTGCACGACTGACGACATTATGGAGTTTGTTCCCGACGAGAAGTGAGTCCGTTTTAAGGGACACTAATTGTTGTATCATAACAGTGGGGTAGTATGCCCTAAAAAAAGAAAAAGGATGGGTTCACAGGATGAATAAGCAACAGCTTGCTCAGAAAATATGGGCTTCCGCAAACCAAATGCGTTCCAAAATCGAAGCGAATGAATATAAGGATTACATACTTGGCTTTATCTTTTACAAGTATCTATCTGATAAAGAAATCAAATTCTTGAAGGAAAATGACTATGACGACGAACTTCTGAAAACCGTATCAGAAGAAGATGACGAAACGGTTAAGTGGGTTCAAGAGAATATCGGCTACTTTATTGCCTATAAAGACCTCTTTTCTACTTGGCTCTCTATGGGGAAGGACTTTGATGTTTCAAATGTCCGTGATGCACTCTCTGCGTTCAGCCGGCTGATTTCCAACACGCACAAGAAGGTGTTTGATAAAGTATTTGACACTTTGCAAACGGGTCTTTCCAAACTTGGCGATAGCTCCGGTTCACAAACAAAAGCAATCAGCGGGCTTCTGACGCTGATAAAGGATATTCCTATGGACGGCAAGCAGGACTACGATGTTCTCGGCTTTATCTACGAATATCTTATCAGTAACTTTGCAGCAAATGCTGGAAAGAAAGCTGGCGAGTTCTACACCCCGCACGAGGTATCTTTGCTGATGTCTGAAATCGTTGCAAGCCACTTGAAGGGCAAAAGCGAAATCAAAATTTACGACCCGACAAGCGGTTCGGGATCGTTGCTTATCAATATCGGTCAGAGCGTTGCTAAGTATATGACCGATGACAACAACATCAAATACTTCGCTCAGGAGTTGAAGGAGAACACCTACAACCTGACCCGGATGAATTTGGTTATGCGTGGCATCAAACCGGATAATATCGTCACTCGTAACGGCGATACTCTTGAGGAGGATTGGCCGTACTTTGACGAAAATGATCCGGTAAATACCTATAATCCTCTCTATGTGGATGCGGTCGTGTCCAATCCGCCGTATTCACAGGCTTGGGACCCGTCCAACAAAGAGGGTGATCCTCGTTATGCTCGTTTTGGACTTGCTCCCAAAGGAAAAGCCGACTATGCTTTCCTGCTTCACGATCTGTTCCATATCAAGCCGGACGGCATTATGACAATCGTTCTTCCCCACGGCGTACTATTCCGTGGCGGTGAGGAAGGTGAAATCAGAAAGAATCTGATCGAGAATAACCATATCGACGCCATTATCGGACTGCCTGCAAATATCTTCTTCGGGACAGGAATACCCACCATCATTATGGTGCTGCGCCAAAAGCGTGAGAATACCGATGTCCTTATCATCGATGCATCCAAGGGCTTTATCAAAGAGGGTAAAAATAACAAGCTCCGTGCGTCTGACATTAAACGCATAGCAGATACCTTTATTAAGCGTGAAAGCATTCCGAAGTTTTCACGAGTCGTCAGTCGTGAAGAAATTCGCAGCAATGATTATAACTTGAACATTCCTCGCTATGTTGATTCCTCTGAAGCTGCCGAGCATTGGGATGTCTATGCGTCTATGTTTGGCGGTATCCCGACAGCAGAAATTGACGAGATGAGCGAATTCTGGACGGCGTTCCCTGCGCTGAAAAAGGCGTTGTTTACCGAGAGTGGCATTCCTTATGTGAATGTGTCTACCCCTGATATTAAGAGTGCCATCAAGAGCCACCCTGATGTGGTCGGGTTTGAGAATGCTTTTAACGCCGCCTTTTCCACTTTCCCGGCATTCCTGAAAGAAGAACTTATCGACCGGATGGGAAGCATCGAAATCTCTAAGGCTGAAACCGTTCTGAGTGCTGATATTTTCGAGCGATTGAAGGAAATTCCACTTATCGACAAATATGCGGCGTTCCAGCTTCTTGACGACGATTGGACAGGTATTTCCATCGACCTCGAAATGTTGCAAACCGAAGGCTTTGCTGCAACAAAGAAGGTCGATCCGAACCTTGTCATCAAGAAAAAGGACGGTAAAGACCAGGAAGTTCAAGAGGGCTGGGTAGGTCATATTATCCCGTTCAACTTGGTACAGGCGACTTTGCTCTCCACAGAAACGGACGAGCTTCACGGTTTGGAAAGCCGTTTGGCGGAAATCCCTTCTGAGTATGAGTCTATCCTTGATGAAATGACAGAGGAGGATAAAGAGAGCTGCAACGATGTTCTCACCGAGGAAGGCGATGCTTTCGTTCCGAAAGAAGTATCCAAGAAGATTAAGGAACTGAAGAAAGACCGTTCTCCTGAAAGCGTTGCGCTTCGTATACTCTTGGAAAAGGTTGAATCCTTGGTCAAGAGCGAGAAAGAAATCAAGGCGGAGATCAAGGCAAAGAGTGCTGCGTTGCAGGCAAAAACAAAGGATACGATTGAAAGTCTGAGCGATGAGCAGGCTTTGGATTTGCTCGAAAAGAAGTGGATTGCTCCTCTCATTGAGAGCATTCACAAACTGCCTGATACCGTAATCGACAGCTTGGTGAGCAAAATTCAAGCCCTTCAAAACAAGTATGCTACAACTTTCTTCGAGGTCGAACAGCAGATCAGCGAAACCGAAGCAACGCTTTCGGGAATGATCGATGACCTTGAGGGTAATGAGTATGATATGCTGGGACTTAAAGAGTTGAAGAAATTGCTGGGAGGTAGTGCAGAATGACGAAAAAATCAGATGCTCCCGCAATTCGCTTCAAAGGATTCTCAGACGCTTGGGAACAGCGTAAGTTGTCTGAAATGTGCGGTACTTTTGAGTATGGACTTAACGCAGCCGCTAAGGAGTTTGACGGAAAAAACAAATACATCAGAATCACGGATATTGATGATGCCAGCAGAGAGTTCTTGCTTTCTGATCTTTCGTCCCCTGATATTTGCCTTGATGGTATGTCGAAATATCTACTCTCAAGCGGAGATATTGTCTTTGCACGAACTGGTGCAAGTGTCGGAAAAACCTACATTTACAGGGAAAACGACGGCATTGTGTACTTTGCAGGTTTCCTTATTCGGGCAAAAGTCAATCAGGACAATGATGCAGAATTTGTTTTTCAAAGCACCCTTTCGCCAAGCTATGAGAAGTATATTCGTATTACCTCGCAGCGATCTGGACAGCCGGGTGTAAACGCACAAGAGTACAGTGAGTACGACTTGTTCGCCCCGTCAAAAGAGGAACAGCAAAGAATTGGACACTTCCTGCGAGGTATTGACAACCTTATCACCCTTCATCAGCGTAAGTTTGAAAAGTTGACGAATGTGAAAAAGTCTATGCTCGAAAAGATGTTCCCGCAAAATGGCAGCAGTTACCCCGAAATTCGCTTTAAGGGATTTACTGACCCTTGGGAACAGCGTAAGTTCTCAGAATTGGTACAAATAGAACGAGGAGGTTCACCAAGACCGATTGACGATTTCATAACGGATGCACCAAATGGGTTGAACTGGGTTAAGATTGGTGATGCTCCAACACAAGGAAATTACATAACCAAAACCGCTGAGAAAATCCGACCTGAAGGACTGTCTAAAACGAGAGAAGTTCATCCGGGTGACTTAATTCTTTCCAACTCTATGAGTTTCGGAAAGCCCTATATAATGGGCATAGATGGATGTATTCACGACGGCTGGTTGCTCATAAGAAATACCTATGGAGTCTTTGACTTAACTTTCCTTTGTCATCTACTTGGTACACCACAAATGCTTAGCCAGTATAGGTCACTTGCTGCTGGCAGCACAGTAAATAACCTTAATAAAGAACTTGTGGAAAACACAGTTGTAACTATTCCAAGTATAACCGAGCAGCGAGTTTTGGGCGATTACTTGGAGCAGCTTGACAACCTTATCACCCTTCATCAGCGTGAGTTGGAAAAGCTCCAAAATATCAAGAAATCTATGCTTGAAAAGATGTTCGTGTGACATCAATTTCGCAGGAAGGAGGAAATCGAATGACATTCCAAAAAGAAGCGGACTTTGAGGAAGCCCTGATTAAAGTCTTGGCGGATAAAGGATGGGAAAAAGAAGTCATCAAGAACCCGACCGAGCAAGACCTCATCCGAAATTGGGCAAAGATCCTGTATGATAACAACCGTGGAATTGACCGCTTGAATAACTATCCTCTTACGGATGGCGAAATGCAGCAGATCATCGAACAGATCACGGAACTTAGAACACCGTTAAAACTCAATGGCTTTATCAACGGAAAAACTGTGTCCATCAAGCGTGATAACCCTGATGATAAGCTCCATTTCGGCACTGAAATCAGCTTGAAAATATATGATCGCAGGGAAATCGCCGCTGGACAGAGCCGGTATCAGATCGTACAACAACCAGTTTTTCCGAGCAAGTCAAAAATGCTGAATGACCGTCGTGGTGATTTGATGCTGCTTATCAACGGTATGCCTGTCATACATATCGAACTGAAGCGCAGCGGTGTCCCCGTCAGTCAAGCATATAATCAGATTGAGAAATACTCATATGAGGGCGTTTTTACCGGATTGTTCTCGCTCGTTCAGGTGTTTGTAGCAATGAACCCTGAAGAAACTCGTTATTTTGCGAATCCCGGACCTGACGGAAAGTTCAATACTGATTACTATTTCCATTGGGCTGACTTCAATAATGAGCCTATCAATGATTGGAAAGCTATCGCCTCCTCGCTGCTGTCCATCCCTATGGCGCACCAGCTCATTGGTTTTTATACTGTTGCCGACAATGCTGACGGTGTTCTGAAGGTAATGCGAAGCTACCAGTATTACGCAGCCAGCGCAATTTCCGATGTTGTGTCTAAAACGAAGTGGGATAGCGGTAAGCAGCGTGGCGGCTACATTTGGCATACCACCGGCTCAGGTAAGACGATGACGAGCTTTAAGTCGGCTCAGTTGATTGCAAACTCCAATGATGCTGATAAGGTTATTTTCCTTACCGACCGTATTGAGTTAGGAACGCAGTCGCTCAAGGAATATCGGGCATTTGCGGACGAGAACGAAACCGTGCAGGCAACAGAGAACACATATGTCCTTTTGACTAAGCTGAAAAGCAACGCAACGGCAGATACCCTAATTGTTACCTCTATTCAGAAGATGAGCAATATCCGAGATGAGGACGGAGGACTTAATGCAAGCGACATTGAAATAATCAACGGCAAACGGCTTGTTTTTATTGTTGACGAGGCTCATCGTTCAACTTTTGGAGATATGCTATCCATCATCAAGGAAACATTTCCCAATGCCATCTTCTTTGGCTTTACCGGCACACCGGTGTTTGAGGAGAATGCAAAGAAAAACAATGCCCAAACAGATGTTTTTGGCAATGAACTCCATAGATATAGCATTGCTGATGGTATCAGGGATAAGAATGTGCTTGGATTTGATCCTTATAAAGTCCTGACTTTCCGTGATAAGGATGTCCGCAAGGTGGTTGCCTTGGAAAAAGCAAAAGCAGCAACCGAAGAAGAAGCAATCAGCGATCCCAAAAAGGCAAAAATATTCTATGAGTATATGGACTCCTCCACCGTCAAGATGGCTGGTTTCTTAGGCGATGACGGTAAATGGGTCAAGGGCATTGAAGATTATCTTCCAAAGACTCAGTACCTTTCCTCGGAGCATCAAAGCAAGGTTGTTGAGGATATTCAAGAAAACTGGCTTACTTTGAGTCACAACGGGAAATTCCACGCAATCTTTGCAACGAGCAGCATCCCCGAAGCAATAGACTACTATCGACTGTTGAAGGCTGCAATGCCGAAACTTAGGATCAGTTGCCTTTTTGACCCCAATATCAGCAATGAAGATGGTGACTACAAAGAATACAGAGGGCAGCCGATTGCTTTCTATAAAGAGCAAGGCTTAATCGAAATCCTTACTGACTATAATACGATGTTTGGTCAGGATTTTTCGATTGCTACACACGCTCGCTTCAAAAAAGACCTTTCTCTACGCCTTGCCCACAAAGAGCAATATAAGCGGGTCGAAAGAGAGCCTGAGAAGCAGCTCGACCTCCTGATTGTAGTGGATCAGATGCTTACCGGCTTTGACTCTAAGTGGGTCAACACGCTGTATATGGACAAGATCCTGGAGTATGAGAACATCATTCAGGCATTTTCCAGAACCAACAGACTTTTCGGACCCGATAAGCCTTTTGGCATCATCAGATATTATCGCAAGCCGCATACGATGGAGCAGAATGTGAGCAAAGCTGTTAAGCTCTATTCCGGCGATAGACCGATAGGTCTGTTCGTTGAAAAACTGTCTTACAACCTCGGAAAGCTCAACGCTGTGTTTGATGATATTGCCTATTTGTTCAAGAATGCTGGTATCCCTGACTTTGAAAAGCTGCCTGCGGACGGAACCGTAAGAGCTAAGTTCGCCTCGCTGTTTAGAGATTTTAACGGATACCTTGAAGCTGCTAAAATCCAAGGATTTAGGTGGGACAAACACACCTACTCATTCAAGGACGAGGAAAGTGGAAATTCGATTGAAATTACAATGGAGTTCGATGAGAACGCATTTTTGATTTTAGCACAGCGTTATAAAGAGCTTTCCGCTGCTTCTTCCGATGATCCCGGATCACAAGACATAGATATACCATACGATCTTGTTGGATACCTGACTGAAATTGACACAGGCGTTATCGATGCCGATTATATGAACAGTCGCTTCGATAAGTACCTCAAATTGATTCGACAGGAAGGTTCGTCCGAGGAATCTATTGAGCAAGCAAAGGCAGAACTTCACAAAACTTTTGCTGCCCTAACGCAAGAGGAGCAGAAATACGCAAACATCTTTCTGCACGACATTGAGCGAGGCGATGTCATTGCCGAGGACGGAAAAACGCTTCGTGACTACATCACGGAGTATCAGTTTAGAGCAAAAGATGACCAAATTCACCGTTTTGCAACCATCTTCGGTCTTGATGAGGATAAACTCAGGAATATGATGGGGCTTAACCTGAATGAAGCGACTATCAATGAGTTTGGCAGGTTTGACGAGCTGAAAAAGAGCGTCGATAAGACCAAAGCAAAAGCGTTCTTTGAAGCATATGAACAAACCAAGTTGATTCCGCCCAAGGTCAATATGAAAACGGATCAGCTTTTGCGGCAGTTCATTCTTACCGGTGGATTTGAGGTTGATATGCCGTAATGAGTGCCATCAACGCTAAAGCAAGCCGAAAAATGAAAAAATATGCGGTCTTAACAAGAGAGCCAAGGTGTTTCCTTGGCTCTCTTGCTTTTTCTTGGGAACAGCGTAAGTTGTCTGAAATGTGCGGTACTTTTGAGTATGGACTTAA
>ERZ835880.634-NODE-634-length-35537-cov-85.980356_pt1 | contig 35537 bp, 28 predicted proteins | sample MGYA00519944_ERZ835880 | MGnify/ENA primary metagenome ERZ835880 (study PRJEB31850, sample SAMEA3708787) | human gut metagenome | biome: human gut; feature: human-associated habitat; material: faeces | place: China | collected 2014 ... | reverse complement strand
GCGTAAGGCTGCTAAATCTGCAGTTTGCAAGATCAACATCGACTCAGACTCTCGTCTGGCTATGACTGCTGCTGTACGTAAAGTATTCGCTGAAAAACCGGCTGAATTCGACCCACGTAAATACCTGGGCCCGGCTCGTGACAACATGGAAAAACTGTACAAGCACAAAATCCTGAACGTTTTGGGTTCTGACAATAAATTGGCTAATTGCTAATTTAAATTGATATAGACTTTATACACCTATATTATAAATGTAAAAGAGTTGCTCTTTTCTTCGTGAAGGAGCAACTCTTTTTTTATGGGACTTTTCCCGATTCTGCCTGAGCCTTGTCAGGGTTTTATGGATAAGGGTACGGTATATGATTTCCGTTTGTTTTTCAGTTCCTTGGCAAGCATGTCGGCCTGTGTCTCATCGGTATGCTTGTCGTTCAAGAAGGTTTCGGCTTTCCGGATCAGCTGTTCCAGTTCTTTGGCCTGAGGCTGTTCCAGATTGAAGTAATCGTCTTCGCCATGGTAATAAAGCAGTCTCAGCCGGGCAAGCAGCAGTTCCGCTTTCAGCGATACCGTTCCTTTGTATACATGGATTGGCTGACTTTCGTCCTGTGTGAACTTCAGTTTATCGTAAGATGCTTCTATAAACGAAATCTTTTTCTCCTTTCTGAAATCGTTTCCGTCGTAGTTCATTGAGCAGATGTGATAGCTGCCGTCCAGGTGGTCAATGAAGTAAATCCGATCTTGAGTAAGTTTCAATTTGTCTATAATACCCGCTCTGGAGTCGGTTTGCAGTTGCCTCAGTACCGTCCGGCGGCTTCCTGAAAAGTCGCTCTTTATGATTGCCATCTTTTCGTCTTTTTGGGATACATAATACCAGTTTCCATCGGCATACAGGGCTTCGGTCTTGGTTATCCGGTTGTTGGCGTCGTACCGTCTTATTACACACGATTCATCATCGAATCGGGTGCCGGCTTTCAGGTAAATCCGTGGCGCCAGATTGGTATGGGGCCTAGGATGTCCGAATGCCGTGTAGAACAGTTCGTCGGAGCACAGAAAATATTTATTGATGCTGCTCATGTTTTTCTGCCTCTGCGTGCTTGCATCGTCAAAGGTTGCATCTGCATGATACCAGTTTCCGTCGATGTAAATCCGGTTCCATACATGTCCCTGAGTGTTCGTGGCCTGACCGGTAACGTAGTCTGTAGTAATTCCGATGCCGTTCATCAGCAGTGAATAAGAAAGGCTGTATCCTTGGCAGACTGCTTTTTTAGGCAGGAAGACTCCTACAGCCGAGAAGGCACTGTATGCCAGATAGGGATATTCTTCGTTCATTTGTCCGTAGATGACCTCCTTGCATACTTTCTGATAAAGAGTATAGGCTATTTCGGGTGCTGTCATTCTGTAGTCCAGCTGTGAATAGTATTCGGCCAGGCTTTCTTCCATCTGCGGGAATACATCCTGCATATGGCTGGGGTTTACGGCATATCGGGGGAGGAAGGCTTCCAGGTTTTCCGGATTGTCTATGTCGGTCCGGTATCCGATATTTCCGCTCATCTTCAGGTGGAACAATAAAGGGGTTTCTGCCAGAAACTGCTGATAGATACTGTCGGCCTTGGTTTGGGGAATGTGGAATTCACGGACATCTATTGCCTGTTCTCCACGTAATACTCCGTTGGTCAGTTTCTTGAACAGTTCACTCATCTGCTCGGGAGTGGTTTGTGGATTTTCCTCTTCCGGTGTTTTCTCTTCTGTGGTGTCACCGGTCTGTTCCGGGTCTTTTTCTGAATCCTTTTCTTCGGTCTTTTCCGGTGCCTTGGGGATTTCCGGTTCTTTTTTCTCGCATCCGGAGCAAAGCATGCCGCACATAAGCACTGAGAGTGCCAACAGGGGTAGTTTTCTCATAAAATTCTTGAATATGTAAATGTAAGTCTAGTATTTCTGTGTCTTGAAATGCAGGACAGCATTTTCTTATTTATATATAACAAAGATAGGGCCCGGAATGTTTGCCGGATAAGTAATTATTCTTTATATAAAAGAGCAGCGTCCGATAAATCTTGCGGCAGATTCATCGGACGCTGTATCACAGGTTGAAAAGACAACGCTTATCTTGCAGCAAAGAACAGTGAGCCGTTCTGGGCACGCATGGCAGATACACCCATCAGGTCGGGAGTGACTGTCATCGGGGTACCGTCTTTCTGCTTGAACGTGATGGTGCCGTCTTCGTTCATGGTAATCAGCTCGTATGATTTGTCTTCGTATACAGCATTCCAGGTACGGTTTTCCTGATTGTAGACCAGATCGACTGACTGACCTTCCTCACCTTTCTTGGTGATGGTATAGCCGTCGGCATTGGTGCGTACCAGGTATTCTCCGTTTTCTCCTTTGACTGTCTTTACGGTGCCGACTTCCGCAACCGGATTGGAACCGCTCCAGAATTCAATGGAGTTCAGTACAATTACATCGGCTAAATATGCCACTTCGTATACAGGAACAATATGGAAGGCCAGGAATACAATCTCATTTACGAACTTGTTTCCCAAACTCTGGTTCCAGTCTTTCAACTGACTCCACAGACCGAATGAACCAATGCAGGAAGAAAAAAGTAAACTTCCGCTCAATATGGCACAGATTGCTGTTATTTTAGTCTTTCTCATGGCTTGATATTTTAATAAGTTAATGATATCTGCTTTTTTATATAATTAGGATACTACAAAGTTAGAAGTTATTTTGAATAATGAAATAAAAACGGCTGAAAAAATGTATCTTTGTCACGTTTTATCAAAGATGAAAGGAAAATTAATAATATAATAACGATGGAAGAAACAAAAATGAAAAGATTGAATGATTCTCGGGCCGTGCGTTGGGGCGCTTTGGCCATTGTGGCCTTTACAATGATGGCGGCATATTATGTGAACGATGTGGTGGCGCCTTTGAAGACCATGCTCGAAACCGAACTGAAATGGGACAGCAGTGCATTCGGATTGTATACCGGTGCGTACAGCTTTCTGAATGTATTCTTTTTGATGCTGATCTGGGGAGGACTGATTCTTGACCGTTTCGGTATCCGGTTTACCGGAAAGCTGGCTACCGTACTGATGGTGCTGGGTACCGGACTGGAATATTATGCCATGACTTGTATGGTAGATGATGAGGCGATGGTGATGGGTTACCGCATCAGTGTGTTTGTTGCCTCTGTGGGTTATTCTATTTTCGGTGTCGGTGCCGAGGTGGCAGGTATTACCGTGACCAAGATGATTGCAAAATGGTTCCGTGGAAAAGAAATGGCTACCGCGATGGGAGTGCAGGTGGCACTGGCGCGTATCGGTTCGCAGGCTGCTTATGCCGTGGCTATTCCTATTGCCCGTTCTTATGAGATTACTACACCGGTGCTGATCGGTCTGGTCTGCCTGGTAGGAGGACTGATTGCCTTTTTTGCTTTCTCTGTGCTCGACAAGAAGCTCGACCGTCAGATAGAAGCCGAACCGGATGCGTCACCCGAAGAAAAGTTCTCGTTCCGTGATGTGGCAAAGATCCTGTCTAATCCGGGATTCTGGCTGATTGCATTGCTGTGCGTGCTGTTTTATTCCTGTGTGTTCCCTTTCCAGAAATTCGCTTCAGAGCTGATGATCAGTAAATATGGCATCGATGAGAATGTAGCCGGATTCTTTGCCGGTCTGCCGGCCTTGGGAGCATTGTTCCTGACTCCGGTATTCGGTGGTATGGTCGACAAGCGTGGAAAGGCGGCTTCTATCATGATGCTGGGATCTTTCATGCTGATTTGTGTACACCTTATTTACGCACTTCCGTTCATCACCAGTTCATTTGTGGCTATCCTGCTGATGATTCTGCTGGGTATCGCCTTTTCGCTGGTGCCGTCGGCCATGTGGCCTTCGGTTGCCAAAATCTTCCCTTCACACCAGTTGGGAACGGCTTATGCACTGATTTTCTTTATCCAGAATATCGGTCTTTGGGGAATTCCTACACTGATAGGGGCTGTGCTCAAAGAGTTCTGTGTGGTAGGTAAGACCGAATCGGGAGCCAATCTTTACGACTATACGCTGCCGATGTGTATCTTCACCGGTATTGCGGTGTTGTCGCTGTTCATTGCCTTTGCATTGAAACTGGCCGACCGTAAGTACGGATACAAGCTCGAAGAAGCTAATATCAAATAAATCCGGAGTCCTGTCCGGGCCTATAAAAACTGTCAATGCCGCACTTCCGTTTTACGGGGGTGCGGCATTGATGCTTTACAGGGCCTTGGGCCGGTGATGTTCCGGAAGGGGTGCCGGAGATATGTTCCGGCAGATGCATGTCAGTACCTGAAACTGCTTCCTCCCAGAAACTCCCTCAGCAGTGAGGTGGGCGGGATTTCCTGGTCGGGAACCGATACAAAATATTCCAGGAAGCGCAACAGCCGGTGGGCTTCCGAATATTCGGGCCGGTTGTTGGGTACTTTCCTCAAAATGGGTTCCGCATAATCTTTCAGTACGGCCAGCTCGAACAGCAGGGCCGAATTGAACATGGCATCGGCATACTCCTGATAAGGGAAAATCCATTTGTCTTCTCCCTTGCGTACGCTGCCCCAGCGTGAGATGGTTTCCTCGGCCGAATAGTTCCGGTATTTGTAGTCGCGGATGATCCGTCGCAGCAACCGGTTGTCGGTAGTCGGGATATAATTATGGTTGTCGAGCAGGATGGTAGTAAGTGCCGATACATAAATCTTGAACTTGTTTTCGGCCGGAATGTTCGGAGTCAGCGCCGGATTCAGGGCGTGGATGCCTTCCAGAATCAATACCATGTGCTCATCGATTTTCAGTTTGTTTCCGCTCATTTCCCGTCTTCCGGTAGTGAAGTTGAAGCGGGGAAGTTCTATTTCCTTTCCGTCGAGCAGGTCTTTCAGCTGTGCTTCGAAGAACGGTCTGTCGAGTGCCTCCAGCGATTCAAAATCATAATTTCCGTTTTCGTCTTTCGGGGTGTTTTCCCGGTTGACGAAATAGTCGTCCAGTGAGATGGGATACGGTTTCATGCCGTTGGTCATCAGTTGTATGCTGAGACGCTTGCTGAAGGTAGTCTTACCCGATGACGACGGGCCTGAGATCAGTATCAGTTTCACCCGTTGTCCGTTCTGGTTACGGTGCGTAATCTCGTCGGCTATCTGTGCGATTTTCTTTTCCTGCAAGGCTTCCGATACGTTGATAAGGTCGGTGGCATGTCCGGCGTTGCAGGCAATGTTGAAATCGCCTACGGTGCTGATGCCCAGAATCTGGTTCCAGCGGCGGTATTCCTGAAAGACTTCCAGCATTTTTTCCTGTTTGACTACCTCTTCCAGCTTTTCGGGGTGCTGGCGGTCGGGAATGCGCAGCAGCAGTCCGTCGTAGTATTTTACGATATCGAACTGGCGGATGTATCCCGTGCTGGGAACCAGGCTGCCGTAATAGTAATCGATACAGTCTTCCAGCCGGTAATAGAAAGTATAGAGCTGTCCGCTGGTCTGCAGCAGTTTTACCTTGTCTTCCATGCCCTGTGAGCGGAACAGGTCGACGGCTTTTTCGGTGTGGCATTCAATGCGTTCGAAAGGCAGGTCGGCCGCTATCAGCTCTTTCATCCGCTGCTTGATCCGGCTTACGTCGTCCAGTCCGATGCTGCGGTCGAGGTGCAGGTGGCAGTAATATCCTTTCGATACCGGGTGTTCGAGCGAGATGCTGCCCGTAGGATACAGGTCTTTTACAGCCTTTACCAGGATGAAGCAGAGCGAACGCACATAGGTACGCATTCCCGAGGGGTTGGTAATGTCGAGAAACTCTACGTCTTTATTGTAATATACCCGGAAATTAAGCCCTTCTACCTTGTTGTTGACCTTGGCGCTGACCGGACCATAGGGCATATTCAGGTCCAGGCCGCTGTAAATGTCCAAAAGAGAACTTCCCACAGGGAATTCTTTTGTTAAATTGTTATTTTTGCAATATATTTGTAGCATAATTGTAATATGTATTACTAACATGGTTGAATAGGCAGGTAATTTACGCAATAAAAAGTTATAAGCCTATCTCCAGCTTAATTAATTACTGATGGAATATACTTTTTATGATTTTTTAGCGCTGCTCGGATCGCTGGCGCTTTTCCTTTATGGAATGAAAATCATGAGTGAGGGACTGCAGAAGTTTGCGGGCGACCGTCTTCGCAGTATCCTGACTGCAATGACCACCAATCGGGTGACCGGTGTACTGACAGGTATGCTCATTACTGCCCTGATTCAATCTTCTTCGGCAACGACAGTTATGGTCGTCAGTTTCGTAAACGCAGGACTTCTTACGCTTTCCCAGTCAATCGGAGTGATTATGGGAGCCAATATCGGTACTACCGTGACTGCGTGGATCATCTCTACCCTAGGATTTAAAGTTGATATTTCTGCCTTCTCGCTGCCTCTTCTGGCGATTGGTATTCCACTTTTGTTTTCTCAGAAAAGTTCCCGTAAATCGGTCGGGGAGTTTATCTTTGGTTTCGCTTTCCTTTTCATGGGACTTAACTTGCTGAAAGTGAATGCGCCCGACTTGAGCCATAATCCGGATATGCTGGCCTTTGTACAGAATTATACGGATATGGGTTTCCTCTCTGTCATCCTGTTCGTGCTCATCGGTACCGTGCTGACCATGATTGTGCAGGCTTCGGCGGCTACAATGGCCATTACGCTGATCATGTGTGCCAACGGATGGATCAGCTTTGAGCTGGGAGCAGCCCTGGTGCTGGGAGAGAACATCGGTACGACGATTACGGCGAATCTGGCGGCCCTGACGGCCAATACGCAGGCACGGCGGGCGGCTGTGGCACATCTGATGTTCAACCTTTTCGGAGTCATCTGGGTGCTGTGTCTCTTTAAGCCTTTCCTGAATATGGTCGACTGGATCATTGCCGACTTCATGAATATCAGTGAGGCCGGAGGTGTGGCTGTCTCATTCAAACTGTCGGCTTTCCATACGTGCTTCAATGTCTGCAACGTACTGATCCTGATCTGGTTCGTGAAGTTTATCGAGAAGACCGTCTGCAAGGTGGTACCGCAGAAGGAACAGGAAGAGGAATACCGTCTGCAGTTCATTACCGGAGGTATGCTCTCTACGGCAGAACTTTCTATCCTGCAGGCACGCAAGGAAATCAATCTGTTTGCCGAACGGATACAGCGGATGTTCCGCATGGTGCGCGACCTGCTGCATACGGAGAACGAGAATGATTTCAACAAGCTTTTCAGCCGGATTGAGAAATATGAGAACATCAGTGACAACATGGAGGTGGAAATTGCCAATTACCTGAACCAGGTGTCGGAAGGAAGACTGAGCTCGGAAAGTAAGTTGCAGATCCGTGAAATGCTGCGTGAGGTTACTGAGATTGAAAGTATCGGAGACAGCTGTTATAACCTGGCACGTACCATCAACCGCAAGCGCAGGGGAGATACCGATTTTACTCCCAAGCAGTATGAACACATACATCAGATGTTCCAGCTTACCGATGACGCCCTCACACAGATGATTGCACTGGTAGAGGATACACACCGTCAGGTAGATGTCAACCGTTCGTTCAATATCGAGAATGAAATCAACAACTACCGCAGTCAGCTGAAGAACCAGAACGTGATTGACGTCAACAACAAAGAATACAGTTACCAGATGGGGGTACACTATATGGATATTATCGCTGAATGTGAGAAATTGGGAGATTACGTGGTGAACGTGGTCGAGGCACATTCGGATGTAAAAGAGAAAAAGGCGTAAGCCGGAAAAGTTCCTGAATCCGCCTTCCGGGTCCGGCTGGCGGAGGATGCAGGGGCTGTCTCATTGCGGTGAGACAGCCCCTGTGTGTTATAGGAGGGAGGATGCGTGCCTCCGGTCTCCGCTGCTAGATGTGTATGCCGTATTCGTGCTTGATGACGTCCATTACAAAGACACTTTCGAGCGAAGAGAGGTTCTCTACTCTTCCCAGCACGTTCAGTATGAAGCTCTGGTAGTATTTCATGTCCGGGGCATGTATCTTGAGCAGGTAGTCGAAGCTGCCCGAGATGTTGTAGCATTCGGTAACTTCGGGTATGCCTGAGATGATTTCGGCAAACTGGACGGCAATGTCGTAGTTCATGTGCTGCATCTTGACCTTGCAGAATACCATGAAGCCCTGGTTCAGTTTCTCGGCATCCAGTACCGCAATGTATTTTTTGATGTATCCGTTGGCCTCCAGGCGTTTCAGGCGTTCGAACACGGGGGTGGAAGACAGGCTCACCCGTGTGGCCAGTTCTTTGGTTGTCAGGCGTGAGTTCTCCTGCAGGGTACGGAGTATCTGTAAGTCTACTTTGTCCAGTTTTTCCAAATAGCTGCTCATGGAATAATATTCTGTTTAAAGGGGTTTATACACGGATTATTAGATAAAATAAATAGTTATACGGACAAATATAGTGTATTATTCCAAAAAATAAAAGAATATTGGATGATATTGCTATGCAGGATAACTTTGCAACCGATGAAAGTACCTGTCCGGGCAGTCTGGAAGTCTATCGCGGAAGAGTTCATCGTTTTGTAAAACCCTAAAAATTGATTGAATATGGCAAACGGAAAACTGCGTTTTGAAACTTTACAGTTGCATGTGGGACAGGAGCGTCCCGACAAGGCTACAGGAGCCAGGGCGGTACCTATTTATCAGACGGCTTCGTTCGTCTTCGACAATGCGGAGCATGCGGCCGCACGCTTCGGCCTGCAAGACCCGGGAGATATCTACAGTCGCCTCGGCAACCCTACACAGACGGTATTCGAGCAGCGGATGGCTGCACTGGAAGGAGGAGTGGCGGCACTGGCCGTGGCATCGGGAGCGGCAGCCGTGACCTATGCTTTTCTGAACATCATCCGAAGCGGTGACCACGTGGTAGCGGCACGTACCCTCTATGGAGGAAGCTATAACCTGCTGGCGCATACGCTGGAGCCTTACGGGGTGACGACGACTTTTGTCGATCCTTCTTCGCCTGCGCATTTTGAGGAGGCTGTCCGGCCGAACACGAAGGCGGTCTTTGTAGAAACCATGGGAAATCCCAACGCCAACCTTATCGATATTGAGGCAGTGGCCGAGGTGGCACACCGGCACGGTATTCCGCTGATCATCGACAATACGTTTGCCACTCCGTTCTTGTTCCGCCCCATCGAACACGGGGCCGATGTGGTGATACATTCGGCCACCAAGTTTATCGGAGGACACGGGACGTCGCTGGGAGGAGTGATTGTAGATTCCGGAAAGTTCGACTGGCAGGCTTCCGGAAAATTCCCTCAGCTTACTGAGCCGGATCCGTGCTATCACGGACTTCGCTTTACGGAGGCAGCAGGAACGGCGGCTTATGTGACAAGAATCCGGGCGGTACTGCTCCGCGATACGGGTGCGGCCATCAGTCCGTTCAATGCATTCCTGTTGCTGCAGGGGCTTGAGACCTTGTCGTTGCGGGTGGAGCGGCACGTTGCCAATGCGCTCCGGATAGTAGACTTCCTCCACCGTCATCCTAAGGTGAAGAAGGTAAACCATCCGTCGTTGCCGGAGCATTCGGGACATGAGTTGTACCGCCGTTATTTCGGAGAGGGAGGAGGTTCCATCTTTACGTTCGACATTGAAGGAGGAAAGGACGAGGCTTACCGCTTCATCGACAGCCTGCAGATTTTCTCCTTGCTCGCGAACGTGGCCGATGCGAAATCGCTCGTCATCCATCCGTCGAGCACCACTCACTCGCAGTTGAGCGAGGCGGAGAAGGCCGAACAGGAGATTTATCCGGGAACCATCCGGCTTTCTGTAGGACTGGAGCATGTAGACGACTTGCTGGCTGATCTGGAGCAGGCTTTGGAGAAGGTATGACATAAGGAAATTATTTACGGAATGATTGCAGGGGTTCTTGAACCTCCGTACGGAGGTCGGACAACCTGCATGGGAAAGTGATGAAACCCGCGTACGGAGGTTATACGGCCTCCGTACGCGGGTTTAAACTTATATTGGCATGCGATGGCGTATGCTTTTCTTTGTTTCTCCATAAACAATACGGTCCCGAAGCGTCGGGAAAAGAAGGATTGCAAAGTGGCGTTTTTTGTTTTTTTAATAAATCGGCAATGGCCCTTTTTTCCTGTTTCTTTCTCTTATAGGAGAAAAATCAGGCTTTTTTATTTCAAGATACATTATAATTTATGGACGTATTGTTTTTGTTGGAGAAATTATATCGTGACCCTTTGGTGTTGTCTAAATTCAGTCAGTTCAGGTCGTATACTGTCAACGAAGGTGAGAGTATCAGTAACCTGAACGAAAACCAGGAGTTCCAGATTTGCTTTGTGCTGAAAGGGACGCTGTGTTTCTCTAATAATCAGGCGAACTCCATGCCGAAGCTGATTACGAAAAATGAGTTGTTCTTTATCAGTCATTTTCATGAATGTAATATCAAGGCGATAGAAAATGTGCATATCGTGGTGTATGCCTGCAACGTCATAGCGCCTTATTTCTATACGCGGGTACTGGAATATCAGGGCGATACTTCGACGGAGAGGGTGCCTCAGAAAGATATTTTCCCGGTGTATCCGCTGATGCTTTCTTACCTGCATTCGCTGGTGGATTACATGAAGATGAACGTGGAGATTCAGGAACTTCATCAGGCAAAGGAGTGTGAGCTTTTCTCTCTGTTCAAGATTTGCTACAGCAAGCAGCAGCTGATTCAGATATTCCGGGATGCCCTGTCGAAGGACGTGCAGTTCTTTGTTTCGGTCATGAAGCATTACAAGACTTGCCGTACGGCAAAGGAACTGGCCATGGCGTGCGGGTACAATATGCTTGTCTTCAACCAGCTTTTCAAGATTTGTTTTCACGGTTCTACTCCCTACCAGTGGCTGCAGAAGCAGACTTCGAGTGAGATAGAGTATAAACTGAAAAAAACGCGGCAGCCCATCAAGGAGATTATGCTGGAGTATCATTTCAAGACGTTTTCTCATTTTACGGCGTATTGCAAGCGGAACATCGGTAATGCACCGAATGAGGTGCGCCGGCGCGAGAACCTGGCATAGGCGTAAGCCCGAAGGTGTTTGGTGTGTTCAGGTAGGGGCGCTGCCTTTACTGTAACGATAGTTGAATCTTAATTTATTGAGAAGTATGAAAAAAGGATTAATGTGTTTGTTGTTGGGAATGGGTATCATGAATGCTTATTCTCAGACATTGATTGATGGAAACAAGTTTTTTGACAACTGGTCGGTCGGAGTGTCGGGAGGGGGATTGACTCCGTTCTCGCGCGGGAATTTCCTGAAGGACATGCGCCCGGCAGTGGGACTGGAACTTTCCAAGCAGGTTACACCGGGATTCGGACTGGGAGTGGAAGGTATGGGCTATATCAACATTACTGACAGCAAGACGGCTTTTGACGGTTCGAATGTCAGTCTGCTGGGTAAGTTCAACCTGATGAATCTGCTGGGCGGTTACCACGGTCGTCCGCGGGTGTTTGAACTGGAGGCGGTACTGGGTGCCGGATGGTTGCATGGGTATGTAAATGGTCCGGGCGACTATAATGCATGGTCTACCAAACTGGGGATGAACTTGAATTTCAACCTGGGAGAGAAGCGTGCATGGACGCTGGCACTGAAACCGGCGCTGGTGTATAACATGGAGGGTGATTTCGATGAGCATCAGAGCCGTTTCAATGCGCAGAATGCGTGTGTGGAGATTACTGTCGGAGTGGTGTATCATTTCAAGAACAGCAACGGCAAGCATCATTTCACGAAGGTCAGGGCCTACGACCCGATTGAGATTGATGCGTTGAACCAGGATATCAATGCGTTGCGTGCGGAGGTACGTGCCGGACGGGAGGAACTGTCGGTGGCTCAGAACAACCTGATTCTGGCCGATCAGAAGATTGTGCAGCTGAACCGGGAACTGGAGGATTGCCGCAACCGGGAACCGCAGGTGCAGACGGTGGTGGAGACGGCCAAGACGCTGGAGTCGGTAGTGACTTTCCGTCAGGGAAAATCGACCATCGATGCTTCTCAGTTGCCTAACGTGGAACGGATTGCGACTTACCTGAATAATCATAAGGATGCCAAGGTGGTCATCAAGGGATATGCTTCGCCGGAAGGCAGTGCGGAAGTGAATGCGCGCATCGCTGAGGCTCGTGCCAATGCGGTGATGGGTCTGCTTGTCAAGAAGTACCGTATCAGCGCGGAACGCATTACTGCCGGTGGACAGGGGGTAGGAAACATGTTCTCGGAAGCCGACTGGAACCGGGTGAGTATTTGTACGATACAGGAAAATGAATAAAAAACGATAAAATGAAAGTACGGTGTTACATGAGTCTTTTCTCATGTGGCACCGTCTGTTAGCAGATAAACTTATGAGAGTTAAGGAATTTTTGAAGGCGGGATTTGCCGGGCTGATGCTGGCGCTGATGTCCTGCAGCTCGCCTTCGTTTGACGGAACTTATGAGGGTGTATTGCCGGCAGCCGACTGTCCGGGAGTTTATGTGTTGCTGACTGTCAACGGCGACAAGTATGAGTTGCTGGAGAAGTATCTGCTGCATCCGGAGACTTTTGTCACTTACGGTAAGGTGGAAAGTGCGGATGGAGGAAGGGGACTGCGCCTGGACAACCGCATGGAACTGGAGGTGGAGGGCAACGGGCTGGTCTGTCAGAAGGTGCCGTTGAAACGGGTTTCTTCGGAGAAGGCTTTGCCGGAACTGTATACGTCTGTGGCCCTGAAGGATTATCAGACGGGAGAGGATGCTACGGTCAGACTGTACGAGAGGGAAGGAAAGAGGTATGCAGCTCTCAGTATGGGAGATAAGGATTATACGCTGCGACTGGAGGCACAGAGTGATTCGGTGAATGAATACCGTGATTCGGAGTCTTCACTGAAACTGATGGCGGGTGCTCCGGCGGATTTTCTTTCCGAGAAAATCGTATTTGACGGTCCCGATGGTGCGTATTCCTTTGCCAGACTGACACCTGTATATAATGTGTACCGTCTGGTGGAACCGAAGGAAGAGGATGATAATGTGCCTTCCTTCTATGATGTGGTGTATTATGCCGGCGATACCGAAGCGTATGTGAAGCTGTTGACTTCGGATGCGGCGCAGTGCTATACGTTGCCGCAGGTGGAGGCCTCGGCGAAGACTGCCGTATATACCGACGGGAAAGTGGAGTGGCATGCGGGCAACCACCGGAATGCGACCTTGATAGTGGACGGTAAAATCTATAAGTATAAGGAATGATCGGGAGCAGACCATCAGTAAGTTGAGTGTGAAGAATTTCAAAAAGAACTGCTTGGAAACGTGCCTTTTTGAAATTCTTCTTTTGTATGTAGACGGATCGGCAGGGGAAGGAGTGCCTGTCTTTTCTGCGGATTCGTATGTCAGGGAGTTTTTGTTTTACCGGATGGATGAAGGAGTGGTTGAAGGATGACGGGGGGACTGTGGAATGAAAGTGTATGCCAGAGAGGGACAATGTGTGCAGAGACGTGAACGGCCCGTGAAGGAGACCGGGAGGAAAGGGTGAGGAAGAATCATTGTGCCGACGGGATGAATCATGAAGAAAATAGGTAATCAACAAACAACTAATGTTTTATTAATAAATTTATTATGTGTATAAAGAAAGAATGTAAAGTCCATATATGGGCTGTATTACTGCTTGTAATTTTCTATTCATGCAGCAGAATTGGTTTTGACCTGCCTCAGGGGCCTCAGGGAGCGAGCGGCAAGTCGGCTTATGAAATCTGGAAGGAGGAGGTCGTGGGAGGCCGTATTCACTGGCCGTCGGACCGTACGGAGGTTGCCGATTTTCTGGCATACATTAAAGGTGAGAAGGGTGACAAGGGAGAGAATGGTCTGTCTTCTTATGAACTGTGGAAGGCGCTGATTGCACAGGGAGGGGTATCCGATCCTCATCATCCGTCTCAGACATGGCCTGCTTCGAAGAATACGGAAGGGGATTTCTGGGATTTCCTGTGCGGACGCGACGGTCAGACTCCGCACGTGGGTGATAACGGTACGTGGTGGATCGGGAATACGGACACGGGCGTGAAGGCTGTGGGAACGGATGGCATCAACGGTCGGGACGGGGTTTCTGCCTACGACCAGTGGAAGCGTCTGGTGGCGGACGGCAGTATCAGCTGGCCTTCTGATCAGTTGACTCAGAATGATTTTTTCCTGTATCTGAAAGGCCGCGACGGGGTGAACGGAGTGACTCCTCATGTGGGTACGAACGGCAACTGGTTTGTAGGTGCTACGGATACGGGAGTCCGTGCTGCGGGTCGTGACGGGGCTGCCGGTGCGGACGGACTGTCTCCTTACGTGGGCAACAACGGCAACTGGTGGGTAGGTACTACCGATACGGGGGTGGCGGCTGAGGGCCGTGCCGGTGCCGACGGCAAGACACCTGTCATCAAGGACGGATTCTGGTGGATCGGTGATACGAATACGGGTGTAAAGGCTCAGGGTGAGAAGGGTGACAACGGTCGTGACGGGGTGGACGGAAAGACTCCGGTCATCAAGAACGGTACATGGTGGATCGGTGATACGAATACGGGTGTAGCGGCTGCGGGAACCAACGGTACGAACGGTGCCGACGGTACTTCGCCGCACATCGGTGATAACGGCAACTGGTTTATCGGTGCAACGGATACGGGTGTGTCGGCCAGCGGTCAGGCGGGCAGCAACGGGGCGGCCGGAGCTTCGGCTTATGAACTTTGGGCAGCCGATGTCAAGGCCGGAAGAATCCGTGACAAGCAGGGACAGGTATGGCCTACAGAGAAGAATACGATGGAGGATTTCTATCAGTATCTGAGTGGTGCGAAAGGTGACAGCGGCAAGTCGGCTTATGAATTGTGGAAGGAAACTGTGGCTGCCGGCAATGTGGGCGACCCTAAACATCCGGGACAGGCATGGCCTGCGGATAAGGTTTCGGAACTTGACTTCTTCAGTTACCTGACCGGCAAGGACGGTGCTGACGGGGTGAACGGAACGAACGGTCTGTCGGCATACGAACTCTGGAAGGCCGATCTTGCACTCCGCTGCAATACGGCTGAGGCGTTTGTGGATTATAAGAACGGGGGTACCTGGAACTGTGAGAAGAATACGCTGGCCGATTTCTATGAGTATCTGCGCGGTAAGGACGGCAAGGATGGCAAAGACGGACAGGACGGTCGTCCGGGTATTCCGGGACAGCCTGGTGCAGAGGTGAAAATTATCCTGGGCGTGCCTAATGTTGTCGCACAATACTCTCAGTCGGAATTTGGGGAGTACGTGCGTACCACCGATGGGGGTGTACTGTATAAGGTGTACGATGAAAAGGGAGAACTGGCTCCGGGCGCCAAGGTGAAAGGTATGCCGGGAGTTGCGGAGAATAAGGTATATACAGCCGACCAGAACGGTGAATTTATTGTTCCGAGAGAGGATTTGCCGGAAATCCAGGAACTGGAACGCCGGTGGGGAACGGTAAAGGAGGTGACGCTGCCGGGCAAAAGTGCTCCTCAGGTCTCTGCTCAGAATACGTATGTGCCGAATCGGGTGCATTTACGGATGCTTCTGCGAGGCACCACTTCTTCGATGGGCAGTAATGCGCAATACTTGTATTTTTACATAGAGCGTAGGTTGAATCCGGACGATGAATGGCAGAAAATTCCCAGTTACCTGCCCAAAAGCGGTGCCTTGGCATTGGAGTCTTACCGGGTGAGCGACAAGAACGTGCCTGGCAGTCTGATGAAGGACAAGCCACTGAAATGCAGGATGTATTACAATAAAGAAGAAAATCATTATTACTACAACATTGATACCGACCGTTTTGTGAAGAGCAATAAGGTCGGCCACATGAATGGCTACTTGGAATATTGGGATGAGACGCCTGTATATTATACCGTGAAATCGAAGGAACCCTATTATGGGGAGGAGTATTGCTGGAACGGTGTTTGTCTGCTGGCTCCGATACAGGTGGTGCCTAACGTGAAGTCAATCAGGCTAAAGAGCCTGTCGCAGGAGAATGAGCCTACGTTTACGTATGCCGAGGGAGAGTTTGACATGTCGGGTGTGGACTTCAGCATTATTTATAAGGGCTATTCCGAGCATTTTGTAAGAAACGGAATCGACGTGGTGGAGGCTTCGGCTTTTACGGCAGAGGAAGTGAAGAATTTAAAGATTGCCTATGTCAGCTTCAGATACCGTTCTTCAGTGGGTGAGCAAGAAGCATCGAGCTCTCAGACACAGTCGACCAAAGAGAATCCGACTTTCAAGGTGCTGTCTCCGTTCTTGAATTCGACCGTGGCTATCAGTGCGTCTCTTTCTGCTTTTAGCGGATTTACGGAGGGGATACTGAAAAGAAGAGAGGGCAGTGAGGATGTCTTTGTGCTTGAAAAGACGAGTTCTTCGAATACATTTCCTCAAGTGCAAATTACATATGAAAAGTAAATGATATGAAAGCTAGAACAATATATACGAAAAGTAGAATCTTATTGATAATCATTCTTCTCTGTGCCGGCCGGACTGCGGGGGCACAGGAAGCAAAAGGGGGTGTCTGGGAAGAGACTCCTATGGAGCATTACAAAAAGGCCTGGGAATTCGGTGTGGGGGCGAATGCGCTTCAGATGACCCGCTTCAACGTGCTGGATTTCCGTACCAATCCTCAGGGAGGGTATTTCATTGATACGAGCAAGAGGGACCTTCTGTTCGGAGGTCATCTTTACCTGGCACGTGAACTGAACAGTCATTTTTACCTGGATTTGCAGGGAACGTGGGATTACAGTTCCGATCCGGTGCGCAGCGGTCGTGCGTCCCGCTGGGCGGGCATGGCGGGCCTGGGCCTGCAGTGGCGTCTGGGAGAGTATTTCCGTTCTTCTTTCATCGATCCCTTCCTGCGTGCGGGGGTGAATTATATGTATAAGAACTTTAGGGTGGACTATAACGGACTGGAGGCTTTTGAGCGTGACCGGATGGGCTGGAGCATGTCGAACGACTATAACAAGGAGGGGCACGACCGGCAGCATCTGATTCCGCTGTCATTGGGAGCGGGTGTGAATATGTGGCTCAATGACCGTATGGGTATCGGTCTTCAGGCGGATTACCTGTGCATGCCTTACCGCAAGGTGGCGGATTCCTGGAACGGGACGCTGCGGCTGATGTGGCGTTTCGGCGGTAAGCCCAAACGGGCCGGAAGGCCTGCTCCCCAGTATGTGGAACGGGTGGTAGAGCGTGTGGTCGAGAAGCCGGTAGTGGTGGAAAAAACGGTGGAGGTGGAGAAGGTTGTCGAAGTGGCTTCCTCCGAGAACCTGTATGAACTGTTCCAGAATGTATTCTTCGACTTTGACAAGTGGGAGATTACGGAGAAATCTGCCGAAATACTCGACCGTGCGGCCCGTATCATGCTGAAAGATACCGACCGCAAGTATCTGATAACTGCCTGTACGGATGCACGGGGAACGGTGGATTATAATCTCCGGCTTTCGCGTCGCCGTGCGGATGCGGTGGTGCAGGCACTGGTGGACCGTGGGGTTCCTGCCGGCAACCTGAAGGCTGTCGGTATCGGCAAGAAGATAGCCCTTGCCTCGAGCAGTGCTTCGGATGCCGTCCGTGAGGCGGACCGTAAGGTGATGGTGGAGATGGTTTCGAACATGGAGTACTGGAACCATATCCGATAAGAGGGCCTTATTCAGCATACTTGCCTGAAAGAAAAATCCCCCGGACAGCCAGAAGGTCGTCCGGGGGATTTTTGTCGGGTACACTCACGGCGGTCAGCGTGTGCTGCCGGAGTCATGCCCCTTGATTATTTATTTTTCTTTTTCGATTTCAAGCAGTTCTACTTCGAAAATCAGTGTAGAGAACGGTTTGATCTTTCCTGCTTCACGAGAACCGTAAGCCAGTTCCTGCGGAATGTACAGTTCCCATTTTGAACCTACAGGCATCATTGTCAGGGCTTCTGTCCATCCTTTGATTACCTGGTCGGCACGGAAAGTAGTCGGTTCCTTACGGTCGTAAGAGCTGTCGAACTGAGTACCGTCGATCAGTGTACCTTTGTAGTGTACTTTTACTCTTGATTCTTTAGTAGGAACTTCACCCTTACCTTCAGTGATTACTTTGTACTGCAAGCCGCTGGCAGTTACCTGAATACCTTCTTTGCCCTTGTTGTTGGCCAGGAATTCTTCGTTTTCTTTCTTGTAGTCTGCATATTTGGCTTCCAGTGCTTTTTCTTTGATAGCTTCTGCCTTAGTGCGTACATATACTCCTGCTGAGTCAGCGCTTACCAGACCTTTTTCCTGTACGGCAGCCATGAAACCAGCCAGGAAGTTTTCTTTGCTCAGGCTCTGAGTAGAGTCGCCACTGAAAATCTGGTTGTTGATAGCTTCGAACATGTCACCGCTTACCTGCTGACCGATCTGTACACCGGCCATGTAAGCCTTCTGCTTAGCGTCAGTTTCTTTCATTCCCTGTTCGATACCTCTTACGAAGTCTGCCATGTGTGCTGAATCTACGCCCAGACGACCGATGACATAGTCTTTCAAACCTTGAGTGTTGCTTACTCCCATCATGTATGAAAGAGTGTCCACTTCGCTTTTCATATTAGCTTTCGGGCCCTGAGAAGTACATGATGCCAGTCCTGCTGTAGCTGCCAGCATCATGAAAATTGTACTTTTTTTCATGCTTTTTAGTTTTGTTTTTTATTGAGTAATAATTTAAAATATTCGGATGTATGCTTACAGCACCTCAATCAGTTCTACTTCGAAAATCAGTGTGCTGTGAGGCGGAATCATGTCACCGGCTCCCTGGGCACCATAGGCCAGTTCCGACGGAATGTAAAGTTTCCATTTGGCTCCTTCCGACATGAGCTGCAGGGCTTCTACCCATCCTTTGATTACCTGGTTGACACCGAATACGGCCGGTTCACCGCGCTTGATGGAACTGTCGAAGAGGGTTCCGTCAATCAGTGTACCTTCGTAGTGGCAGCGTACACGGTCGGTAGCCTTAGGCTGTTTGCCATTGCCGGCTTTGATTACTTCGTACTGCAGTCCGCTGGGCAGTGTAATGATATTGGGGTTCTTCTTGTTTTCTTCCAGGAAAGCCTTGCCTTTGGCAATGGTTTCGGCGTTCATTTTCTCTTCCAGTTCGGTGAAATACTTGTTGACGATTTCACGGGCTTCTGTGTGGCTGATTGCTGTCTGGTTTCCCTCTAATACGTCTTTGATTGCCTGTGCAAAGTCGTTTACTTCGATACCGCGAGCACCCATGCTCAGCAGATTTTGGCCTATACCCAGACCAATGGCGTAACTGAATTTATCCATATTTTTGTTTTTGATTAAAATATTGGCGCAAAGGTATCTTTTTTCTTTGAATATGAGCTTCTTTAAGCGATTAAAAATTCTTATTTTTGTATTTGTATGTAAATTATGGGTATATGAAAAAATTGGTGGTGCTTACAGGTGCGGGAATGAGCGCGGAAAGTGGTATCAGTACCTTCCGCGATTCCGGAGGGCTGTGGGAACAATACTCGGTAGAGGAGGTAGCGACTCCCGAGGGCTATGCGGCCAATCCTAAGCTGGTGATTGATTTTTACAATGCACGCAGAAAGCAGTTGCTGGAGGTGGTTCCGAACCAGGGACACGAATTGCTGGCCGGACTGGAGCGTGATTTCAAGGTGACGGTGGTGACGCAGAATGTGGATAACCTGCACGAAAGGGCGGGCTCGACGAACGTCATTCACCTGCACGGGGAACTGACGAAGGTGACTTCGAGCCGGAATCCGAATGATCCGCGCTGCATCAGGGAGCTGACTCCGGAGCAGTATGAGGTGAAAATGGGGGACCTGGCTGCCGACGGCACGCAGCTGAGGCCTTTTATCGTGTGGTTCGGAGAGGCTGTGCCGCTGATTGAGAAGGCGGTAGATGAGGTGATGGAAGCCGATGTGTTTGTGATTATCGGGACTTCCCTGAATGTGTATCCGGCGGCGGGACTGTTGCATTATGTGCGTCCGGGGGTACCGGTGTATCTGATTGACCCGAAAGAGGTGGCGGTTCCTGCAAACCGGAAGGTGCATGTAATCCGGAAGGGAGCATCCGAAGGAATGGAAGAATTGAAAAAAATGTTATTAAAAGAAGAATGATAAACAAATAATGCCTATATTTGTTTCATATATGTAATGACATTAATACTAACTTAAAGCAAAAGATAAAATTATGAAGAAGTACATTTGCACAGTTTGTGATTGGGTATATGATCCAGAAGTAGGTGATCCGGATAATGGCATCGCTCCGGGTACAGCGTTTGAGGATATTCCAGAAGACTGGGTTTGCCCGGTTTGCGGAGTAGGTAAAGAGGATTTTGAAGTGGTAGAAGAATAATTCGGATACCCGTAAATTATAGAAGGCGGTTTTATCTTATACGGATAAAGCCGCTTTTTTTGTGCGGTGAAGAAAGTTCTGGCGCCCGATGGCTGTAGATGGAAATGAACAGCAGGATACGTTGAGATGAACAGGCGGATATACTTGAAACGGAACAGCCGGATACGAAAAATCCCTTCTTCTCCGTTGCCGGGGAAGAAGGGATATGTATGGACAGGGAAGATTCCCTGATTATTTCTGTTCCTTATTGTGCTGAGGCTTGCGGTCACCGCGTTTCGGACGGTTTTCTTCAGCCATGCCTTCCGGTTTCGGAACCAGCACTTTGTGTGACAGTTTGAACTTACCGGTCTTAGGATCGATGTCGAGCAACTTGACTTCGATGTCATCGCCTTCCTTTAGTCCTGATTCTTCGATAGTCTCCAGACGCTTCCAGTCGATTTCTGAAATGTGGAGCAGACCGTCTTTACCCGGCAGGAATTCTACGAATGCACCGTAAGGCATGATAGAACGTACTTTACCGGTGTATACTTCGCCGATTTCAGGAACGGCAACGATACCCTTGATCAGGCGCATTGCGCTGTCGATGCTCTGCTTGTTGTTTCCGGAAACTTCGATGCGTCCCACTCCGTCAACTTCTTCGATAGTGATAGTCGCACCGGTTTCTTCCTGCATACCCTGGATGATCTTTCCGCCCGGGCCGATGACTGCACCGATGAATTCTTTCGGAATAGTCATGGTTTCAATGCGCGGAGCATGAGGCTTCAGTTCTTCACGAGGAGCAGCGATACATTCAGTCAGTTTGCCGAGGATGTATTCACGTCCCTGTTTTGCCTGCAGCAAGGCTTTTTCCAGAATATCGTAAGTCAGACCGTCGCACTTGATATCCATCTGAGTGGCAGTGATACCGTTCTTTGTTCCGGTAACCTTGAAGTCCATGTCTCCCAGGTGGTCTTCATCGCCCAGGATATCAGACAGAACGGCATATTTTTCTTCTCCGGCATTCTTGATCAATCCCATTGCAATACCCGAAACCGGATTCTTGATAGGTACACCCGCATCCATCAGAGCCAGTGTTCCGGCACATACTGTTGCCATAGAAGAAGAACCGTTAGATTCAAGGATATCAGATACTACACGTACGCAATATGGATAGTCGGCTGGAATCTGGCCTTTCAACGCACGCCATGCCAGATGACCGTGACCGATTTCGCGACGTCCTACGCCACGCTGTGCCTTGGCTTCTCCGGTAGAGAACGGAGGGAAGTTGTAGTGCAGCAGGAAGCGTTCCTTGTGCTGGTCGAGTACATCGTCTACAATCTTTTCATCGAGCTTGGTACCCAAAGTAACTGTACTCAATGACTGGGTTTCACCACGGGTGAAGATAGAAGATCCGTGAGGGCCTGGCAGCGGGCTGGTCTCGCACCAGATAGGACGGATTTCAGTAGTAGTACGTCCGTCCAGACGCTTGCCTTCATCGAGGATGCAGCGGCGCATGGCTTCTTTTTCTACATCGTGGTAGTAGCGGTCGATCATGCCGGCCTTTTCTTCCAGTTCTTCTTCAGTGAACTGTGCCTTGAATTCGTCGCAGATGGCATCGAAGGCATCCTGACGTTCGTGCTTGTTGCGGTTACCTGAAGCAGCGATGGCATATGCCTTGTCGTAGCAGGCATCGTGAACGGCCTTACGCAACTCTTCGTCGTTTTCTTCGTGGCAATATTCGCGTTTTACTGTAGAGCCTACTTCTTCCATCAGTTCCATCTGAGCCTTGCAGTGTACTTTGATGGCTTCGTGAGCGAAACGCATGGCTTCCAGCAGGTCCTGTTCGCTGACTTCGTTCATTTCTCCTTCCACCATCATGATGTTCTCATAAGTAGCGGCAACCATCAGGTCCATATCAGCACGTTCCAGGGCTTCGAATGTCGGGTTGATGACAAACTGACCGTCGATGCGGGCTACGCGGACTTCGGAAATCGGACCGTTGAACGGAATGTCAGATACGGCCAACGCTGCAGAGGCAGCCAGACCGGCCAGTGCATCCGGCATGTCTACACCATCGGCTGAGTAAAGGATGATGTTGACATAAACTTCTGCATGGAAGTTATCTGGGAATAAAGGACGTAATGCACGGTCTACCAGACGGCAGGTAAGGATTTCGTAGTCGGAAGCTTTACCTTCACGTTTGGTGAAACCGCCCGGGAAACGTCCGAAAGCGGAATATTTTTCTTTATACTCTACCTGAAGAGGCATGAAATCAGTACCGGGAACTGCATCTTTTGCTGCACAAACAGTAGCCAGCAACATGGTGTTACCCATGCGTAGCATAACAGCACCATCTGCCTGTTTTGCCAGCTTTCCCGTTTCGAGAGTAATGGTTCTTCCATCACCTAACTCGATCGTCTTAACAATTGGATTGATCATATAAAAAATGTGTTATATATAAAATTCGTGTCAAAGATAAGAATAATCTTGTAGTAAAATGGTGAAAATGAGATAAAAGTTTGTGGCAGGACACAGTTTTTGTGATTATTGGCCCGTATCGGGGGGCAAAGATTGGATTTAAGGGATAAAATACTTACTGTCTGTGATAAGAACTTGGCTAAAAACTTTGCGGACTCACGAAAAGCCGTATCTTTGCACCCTGAATAAAAAAGAAAAAAGAAAGCGATGAGAAAAAATATCAGTTGTATTGCGGGAGCCTTGTTGCTGGCCGGTTTCTCGGCTTGTAACCACCAGCCGGAATTTAAGGTAGAAGGAACGGTTGCGGATGCGGCCGATAAGATGCTGTATCTGGAACAGGCCGGTCTGGAAGGAATTGTGGCCCTCGACTCTGCCCGCCTGGATGAGGAGGGAGTATTCAGTTTTGCGGCTGCACGTCCGGAGTCACCGGAGTTCTATCGTCTGCGCATAGAAGATAAGGTGATTAACTTTTCGGTGGATTCTGTCGAAACGGTGAAGGTGACTGCACAGCTTCCGGATTTTGCTACCGGCTATCAGGTGGAAGGTTCGGAAAACAGTGCGAAGATCAAGGAACTGGTTCTGCTGCAGACAGAGTTGCAGAATCGGGTGAACGGACTTTCAGGGTTGCCGGCAGGTATTGCACAGGACAGCCTGATTTCGATGGTCGAAGCCTACAAGGATAAAGTGAAAAGAGGATATATTTATGCTGCGCCGAATAAGGCATATGCGTACTTTGCGCTGTTCCAGCAGTTGAACGGATACATGATTTTCGATCCGCTGGGCAACAAGGAGGATGTGAAGTGCTTTGCTGCGGTGGCTACCAGCCTGAATAATCTGTATCCGCATGCCGACCGCTCACGCAACCTGTATAATATGGTAATCAAGGGAATGAAAAATACGCGTACTCCTCAGCAGCAGGCGGTAACGATTCCGGAAGATAAGGTACAGGAAACTTCCATCATCGATATTCCGCTGATGGACCTGAAAGGGGTGACACGTCACTTGACCGACTTGAAGGGAAAGGTGGTACTGATTGATTTTACGGCTTATGGCAATGCGGTATCGGGAGCGCGCAACCTGTTGCTGCGTGAACTGTACGACAAGTATGCGGCTCAGGGACTGGAAATCTATCAGATTTCACTCGATGCTGACGAACATTTCTGGAAAACGGCTGCCGACAACCTTCCCTGGATTTGTGTCCGTGATCCGCGCGGCCCGTATTCTACGTACGTGAACCTGTATGGAGTGACTCAGTTGCCTACTGCATTCCTCGTGAACCGGAACAATGAACTGGTGATGAGACTGGGTGAAAAGACCGATCTGGAAGCAGCGGTGAAGAATTTATTGTAAAAGCCTAACATGTTGAAAAGCATGTGAAATACTGAGCCGGGAACTTGACTGGTATCGGTAAAAGAAGTATCTTTGCAGAAAATGGATATATGGAAGGGTTCCGGCATATCATTATGTGCCGGGATTCTTTTTTGTTTTATAAAGAAGTAATTATTAATAACGAAAACATAGGAGGATTAACATTATGGCGTATATGTCAGAAGAAGGCTATCAGCAGCTGGTAGCCGAGTTGAGACACTTGGAGGCGGTTGAACGTCCGAAAATTGTGGCAGCTATTGCAGAGGCCCGTGACAAGGGTGACTTGTCGGAGAATGCAGAATACGATGCAGCGAAGGAAGCACAGGGATTGCTGGAGATGAAAATCAACCAGCTGAAAGCTACCATCAGCGATGCGAAGATCATCGATACTTCGAAGCTGAAGGCAGACACTGTACAGATTTTGACACGTGTGGAATTGAAGAATGTGAAGACAGGTATGAAGATGGCTTATACTATCGTATCGGAAACAGAGGCTAACCTGAAGCAGGGTAAGATTTCTGTAAATACTCCGATTGCTCAGGGCTTGCTGGGCAAGAAGGTAGGTGATATTGCCGAAATTACAATCCCTCAGGGTAAAATCAGTCTGGAAATCACAGGTATATCATTTTAATATAGAGGCAGGTCTGCTTTGTGCGGGCTTGCCTTTGTTTTATTTAATACAGTTATTGCTATGGCAACAATATTCAGTAAAATCGTAGCGGGAGAGATTCCCAGCTACAAGGTAGCGGAAAATGAGAAGTTTTATGCGTTTTTGGATATCAACCCGTTGACAAAGGGACACACGCTGGTGATTCCGAAGCGTGAGGTAGACTATATCTTCGATCTGGATGATGCGGAACTGGCTGAGATGCATGTGTTTGCCAAACACGTGGCGCTGGCTATCCAGAAGGCATTTCCTTGCCGCAAGGTGGGCGAGGCGGTAATCGGACTGGAGGTTCCTCATGCACACATTCATCTGATTCCGATGCAGAATGAGTCGGATATGCTCTTTTCTAATCCGAAGTTGAAACTGGATGCCGAGGAGTTTGCTGCAATAGCCGAGGCCATCCGTACTGCTTGGAAAAATAAAGACTGATAAGATTTCCTCCTTTAAATATATTATTATTGTCGGATACGGATTCCATGGACGGCTTGCAGGAAAGGCTTGCCCCGTGAAATCTGTATCCGTTTTTTTTATTGTTTACTATGATTAAACGCTTGTTTTTACTGAGCTGGGTGATGTGCTTCTGTATGGTGGTATACGGCCAGCAGTTCCGGATTGAAGGAACGGTGGTGGACAAGGTGACCCGTGAGCCGCTGGAGTTCGTGAATGTGCTGGTGGTGGGGCTGGGAACCGGTGCATCGACCGATGGGGAAGGACATTTCATTATTGATCATGTGCCGCCGGGCATCTACCGGCTGCAGGCTTCCATGCTGGGATATAAGACAGCCTTGTCGCCGGAGTATCGGGTGAATCACCGTACGCCTCATGTCGACTTTGAACTGGAAGAGGAAAATGCGCAACTGGCGGGGGTGACCGTAACGGCTTCGCCTTTTCTGAGGGTGGCAGAAAGTCCTGTCAGCCTGCGGGTAATCGGGGTGCAGGAAATAGAGAAGGCTCCCGGCGCCAACAGAGACATTTCGAAGGTGGTACAGAACTATCCGGGAGTAGCTTTTTCGCCGATCGGTTACCGTAACGACCTGATTGTGCGGGGCGGCGGACCGTCTGAAAACCGTTTTTACCTGGATGGGGTGGAAATCCCGAATATCAACCATTTCAGTACGCAGGGGGCTTCGGGCGGACCGGTGGGATTGATTGATGCCGATCTGATACGGAGTGTGAAGTTCTACAGTGGGGCCTTTCCGGCCGACAGGGGAAATGCGCTGAGTTCGGTATTGGACTTCAGTCTGAAGGACGGTGACATGGAGCATAACTCGCTGAAGGCTACGGTGGGGGCTTCGGAGGTTTCTCTGACGTCCAACGGACATTTGGGCAAGAAGACTTCTTACCTGGTTTCGGTCCGTCAGTCGTATCTGCAGATGTTGTTCAAGGTATTGGGACTTCCTTTTCTTCCGGCCTATACGGATGCTTCCTTTAAGGTGAAAACCCGTTTTGATGCTCATAATGAACTGACTTTCCTGGGACTGGGAGGAATTGACCGTATGAAACTGAATCTTGATATTGATGGGGAGGATGCGGAATACCTCTTGAGCTATTTGCCGACTATCAACCAGGAGACATTTACGCTGGGTGGGGTATACCGGCATTATTCGGGGCCTCACGTGCAGACGGTGACATTGAGTCACAGTTATCTGAACAACCGGAATATCAAGTATAAGGACAATGATGAGAGCACTGAGGATAATCTGACCATGAACCTGCGCTCGGTGGAACAGGAAACCAAGCTCCGGATGGAGAATACTTCTACGCTGGGGGTATGGAAACTGAATGCGGGGGCGGAACTGAATTATTCGCAGTATACCAATACTACCTACCAGAAATTGTTTACGGACCGGCTGAGGGTGTTCGACTATCATACTGGGCTGGATATGTTGCGGTGGGGTATTTTTGCTTCTGCCGATTATACTTCCGTCGACGAGCGGTTTACGGCTTCGCTGGGTGTACGTACCGACGGCAATAACTACAGCGACCGGATGAAGGAACTCTGGCGGCAGCTCTCTCCCCGTCTGTCTTTGTCGTACCGTCTGGCCGAAGGACTGTTCCTGAGCGGACACATGGGACTGTATTATCAGTTGCCTCCCTATACGGCACTGGGCTTCAAGGGAGAGAGCGGAGAGTATGTCAACCGTCATCTGCGGTATACCTCCGTATCGCAGGAAAGTGTGGGACTGACGTGGAATCCGAATGAGAATATGGAACTTTCGGCAGAGGGTTTTTATAAATATTATGACCAGATGCCGTTGTCGCTGGCCGACGGTATTCCGTTGTCGTGCAAGGGAAACGATTATGGGGTAATCGGTAATGAGGCACTGAATTCCAATGCCGAAGGCCGGTCGTACGGTGTGGAAGTGATGTTCAAGTGGCTGCTGGTGCAGCGTCTGAACCTGTCTTCTTCTCTGACGGTATTCAAGAGCGAGTTCCGCAACGGCAGTGAAGGAGATTATGTTCCTTCGGCCTGGGACAACCGTTTCATCTTCAATGTGAGTGGAACGTATAACTTCCCCAGACAGTGGAGTGTCGGTATGAAACTGAGCTGCATCGGTGGTTCTCCTTATACTCCTTATGACGAAGACAAGTCTTCACTGATTGAAGCGTGGAATGCTTCCGGCAGGGGATATTACGATTATAGCCGGTACAATACGGAGCGCCTTCCGGCATTCGGACAGCTGGATGTGCGGGTGGACAAGACCTTTTACTGGAAAAAATGCATGTTCGGCATTTATCTCGATATTCAGAACATTACGGCGAGCAAGCTTCGTCAGCCCGATGTGCTGATGAGTACGGGACAGGTGGATCCTTCCGACCCGCAGCGTTACGTGATGAAGTCCATCAAGCAGGAAAGCGGTACGCTGCTGCCTACGCTCGGAATTACCTTTGAATATTGATTTCATGCAATAGAAATAAAGCGGTCCTGCTGTGAGGCTGGTAACACAACCTGCAGCAGGACCGCTTCGCTTAAAATCCCTTCCAATAAGATTCAATACTCACAGATGCGGGAGAAAAATCATTCTATCTCAGTGGTTTTCATCTGTTCCCGACTTACGTTGAACCTCTTTCCGTACCCTATCCAGTAACGGGTGGAAGCCCATATGAAAATCCGCTTGCAGAGGGGCATGGTGGTCTGGATGCTCCGGTAATTGCCGGTTGCCATGGAATGGGCCAGTTGCTTGATGGCCCGGACAGCCATATACCTGAACGGTGTCCTTAAAATGGCTTCTCCACTTCCTAACGACAGGGTGGAACCTGTTCGGTAACCGTTCTTCCGGCAGAAGAACTGTATGATCCGGAGTGCCGTATCATTTTGTTGAGGCTCAAGAAAACCGCAATTGATCAGTACGGAGATTACGGGTTTTCGGACTGGAGGATGGGCTTCCAGATATTTCAGAAAAGCCAATAGACCGGAAGGAAGTGAGTCGGCATATAGTGGAAATACCAGTAGCAGTTCCTGGCAGTCGGACAGCCGTTCGCACAGTGCCGCATGATTGGTTTTGGAGACAGCGAAGTATTCGGCCGGCGCCTTGCAGTGCTTGATAAAAATCTCCGCATATTGTCTTGAGTTCGATTTCGGAGCCCTCGGGCTACCGTTCAGTATCATGATCTTTCCCATTTCCCGATGATTTGCTGAGCAGTTTCATTCAATCTGTCTGCTGTGGTGAAAATAATGTCATAACTCTCAAAGTTCATGTTCTTGGCGTTCCGGCCAACCAGCTCCCTGAAAATCTCCTGCTCTTCCGGTGACAAATCTCCATAAGCCAGTATGGTGGCTTTCTTGAGACGGGGGTTACGGTGTATATGATGTGTCTCGTTCTGGTGAATGCGGATGAAGGCCTGTTGTACAGGAATCGCTCGTTCAAGCATGGTTTTCATAGGAACATCATAGCTGCCATATACCACACGGCTTATGTAAAGTACGGTATCGCACTTTGCAATGGCGGTATATACCTGCGGGGCATCGTCACGGATGACACATTTGCCGGGAGTCCGTGTCCAGCAGCCAAAGCATCCAACACAGTGGGCTATCTTCAGTGAAGGCAAGTGGATATACGTGACGGATTCACTGTCATGAAAACTGCCGGTAATCGGATAGTCAGTTATTATAAGTCTCATTTGTGTCGCTGTTAAGATTATATATAATGGTATCGGGCTGTTGACCCTTCCACATATTATAAAACAACGGTTTTCTTTTAAATGTTCAGGGCAGCTTCCGTTACGGACTGTCTGATAATAAGTAACGCCTTTCCTGCTCCGCTTTATTCAGTCGGAACAGGAAAGGCGTTACCTGCCATGCTTTTGAATGTATGTATATTTTCAGGAGTACTTCTCTCCGAATTTCATTTCTGCATCGTTGACAAATTTCCGGATTTCATTCGGATCATCTTTCTTGCAGATAAGCAGGATGTTGTCCTGTGCAGTCACGAGGTAGCCGTCCAGGTCCTTGATGACAGCCAGTTGGCCTTCCGGCATGAGAATAATGTTGTTCTTGCAATTATACAGCAGCGTATTGCTGTTCACAATCACGTTGTGATTCGCATCCTTGGGTGAGGCATCGTACAATGCACTCCACGTACCCAGGTCGGCCCATCCGAAATCGCAAAGTTGTACATATACATTTTCAGCCTTTTCCATGATGCTGTAGTCGATGGAGATGTTCGGGCAAGCAGAGAAATCAGGCCGGTTGCATTCAATCCGCGGACAGAGGTCCGACATAATCTTGTGGAATGCATTCAGGATGGTATTGACATGCCAGATGAATATTCCCGAATTCCAGTAGAACTCATTGCTCTGGACGAAGATTTCGGCAAACTCCAGTGCCGGCTTCTCAATGAAAGTCTTGACTTTGTAGAAGTCCTCCTCTTTTTCCTCTGCAATCTGTATGTATCCGTATCCTGTTTCCGGGCGGCTGGGTTTGATGCCCAGTGTGACCAGCGTGTCATGACGGGAAGCAAACTCCAGTCCTTTCAGTATGGCTTTCTCGAATTCCTGCTGTTTTAAGATCAGGTGGTCGGAAGGAGCCACTACGATGGTCGCATCAGGATTGATTCCCTGTATGACATGCGACGCATAGGCAATGGAAGGAGCCGTATTCCTTCTTTCTTCCTCTATGATGAGCTGCTTTTCACTGATTTCCGGAAGAATCTGCAGCACAAGGTCTTTATAGCTTTGATGAGTCGTAATGAAGATATTCTCCTGTGGAATGAACTGCTTGTACCTGTCGAATGTTTGTCTTAATAACGTCTCCCCCGTTCCGAAGAAGTCCAAAAATTGCTTGGGTAACTTTTTTCGACTATAAGGCCAGAAACGTCGTCCCATTCCGCCCGCCATGATGATGCAGTAATAGTTATGTGTCATGGTAAATTCGTCTATATTGATTGCTGATGCTAAGATAGTCTTTATTTTGCAAGTGTATCCTAGAAAAGTTCTTAAAATAACCAATCGGATGCCAAAAAAATTACCCAACTGTATGCTCCGGTGCCGGCAGGAAGCTTGCCTGTTGGGTTTCTCTCTCCGGATATCCTTATCCAGGTGCGGTATTTTATAACCGATCTTTCAGCGTTTTCATACAGTTTTTGCTAACTTTGCAACACTTTGAACAAATTATCAATAAGGAAGTTACATACATTACTTGTTTAACTGCTATTTTAATATAATTCGTAAATATGAAGACAGATTTGCTGACACCGGACAAAGATCCGATGGGAAAGGCCATACACGATTATTTCACCAAGCATCGCGCAGGGCGGTTGCGGGTATTTTCTTCTCAGTTCGATGAAGATGAAATCCCGGTAAAGGACCTGTTCCGTACTTATGATGATATGCCGGAACTGGAGCAGAAGGCTTTGGACCTGGCAGAAGGAAAGATTCTGGACGTGGGTGCAGGAGCCGGTTGTCACTCGCTGGCCCTGAAGCAGGCCGGGAAAGAATGCCTGGCGATCGATATCTCGCCACTGTCGGTAGAGGTAATGCAGGAGAGGGGAGTGGATGCTGTACAGGCCAATCTGTTCGATCCGCACTTCTGCGGTCAGTTTGATACCATTCTGCTGTTGATGAACGGCCTGGGAATTGTAGGAAAGCTCAAAAACCTGGCAGACTTTTTCCACCGCATCAAGCAACTGCTGCGTCCGGGCGGATGTGTCCTGGCCGATTCCAGTGACCTGCGCTATCTGTACGAAGAGGAAGATGGCAGTTTTGTAGTGAATCTGGCCGACGATTATTACGGTGAGATTGATTTCCGGATGCAATACCAGCAGGTGAAGGGGGATACTTTCGACTGGCTGTACGTGGATTTTGATACACTTTCCGCTTATGCTGCCCAATACGGGTTCCGTACCGAAATGGTACAGGAAGGACCGCATTATAATTACCTGGCGCGCTTGTCTCTGGCTTAATACCCAGAGGCGGCTTGCCGTTACTTTAAGACAGCATCTTCATGATGGGACTATAAATTAATCATATTACTACAATACTTGAAAAACTCAACCGCATGATTACATTTACACTTTGTCTGTTTGCCCTTTTGATAGGCTATTTTACCTATGGGCGCCTTTGCGAGCGGATTTTCGCTCCGGATAACCGCATTACTCCTGCAATCCAGCATGCCGACGGCATAGACTACATGGTACTTCCGCCGTGGAAGATTTTTATGATTCAGTTTCTGAACATCGCCGGTGTCGGTCCGATCTTCGGTGCAATTATGGGAGCGATGTTCGGTACCGCTTCTTTCTTATGGATTGTACTGGGCTCTATCTTTGCCGGAGCCGTACACGATTATTTTTCCGGCATGCTTTCCTTGCGTCACGACGGAGAAAGCATTCCTGAGATTATCGGCCGTTACCTGGGACTGTCTACCAGGCAGGTCATACGTGTCTTTACCGTGATACTTATGATACTGGTGGGTGCCGTATTCGTGGCTTCCCCAGCCGGCCTGTTGGCCAAGCTTACTCCGGAATCACTCGATGTGACCTTCTGGATTGTCGTTATCTTTGTGTATTACATACTGGCCACCCTGCTTCCTATCGATAAAATCATCGGAAAGGTCTATCCGCTCTTTGCGGCCTCGCTCCTGTTTATGGCAATCGGCTTGCTGGTCATGCTTTATGTCAAGATGCCTGATCTGCCGGAAGTCTGGGAAGGACTGGGAAATACACATCCCAAAGCAGAGACTACACCGATTTTCCCGATGATGTTCATTACCATTGCCTGCGGGGCCATTTCCGGATTCCATGCCACTCAAAGTCCGCTGATGGCACGCTGCATGCCCAGTGAACGTCAGGGACGGCCTATCTTCTATGGAGCCATGATTACCGAAGGAGTGGTGGCATTGATATGGGCAGCCGTAGCGACCTACTTTTTCCATCAGAACGGCATGGGTATCAGCGATGCCTCGGTAGTGGTTTTCGATATCAGCCGTGAATGGCTTGGTACTGTGGGAAGTGTACTGGCGATTCTGGGAGTAGTGGCTGCTCCGATTACCAGTGGTGATACGGCCTTCCGTTCGGCCCGTCTGATTGTTGCCGATTTCCTGAAAATGGAACAGAAAACCATCAAGCGGCGCCTGGTCATCTGTATTCCCTTGTTTGTCGTTGCCTCGGCCCTGCTGATATACAGCCTGCGCGATGCCGACGGTTTCCAGGTAATCTGGCGCTATTTTGCCTGGGCCAATCAGACACTCGCTGTGTTCACCCTCTGGACCATTACGGTCTGGCTGGCCCGTGAAAAGAAAGGCCTCACCTTCCTCATCACCTGTATCCCGGCGTTGTTCATGACGGTGGTTTGTGCTACTTATATCTGCATCGCTCCGGAAGGTTTCCGCCTGGGACAGCAGGCAGTCCTGCCCGTCTCATTGTCTGCGCTGGTAATTGCTGCTGGATGGTTCTGGCTCTGGCGGAGAAAGCAGCAGAAAGAAAAATGATGAAATGTGAATCATCAGCCTGTTATACAGACTTCGCCCCTATACGGTTGACCACTCGTATAGGGGCGAATTTTATATCTTCTCCGAAACCTTTCCGGTTTGCAGGAGTTGATTACTTATCTTATCTTTCTTGTCTTTCTTTTTGTGACCTTTGCTTCTCTGCAGGTTCTCAGGAAATTCATTCCCGTCCCTTTATCAGGCCTTCAGCGCAGCAATCAGTTCTTCTGCAGTTACCAGATCCTGTGTTCCGGTCTGCATGTTTTTCAGCATGACCTTGCCTTCATTCATTTCGTTTTCGCCGGCAATGGCTACAAACGGAATCTGTTTGTTGTTGGCATAGCTCATCTGTTTCTTCATCTTGGCACTGTCCGGATAGATTTCTGCCCGTATGCCTTCAGCTCTTACCTTGGCCAGTATCGGCAGAATGTAGTCGGCCTCTTTTTCTCCGAAGTTGACAAACAGGACCTTGGTGCTGTCAGAAGCTTCCTTCGGATACAGATCCAACTGGTTGAGTACATCGTAGATACGGTCGGCACCAAAGGAGATTCCCACTCCCGATACTCCGTCCATACCGAATACGCCGGTCAGGTTATCGTAACGTCCGCCACCGCTGATGCTGCCGATCTGTACATCCAGTGCCTTTACTTCGAAGATGGCTCCGGTGTAGTAGTTCAGACCGCGGGCCAGTGTCAGGTCGAGTTCCACATCCGATGAAATACCCTGACGTGCAACCGTGTTCAGCAGGAATTCACTTTCTTCCACTCCCTTCATACCCGTCTCGCTGGTTGCCAGAATCTCTTTCAGGGTCTGAAGTTTTTCAGTGTTTGATCCGCTCAGCAGGATAATCGGCTGCAGTTTGTCGATAGCTTCCTGAGAGATACCCTTTGAAGCCAGTTCTGCATTTACATTATCCAGACCGATTTTATCGAGTTTGTCGATGGCTACAGTAATGTCGATAATCTTATCGGCCGCACCGATGATTTCCGCGATTCCGGTCAAGATCTTACGGTTGTTGACCTTGATGGAGATGCGGATACCGAACTTGCGGAATACCGTATCAATCATCTGTACCAGCTCTACCTCGTTGAGCAGTGAGTCACTGCCTACCACGTCGGCATCGCACTGGTAGAACTCACGGTAACGTCCTTTCTGAGGGCGGTCGGCACGCCATACCGGCTGTATCTGGAAACGCTTGAAAGGGAAGGTGATTTCATCGCGGTGCATCACCACATAACGAGCGAACGGAACGGTCAGGTCATAGCGCAATCCTTTCTCACAGAACTTGCCTGCCAGTTTGGCAGCGTTGCGGCTCAACAGTTCTTCATCGGTGATACCGGAAAAGTAATCGCCGGAATTCTGAATCTTGAAAAGCAGCTTGTCTCCTTCCTCGCCGTATTTTCCCATCAATGTAGACAGGTTTTCCATCGAAGGAGTCTCGATTTGCTGAAAGCCATACAGGTAAAATACTTCACGGATGGTGTTGAATATATAGTTACGTTTCGCCATTTCTACGGGCGAAAAATCCCTTGTTCCTTTGGGTATTCCAGGTTTTGTTGCCATAATGAATCAAACTTTAGATTTTATGGATGCAAAAGTACACTAAAAAATCGAATAAAAAAACCAACCACCCTGAATAGCAGGTGGCTGGCTGCAAGTTTTTTATTTATAGAGAAATTACTCTCTGCGGTTCGTGAAAATGGTGATGTAATAAATCAGTGTCGCCAGCGAACTCAATGCGGCTACTACATAGGTATAGGCAGCTGCTTTCAGTGCATCCTGCGCTTGCGCATGGTTGTATGAGCTGGTAATGCCCGAACTTCTCAGCCATACCAGTGCACGGCGGCTGGCATCAATTTCCACAGGCAGGGTGATGAAACTGAACAAAGTAGTCATGGCGAACAGGCAGATACCTATCAGCAGCAGTTGTGGAAAAGTATTGACCATAAGGATACCGGCCAATAATACCCATGACATGATGCTGGATGAAAACTGAACGACAGGTACCAGTGCCGAGCGCATTTGCAGAGGAGCATAGGCGCGTGCGTGCTGGATGGCGTGTCCGCACTCATGGGCGGCAACGGCTGCGGCAGCCACACTGCAGGTGCTGTAGACATCACTGCTCAGGTTTACGGTCTTATTGGTTGGATTGTAATGGTCTGTAAGACTTCCCGGAGTGCTGATTACACGCACGTCGTAAATGCCGTTGTCACGCAACATTTTTTCGGCTACCTCCCTTCCGGTCATGCCGTTGTTGAGCGCCAGGCGGGAATATTTTTCAAATTTGCTTTGCAGACTGGATTGCACAATATAGCTGATAATGGCAATACCGATAAATAAAATCCAATAATACGTCATCTTTAAATTATTTTTGTTTCACAGAATAAGTAACAAATACTTTGCCAAAATACTAAAAAAGAAAATGAAATAAACATTCTTTACTAAGCTTTTGAAGATTATTAAGAAGCATTTGGATTTTCATGAACTTTTGTCAGTCTTTCTTTTCATTGTGCGGAGGGGAGAAGGGATAGAGAGTACCGGAAAATATGACGGGTATAAAAGCGGTCAAAACCGGTAATATCGGGGGGATAAATTGAAAAGAAGGCTAATTTAGCCACATTTTCTCATTTTATGCATGTTTTTTCATAAAAAATAAAGAATTTGTTTGGCCGTTTCAAAAAAAGGCTATATCTTTGCACTCGCAATCGGGAAATAACCGATGCACAAAAGGATTGATTCGCTAGCTCAGCAGGTAGAGCACAACACTTTTAATGTTGGGGT